>Ga0126313_10001834_pt1 | contig 11516 bp, 13 predicted proteins | sample Plot105A_FD_89954 | JGI IMG/M metagenome (GOLD analysis project Ga0126313, IMG submission 89954) | Serpentine soil microbial communities from UC McLaughlin Reserve, CA, USA - Plot105A | ecosystem: Environmental > Terrestrial > Soil > Grasslands | place: USA: UC McLaughlin Reserve, Lake County...
CGAGGCGGCGATCGCGGAGCGCGTGCGCGCACAGCTATCCGAGGTCGAGACCTTGGTGGCTGCCTCCGCGGAGGCCCAAGCAGAGCTGGACGTCTAGGACCGGGGCGCCCTCCACATCGGCCAGATCGGCGGCCCCCCGCCCGGGACGCGCAGTTCCTCGCGTACCTCGAACCCGTTGCGCTCATAGCAGGCCCGGTTGCGCTCCGAGGAGGCCTCTAGGTAGGCGGGCAAGCCGTCGCGGTCGCAACGGTCCAGCACCACGCGCAGCAGCGCGGTGCCGAGGCCCTTCCCCTGCCACTCCGGCGCGACGCCGATCACCGGGAGGTAGAAGTGCGCTTCGCGCGGGTGCTTGGCCTCGATTAGGGAAAGGGTGCGCAGCAACCTGGGCATATCGCGCGGCCCGATCCTCGCGATCAGCCCAGGCATCATCGTAAGCTGCTTGAGCAGACTCAGATGCCACTCGCCGGGGGGCAGCCAGAACGCGCCGCCCACCGCGGAGTCGGTCGTGTAGCTCTCCTCGTGAGGGAGCCAGATCCTTCGTGCGAAGTAGTCGAAGCCGCGTTCGAGTTGGCGAGCACGACGCACATCATCCGGCAGCAGAAACGAGAACACCGGATCGTCGTAGAACGCCCGCCCCACCGCACGGATCACCGCCTCGTGGTCGTCCGGTCGCAACTGCCGAACCGACCCCGCCTCACGCGCCGCCTGGGCGAGGTCGGGCGACATCAGGGCAGCAGCAGCCGGTTGTTCGAGTCCCTGCGCGCGCGTCCGACCCTGAGCACCGCCGGCACGATCTCCTTGGGGACGGCCACGCCCGAGCCGGCGCGCACCTCGTACCGCCCGACCGCCAACGTCTTTTGGATGGTCGCGGTGTCCTGCGGGTTGACGGGACCGATGCGCTCCTTCACGGCCTCGCCAGCGAGGGTGACCGTGTGGGCGTCGCCGGTCTGGTTGGAGATCGTGATCAGCACCGGACCGGCCCCGACCTTGTTGGGCGATACGGTCACCTCGTCCGGCTGGATCACACCCGTCAGCTCCAACGGCACCGCCGGCCGAGGGTTGTTCTCGAAGTCTTCCCCACCGCACCCCGACGCTAGAGCAAGGAGCGTCCCTGTCGCGAGGAAGGCGATGACACCCGACCAGCGAGTCTTCCTTGTCGCCCTCATCCCTCGGGCGCGAACCCTAGCCGAACCATACGGAGGCTCGCCTCGCGAGAAGGCGGTCGAGCGCGCGCTGGATCCGGCCGCGAACGTCCTCCGCCAGGGTCTGCACGAGCGCCAGGTCGTCAGCGTCGTCGGGTCCGTACCCCGAGAGGTCGAGGGGCTCGAGGAAGCGGATCTTGAACTTGGCCGGCAGGTACATCAGCGCGGCGGCGAGCCCGAAATGCGGGAAGGCGTGGTTGATCGGGAAGTAGATGAGGCCCGTCAGCCGCTGGAGCAGCGGCACGTGGGCGAAGATCGGCATCGCCTCCTCAGCGCCGACCACCGCCACCGGCAGGATCGGCACGCCCGCCTTGAGCGCGGTGCGAACGAAGCCACCGCGGCCGAAACGTCGTAGACGGTAGCGCTGCCAGTAGAGCTTGCGCGACCCCTTCTGGCCTTCTGGGAACACGAGCGCGAGGCGGCCCTCGTCGCGAAGCAGACGCTGGGCATTCGCCGTGTGCGCGGCGACCAGCCCGAGCTTGTTCGTCAACATGCCGACACCCGGGTAGCCCTTGAACCAATGCTCGCCGAGCATGTAGAGCGGGCGGGGGTGCGGATGCTCGTGGCGGATCGCCTGAAGCAGCATCGGGGCGTCCGGCGGAAGCGCACCCGAGTGGTTCGAGACAAGCAGGGCGCCGCCCTCCGAGGGCACGTTCTCGACGCCGCTTTGCTCCACCCGGAACCAGTAGCGGTAGTAGAAGTCGAGAAGCGGCTCCATCAGGTCGAAGACCCGCTGTGAACGACCCCAGTCGTCGACGTCGCGGGGGGCTTCGCCCGGCGGGATGAGCTCGCGCAGCTCGCGCGGCGGGGATTCGCGCGCCTCCTCGTCGCGGGGCAGCTCAAGCTCGTCGAGGCGTGGCACGAAGTCATCGGAGGGGGGGCGCGGCGTCTCGGCTCCGGCACCGAGCGAGAGGGAGCCGCCGAGCAGCGGGCTTCCGTGGCTCAGGCCGCGGCGGCTCGTCGGTCGCCTGCGAGCAGCATGACGCGTGCTTTCCCCCCCGCGGGGCACATGGCCGATGCTAGCGGGGCATTTGCGGGGCAGGCGAAGCCGGGCGCTAGTGGTGAGAGAAGGGCAGCTGCACCACCTCGGCGGTCGCGTCGCCCTCGCCGACCTCGACCACGTCGCCCGGTGACGCCTCGCGGCGCACGAGCGCGAGCGCGATGGGCCCGAGCGTCGGCGAGACGCAGGTAGAGCCGAGCCGGCCCACCACGCGCTCGCCGAGCCGGAGCGGCTCGCCCCGCTCGACCGGCGCGGAGAGGCGCAGTCCGCGCAGGTGGCGGTTCGGCTTGCCCTTGTAGTGGAGCCGGGCGACCGTCTCCTGCCCGACGTAGCAGCCCTTCTCGAAGTTGATCGCACGGTCGTTGAGGCCGGCCTCTTCGGGGATCGTGTCGCCGTCCATGTCAAGCCCCAGCCGCGGACGGCCGGACTCGATCCGGAGGCACTCGGCGGCCTCCTCGGAGACGTCCTCGACAGCCAGCGCACTCCGCGCGCCCTCGGCGTCGGCGCTGACAATGTCGACGCCGAGGTCGGTGGCCACGTACAGACCCAGCGCGCCCTCCGTGTTGGCGTGCTCATCCACGGGAGGCGGTGCGTCCAGTCGCGTCCGCGCGTCGGGACCGATGAGCGACAGGAGCGTGCGCTCACCGGTCAGGTCCAAGAAGCGCACGTCACGGCCCAGGCTGTAGGTCTCCAGCATGTGCTCCACGACCCGGTGGGCGATGGGCTCGGCATCGAGGAGGAACCCCTCGGAGGTTCGCAAAGCCCTCAGGTCCGCGCGGATCTTCCCCTTGTGATTGAGCAGCGTGGCGTAGCAGCCCTGGCCCGGCGTGAGGTCCTCCACGTCGTTGCTGATCTGGCCCTGAAGGAAGTCCTCCGCCTCCTCACCGGTGACCTCGAAGAAGGCGCGATCGGGACACTCCACCAGGCCGACGCCGTCTCGGAGGACCTCGTATTCGCCGATGACGATCACGGGACTGATTGTAGGTCGCGGCGGCGCGAGATTTTAAGTGGTGGCTAAACTTTGCTTCAATATATCCAGATGAATAAGTTGGTCGACAACAGGGTTTGAGCCACGCGGTACAGGACTACGCGAAGGCGATCTGGTCGCTGGGGCAGCGGAGCCACGAGCCTGTCTCGACATCGGCGCTGGCCGAGCGCATCGCCGTCTCGCCCGCTTCGGCCTCCGCCATGGTCAAGCGGCTCGAGTCGCTCGGCCTGGCCACGCGCGAGCCCTACCACGGCGTCGAGCTGACGCGGGCGGGTGAACGAGTGGCCCTCGAGGTGGTCCGCCATCACCGACTCCTGGAGCTCTACCTGGCCCAAGCGCTCGGCATGCCCTGGGATCGCGTCCACGCGGAGGCGGAGGTACTCGAGCATGCAATCTCGGAAGAGGTGTCGGAGCGGATAGCCGACGCGCTCGGCAATCCCACGCACGACCCGCACGGTGATCCCATCCCGACCGCGGACGGGATGATCGAGGAGGCGCCGACCAGGGCCTTCAGCGACCTCGACCCGGGCGACGTCGGCACGTTCGTGCGCGTGTCGGACGCCGACCCCGAGATGCTTCGCTACCTGTCGGACCGGGGCATCCTCCCCGGCGACGCCTTCGAGATCGTCGAGAAGGAGCCGTTCGAGGGGCCGCTGTCGGTGCGCTTCGGCGACAAGGTGCACGTGCTGGGCGGCGCGCTGACCCAGGCCATGAGAGCGGAGCTTCGGGGATGAGCAACGGCGCCACAGCCGCCGCCGAAGCGCCGGTCGTCCTCCAGCCGAGCCCGCTCGAGGCGCTCAGGGCGCGTGGGCGGCTGCGCTCGACGGTCGCGCTCCTCGGTCCCGCGTTCGTGGCGGCGGTCGCTTACGTCGACCCGGGCAACTTCGCCACCAACATCTCCGGCGGCTCGAAGTACGGCTACCTGCTTCTGTGGGTGATTCTCGCCGCGAACCTGATGGCGATGCTGATCCAGTACCTGTCCGCCAAGGTCGGCATCGTCACCGGGCAGAACCTCCCGGAGCTCTGCCGCGAGCACTTCCCTCGCCCGGTCGCGGTGGGCCTCTGGATCCAGGCCGAGCTCATCGCCATGGCCACCGATCTCGCGGAGTTCGTTGGCGCAGCCATCGCCTTGAACCTGCTGTTCGGAGTGCCGCTCTTCGCCTCGGGCCTGATGACCGCGGTCGTCGCGTTCGCGATCTTGGGCTTGCAGACACGCGGCTACCGCCGGTTCGAGACGACCATCGTCGGGCTGCTCGGCGTGATCCTGCTCGGGTTCGTGTACGAGATGGTGCGCGCAGGGGGCGATCCCGCCGGGATCGCCGGCGGCTTCGTTCCGGGCTTCGGGGGAACCGAGAGCGTGCTGCTCGCCACGGGGATCCTCGGCGCGACCGTGATGCCCCACGTGATCTATCTGCACTCGGCGCTGACCCAGAACCGCGTGCGTCCTCGCGACGAGCGCGAGCGCCGCTCTCTGCTGCGCTTCCAGCGCCTCGACGTGATGATCGCGATGGGCATCGCCGGCGTCGTCAACATGTCGATGCTGATCGTGGCCGCCTCACTGTTCCACGGCTCGCTGGACGTGGACTCGATCGAGGGCGCGCACGCGGGCTTCGATCAGGTGCTCGGCCCCGCTGCCGCCGTGATGTTCGGGATCGCCCTGCTCGCCTCGGGGCTGTCCAGCTCGAGCGTGGGGACCTACGCGGGGCAGGTCGTGATGCAGGGCTTCATCCGCCGCTCCATCCCGCTTGCGCTGCGCCGGCTGGTCACCATGACCCCCGCCCTCGTCGTCCTGGCCGTCGGCCTCGATCCCACGGACTCGCTCGTGATCAGCCAGGTGGTGCTGTCGTTTGGCATCCCGTTCGCACTGGTGCCGCTCGTGATCCTCACCCGGCGGCCCGACGTCATGGGAACGCTGACCAACGCCCGCCGGACCACGCTCGCCGCGACCGTCGTAGCGTCGCTCATCATCGCTCTGAACGTCTTCCTGCTGTTCAAGACGTTCCTGGGCTAACAGCCGCAGGCCGGGGCCGCGCAACAGCCATCGCCGCGCCAGGCGTCGCGTCCCTCCTTGATCGCCAGCGCGGCGACGGTGAGCGCCGCCGCCGGGTCGGCCCACCACCAGCCAAGGAGCGCGTTCGCGCCGAGGCCTACCAGGAGCGCGGCGGAGAGGTACGCGCAGAGCAGGTTCTGGCGGCCCTCGCCGGCGGTGGCCGCCGAGCCCAGCGCCCGGCCGATGCGTGTCTTCGCGGCCGCCAGCGGCGGCATCGTCGCGAGAGTCACCGCGGCCAGCGCGATGCCCACCGGGCTGGCCTCGGCGTGCTCTCCGACGACGAGCGTCCGGCCGGCCTCGACGGACACATAGGCGGCAAGAGCGAAGAAGCTCGCCCCGATGAGCAGCTGCGCCCGGCGCTCGGCAAGGTGGGAAGCCGAGCGGCCGGCCGAGAAGCGCCAGACGACCACGCCGGCCGCTCCGGCTTCGATCAGCGAGTCGCCGCCGAAGCCGACCAGCGCGATCGAGCCGGCGGCGATCCCGGCCGCCACGGCGATCGCGGCCTCGGCGGCGTGCCAGCCAAGGCTCACCCAGGCCAACAGGCAGGCCCGGCCGGCGAGCGCCGGCCGTGCGGACGGGGAAGCCGGGACGGGCAGCTCTAGGGCATCTGGTCGCACCGGCCAGAGGATAGGGTTCGGGCATGCCCCTCGCAGGCGATTTCGAGCAGGTCGTCGAGTCGCTGCCGCCGGACTGGACGGATCTCGAGCTCGACCTGAGGATCGCCGACGAGGACCGCTACATCGAGGCGGCGACGCTGCTGACGGTGATCAACGCGATGCCGTACTCCAAGCACGACTGGCACTTCCGGCTACGCGTTGCGAACCAGTTCGGCCACGCAGCGGCAGCGCCCACCGTGCACGGCGCGCTCGCGGTGCTCGACAGCCAGGGCATCGACGGCGAGCTCGTGACGCGGGAGGTCCGGGTCGGTCGTGTCGAGGTCACGCAGATGTGGGGGCGGCCGGAGTCCGTGCGCCGAGAGTTCCGCCACCGCCGCGCTCAATAGTGGCCCGGGTCGCGCTGCTCTGCCCCGACCTCTTGTTCGGCTCCAAGCTCCGGAGCGCGCTGGCCGCCGCGGGTCACGACGTCGTGGCGCCGGGCTCGCCGGCGGACCTGCTCGTGGTTGACCTGACGGTGGACGTGGAGGAGCGGCTCACCGAGGCCGCCGCCGCAGATCTCCCCACCCTCGGCTTCTATGCGCACGTGGAGCAGGACGTGCGCCGTCGCGCTGAGGAGGCCGGTCTCGAACGGGTCGTGCCGCGCTCGCGCATGGCGCGCGAGCCGGCGGCGCTCGTGGAGCGGCTGCTGCGTTGAGGGTGGCCCTCGTCACCGGGGCGTCGAGCGGGATCGGCCGCGCCACCGCCCAGCGCCTGTCACGCGAGGGCTGGCGCACGCTGCTCGTTGCGCGACGCGCCGATCGGCTTCAGGCCCTGGCCGCCGAGCTGGGGAACGCCCGGGCGGTGCCGCTCGACGTCACGGCTGAGGACGCGCCTGCGCGGCTGCGCCAGGCGGCTGAGGGGGAGCATGCCCTGCACCTTCTGGTGAACAACGCCGGCTCGGCACGCCGCGCCTCCTTCGAGGAGGGCGGCACGGAGAACGTGCGGAGCACGATGGAGCTCAACTTCGACTCCGTCGTGCGGATCACCGAGGCGCTCCTGCCACTGCTCCGCCGCTCGGCCCCAAGCGCGATCGTGAACGTCTCGTCGACCGCGGGGCGGGTGGCCTTTGCGAAGCAGGGCGCCTACTCGGCGTCCAAGTTCGCGCTGGCCGGCTGGAGCGACTCTCTCCATCTCGAGGAGCGTCCCCACGGCGTGCACGTTGGGCTGGTGCTGCCCGGCTTCATCGCGACCGAAGGCTTCCCCCAGGAGGCGCTGATGCGCAGTCGGCGCACCCGCTGGGCCGTGTCGAGGCCCGAGAAGGTGGCCGATGCGATCATCGCCGCCGGGCCGGGCGGCAAGGCCGAGCGCTACGTTCCGCGCCCCTACCGGCTCGCTCCGATCGCGCGCGCGCTGTTGCCCGGCGTCTGGCCCAGGGTCGCGTGAAGCACCTTCATCTCCTGCGGCACGCCAAGTCGAGCTGGGAGGACCAGTCGCTTCCCGACGAGGAGCGGCCGTTGGCGCCTCGCGGGACCCGCGCCTCGAAACGCATGGCCGAGCACTTGGCGGGGCGCGGCCTCGGCGTAGAGCTCGTAGTCTGCTCGCCCGCGCGCCGCGCACGCGAGACGCTCGACCCGATCCTCGACGCCTGCGGCTGGGCGGCGGAGGTGAGGGTCGACCCGGCGGTCTACGGGGCGGATGCCGCGCAGCTGCTCGGGGTCGTGCAGGCACTGCCGGAGGAGGCGGCCTCCGCGCTCGTGGTGGGGCACAACCCCGGGCTCCAGGACCTTGCCCGGCGGCTGGCGTCGGAGGGCGCTGCGCGAGGCAAGCTCGCGAAGAAGTACCCCACCGGCGCGCTGGCGAGCCTCGAGCTGAACGCGGAGCGCTGGGCCGAGGCGGGCTTCGGCGGGGGACGGCTCGAATCATTCGTGCGCCCGCGCGACATCGGCTAGCGAACGAGGGAGAAGTCGAAGGCGCGGTCGACGTCGGGCTTCCGCTTCAGGATCCCGAAGCGAGCGTCCCATTCGGCCCAGCCTTCGATCGCGCGACGCCGCAGCACGAGCGGGGGTCGCAGCGCCGGAGCCACCGCGCGAAGCTGGGCGCGCACCAGCCCCTCGTCGGAGTTGCCCGCTCTGGCGATGTCGCGCACGGCCGGGTCGGGGTGCGCCAGCACCTCGCGTACCCCGTCACGGACGGCCACGAGCACCGCCTTTACCCGCCGCCGGCGCCGCTCGAGGATGCGGCGGGTCGTGAACAGCACCACCTCCGGGTAGAGTGGCGCGCCGTAGTCGTCCACGCGGAACTCCCGGGTCGGGACACCGCGACGCCTCAGCACCACGCCCTCCGCGTTCCAGAACGCGGGGACGGCGTCCACTCGGCGGTCGATCAGGCTCGGCACGGCAGAGAAACCGATGGTCACGACGTGCGCGTGGCCCGCGTCTCCACCGTCGTCCTCCATCACGGCGCGCAGCACCGCCGCATCGGAGGGCAGGCCCGAGACCCCCACCCGACGACCCTCGAGGCCGCGCGGGCGCCGCACCTCGGGACGGGCGATGATCGCGGCCAGCGGGCGCTGGACCAGGGCGCCGAGGCCCACGAAGTCGCGCCCGCGCTCGCGCGCGAGGCCAAGGTCGTGGATGTCGAGCACGGCAACGTCGGCGCGGCCGGCCGCGAGCAGCTTGAGCGCGTCCGGGGCGGATCCCGGCGGACGAATTCGGAGCCGCACGCCGTGGTCGCGGTCGTAGCCCTTCCGGACGGCCGCGTAGATCGGAGCGTGCACGGCGTTGGGCGTGAAGTCGAGCGCCAGCGTCATGCGCTGCCCACCACCACCACCACCGTCGCCGCAGCCCGATGCGAGAGCGGCCACCAGCACGGGCAGCACGATCATCGCGCGCTTCACGGGCGCGAAGCCTATGGTGCCCAGATGCGCGGCTGGAATGCTGCCCTTCGCGAACGCTGCCGGGAGTCGCTTGTGCAGGACCGCGATCCCGCCGCCTACATCGCGAAGTTCCTCGGGCCTGCTGGCGGCACCCGGGGCGACTGGCGAGAAACCGATGGAGCCCGTGGGCTGGAGGCCGCGCGGGGCGGCGCCGTAGACTCCGCCGGGCATGCGCCGCGTCACCTTCTCGCGGAACTTCACGCTGTCGCTGTCGCGGACCTGTCGCTGCTACTGCAAGTACTGCTCCTTCGCCACTCATCGCGCGCATCTGTACTCGCCCGAGGAGGTCGAGCGGCTACTGGACGACGCCGAGCGGCGCGGCTCCAAGGAGCTTCTGGTGTTGACCGGCGAGCGGCCGGAGGTGAACACCGAGGTGGCGGGGCGGCTCGCGGAGTACGGGCACGAAAGCTTCACCGCCTACGTGGCCTGGGCCTGCGAGCGGGCGCTGGAGCGGGGGATGCTCCCGCACACCAACCTGGGCGTCCTCCCGCGTGAGGACCTGGCGCGGCTGCGCGAGGTCACCGCGTCGCAGGGCCTGATGCTCGAGTCGGTCAACCCGGACCTGGTGGTCCACCGTGGCTCCCCCACGAAGCACCCGGCTGCACGGCTCGAGACGATCCGGGCCGCGGGCGAGCTCCGGATCCCCTTCACGAGCGGGATCCTGGTGGGCATCGGCGAATCACCGGAGGACCGCGTCGAGTCGCTCGAGGCCCTCGCCGAGGTCCACGCCGAGTACGGCCACCTCCAGGAGGTGATCCTGCAGAACTTCGTGCCGCACCGGCGCTACTACGGCGCGGAGCCGGCGGAGATCGCCGACGAAGCGCAGAGGGGGGAGGCGGATCCGGCGGCCGAGTTGCCGTTGCCGGATTGGGCTGACCCCATCTCGCTAGACGACCTGCGGGAGCTGGTTCGCGTCTGCCGGACGCTCATGCCGGACGTGGGCGTGCAGATCCCGCCGAACCTGTCCGACTGGTGGCTGCCGCTCGTCGAGGAGGGCGCCACCGACCTGGGCGGCCTCTCGGCAAACGGCGACCACATCTCGCCTGAGCATCCGTTCCCGTCGCCGCACCGCATGCGCAAGCTCCTTCAGCCGCGTGGCTACGCGCTGACCGAGCGGCTGTGCGTGTACCCGCAGTACACGCAGCCGGAGTGGCTCGAGCAGGGCGTGCTGGACGTGGTCAAGTTGCGCTACTGGAGCTTCATCCCGCGCCGCGGCTCCGGACGTCGCGAAGACCGGGCGATCCGGCGCGACCTCGTGGCCGGCGCGGTGGCGAGGGCCCGCGACGGCGAGGCGCTGTCGGAGGAGGAGCTCACCGCGCTGTTCTCAGAGACCCGCCCCGAGGCGATGGAGGACATGCGGCAGGCGGCCGATGAGCTGCGCGCGGAACTGGCCGGGGACGCGGTCACCTTCGTCGTCAATCGGAACATCAACGTCTCGAACATCTGCATCGTCGGTTGTGCGTTCTGCGGCTTCGGGCAGGGCAAGCGCTCGCCCGACGCCTACCACCACGACCGCGACGAATTCGCACGCCGGGTGGAGGAGGCGATCGACTTCGGCGCGACGGAGATCTGCATGCAGTCGGGCATCCACCCTGACTGGAAGCTGGAGGACTACGAAGGCTGGCTACGGCTGGCGACGCAGCTGGCGCCCGAAGTGCACCTCCACGCGTATTCGCCCATGGAGGTGGAGTGGATGTGCGAGACCTCCGGCCTCGACCCGGCGGCGGTCTTCGAGCGCCTGCGCGAGGCCGGGCTCGGGTCGACGCCGGGCACCGCCGCCGAGGTGCTGCACGACGGAGTTCGCGAGCGCATCTCGCCGAACAAGCTGCCGGTCGCGCGCTGGGTCGAGATCATGGAGGCCTCGGCCGCCGCGGGGCTCGCGACCAGCGTCACCGTGATGTTCGGCCACATCGAGGAGCCCTGGGAGCTCGCCGAGCACATGCGCGTGGTGCGCGAGCTCCAGGAGCGTACCGGCGCCTTCAACGAGTTCGTGCCGCTCTCGTTCATCCCCTTCCACACTCTGCTCGGCCGCACCCACGGCATCGAGGAGATCTCACGCGACGACAACCTCAGGCACACGGCGGTCTTTCGGCTCGCGCTGGGGAAGACGGTGCGCAACCTCCAGGCCAGCTGGGTGAAGATGGGGCTCGACGCGGCCACCGAGGCGCTCGACTGGGGCGTGAACGACCTGGGCGGGACGTTGATGGAGGAGAACATCAGCCGGCTCGCCGGCTCCTACCATGGCGTCAGGCTCGAGCCCGAGGACCTGGTGGGCGCCGCTCACCGGGCGGGCCGGCCCGCGGCCGAGCGCAGCACTCTCTACGGCATCAGGCGGCGATACCCGCTGATAGAGCAAAACCGCAGTTGAGTGGCCAGACGCCGGTCGCCAGTCGTCAGGCCTAGGGCCCAGCGGGAGTGTCTCTTTCCTAGGAACTGGGGACTGGCAACTGAGGGCGCGCTTAGGCGCCCACCTACCTCACCTTGGCGCCGCGCAGGCTCGCCGTCGAGCGGCGGGCCTGGGCCTCGTCGGCTGGCCGGCCGGAGGGGGGCGACTGCTCGATCTCGGCGAGCCGCCGCAGCGCTCGGCACGCTCGGCGTCGAGCTCGCGGAGCCAGGCGGAGAGGCCGAGCGGGTGGGCAGGGCCCGGCGGGCGCTCAGCGACCGCACCTACGTGGAGGAGCAGAACCGCCGCCTGATCGAGGAGATGCTGCTCGAGCCCGGCGCCCACCGCTGGCGGCGGGTGGC
>Ga0126313_10001835_pt1 | contig 11514 bp, 9 predicted proteins | sample Plot105A_FD_89954 | JGI IMG/M metagenome (GOLD analysis project Ga0126313, IMG submission 89954) | Serpentine soil microbial communities from UC McLaughlin Reserve, CA, USA - Plot105A | ecosystem: Environmental > Terrestrial > Soil > Grasslands | place: USA: UC McLaughlin Reserve, Lake County...
ACGTATTCTACTCAGTCCGAATTTCGAGATAGATTAAGAACAGGGATGCCCGAGTCTTTAGCTATTCATCACAAGGGCCTATCTACATTGATAGGGGTGGGAGATACCGATGCAAGGGGGAAAGCATTGGAACCAGCACAAAAGGTGAAGATTCAAAGACTACGTACTTGGAATAATAGGTCCCAATTGAACGACTCTATATCTAGAAATCTTGAGAAAGCTTTAAAATTCTTGAATAATTTTGGTGACAAGTTGTATTTGAGCCAAGCTGTTTTAGAAAGTGCAGCATATATTTACAGGAAAGCTGCAATAAAAAAGCTTGCTAAAGGCAGATCAACTCTGGGTCTCGTGGGTGCAGCCTTATATGCGGCTTGCCGAGAAACTGCGACCCCAAAAACTATAGCAGACATTGCAGGTGTCTGTAATCTTCCTAGTAAAGATATTATGTCACATTATAAATTGATTCTTAGAGAACTCTCCTTACAGATGCCCGTTCTGCATGGCCCTGACTATGTAACACTCATATCAAACAGACTGAATTTAAGCGAAAAGACAAAGCGAGAAGGACTAAGAATTTATTCCGAAGTACAACAGAATAGAATTTCCATAGGAAAAAATCCAAGAGCATTAGCAGGTGCCGTAATTTACTTGGCTTCACAATCATGTAATGAATTTCTTAGACAGGTGGAAATTTGCCAGGTTGCTGATATCTCAACAGTTTCCTTGAGAAAGCGTTGCAAGGAAATCAAATCAACTATCATGATATAGTCTAAATCTTGATCACACGATAGGATAGATCCACAGCGTCGTTTGCCGACTCGAGGTCTTGGTTAGATACGAAAAGATAGGAGGCCTGAAATGTTGGGTAGGCTTCTCGACAGGAGAATAAAGTCATTACAGAACCATCATGATCAATTCTGAATCCTTGACAGGGTTCATGCCCTCTTACAATAACTCTTGTATTTGAAAGCCTTAACCATTTCCTGGAGATCTCAATTCCGAAATGTTTGCCTATTCCCCTTCGTGAATATTCCCATTCACCTCCAGTTCTTATACCCTGTCGCGGGTCATTCCATAATATTTCTTCCATAATACTATTGTAGAGATAGGTTTGATCTGCAGTGCTGATGGCCTCCTTAAAGCTACGGTCCAAGTTTCCTGTAGGCACACCACCATGCACTAAAAAAAGCGAACCTTCGATCAATGTAGCAAGAGTTAGTAAACGAAAAAAGGGCAAAATTTTTTTGTTATAAATGAGTTTTCCCTTGTCGTAACCGTATCTTTTAATTACTTCGACCTGCAAGTCATGAGATGGGAAAGGAAATTCGACAGGTGCTTCATGATTACCGCGCATTAAAATAACCGAGTCGGGGAACTTTTTCTTCAAACTACAGATTACAAATATTACCCCAATTGAATTGGTGCCTCTGTCAACATAGTCACCTAAGAAAATTAGCTTATTATCAGGGTCTCCCAAAAAGCCTTCAAAACTCATGCCCGTAAGAATACGCCGAAGAGAAGTCAAGTCACCATGTATATCTCCAACTATTACTAATCTCTTGGGTACACTAAGCTCAGCAAATGATTCTCTGATCTTTCCCCCCACAATAAGTCCTGTTTTTCTCTCCCTTTGCAGAACTTCTATAACATTATCTAGTGATTGTATAAAATCATGGTCCTTCACTCCTTCAAAGGCATAAATCAAATCTTTAACACTCAAGACGTTGTATCACAATACTCTCTGATCTTATAGATTTAACGTGCTGCATGTCTACTCTACATGATTTTGAAACTACAAGGGCTTGCTTTGGCCGGAACTATTTCACATATTCTTCAGTTCTCTGGGGGCAATGGCTGCACCAAGCGGGCTTACTCCACTACCCAGAATGTAATAACGAATAGACTAACATCAGAAGATGACGAAACTACAGACTTCTCTTGCGACCGCGTAAGAAAATAAGGGTATGGTGAGCTACTTGTTTACTAAGTCGACTAATTGGAGGTTGATGGAGACAATTGAAGTTAGACGGTTATATGCAAGAAAAGGAGCAATAAAAACAGAGAATGTAATAAAGGTAAATGTGTACGAGTATATCACATATTGAATCTAGTAATCAATTTGTATTAATCCCCTCGTTGGTCAACCATCTCTATGTATTAACTATCGAAACTCTCTATGAAATTTTTAGTGTCATTATCATGGTTCACGAACCATGATAATATTTCTATCTAATATAGCTTCACTCAAGTTAAATGGAATGCCTGATATATTTATCGATCAATGAAGAACAGGAGTCGCTACGAGGTAATTGCTGCAATTCTCAAATCGGCAGGAAGAGATGAGACTCGTACAAAGATTATGTATAAAGCCATGCTAAGCAATGATCAATGCAAAATTTACCTTGACTCTCTTTTGCACAGCGGGCTAATTCAAGGATCAAGCTTCGGAAATAAAACGGTCTATCGAATTACACAAAAAGGAAATAAATTCCTATCTTATTACGAACAGATGAGACTTCTTTTACCCGTTGTCATAGAAGAAAACTTTGAAGAGGGTTATTACCATCTGACCACATCGCCGGACTAAACCAGCGGAATCAGCTTCAGTATAGGATAGCCAAAAGAGTTGTTGACTTCCATCGCTAGGATTGGAGACAGAGGGTATAGTGGTCTTAAAAATAGGCTGCCTTTAATCACACTTACCTTGAGAACTATGTCACATATCTCTAAAGTCCATGGAATAGGTTCATTTTCCCGCGCTATGAATATTGTTAGATCAATGTTTTGTCTTGCGTAGCTTAAATGCTCCATCTTATTGCGAGGATTAAGTCTTTGTAACCGATTTAATGGCAAAATGCTGAGTAAGAGTCTGTTTGGATCGCTTTGATGTTCTTTAACAATATTTTCATGTGGATAGCCTAAGAGAGGATCGCCTTGATCCTTGTCAGCCCAAGAAGAGAAGGGCTCAGTTAAGCCTTTTATCTTAGGTCCTAACCAGAAAAATCTTTCTGGGTCAGTTTGTACGACTGATAAGTATGATTTAAAATACAAACTTAACCTAGTAGGATCGATACTTTCCGGAGGTTCGAAGAAAACGACATTCCCAAATTTTAAGAAAGTCGCCATGATTTTGAAAAGGAATGCCATTGCTACAAGTATGTTAATACCCGATTCAACTTCTATCACAGCTATTCCTCTCCTTGGAAAACCTCCACCCAAGTTTGTATCCAGTTCGTTATAGCCGCTTTTGATAAGTCCTTGTTCGCATAATAGTAACCGTCGGGTATTTTTCTTCTTATCGAATTGAAGAAAATTGATTGAATCTAAATTGATTATGAAGTTTTTAGGGTTGTGCGTCTGAATGCTTCGAAAGTTGCCCTTGTCGAGCGTGAACATATATGAAGGCTTTCTTATTTTTATGCCTCTGAGTTTCAAAAGCGAAATTTCCCTTACCCTAATATCTTGATAAAATACCTGGTCTAATTTCACTGCTCCATCAACTACAAAATCTAGAGAGGTATTACTTGGATCTTCGTTTACGAATATGAGTTTTGCACCAGCTCTTTCTCGCCATGTTTGCAGAACTCTTTCATTATTTAGGCGTGCTTCTCTATCCATAAAAGAGGCTATTGCGTCCCAGCTGTCAATGACAATTAAAGGGGCTTTAACATCCATTAATTCATTAGTGATTCTTTCGAAAAGAGATTCAGGTTCGTCAAGTCGAGCGTCTTCAAAGTTTATAGGGACGTCCGTTTCATTCGTTGCTGAGTTTGACGTTTCCCTCTCCTGGCTTTCCTTGAATTTGGCTATCCAAGGATATGATGTTAGGAGTTGTTTAGGGGAAGCCCTTGTGCAAATGTAAAAAAAATTGTCTTTAATTTCCAAAGCTCTTAAGATTGTAAGAGAAAGAGTGGTTTTTCCTGTACCGGCCGACCCTTTAATAATTAGAGAGTAAGTGTCTTTTTTTATAAATTCCATTAGCTCATTTGGTATAATCGGTGAATTATCAGACCTCTCCTGTATTGAATATCCTAGCATATATTCATCTAATTAGCACGGCTGTGGCAGTAATAAGAGATTTGGATACATAGTGAGAGAAAATTGTCACAATATATTATGATATCAGCATCATCTTGATGGTTACGCTAATCAATTTCATTTTCAGGTTTACACTAATCAAGGCATTAACAGTAGAACAGCAGATCTAGCTATTATTCCCATAGTCCAAAATGTTCATTAATTCCGAGCGCATCGATTAATCCTTCTGCATAGCCGATGCTCAGGACAGCAAGCTCAGGTCTTCCTGTCCTTAGGAATCTTATCGCATCTTCGATATAGTACTCAGCATTTTCAACAATTTCGTCCAGTCTTTTCCTCTCTCTAGAAGTAAATTTGTTTTCTAAAGTGGTTCTTATCCTGATTATCGCGTTCTTTGCCTTAGGAACGTATCTCTCTATCATGTTAGTTGACTTATTTTGAATATACAATGTATTATCCGATGGTTTATCGACATTTTTGGTAAGGGTCACCAATGCGTCAATCTCAGCAAAATGAAGAAATCCCGTCACAATAATCGTATGAGGTCCTAGCCCATAATCTAGGCCAATCAAGGATCTAACTTTTCCAGATATTATGTTCTGGTGTTTTGAGCCTATTCTAGACACCACAATTGCGAAAGTTTCCTCATGACACGCCCTACTCTTAAGGTCCTGCTCGCATTCTAATAGGGACTTAAGTGCACCTGCTGGATCCAGAAAAAATACTTCACCGCTTCTGTCATTATATTCTGTCAGAACCATAGTATGATTGCCTAAAATTAGGTTATCAAAGATTGTACTATACACACTTACGACAGACTGAGGTTCGGATGTTATTGTAACCGTTCTTCCAAATTTATAGACATGAAGACCAATCTCACCAATCAGAGAACTGATCCCTGAGGCAGCGTGTATTACCCTGACCTTGACAGAATTTCTGACGGCTCTTATATAAAGCTCTGTGTGTGTAGTAGCAATTAGCGGATCACCATATGTCAAGAGAGCAATTTCCTTGAACTTTGCCTTGTCGAGTATTTCGCGTCCATCTTCTAGGAACCACCTTTGAACCAGTATAATGTTTGTTTTTCTGTTATTGCCTATTAGATAACGTAGGTCACGTAATTCAGGGTCAGATATTGAACTAGTGTATCGTTCTACATATACGATATTGCAACTCTTAAGGACCTCCAAAGAGTAGAGACCTATGCCTCTAACACCATGAATTCCTAACCCTATAATCCATAACATATTAATTGTAAGCAATTGCAAAGATTATAATTCTTTGAATAGTATATCTTATGCGAGCGAAAAATATACTATTTCTGTAGTTCTGAAACACCCAAGGTCTAATTATATGTTTGTGCATTTCAGAATTCCTGCGTGAACTGTGGACACTGAAAAATCAGTGAGAATAGGCCTATTGTTTTCTCTCCTCCCTTTCTATTTATTATAATTTTAATTGATCTTATTACTTTAAATGATGAAGCCTAGAGGTGTGAAACAGTGCTCTGTTGAATACATCGATGCTGGAAATATATTCCGATATACTAATTCGTTCATCAATAGTATGTGACGAATGCGGATCTCCAGGGCCGTATGTTACCACCGGTATTTTAAATGCGTTTCCCAATATGTTCATGTCACCTGTGCCGGTTTTTCTCATCAGTATTGGGTGTTTCTTGCAGACATCAAGAATTGAAAGTGAAAGGGCTCGTACCAATGGGGATGTATGATCTGCTTCAAAGGGCTCGGTCATATCCTCTATTCTATATGTTGCACGCACATTCTTTTTTATTGCGATGTCTTTGATAACTGATGCTACTAAATTGTGTATCATTTCACTAGTGTTTGTGGTAGGTATTCTAATATCAACGGTTATCTTACACTTTTGAGGAGTAACATTATGACTAGACCCTCCTGAGATTTCAGTAAGGCTGCAAGTGATCTTACCTGGTTTGTCTTTTCCAGATTCCACACGCCCAATTTCCGACTGTATGGCTTGCCAAAAGTCATATACTTCTTCAATGGAGTTCTTCGCAAGCCAGGGAGCACTGGCATGGGCACTCGATCCGACATCGCAGGTAAGTCGAAATGCAAATCTGCCCTTGTAAGCTATTGTTATATTGTTAATCCCACTGGGCTCGCCAAAAATTGCATAGTCTATAGTGGACTTGCTTCTTACAAGTTCCTTAATCCCAGTTGCATTTCCTTCTTCATCTACTACTCCTGCGAAAATTATAGAACCTCTTTGCTTAGGAAATTCTGAAGCTGCAAGTAACATGGCTATAAGGGAGCCTTTTGCATCTGATGCACCGCGGCCATATAAGTACCCATTTCCTATCCTAATGGGGACACGACCGGGTACGGTGTCCATGTGCCCGCAGAGCAATATAATAGGATGTCCGCTTCCCTTCGTCGCAATTACATTACCAACATTATCAATGTTAGCTTGTTCAAAGCCGAGTTCATTAATCGATTTGTCCTTTACTAGGTTGGCAAGTGGAGCTTCAGCTTTAGAAGGAGTATACTCCTCTAGAGATCTTTTTAATAATTCAATAGCATATGTAGGTGAAACCAATTTCGTTTAGTCACAACTGGTGGCTTTTTATTTTCCTTGCTGGCGTGCATAGTCTACGATTAAGCCTGGAATATCTATGCCAGTTACTTTTACTGTATTCTTAAATTCAGTAGTATTATTGACCTCGTGTACGAGCAAACCCTCTTCGTTACTTTCCATAAGATCTACACCTACAACTTTTCCACCAACTGCCTTAGAAGCTCTTATGCAAATGTCTTCCAGCTCTTTTGTAATAGGACAAGTCTCGGCTCGTCCTCCTAGTGCCATATTTGTCTTCCATTCCTCATTGCTAGAATATCGGTAGATCGCTGCAGCGACCGACTCACCCACAACAATAACTCTTATATCCCTTGGTGGTCGGTTCACAAACTCCTCGAAGTAGTACACATGATAAAGAGGAAACATATGCTGCCTATCTTCAATTACTGCTCGTGCAGCATCTTTGTCTCTTAAAAGAGCAATCAATCTTCCCCAGCTACCAATCGTTGGCTTAATTACCGCAGGATATCCCAACTTTTCGAGGCCCTCCAGAGCAGATTTTTCAGAAAATGCCATAATTGACTTTGGAGTCTTGATGTTTTCCTTATGAAGTATTATATGACATAACAACTTGTTTCCGCAGACGATGGCCGTGTTTAAAGGGTTAATAATGGAGGCACCCATGCCTTCTAACGCGGCAGTTGAATGTAGACTCTTGAAATAACTAACTGATCTCTGCATAATAATTTTTTGTGAGTAAGTGGGATCCTTTCGGTTCAAATTAATAAAAATATCCTTACAATCGAGGAGCTGACAATCTTCGCCTCCTTTTCTCTTAGCGGCTTCGTAAAGGGACTTTTCTTCCCACCGGATGGCATCATAGAGGATGATGAGAGATTTGGGAGAAGATGGAGATGATGCCTCCATTCTATTGGCCCCAGTCTTCACCGACAGCCTGGGCAGGTTTTATAATGAAACCTTGGTCTGATTTTACTAATTCATAACTTGCTCCACAATCAGGACAAGTTACAATTTCGCCTTCAACTGAATCCACTGGCACCTTGATTTCTGCTTCACATTCTTTACATTTAACCAACTTGTTACTCCTTCCTATCTATACCATGCTAAGCATCATTAAGTATCTTTCTTTCAAGCCGATCATCCAGGTATAATTCTAGGATATCCCCCATGCGAAGATCCTTCATACCTCGAGCAAGGATTTGTGCTTCGTGTTCATCGGTTTCTAATCCCAATAGGGACAACAAGTAGGCTGCACCATTCTTTCCAGCCAGTTCTCCAAATACAATTTTCCGGCGGTTTCCGACTATTTTTGGTTCGATGATTTCGTATGCTGATGGGTTCTTTAATATTGCAGCAAGGTGTGTTCCCGCTTTATGCTTGTAAGCACTGTCGCCTACAATTGGCTTAGACTCCGGTACTACGAGGTTTGTATATTGCGAAACGGTTTTTGATAGGTCTTTTAACATATGTAGTTTAAGACGGTTATTTGATTTGTAAATGAGGGTTAGGGCAACCGCTGTCTCTGCAAGGGCTGGTATTCCGGTTCGTTCTCCAAATCCATCTATCGTAGTATGGATCTGACTGGCCCCAGCTTCGCATCCTGCTAAGCCATTGGCTAGCGCCAGCCCTACATCATTATGACAGTGAACATCTAATGAGGTTCTAGAAGAGTCTATACTATTATAGACCATTTTAACCAGATTGAACATACCTCTTGGGCGCATGATGCCAACTGTATCAGGAATACTAATCCTTTCAATTCTCCGTGTGTTCATTTCCCTGCACATTTCTACCAGAAAATTTGGTTCTGTCCTACTTGCATCTTCCATAGTGAACCTAGCCTTTAATCCATGAGCTTTGATATAGTCAGCGACCTCCAGTGCCCTGATTTTAGCTTCCTCTCTAGTAATTTTTAATTTTGCAGATAAATGGATATCCGAAATTCCCATATATGTCGCAACCCATGTCGCACCACAGCTTATGGCAATATCTACGTCGGACTTGGTGGCACGAACATGTGCAAGTATATCTGCCCTGAGTCCTTGTTTTATAATAGTCTTAGTGGATAATAGGTGGTCATTTGAAATTACTGGACTTATCTCAATTTGATCAACTCCAAATGAATCCAACATCCACGCTATCTGGATTCTTTGTTTTGTTGTAAATGAAACACCAGGGTGCTGTTCTCCCTCACGAAGGGTCGAATCAAGAATTCCAATTATTTTGCGGTCTTTATCTGATTCGTTATACTGATGGGCGTAGTAATTAACATCCTCTGATATTAGTGACATATTATATTGTTTGTGACTCATTTCAGACGGGTTATAAACCTTTTCGCATCTATCAGCCGAAAAGTCTAAGTATACCCAGAAGATGATCTGACTATCGTCGTTATATTTGAATTCAGATTCTAAAACTGGTGATGCATTGTATTTAATACAATTACGGTGTTTGTATCTGATACCCCTTCTATCCTGCGCACTTCATCGATGCACCTATTGATTTCAATCACAGATGAAGCAGTTATAATAGCAGCGATATCATACTGGCCTGTAATTTCATATATCACTTCGACTCCTTTCAAATTCATTAGAGCAGTAGAAACCGCTGACGTATCTGCTGTAGATGTTACAGAAATTAAAGTTATTGCGCTTGCTTTATTTGTGCTATTCAGCTCAATAGTAAATTTTTTAATTGCTTTGCTATCTAAGAGATTTTTAACTCTTCTTCTAACTGCTGATTCTGAAAGCCCAATTTGTTTTGCAATTTCGACGAATGGTTTACGTGAGTCAGCTTGCAAAATATGTATGATTTTCTCATCGATTGAATTTAGATCACTAGACATTTCGTCTTTTCTCCTCTGCTAGCAAGAGGTCATCCATTATTTCCAATGCAGCCGATATGGTTTCTTTATCCATTACTAGAGGTGGAAGTAATCTGAGGATATTCTTGCCAGAATATAACATTAATAAACCACGTCGTAGGCCGTCTAATAATAAATTTCTTACATCGAAGCGTAATTCCAATGCTAACATCATGCCCATCCCTCTAACCTCTCTTACTACTATGTGCTTCTCCTTTAACGCAAGTAGACCATCCTTGAAGTAAGTTCCCACGTTTGCAGCATTTTCAACTAATTTATCCTCGTTTAATGCATCAATAGTCGCTGCACCTGCTGCGCACGCAAGCGGATTTCCCCCAAAAGTCGAGGAGTGTTCTCCTACTCTAAGAGATTTAACGATCTCTGGTTTGCTCAATGTCAAACCAATTGGGACCCCACCCGATGCTCCTTTTGCCAAACACATTATATCAGGGACAGTCTTCCAATGCTCTCCTGCCCACATTTTGCCAGTCCTTCCTAAGCCGCTCTGTATTTCGTCGAAAATTAAGACAATTCCATGCTTTGTACATATTTCTCTCATATGTTGAAGCAGTCCTTCTGGAGGAAGAATTATACCTGTCTCGCCCTGAATGGGTTCTACAATAACCGCTCCAATATTATCGTCTATAGCATCCTCAATTTGTGTGGTTGTATAGGGAAGAAACTTAATGCCCTCCAAAAGAGGCATGAATGGCTTCCGGTACTTTTCACTATAAGTTACAGAAAGAGCGCCGAAAGTCTTGCCATGATATCCTCCATTCATAGAAATTATTCCGGGTTTACCAGTATAACGTCGTGAGAATTTCAAGGCGGCTTCCACGGCCTCTGCTCCACTGTTGCTAAAGAATATTTGATTCAGCCCTTGAGGTGCGATATCTTCCATCTTCCTAAGGAAATGCTCTCTGGTGTCATTGTATAGTGACATATGACAGACGATTAGTTTTTCTACCTGATTCTTAATTGCCTCCACTACCCTTGGATTACAGTGACCAACAATGGCGACACCGTAGCCTCCCATGCAATCAATATATTCTTTGCCTGAGGTGTCCCATACTCTTGCCCCCTTTCCACGGTCAATTTTAACAGGGAACTTCTGATATAGATTTGATAGGTTTTGATCTTCCACATTCATGTCTTGCTAATCACTGTACAGTTGTTATGTGTTAGTGCTGAAGACACTGGATCATTTACTATCCCAGACCCAATTATTGCTTCTTTGACTCCCATTTGAATAGCTTCTGTGCATGCAAAAACCTTTTTTTCCATTCCGAATCCTATTTTAGGGATAATTGATTTTGCCTCGTCTAAAGTCATATGGGTTACCAGATTGCCATCCAAAATTAAGCCTTTTACGTTTGTCAAGAAAATTACTTTATCGGCTCCGGCTCCTGCTGCTATATATGCCGCTGCTCTGTCTCCGTCTACATTCAAGAATTCGAACTCTTCGCCAAGGGCAATCGGTGAAACTACAGGAAGAAACCCGCTTCCGGCTAATATATTAAGTAAAGTAGAATCAACCGTATTTATCCTTCCTGTGAATCCGCCCTCTATTGTCATTTTCCTTCCTTTATCATTAAGTATAATCAGCTTCTTTTTACGACTAGCTCTCAATAATCCACCATCTACGCCTGAAATTCCTACTGCCCTTATTCCATGTTGTAAAAACATTTTTACAATTGCTTTATTTATTTTTCCTGACATAACCATTGTATAAATTTCGGCCGTTTCTTTGTCAGTAACTCTACTTTTAACTCCTCCTGGAGAAACAACAAATTTCTGCTCCTTGCCTAATCTAACTGCTATATCAGTAACTTCCCTTCCGCCGCCATGAACGAGTATTAATCTCTCTTTGGAAAAGAGGTTCTTTAAATCTGGGATAGCGCTAGGACTGAGATCATTAAATACGCTTCCGCCTATTTTGACCGTTATCATACCGGCGTCAGCGGAGTGTAATTCAAGCCGTCCTTTTCATCGTACTGATACATGACGTTCATATTTTGTATTGCCGAACCGGCAGC
>Ga0126313_10001836_pt1 | contig 11512 bp, 8 predicted proteins | sample Plot105A_FD_89954 | JGI IMG/M metagenome (GOLD analysis project Ga0126313, IMG submission 89954) | Serpentine soil microbial communities from UC McLaughlin Reserve, CA, USA - Plot105A | ecosystem: Environmental > Terrestrial > Soil > Grasslands | place: USA: UC McLaughlin Reserve, Lake County...
CAACCGAGGTTGGTTCCGAACCCGGCGTATCCTCGGCTATGAGGTAGGCGTTGATAGCGGGCGGCAGGAGCGGACTTCCGCGGGCCGGTTACCGCGCGAGGCGTCTGACAGCGACTATGTTGTCGGTGTGGACGACCCTCCGCCCGTTCGGGCCGGTGGCCTCGCGCTCGCGGGATTCGAGCCTCTCGGTGCGCCATTGGCCGGGGCTAAGGCCGATCAGGACCAGCGTCTCCTCGGGGTCGACCCACGAGCCGGGTCTGACCGAGGCGTGGTCGACGATCAGCAGGAGGCCACCGGGTGTCACGGCGCTTGCCGCCTCTTGCAGGACGCGGACGCGGGGAAACTCTATAGGCGAGTGCAGGTACTGGGCGGAGACCAGATCGAAGGCGCCAGGGGGGAAGGTGTGGGCCAGGTCGTGCCGCCGGAAGTCGATGCGGTCGGCGACATCTGCTGCGGCCGCGTCCGCCGCCGCCCGGTCGAGGGCCGTGGCTGACACGTCGACGGCGGTAACGCGCCAGCCCTGCTGGGCCAGCCAGATCGCATCCCCCCCTTCGCCGCAGCCGAGGTCCAGCGCGGTGCCCGGATGTCGTAGGCTTCCGATGACGTCGACCAGGACGGGGTTCGGCCTCCCGCTCCAGCGCCGTTCGTGCCCTCGGTAGTGTTCCTCCCAGAACCGCTCGGTCCCGTCGCTGACCTCGCCATGAACCTCACCATTCATCGTCGGCCTACCTTCTTTGCCCGACTCGCCCTCCGTGTCGGGTAGCCGGGGCCAACAAAGGCGAGTTCTCGGTCGATATGTCCAAGAAGTCTTGTCATGACCGCCTCGTTCCCGAAGTGGACGACAGACGATCCCGGTGGGTGGCGACGGCCCCACGCGTGTCCTCGGCCACCAGGTCGGCGTTGATAACCGCCCCGGCCATCGCGCCGGCACTGGCGGAAGCGAGGACCTGCGCGGTGGGGTTGGTCACGTTCCCGGCCACCCAGACGCCGGGAACGGCGGTGAGGCCCGTTGCGTCGGACTCGACGTACGCGCCTTGGCCGTGTGGAAGCTCGGTTGTCTCGAGTCCGAGGTCGGCGAGGATCCCTGCGCGGGCGGCGAGGCGTGGAGAGACCACCACGGCATCGCGTGGGACGACCTCGCCGTCTTGCAGCCTGACACCCGTGAGCCGGTCTTCGTGGACTTCGAGCGAAGCGACCTCACCTTCCACGACCACGATGCCGAGCGCCGCCAGCTGCTCCGCCTCTTCGTCGGTAGGTTGGGGCGCGGTGTGCAGGAAAAGCGTCAGGTCCGCCGTCAACTGCCGGAACAACAGCGCCTGGTGCACGGCCATGGGGCCCGATGCCAGGATACCAACTGGCTGATCCCGCACCTCCCATCCGTGACAGTATGGGCAGTGCAGCACGTCGCGCCCCCAGCGCTCTCGCACTCCAGGTATGTCGGGCAACACGTCCACCAGACCGGTCGTTATCAGCAGCCGCCTCGCCCCCACCCGGCGGCTACCTTCGAGCGTCGCGACGAAACCATCATCTGTAGAGGCGGCGGACGCTACGCGCCCTTCGAGCACGTCCACTCCGTAGCCGAGAACTTCTGCACGTCCGGCCTCGAGCAGCGCGCTCGGGTTCATACCGTCCCGGGTGAGAAATCCGTGGACCCCGGCGGCGGGCGCGTTGCGGGGCTCGCCAGCGTCGACGACCAGCACAGACCGCCTGGACCTGCCGAGCATCAGCGCGCCGCTCAGGCCCGCGGCCCCGCCGCCGACTATCAGGACGTCGTACGCTCCAAGGTGTTGTCCTACCGTGGTGCTCATGCCAGTCCTTTCTCTCGCGCCCAGGGACGATGTTTCGACCCTGAGCTAGTATCGAAGGCGTAGGCAGCGTTGAAAAGTGTGGATGTTCGGGTTTTGTGGGACGATCTTCGGTAGTATCGTGGACGAACGGCCGTCGGTCGCCGCGCCCATCCACGAGAGCGAGGAGCGGGTTTTGAGCGCGAGGAGGGTTCCGGGCGGACGTGCTGGCGGGCTGCCCGTCCGTACCTTCGAGGCTGTGCCCGGGGTGCCGCCCGTGCGCGTCCTGAGGCACCCCCCTCCGGGGCCTCATCGGGGCCAACCGCCGGGGCGGCAAGCCCACACCCACGACTTCCTTGGTCTCACGTACTTTGAGAAGGGCGGCGGGTCGCTGCGGTTGGGAGACAGGGAGTGGCGTACCGAGGCGGGCGACGCCTACGTCGTCGCCCCCGGCGAGGCGGTGGGGACTGATGGCTTCGGGAGGGGTGAGGGCTGGACCGTGTCTTTCCGGCCCGAAGCCCTTGGTCTCCAGGCTCCGGACGTAGTCCTCTCCTGGCGCGCCCACCCGCTGCTCTTCCCGTTTGTGGGGGGCACAGCAGAGGGCGCCCAGCGCTTGAAGGTCCCCCCTGAGGAGCGGGCCTCGTGGTCAGAACGCTTCTCTGCCCTGGACGTGGAATTGGGCCGGAGGCGCGACGGCTACCGGGAGGCGGCGCTGGCGCACCTGACGCTCCTGCTCGTGGAAGTGTCGCGCCTCGCGGCGGATGTCGTGGGGAACCTCAGGCTCAAGGACGAGCCCCTGCTCGCGGAGGTCTTCGGCTTCATCGAGGAGCACTACGGCGAGCCGATCTCGCTCAAGGACGTGGCCAGGGCTGTGGGCCTCTCGTCCGGGTACCTAACCACCGTCGTCGGCCGCAAGACAGGGCGGACGGTACTCGAGTGGATCACGGAGCGCCGCTTGGCCGAAGCGCGCAAGCTGCTGGTCGAGACCGACCTCTCGGCGGAAGAGGTCGGCCTGAGGGTGGGATACGGGGATCCAGGCTACTTCGCGAGGATCTTCAGGCGCGCCCACGGCGCGACCCCGCTCGGCTGGCGCCGCGCCGGCCGCGTATCGTAGCCGGAGGCAAAGGTCGCTTGCCTACAGGTACTCCTCCAGCCAGCTCGGGGTGCTCCCACTGCGCCCCCGTAAACCCTTTGTCTGCCAGAGATAAGCTTCGTGAGGGTCGCCGGACACGTGGGCCTTGCTTGTCCCCGTGGGCAGCTTCGTGGACGTGGTGCGAAGGGTGGTCGCGAGACCGGCCGAGTTCTTCGCAGGGATGCCCAGGCGCGGCAACTATGTGCCCCCGCTCGTCTTCGCCCTGATCTGCATAGAGGTCTCCACCATCCTTGGCGGGCTCTTGAGGCTCGCCTGGCACACCGAGGCGGTGGGCGGGTTCAGGTATCAGGGCGCGGGCTACAGCTTCGGCGCCTTCGTCGCCGACGTGATCCTGAGCCCGATAGGAGCCGCGATCGGCCTCTTCATCTTCGCCGCCATCGCGCACCTTTTGGTGATGCTCTTCGTGGGGGGAACGAACTCCGGATACGAGGCGACCTTCCGGGTGGTCTGCTACGTGTCGGTGACAAGCCTGGTCAACTGGATACCCGTGATAGGCGGCCTCCTTGCCCTCTACGGACTCTACCTGGCGGTTGTGGGCATAAGGGAGGCGCACCAGACCACGACCGGCAGGGCGGCTTTGGTGGTGCTGCTGCCGATCGGCTTGATCCTCTTGCTGGTGCTCATCGTGGCGATAGTGGCGGGGATCGCCATCCTGAGTAGCCTGAGGTAAGGCTCCAGGGAGTACAGGAGGAGCGAGGAAGGAATTCGCAGGTGACCGAGATGGCGAATGTCGCGCCCAATTCGGCCTTTATCCTTCGGACTGCCTGGCCAGGTCACCTTGGCCGGCGCGGTCGGAGCGCAATCGAGCCTCGATGGCTCGCGGGGACCCTCAGCTCAAGAACCTTCCACACGGCGCCCTTCGGCGGAGCTCCCTTCGCGGAAGCCTACCTGGCGAGAAAGCCACTTCTCGACCTCCACGGCCCAGAAGACGACCGACCCCAACGCCACGGCGATGGCGAGATCTGCGGGCGGTAGAGCCTCCGTCTTCAGGAATTCCTGGAAGAAGGGTACGTAGATGGCCAGGAGTTGCAACGCGAACGTCAGGGCGACCGCCAGGAGGAGCGGCTTGTTCGAGAGCGGGCCAACGCTGAAGAGCGACTCATTGCCGGAGCGGATGGCCATCACGTGGCCCAGCTGGGAGAGGGTCAGCGTGGTGAAGACCATGGTCTGCCAGATAGCCGGTGAGCTTTGCGAGTACCACAGGCCTGTCAGGAGCGACACGAGCGCCATCAGGATGCCGACCCAGACGACATGGCGGCCGAGCCCCCTCCCAAAGACGCCCTCACCTGGGGGGTGCGGCTGGCGGCGCATGATACCCTGCTCGGCCGGCTCCGCGCTCAGGGCCAGGGCAGGCGGTCCGTCCGTGACCAGATTTATCCACAGTATCTGCAGCGGCAGCAGAGGCAGTCCGAGCCCGAAGAATGGACCAGCGAGCATGACCAGGATCTCTGCCGAGTTGCTCGCTAGAAGGTATCTGATGAACTTGCGGATGTTGTCGTAGATGACGCGCCCCTGCTCGACGGCCGCAACGATGGTCGCAAAATTGTCGTCGGTCAGGACCATGTCCGCGGCCTCCTTGGAGACGTCGGTGCCCGTAATGCCCATCGCCACCCCGATGTCGGCCCTCCTCAAGGCGGGGGCGTCGTTCACGCCGTCGCCGGTCATGGCGACGATGTGCCCGCGCCTCTGCAGGGCCCCGACTATCCGTAGCTTGTGCTCCGGCGAGACGCGCGCGAAGACGGGCACCTCCTCGACGAGGCCCTCCAGCTCTACCTCGGAGAGGCCGGCGATATCCCTGCCCGTAAGGGTGCGCCCGGCTCCGCCATCGGAGATGCCGAGTCCGGCGGCGATGTGGCCGGCCGTCAGGGGATGGTCGCCCGTGATCATCACCGGGCGGATGCCCGCCCTCTTGCAGGTCGCCACGGCCTCGCGCGCCTCAGGACGAGCCGGGTCGATCATGCCCACCATCCCGAGGAAGGTGAGGTCTCGCTCGAGCGCGTCCCCGTCGCCATCCGCGGAATCCAGACGCCTCAGGCCGACCGCCAGGACGCGGATGCCCCTCTTGGCGAGCCGATCGTTTGCGGCCGAAACCTTCTCCCGCCATCCTCCATCCTGCGCCTCGGGAGGGCCGTCAGCGGTCCAATGCTCGCTCGAGACCTCGAGCAGGCTGTCGACGGCGCCCTTGGTGAAGGCGACGTAGGGAGATTTGCCATGATCCCAGTCGAGGGCTTCTATCAGGGCAGAAGCTAGCTGCGAACCGGAGGCCAAACTGTGAACGGTCGTCATTCGCTTGCGCTCCGAGTCGAAGGGAACCTCTCCCACGCGGGGGAGCGCAGCCTCGAGCTCGGGCTTCCTGAGGTCCTCCCGCGCGGCGGCGATCACGAGCGCTCCTTCGGTCGGGTCTCCCACGGCACGCAAATCCCCGTCGTCATCCTCCAGCAGGGCATCGTTGCACAGTGCGCCGCCGGCCAGGAGCAGGGTCACCGCCCTATCGCTCGGCCCTGGCGGCCCATCGGCCGATGCGGTCCCTGGCGTGTCGCCGTCCCCCGCGGCCAGGTCCACGGAACGACCCGCCACGTCGAGCACGGTCGCCGTCATGCGATTCTCGGTCAGGGTTCCGGTCTTGTCCGAGCAGATCATGGTCACCGATCCCAACGTCTCCACGGCCGGTAGCTTGCGGATCAACGCGTGCCGCCTGAGCATCCGCTGGGCGCCGAGGGCGAGGGCTATGGTCACCACCGCAGGCAGGCCCTCGGGCACGGCCGCCACCGCCAGGCTCACCGCCGTGAGGAACATGACCTCCAGGTCCTCCCCGCGTAGCAGGCCAAGAACGAAGACCACCCCGACGATGGCCAGGGCCGCAAGCGCCAGCACCTTGCCGACCTGATCTAGGCGTCTCTGCAGGGGAGTCTGCTCCGTGCCGGAGGCCTGGATCATGGCCGCGATCTTCCCCAGCTCCGTCGCCATGGCGGTCTCGGTAACGACGAACAGGCCCCTGCCGCTCGCTACTACCGTGCTCGAGTAGACCATGGCCGTCCGCCCACCGAGGGGCGTATCTTCCTCTTCCAGGGCCGCCGGGTCCTTGTCCACCGGCTCGGATTCTCCCGTGAGGGCGGACTCTTGCACCCGCAGGTTTACCCCCTCCAGGAGCCTCCCGTCGGCGGGCACGAGGTTGCCCGCCTCTAGCAGCACCACATCTCCGGGCACCAGTTCTCCGGCCGGGATCTCAAGCACGTGTCCCTCCCTGCGAACCTTCACCACGGGAGCAGAGAGCCGCTTGAGCGCGGCCATCGCCCTCTCGGCCCTGTACTCCTGGGCGAACCCCAGGGCCGCGTTCAGCACCACGATGACGGCGATCACCACCGAATCCTCGTAGTCCCCAAGGAAGGCCGAGGCAAGCGCCGCGACGACCAGGATAACGATCATGGTAGAGGTGAACTGTTCCCACAGGATCACCCATGGGCTCCTCGTGCCCCTGTCCTCCAGTTCGTTGGGACCGCGCTCTACGAGTCGACGGGCGGCCTCCTCCTTGCTGAGCCCCGACACCGCGCGGGTGCCAAGGGCATGCAGAACTTCCTCCACCTCCGTGGCGTGCCAGGCGCCCCCCCCCGCCACCCTCATCCATTCAACTGGCACCCCCTCCGCAGGATCTCGCCGTCCACTCCTCGCCACCCATACGCGTAGAGGTTCAGGGCAACGCCACTCGTGGTCGTGCGATCCTCGGCCATGGCACCGATCCTATCCCCAGGGCTCGCATCGGTCGAAATAGGGGTCTCCGCGTGCCCGGCTCTTGGGCACCGGCACTAAGATGTCTGGCACCAAGATGCCAGGACGGTCCTCTGGCATCTGCCATGCGTGGCGCATGGCAGATGCCACTTCTCGGGTCTACCGATCCAGCGGCCTCAGCGCGACCGATCTTCCGCGAGGGTGTCGGCGAAGGCGAGCACGAGTACCTCCCCCGAGCGGGCGACCGTGCCCTGGACGGCCTTGCCCGAGAGGCGTTCGAGGACCTTCGGCAAATCTCTCGCCTCGACGAGTACCCGGTCCGTGGGCTCGGGAGTAGGGTGCGAAGGGGCCACCGGAAAGAACCTCTCGCCCCAAACCCGGTGTGCGTCCGCCGCGCCAAGAACGCTGCCACGATACGACTCCACGATCCGGCGAAGAGGCTCCGCTACCTCCGCTTCTTGCTCCCTCGCGTACGCCCCGAACAGTACGTAGACCTCCGCCGAAGCCCTCGCACGGGACATCGTCGGGTCTAGCAGCGCCAGGTGCCACAACGGCGGCCGCGCCTCCATCAGGCCCTCCACGGCGCCGGCCAGCGCCTCGGCATCAGCGAAGGAGGCGGCGAAGGGCACGTCGGCGTCGGCGCGGCGGGTCTTTAGTTTCGCGCCCACTATAAGGCTGTGGGCGCCCTCCGAGGTGAAGAACGAACCGACCTCCTCCCCCCGCACCTGGCGGAGCTCCCCGCCGACCGTCACTACGCTCGCCGAGATGACGTTCTCGCTGAGCCACCCGTGCTCGAAGGAACCGACACCCAGGCCGTCCTGGGCCAACCAGCCCCCGATGGTGGACCTGGGGGCGCTCGTCGGGTAGATGGCCAGGTCCCGGCCGGCGGGGCGCAGAACTTCCTCCAGCTCTAGCCACGTCGCGCCCGGCTCAGCCTCGATCCATAGTTCTTCCGGCCCCGGAAAGCGCACGGAGCGCATCAGGTCGAAGTGCACAAGGATGCTGTCATCCAGCGCAATGGGCTCGAAAGTTGTCCCCGCGCCGAGGGGCAGTAGGGGCACGGAGTGCTTCGCGGCAACCTGCGCGAGGCGCAGTACCTGCTCGACGTCGGATGGTTGCACCGACGCCAGGGCGCCGCCCGCCCCGGTTCCGTCGGGCACCTTTACGTGCTCCCCGAAGATCTCGGTCAAACTTTCCAACAATTCGTCGCGCCGCGGCTCGGTCACCGGGTACCTCCTCTGCTCGCCGTTCGACCAGGATACGAAAAAAGGGAAGGCGCGTCCCGCGCTCTGACGTATTTTTCGGGAGAACGACGCCAGGGCCCCGAGTGGACAAGGGGCCCGCGGGTTTCGGCCGTACGCTCGGTCTCTGGCCGACGATCGAACGTGGCGGTGGTCACCCGCGGGCTGCGCTGTCCACCATACCGGCGGACCCTGAAGCGGCGGCTTCCAGGGGCGTCGCATGAACCAGGACGGGACCGCTCGCAGCCCGAAGGACCTTCGTCGCAGCGCCGCCCAAGAGGTCCCTCCGGACCAGGCTACGTCCCCTGGCACCTACGGCTGCGAGGGTCACCGGATCATCCTCGCAGGCGTTCAGGATCGCGGTCGCCTTGTCGCCTTCCGCGAGCCGGGTCTCGGCCAGCGTTCCCGTCGTGCGCGCCAGGTCCTCGGCCCTCAGTGCGAGCTCCTCCTCGTAGAGTTCGAATGGCAGCGGCGCGGACTCGACCATGGCGGGAAGGTGCCAGGCATGGACCACGTGAAGCTCAGCCCCTGTCTTCGCAGACAGGTCCGCCGCCACCTTGGAAGCCAGGGTGGCGTCTTCCGATCCCTCGGCCGCGAGGAGGATCCTGATCAAGGGCATGACTCACACCTCCCCCTGCTCGTGGGTGGTGCCCTCACGAAGGTGGTGCGCGGGCGGGCTCGGGCGACCGTGCGCGATCATCGGCCGCCGCCTGTGGTCGCCTCCTCCGGGCGTCCCAACTTCATCCGCCTTCTCCCTTAGTCGTGGCTTGTGTACCTTCGTCGTGTGCCGATATCGGTGCTTGCAACCCTCCCTCCGATTCCCTGATCACGAGCACGGGGCAATGCGCGTGGGCCGCGATGCTGCTCGAGACGCTGCCTATGGGGCGCCTCAGAGGACTCTTTCCCCTGCTGCCCGCGACGATCAGATCCGCCCCGATCTCCTCCGCCACCGCGATCACCTCGGCGTCCGGTTCGCCAGTTCTTAGGTAGGTCTTGGCGACCTCTCCCCCCGCCTGCTCGACCAGTTCGACGTGCTCGCCCAACAGGTCTCTGGCCTGCTCAGCATCTTCCTCGTAGAGACTGGGCCCTTCCTCGAAGGCCCTCCCGGACATATGGTACGGCTCCGACACGGGAACCACGTGGACCAGGTACAACCCGGCGCCGAAGGCCCGCGCCATCCCCGCCGCCCTGCGCGCCGCGGACGCCGCGTCGTGGGAGCCGTCGGTCGCCACCAATATCTTCTTGGGGTTGGCGTTCACTGTTCGTCCTCGCTTTCGTGGGGTCCGCCGACGGCCGACGCGCTTCCGAAGGCCCTTTCCGTCTCCAGAATCCTCAGCGTCGTCGGCACCACCGCGTCGGGGGAGAGGCTTACGGAGTCGATGCCGCGTTCGACCAGGAAAGCCGCGAATTCCGGGTAGTCGGACGGGGCCTGCCCGCAGATCCCCACCTTGCGCCCCGCCCGGTGCGCCTTCTGTATGAGCGTGGCACACATCCTCCTGACAGCCTCGTTGCGCTCGTCGAAGAGCGGCGCCCCCCTCTCCGAATCCCTATCCACGCCGAGGACGAGCTGGGTAAGGTCGTTCGAGCCGATGGAGAATCCGTCGAATACGGCGGCGAACTCCTCGGCCAGGACGACGTTGGAGGGTATCTCCGCCATAACGTACACCTCCAGCCCGTCCGTGCCCTGTGAGAGCCCGCCTTCACGCATAACCTCGAGCACCCTCATCCCCTCCTCGGGGGTGCGGCAGAAGGGGAGCATGACCTTGAGGTTCTTGAGCCCGAAGACCTCGCACACCCTCCTCACGGTGCGGACCTCGAGCATGAACCCCTCTTTGTAGTCGGGGTGATAGTAGCGGCTGGACCCGCGCCAGCCCAGCATCGGGTTCTCCTCGTGGGGCTCGAAGAGGTCGCCTCCCAGAAGGTGGGCGTACTCGTTGGTCTTGAAGTCCGAAAAGCGCAGGATCACGGGGCGGGGCCAGAATGCGGCGGCAAGCGTTCCTATCCCCTGAGAAAGCCTGTCGACGAAGAACTCGCTCTTGTCCTCGTAGCCCTGGGTGAGGCGCGAGACCTTGAGCTTGACCTTGGGAGGGAGAGAGCCGTAGCGGGTGAGCGCAAGGGGGTGCACGCCGACCCACCCGGCGAAGACGAACTCCATGCGCGCCAGGCCCACGCCGTCGTTCGGGATCTGGGCGAGCTCGAAGGCCCGCTCCGGGTTGGCCACGTTCATCATGATCTTGGTCTTCGGTCGGCCGACCGCCTCCGGGTCGATCTCGGTGACCTCGTGGTCCAGGACGCCGTCGTAGACGCGCCCTACCTCCCCCTCGCAGCACGATACCGTGACGGGCTCGCCGGTCTTCACGGCCCTGGTCGCGCCTTGGGCGCCCACCACGGCCGCTATACCCAGCTCGCGGGCCACGATGGCCGCGTGGGAGGTGCGCCCTCCGCGCTCAGTCACTATGGCGGAGGCGGCCTTCATGATCGGCTCCCAGTCGGGGTCGGTGATCTCCGTGACGAGCACCTCACCCTGGCGGAAGGTCTCTATCTCGCTTGGGTCCCTGAGCACCCGAGCCGGGCCCGATGCCACCGCGTTGCCCACGGCTAGCCCCTCGGTGAGTACCTTCCCGTGCTCTTTGAGGCGGTGCATGCGTAGCGTCGGGACCCGACCTCCCCCGTGCACGGTCTCGGGACGGGCTTGCAGGATGAAGAGCTCGCCCGTGAGACCGTCCTGGGCCCACTCGATGTCCATGAAGGTCCTGGTCCCACGCTTGGCGCTATAGTGGTCTTCGATCGTCACCGCCCAGCGCGCCAGCCTGAGCACGTCCTCGTCCGAGACGGAAAACGAGTCCCGCTCCTCGGGGGAGGTGGGCACGTTCTCCACGAGGCGATGGCCCGCGGTGTCATAGACGAGCTTGAATTCCTTGGTCCCGATTCTCTTTCGGATCAGAGACGAGTAGCCCCGCTCCAGCGTAGGCTTGTGGACGTAGAAGCCGTCGGGGACGACGCGCCCCTGCACTATGTTCTCTCCGAGCCCCCACGTGGAGGTCACGAATACGATGTCGGGAAACCCTGACTCCGTGTCGATGGTGAAGATCACGCCCGAGGAGGCGAGGTCCGAGCGGACCATCTTCTGTACCCCGACCGAGAGGGCTACCTGGGAGTGGTCGAAGCCCATGTCCTCGCGGTAGCTTATGGCTCTTGGGGTGAAGAGGCTCGCGAAGCACCTCTTGACCGAGTCCAGGAGCTGGGCGTCACCGTGGACGTTGAGGTAGCTCTCCTGCTGGCCGGCGAAGCTCGCCGTCGGCAGATCCTCGGCGGTGGCCGAAGAGCGGACCGCCACGTCGGTGAATACTTCCCCGTAGTGGGCGGACAGCTCCCCGTAGCTCCGCAGTATCTCCGTCTCGAGGTCCTCGGGGAATTCGGCACCTAGGACCGAGTTCTGGATGGAGCGGCTCGTGCGTCTCAGGCCCTCGACGTCGCCCCGCTCTAGCCCGGCCATGGCCTCCCCGATGGGCCTTTCCAGATCGTTGGCCCGGAGAAAGTACCGGTAGGCGTCGGCCGTGACCGCGTACCCTTCTGGCACCTGTACACCGAGCGAACCCAGTTCGCGG
>Ga0126313_10001837_pt1 | contig 11511 bp, 12 predicted proteins | sample Plot105A_FD_89954 | JGI IMG/M metagenome (GOLD analysis project Ga0126313, IMG submission 89954) | Serpentine soil microbial communities from UC McLaughlin Reserve, CA, USA - Plot105A | ecosystem: Environmental > Terrestrial > Soil > Grasslands | place: USA: UC McLaughlin Reserve, Lake County...
CCGTGGGACTCGCCGGCGGTGATCAGCTTGAGTGCGGCGCCCATGTCGAGCGCCGCAGTCTATGCCGCGCCCGGCGGCGCGCCGTCCGAGCTACCGCTGCCGCGAGTGCCAGACCGGGATGCCGGGCTGGTGCTGGCGCGAGACCAGGGCGACGCCCGGGACGAGCGTCCCCGCGGCGGCGGCCTTGGCGGTCACGTGCCGGCGCTTGGCGCGCACGAGCATGCCCAGTGCCGGGACGAACCGGTAGGCGCGTGCGCCGGCCGCAAAGCGCACGTTGCGGGTGGCCGCGTCGCGCAGGAGCTCGGCGCCGGCGATGGAGTGGCGGGCGACGGCGGTGCGCGCCTCGGCCTCGCTCCTGACCTCCGTCTTGCGGATCTTGGTGACCTCGAGCTGGTACTGCGTGGCCGTGCCGTCCGGCGCGGCGTAGTCGAAGAACGCCGTCTGGCCGACCGCCAGCTCGACCGACTCGCAGTCGCTCTTCGTCGGGTGGCAGGCGCCCTCGCCGTTCGGCGTCGCGTCGGAGGACACGAGGAACACGGCCCGCTTCTGGTGCGCCTTGGTCTCGATCACGCCGAGGAAGACGAAGAACGGGTCGGTGAGCGACGGCAGCGGGCTGAGGCGCGCGACGTCCTTGATCGCCTTGGGCTCGGCGCCGTTGACGCCGAAGTTCAGGTTCACGTGGTAGGTGTCCTGCGCGTCGTCGGCCTTCGGCTGCTTCGTGGTGGTCGTCTTGGGCTTCGGCTGCGTCTCGGGGATCGTGGTCGAGCCACCGGTGGAGCCGGTCGAGCCGGCGCCGGTCGAGCCCGAGCCGGTCGGGCCCGAGCCCGTCGAGCCAAAGTCGCTCGACAAGCCCGTCGGAGTCGAGCCCGTGCTGCCGGCGGACGCCGGCGGCGTGGGCGCGCCCGCGGTCTGAGCGGCGGCGCTCGAGCTCTTCGGCGCGCGGAACGGGTTGCGGACCTTGCCGGCGCGGTCGCGGTCGGCGGGGACGCCCTCGTCGAGGGTCACCTCGGCCAGCGCGGCCGAGCCGTCGGTCTGGGCGGGCGTCGCGACCGGCGGCGCCACCGCGGGCGCGGCCGGGTCCGAGCCGCCGCCGAGGACGACGGGGACGGCAACGAGGCCGGCGACCAGCAGCAGGGCGACCGGCCACAGCCGGCGCTCCACCAGGTCGCGGACGAGACTGCGCACGAAGGTCATCGGGCCCCTCCCTCGGTGATCGCGGCGTTGGTCTTCGCGGCCGCGGCCGCGGCGGCGGGCGGCGTGGTGGTGGACGGCGTCGTGGTCGTCGTGCCCGTCGGGCCGGCCGACGAGGACGCGGAGCCGGAGGACTTCGCCTCGGGCGACAGGTATGCGGTCGCCGCGACGCTCGCCGTGATCTTCGACAGGTCGTCGCCGGCGGGGGTCAGCGAGACGCCCTCGATGTTGAGCAGGCGGCCGCGCACGGAGAGCGACCCGCCGGCCGGGCGGATCCAGCCCTGGACGCCCGCCAGGAAGCGCTCGAGGTCGAAGAACGAGCCCGTGAAGTCGAGCTTGAACGGCAGCGTCGCCAGGCCGGCGGTGCCGACGGTCGCGCCCGGCGGGAGGCTGCTCGCCGCAGTCGCGCCGGTGCCCGTCGAGCTCGATGAGGACGCCGAGGCGTCGGCGTCGGCGCCACCGTTGCCGCGGCTCAGCGAGCGGAACTCGACGTCGGCGCCGTTCGCGGCGGTGTCGAGCTGGTAGAGCAGCGACGGCAGGTCGTCGTCGGCCGGGACGGCTGCGCCCAGCTTGACGACCTCGGCGTAGGCGCGCGGGTAGTCGGCCTTGGCCCGACGGCCGGCGGCCAGCGTCGTATGCGCGCTCTGGAGACGCCCCTGCTGGACCGTGATCTGGGCATCGGCGGCCGCGATCTCGGCGCGCTTGGGCTTCAGGCCGAAGAACCAGAAGCCGGCGACGACCAGGACGGCGCCCAGGACGATGAGGATGGTGCGGTCGCGCGCGGTCATGGGGTGGTCCGTCCGGTGGTGGTCGCCGCGGCGTCGGTCGCCTCGAAGAACACGGTGAGCGAGAACTGCGGGTTCGTGCCGCAGCCGGTGCCGCTGGCGCGCGTGCCGGTCTGCGCGGTGCCGCCCGCGGCCTTCTGGGAGTTGGTGAGGCTCACGCGCTGGACACCGGAGATGCGGCGCAGCGACGTGATGGCCCGCGCGACCCCCGACTGCGTCGTCGCACAGCCGGCGAGCTCGACGGCCGGGACCGGCAGCTCGCCGCGCAGCGAGTCGCCCGTGCCGTCGAGGGCCGTCGTCGGGCTCAGGGTGGCGCGCAGCGAGGTGATCCACGAGCCGGCCGGCAGGGTGCGGGCCACCTCGTGCAGCGGGCCGGCCCAGTCATAGCGGGTCTCGGCGAGCTTGGTGACGGTCTCGACGCGGGACGTGCGCAGGTCGGCGAAGTCGGTGTAGGCCTTGAACGTGGCGGCCTTGGCCTCGGTCGCCTGGGCCTGCTCGGTGATCGCGGCGAGCTCGCGCTGCTTGCTCTCGACCGAGCGCTCGGTGAGCGTCCAGACGGCGACCATCGCGAGCGCCGCGGCGAGGACGCCGATGAGCGCGAACGGGGCGGCGCCGGTGGCGCTGCGGGAACTGGCGCGCGCGGCGTCGGCCGGGATCAGGTTGACGGCCTTCATGCCGGTGCCTCCTCGAGGGCCAGGCCGGCCGCGACGGCGAGGCGGCCGGCGGGCAGGCCGGGCGGCGCCCCGTTGACGGCGCCGACGGTGACGGGCAGGCCGAGCTCGGAGCCGAGCGCGACGTCGAAGCCCGGGATCGCGCTGGCGGGCCCGGTGAGGACCGCGCGGCCGACGACGCCGTCGCCGCCCTGCGCGCTGTGGAAGTCGAGCGAGTTGCGCACCTCGGCCGCGATGCGGCGCACGCCGTCGAGCAGGACGCGGCGGGCGGCGGTGACGATCTCGGTGTCGCCCTCGACGTCCTCGACGGCGCTCTGCAGGCCGACGTGCTCGAGCCACGCGCGGGCGTGCTCGAGCGTGAGCTGGCAGGTCTCGGCGAGCTCGACCGCGATCGCCTCGACGCCGCCGCCGGAGGCGCGGGTGAAGAGGCACGTCGTGCCCTTCGCGACGGCGAGGTTCGTGAGGCCGCCGACGGCGATGTAGAGCAGCGGCTCGGCGTCGGCCTCGGGGCGGTGCAGGGCGCGGATCATCGCGAACGCGGAGAGGTCGATGCCCTCGGGGCGCAGGCCGGCACCGCGGACGGCGGTGAGGACGCGGCCGACCATGTCGCGGCGGGCGGCGACGAGCAGGACGCGCTGCAGGCGCGTGTCGCCGCCATCGACGACCTCGAGCGGCTGGAAGTCGAGGACCGCCTGGTCCATCGGCATCGGGAGCTGGTCCTGGGCGGTGAAGCGCACCGCCGCGTCGAGCTCCTTGGCGTTGCTCAGGTACGGCAGCTCCATGGATCGGACGACGATCTTCTGGTTGGCGACGCCGACGCGGACGCGCTTGCCGAGGCCCTTGTTCTGGCGGAACAGCGCGCGCAGGGTCTCGGACAGCGCCTCCGGGTCGGTCACCTCGCCGTCCCGGACGATGCCCGTCTCGAGCGGCGCGAAGGCGGCCTTCTCGATCTTCACGCGGCCGTCGACCGACACCGCGGCGGCGGTGATGCCGCTCGGGTCGATGTCGACGCCCACCAGGTTCTTGACTCGCTTTGACATGTTCCTCGGGAAGGGGCCGCGGATCGGAGTTCCGGCCCTGCTCCGCCATCGACACGCCGAGCGGATCCCTCAAGCCCCACCCGGGACTTGACCGGACATCCGTCCAGGCCTAGAAGCGGGCGAGGTATGCGTCGACGAGCGCGTCGCCGGCGAACAGGCCGATGACGGCGCCCAGCGCGAGGAACGGGCCGAACGGCACGGCCGTCGTGCGGCCCTCCTCGGCGCCCTTGCGGGCGATGATCGCGGCGCCGACGAGCACGCCGGCGATGAGCGCAATGAAGAGCGACGGCGCCACGGCCCGGCCGAGGTAGAGCCCCAGCACGCCCGCGAGCTTGACGTCGCCCATGCCCATTCCGCGCGGGTAGAGGACCGCGGCGAGCAGGAAGAACCCGCCGGCCGCGGCGCCGGCGAGGAGCGCCTCGGTCAGCCACGACGGCTCGATCAGCGTGATCGCCGCGACGGCCGCGAGCGCGGCCGGCCCGGTCAGCACGTTCGGGATGCGGCGGTGGTCGAGGTCGATCAGCGCGATCGGCACGAGGAACGTCACGAGCAGCAGGCCCAGCACGAGCACGCGGGGGCCGTCGGCGGCGAGCACCACCGCGACGTACAGCAGGCCGGTGGCCGCCTCGACGACGGGATAGCGGGCGGAGATCGGGTCGCCGCAGCGCCGGCAGCGCCCGCGCAGCACGAGCCAGGACAGCAGCGGCACGTTGTCGAGTGCCGAGAGCTGGACGCCGCAGGAGGGGCACTTCGAGCGTGGCCGCACGAGGGACTCGCGGCGCGGCAGGCGCCAGGCGACGACGTTCAGGAACGAGCCGATCAGCAGGCCGAAGAGCAGCGCGGCGCCGGGCAGGGCGAGGACGGGCATCGGGGCGAGCTCCTTGGGGACTAGGTCGCGGGGACCTGTTCGTGCTGCGTCGAGACCTTCCAGGCCACGTCCACGGGCTGCAGGAAGTACGGCGGGTTGCGGTACTTGAGGCGCGAGTCGTACGTGTAGTTCTTGACGTAGCCGTTGCCGCCCATGGCGACGGGCCCGCGGAACTTCTGCGCGATGGCGCCGTTCACGCTCAGGGTTCCGAGGTCGGCGCACCAGAAGTTGTCGACGATGAACGAGTGCAGCGCGAGGATCGCGGCGTCGACCGTCACGTCGGTCTGGGCGGGCGCCCTGTTGCTGCACGGCGACGAGCCGAACACGACCGGGTGCCAGATACGGACGAAGCCGTCGGCGATGAGGCCGAGGACGGCGTCGCCCTTGTTCTGGATGTTCGCCGCCGTGGACTTCGACGCGTTGTTCTCGACCCAGGTGCTGGGTGCGACGATGATGTCGCCGGCGCTGCCGATCGTCAGCGGCTCGTCGTAGGTGCCGCTGACGAAGAGCTCGGCGCAGCCGGTCGAGTCGTCGGTGTAGTTGGCGAACAGCGGGGTGTCGGTGCCCGAGCAGCCGCCGGAGCCCGTGTCGTTGAACAGCACGTTGTTGGTGGGCCACGCGTACGGCGTCGGAGTCTTGCCGGACGTCTGGTCCGGGCGCAGGCCCGGCCACACGTAGATCTTGTGGGTGGTGTGGTCGAGCTTGATCGTGTTGAGGCCCTTCAGCGGGAGGCCCCCCGGCTGGGCGGCGATGGTGCGGAGGTTCCCGTTGGACGTCGGGACCGGCAGCTTCTGGGCCGGGGACTTCTTCTGGCCGACCCACGTGACGTTGCTCTCGTCGGGGTTGACCGGCTTGGGCTGGTCGAGCGTGATCTCGATCGGGTCTGTCGCGTTCTTGCCGAACGTCACCGGGCCCGACACGGCGATCGAGTCGTTCGTGTGCAGCGGCCCGTTGATCTTGTCGCCGTTGCCGAAGTAGATCTCGGTGCAGCCCAGGCCCGCGCGCGCGGGGCGGTAGGCCTCACAGGCGGCGTTCTCTCCGTAGACCTTCGGGTCCATGTCCTCGAAGTCGGTGAAGTAGATGTAGTCGAGGAAGCTCGGCCGGCGGAACGTCGCGACGATGCTGCGCTTGACGCCGTTCGCCCGGCCGGTCGAGCGGATCCGGAACACGCCGGACGCGCCGAGCATCGTGCTCTGGGCGGTCAGCGTGCTGGTCGGATCGCACTTCGTGCCCGCGGCGGGCAGGAGCTCGACGGCGTACTGCGCCGAGGTGCCCGGGACCGTGCGCCACTTGGTGCGCGTGTCGGTCGCGCTCGTCGCCGGGTTCCACTCGTCGTTGAGCGCCGACGGTCCGGTGACGTTCGTGCACTTCGTCCAGTAGTCGTTGTCCTGGGCGAGGTGGAACTTGTAGTACTCGATGCCGGCCTCGGCGGCGGCGTAGGCGGCCTTGCGGTCCTGGGAGCGGCGCGACGGGGCCTGGTCCCCGTCGGCCGACGCCAGCGCGGCGGCGACGAACGCGCCGCCGATCAGCATGAGGACCATGACGGCGACCATGGCGAAGCCCTGGTCGTCGCGGAGGGAGCGCAGGCGTGTCATCGGATCACTGGCAGTTCGGGATTCGGGTGGTGTCGTTCGAGTCGACCTCGCGCACGAGCACGTCGTCGCTGAGCACGGCGGCGACCTGCTGGGCGGACTTGGCCTCGGTCGGCCAGGCCTCGAACGTCACGTTGAGCCTGGAGACGGACGCCGCGCCCGCGGTCCACGGCGAGACAGGGGCCGTCGGCTGCGGCGGCGTCGCGGCCGGGTCGTACGTGTAGAAGCGAAAGACCGGCGTCGTGCCATCGCGATGGACGTGCGTCATCAGGCGGCGGGTCCGCGTCGGGGCCGCGGGGTACACGGCCGTCTTCGTGACCACGCCGCTCGCGTTGGTGCTCGACGTGACCGTCGGCACGTAGGTTTCGACGCTCAGGGTGAACGCGGCGCCGTCGAACCGGAGCACGCGCAGCTCCGGCGGCACGGTGGTGCTCGACTGGAGCGCCGCGGTCTTCTGCAGGTCGGCGTAGAAGGCGACCGCCTGCGTCCCGTCGGCCGCCGGTTCGGTCGTGGTCGGGCCCGACGCCCGCACGACGATCGGCGGCTGCGCCGTCGCCGTCCACTCGGTGGTCAGGCACACCTGCGAGCGCAGCTGGCGGGTGACATCCTCCATGGCCAGGCGCCCGCGCTGGGTGGCCTCGACGCGGCGCTGCGCGGTGCCCGTGCTCAGGATCACGCGGTCGAGCGTCTGGAACGCGGCGAGCAGCACGATCATGGCGATCACCATGCCGGTGAGCAGCTCGGGGAGCGTGAAGCCCTCCTCGGCGGAGAGGCGGCGGCGAAGCGCGCTCATGGGCACCCTGTCGGGGGCGTCGGGGACCCGGTCTGCGTGTTGAGCGCCGCGGTCGCCGGAGTCGTGAGGCTGTTGAGCGTGACGGTCGCGGTGGCGTACTTGACGGCGACCGAGTCGTACGCGCACAGCCGGTAAGTGCCGAACGGCAGGCCGGTGTCGGCGAACTTCGGCGTCTGCTGCTGCGACCAGGCCTTGGTCACGTAGCGGGTGCCGCCGGTCACGGCGAACGTCGTCCACGTCGTGTCGGGGCCGAGCTTCTGCGTCGCGCAGGCCGGCGTCGTGCCCGTCGGCGTGGTCGTCGTCGGCTTGACGGTGATCGTGGTCGACGTCGGGTTCGCCGACGTGAGGGTCGCCTTGAACGACGGCTGGTTGAGCGCCAGCGTGAGCTCCTGCCGGCGGTCCACCTTCGGGTTCTGCAGCGGCGCGTCCGCCGTGAAGAAGGCGGCGTCGCTCGTCGGCGGCTTCGTCGGGTCGTTGCCCTGGCACTCGCCCGCGTAGAGCGTGTACTTGTCCAGCGAGGGATAGACCGCGACCGGGCCGATCGTCGAGACCGGGTCGGCGGTGAGGTTCGCGCCCTTGGCGACCCGCGCGCCGGTGCTGGCGCCGATGATGGCGTTCCAGCCGGTCGAGGGCTTCGTCTGGAGGGTGACCGGGTCGAGGGCGGAGTAGCCGAATGTGACGTACCCGGCGATGTCGTAGCGCTGCTCGGTCAGGTTCACCTTGCCGGCCACGACCGCGACGCCGCTCTGCTTGGCGATCGCGCTGCCGTTTAGGTCGACGTAGCCGGGCGCCTCCACCTCGACGTTGTAGCTGCCGGCGGTGAGGTAGGCGAAGATCGCGCAGCCGGCGCTGTTTGTGGCGTCGGCCAGTGCGGAGCCGGTGCTCGAGATCGCGCGCACGTTCGCGTTCTGGACGGGCGCGCCGTCGCGGTCGAGGACCTTGACCGCCAGGGTGCCTTGGTTGGGGCCGAAGGCGGCGACCGGCGGCGAGACGAGGCTCGAGGAGGTGACCGGCGCCATGTCGGTGCCCACGACCTTCGAGGTCACCGTGCTCGTGATCCGCAGGTACTGGCCCTGCGTGTCGTTCTGCGTGCAGCTCGCGGCCGCGCTCGTGTCGTCCTTGATCCACTCGGCGCGGGACACGACGTGGTAGGTGACGCCGCTAGACGTGCGGTCGTTCTCGTCGTGGAAGTTCGAGAGCTTGCTGACCTCGAACGAGCGCATGCGCTCGAGGTCCTGCTCGGCGAGCGCGGCGGCGACCGCGCGCGCCTTGATGCGGCTCGACCCCTTGGCGGCGGTGTCGAGGCTCCCCAGCAGCGCCATCGCGATGATCATCAGCACCACCGCGGCGGCGAGGGCCTCGATCAGGATCGCGCCCTGCTCGTCGCGGCGGAGCCTCGACAGGACGGATGTGCGGGGGCAGCGGGGCATCTCGTGTGCGTATCGACGGATGGACCAGGCCGGCTGAGCGCCCTGGACCGACGTTCGATTGACGGCGGCGGGCGGAGCCGACCGGCCCGGAAACGAATCGAGGCGGACCATGTGGCCCGCCTCGACGAAGGGTGCTTTGGTTGGAGCTGAGTGCTACCAGGCGGCCGAGGTGGCGCCCTCGGCGGCGGAGGGGCAGGAGCCCTGGCCCGGAGCGTTGCACGTCCGCTCGAGCTCACCGTCGCCGTTCTTCGTGATCTTCCACTTCGTGTTGGACTGCGAGTAGGCCTCGACGCTGTAGGTCGTCGCCGAGCCGGCCTGGATGTCGACCTGGCCCTTGGCCGTGCCGACCTTGACGCCGGTGACGCCGGCGTTCTTCAGCTCGGTGGCCTCGTTGCACTTCGTGTAGTCCTGCGTGTCGGCGAAGCACGACTCGACCTGCGAGACGGCGTTGCGAGCGTCGGACTTGGCGGCGGCGTCCTGGCCCTTCTTCTGCTGGCCCAGGAAGGTCGGCAGAGCGATGGCGGCGAGGATGCCGATGATCAGGATGACGACGAGGAGCTCGATCAGCGTGAAGCCCTGCTCGTCATCGCGCAGCTTGCGCAGCATGTAGATCCCCCTTGGAATCAATTGCTTGTGGTGACTCGCCAGCTCCCCATCTGCCTCCGGTCCGGCAGCTCGGCTCCCTCGTGGAGGTCCGTGGCTTTGCGTCCCGCCCTCACGGACGGTTTGCCCTTGGCGTCCGAAGGGTCTGGCCTTCTATGCCGGGGGTATCGGCACGCCGCGCCGCCGTCCATGAGGGCACTGGACGATCGTCCTAGGGGCCGCGACCCCATGCCGCCCGCGACCGGCATGATGGGAGGCGATGGCCGGCCGCCGCGTCCTGCTCTTCGTCGTCCTCCTGCTCGTGGTCGCCGCGGTCGCCAGCGCGATCGCCCCGCGCGGCGACGATCTCGACCGGCGCCCGGTCACGCCGGTCGTCCCGCCGCCCGCCGCGGCCGCACGCGTGGTCGAGGGCGTCCTGCCCGACGATCGCCGCGTGCGCGCGCGCGTGGGCGACATCGTCCAGATCCAGGTCAAGCACACCGCGGCCGACCAGGTCGAGGTCCTCGCTCTCGGGCTGTCCGAGCCGGTCGACCCGGACATCCCGGCCGAGCTCGTGTTCGACGCCGACCGCGAGGGCCGGTTCGCGGTCACCCTGCGCGACGCCGGCAAGCGGGTCGGGACCGTCGAGGTGCGCCCCGCCGGCTGACCCCCCGGTCCACAGCCGCAGGTGGACGCGACGCCGTTGTGGGGGAAACCCGGTGGGCCTCGCGCTAGGCGCTCGCGCGCCGCGCGGCCTGCGCGTCGTGGCCGGGCGTGACCGTCCCGGTCCCCTCGCACCACGGGCACGTCACCTCGCTCGGCGAGCCGCCGAGGTGCGAGATCACGCGCCCCGTACCGCGGCACGGCGAGCAGGGGCGCGGCTCGGCGCTCTCGTCGGGCTGGGCGGGCTGGTCGGCCATGGCGGCGTGAGGCTACCCCCAGCGCCCGGCACTTCGCGGGCTGGTAGGCCTTGCCGGGATGCCCCCGCCCACCGCAGCCGGGTAGACCTCCGAGGATGCCTGCGCCCGACGGCCGCTTCGCCCCCAGCCCGACCGGCACGCTGCACCTCGGCAACCTGCGCACCGCGCTGCTCGCGTGGCTGTTCGCCCGCAGCCAGGACGCGCGCTTCCTCGTGCGCATGGAGGACCTCGACAGGGGCCGCGTACGCGAGCGCTTCTACGACGAGCAGCTTCGCGACCTCGCCGCCCTCGGGCTGGACTGGGACGGGCCGGTCGTGCGCCAGTCCGAGCGCGTCGCGCTCTACGACGACGCGATCGCGGCGCTGCGCGCGCAGGGCCTGGTCTACGAGTGCTGGTGCACGCGCGCCGAGATCCGCGAGGCGGCCTCCGCCCCGCACGGCGACCTGCCGGAGGGCTTCTACCCGGGCACGTGCCTGCGGCTGTCCGCCGCGGAGCGGGAGGCGCGCCGCGCGACCGGCCGCCCACCGGCGCTGCGCGTTCGCGCCGGCGCGGCCACCGTCGGCTTGGAGGACCGGATCGCGGGGCCGGTCCGCGGCGTGGTCGACGACTTCGTCGTGCGTCGCAACGACGGCGCGTACGCCTACAACCTCGCGGTCGTCGTCGACGACGCCGACCAGGGCGTCGGCGAGGTCGTCCGCGGCGCCGACCTGCTCGACTCCACGCCGCGCCAGCTCTGGTTCGGCGCGCGCCTCGGCCTGCCCGCGCCCCGCCACGCGCACGTCCCGCTCGTGGTCGGCCCCGACGGCGCGCGCCTGGCCAAGCGCCACGGCGCGGTGACGCTCGCCGACCGCGCCGCCCGGGGCGAGAGCGTCGACGACGTCCGCGCGATGCTCGCCGCCTCGGTCGGCCTGGCCGAGCCAGGCGAGCGCCCGACTCCGGCGGAGCTCGTCGAGCGCTTCCACCCGCGCCTGCTCGCGGCGGCGGAGAGGGCGGCCTGATGCGCTGGGTGCGCCTGTGGCTGCCGCTGGCGATCATCGCCGGCGGCATCGCCGTGATCGTCGCCACGGGCGGCAGCATCGAGGGTTGGGAGGGGGGCGCGGCGATCGTGGGCGCCGGCCTGTCGGTGTGGCTTCTGAACTTCTTCTTCCGCGTCGGCGTGCACGGCGACCGCGAGCGCGACGCGGAGGACGCCGCGCGCGAGTTCTACGCCCGGCACGGCTACTGGCCCGACGAGCCGCCACCCGAGCCGCCGCCGCGCGCCGAGTCGCACCGCGCCCCGCGCCCCGACCCGCATACCCGCCACCCTGCCGGCCGCCCCGGCGCCGCGGCGCGCCGCCGCCCCCGGCGCCCGTAGGCTGGGAACCCGCGCCCATGGCCACCGTCGACAGCACCGTCAGCGACCTCGCGGAGCGCGCCCGGGCCACCGGGCGCCTCGGCATCGACACCGAGTTCATGGGCGAGGGCCGCTACCGCCCGCTGCTGTGCCTCGTGCAGGTCGCGGTCGAGACCCCGGACGGCGGCGTGCGCGTGGAGGTGCTCGACCCGCTCGAGGACCGCTTCGACCCGAGCCCGCTGGCGGAGGCGCTCGCCGATCCCGGCGTCGAGGTGATCATGCACGCCGGCCGCCAGGACGTCGCGC
>Ga0126313_10001838_pt1 | contig 11502 bp, 13 predicted proteins | sample Plot105A_FD_89954 | JGI IMG/M metagenome (GOLD analysis project Ga0126313, IMG submission 89954) | Serpentine soil microbial communities from UC McLaughlin Reserve, CA, USA - Plot105A | ecosystem: Environmental > Terrestrial > Soil > Grasslands | place: USA: UC McLaughlin Reserve, Lake County...
CTTTGTATGCGCGGCGTGTGGGCTAGCTCGACTTGGCTGCGGCCGGGACCTCGGCCTCGGCGAACTCCGCGCGCAGCACCTTCTTGTCGAACTTGCCGACCGACGTTTTCGGGACCTCGTCGATGAACTCGATCCGCTCCGGGATCCACCACTTCGCGACCCGGTCGGCCAGGTGCTCGCGCAACCCGTCGGCGTCGAGCTCGGAGCCGGCGCGCCGGACCACGCACGCGCAGGGACGCTCGCCCCAGCGCTCGTCCGGTACCGCGATCACGGCCGCCTCGACCACATCGGGGTGGGCCATCACCTCGTTCTCGAGCTCGACCGACGAGATCCACTCGCCGCCCGACTTGACGAGGTCCTTGGTGCGGTCGACGAGCTTGACGTAGGAGCCGCGCTCGAGCTCGGCCACGTCTCCGGTTCGCAGCCAGCCGTCGTCGGTGAACTTCTCGCCGCTGTCCGGGTCCTCGTAGTAGGCGCGCGCGATCCACGGGCCGCGAACCTGCAGCTCGCCGCCGCTCTCCTCGTCGATGCGGAAGTCGATCAGCGGCAGCACGCGGCCCTGGGTGGCGCGCAGCGTGAACGCCTCGTCGTCGGAGAGCTCGGCGTCGCCGGGCAGGCGGGCGGTCGCGGCGAGCGGGCTGGTCTCCGTCATTCCTCACCCCTGCACGAGCGGGATGCCATGCCGCTCGGCGAAGCCGCGAATGAGGCTCTGGGGGACGGCGGATCCTCCCGCCTTCAGCTCGCGCAGGCCGCTGAGGTCCGGCGGCGGGTCGAGCTCCAGCATCCCGTTCCAGATTGTCGGGACCCCGGCGGTCCACGTGACCGCCTCGGATTCGATGAGGTCGGCAAGGCCCCGCGGCGAGAGGTCCGGACCGGGCAGGACCTGCCTGGCGCCGACCATCGTCGCGATATAGGGGATCCCCCACGCCATCGCGTGGAACATCGGGACCACCGGCATTACCGAGTCGGCCTCTCGGATTCCCATCGAGTCCGGCAGGCCGGCGCCGAGCGTATGCAGGACGATCGACCTGTGCGAGTAAAGGACGCCCTTGGGCCGGCCGGTCGTGCCGCTGGTGTAGCACATGGCCGCGGCCGTGTTCTCGGGCAGGTCCGGGAACTCAAAGGCGGGATCACCCTGTGCGATCAGATCCTCGTAGTTCAGGGCACCCTCGCGACCGCCCGGGCCGTCGGGCATCACGACCTCGCGCTCGGTGGCCTCGAAACTCGGCATCGCGCCGGCGAGCGATGCGTCGACGAAGGCGATTCGATCCTCGGCGTGCGTCGTGATGTAGCGCAGGTCGTCCTCGAACAGCCGGACGTTCAGCGTGTGGAGTATGGCCCCCATCGAGGGCACCGCCAGGTAGAGCTCCAGGTGGCGCAGGGAATTCCAGGCGAAGCTGGCGATTCGATCACCCGGTTCGACACCCAGCTCGGTGAGCGCGCTGGCCAGGCGCCTGGCGCGCTCGACGACCTGGGCGTAGCTCGAGCGCTCGACGCCGTCCTGGGTGCGCGCGACGACCTCGCGTTCGCCGAAGATCGCCTCGGCTCGCTCGGCGAGCTGCTTCACGAGGAGCGGGCGATCCATCATCAGCCCGTCCATCACAGACCCCTTCGCGCCGTTTGCCTTCTAGTCCCGTGCCTCGCCCGTGATCTGGTAGCTCAGGTACCAGATGATGTGGCGAGTCGCTCCCACGCCGAGGTTCAACGGGGTGAGAATCCTTTTCATCGACATCGGAATCTATCTACCCAGGCCAACCGGGAGTACTCGTTCGCGATGAATCGGTAAGGGTTTCCTCATGCGCGTCCTGATCGTGGGAGATGCCCGGGAGGCCGACCCGGTGAAGGAGGGCCTGCGGGCGTCGGGGGTCGCCGTGGATCGCCGTGGCGACGGCCCGCCTCCGGACCATCGATCGGAGGAGATCGCCGAGATCGCCCGAGAACTGCGCGAATTCGAGGGACTTTTGGCGGACCCTGAAGCCGGCGCCGTCCTGGTCGCGTCGGACTCGCCCGCGGCGCTCGCGGCCGTCGTGGTCGCGACGAAAGCCGGCATTCCGGTGGCCCGTCTCGAGCAGCCCGGCGAGGGCGGGGGTGAGGATGTGAACGGCCGCGTGATCCGCCGGCTCGCGGACACAACCCTTGCGCGCGACCCCGCCGCGGTCGAGCAATGGGTGCGCGCTGGCTACCCTGCTCGGGAATGAAGGTCGGGATCATCGGGCTGGGATACGTGGGCCTGCCGCTTGCGGCGGCCTTCGCCGAGGCGGGATGCGACGTGGTCGGCGTGGACACGGACACACGGCGCCTCGAGCGGTTGCGTCGCAGCGAGTCCGACGTCGAGGACGTCCCTTCGGAGCGCCTGCGCGCGGTCGTCGAGCGCTTCACCGCGACCGACTCCTACAGGGAGCTCGCCGCCTGCGAGGCCGTGATCATCTGCGTCCCGACCCCGCTCGCCAACCATCGCGAGCCCGACCTCTCCTACCTGGTCGACGCCGCGACCCAGCTCTCACACGTCCTGCACGAGGGCCGGCTCGTCGTGCTGGAGTCGACCACCTACCCCGGGACGACGAGAGAGCGCCTGCTGCCGATCCTGGAGGAGTCGGGGCTGGCCGCGGGCCGCGAGTTCAACCTCGCCTATTCGCCCGAGCGCATCGATCCCGGCCGCACCGACCACACCGTCCGCACCACGCCGAAGGTCGTGGGTGGCCTGACGGACGAGTGCCGCAGCCGGGCCGTCGAGCTGTACGGACTGATCTGCGACGACGTGGTCGAGGTTTCGTCGCCGGAGGTCGCCGAGCTCACCAAGCTGCTCGAGAACATCTTCCGCTCGGTGAACATCGCGCTCGTCAACGAGCTGGCTCAGCTCTGCGACCGGATGAGCATCGACGTATGGGAGGTGGTGGACGCGGCCGGCACCAAGCCCTTCGGTTTCATGCGGTTCGATCCCGGCCCCGGGATGGGCGGCCACTGCCTGCCGATCGACCCGTTCTACCTGGCCTTCAAGGCGCGCGAGCACGACTTCTACACCGAGTTCATCGAGCTCGCCGGCAAGCTCAATCAGGCGCAGCCTCATTTCTGCGTGCAGAAGATCGAGCGATCGCTGAACGACGCGTCGAAGCCGGTCCACGGGTCGCGCGTGTTGCTCCTGGGCGTCGCGTACAAGGCGGGCGTCGGCGACCTGCGCGAGGCGCCCGCGCTCAAGATCATCCGCAGCCTGCGAGAGCTCGGAGCCGACATCGCCTACCACGACCCGCATGTTCCGCAGCTCCCCGAGCTCGGCCTGGAGTCCGTCGATCTCGACGGAGAGCTCGAGGCCGCGGACGCCGTGTGCATCGTTACCGCGCACCCGGAGATCGACTACGAAGACGTCGTCCGCGAGGCGCAGCTCGTGCTGGACTTCCGCGGCGTGACGCGCGGCATCACAGCGCCGAATCTCGTCCGGCTCTAGCGTGGCCGCGTGAGAGGCGGGCTCAAGCGGATCGTTCCTTCTCGCCGGGCCCAAGCGGCCGATCGGCTCACCGTGGGTCTCGCGGGGGTCGCGATCGCGACGGCGGGGACCGTCATGGTCGCCGAGGGGATCCGCCTTGCGTGGAGGCGCCTACAGCGCCACGAGGACCCGCCGCCGCTCGAGCGACCGCTCGAGGCGGCCGGCCACGCGACCCAGGATGCTGTGACGGTGCTGGTCGAGGGTTATGAGGCCACGTCGCGGACGGAGAAGGTCCTGTTCAACATGCTCACGGGATTCGTCTTCGCGTTCGCCCTGGTCCGGCTCTCCACGGCGGGGATCCGGGGCGGCTGGTGGCCGGCGGGAAACGTGCGAGTGGGTGGGCGCCACATCCATCACTTCGTTCCGGGCATCCTCATCGCGTTTGCGTCCGGCGCGTTCGGGCTGGTGACGCGCAGCGAAAAGCTGGAGCGACGGCTCGCGATCCCGTTCGGCGCCGGTATCGGGCTCACGTTCGACGAGGCCGCGCTGCTTCTCGACCTGCGGGACGTCTACTGGACTCGCGAGGGGATCCTGAGCGTCCAGGTGAGCTTCGGTCTCGCCGCAACGCTGGGAGGGGCGATCCTCGCGCTTCGGATGCTGCGTCGCGGCGAGGAGCGGGTCGAGGCGGCGGGAATGATTCCGCCGACCCGCGCCTAGTCGTCCCGCGGGATCCGGTATCGCGCGAAGAGCTCGCCGTCGGAGTCCAGCAGCCAGGCGAGCTCGAGCGGGCGTTCGAGCTCGGAGAGGTCCACCACCAATCCCGGGCCCGGCCCGCCGGCCAGCTTCGAGGCGCGGGTGATGAACAACTCGTCCACCAGCCCGGCGTCGATGAGCTGGGCGTGAACACGCGGCCCGCCCTCGCACAGGAGGGCGCGAACGCCGCGCTCGCGGCGCAGGTAGCCGAGTGCCTCGCGGAGGTCGACCGCGCCCTCGTGGCGCACGATGCGCACCTGGGCCTCGGTCTGAGGCGACTCCGCGTCCGAGGTGGTGAAGATCAGCACCCTCGCGCCGCGGTCGCTGAACACCGGTGCGTCCCATGGGATGTCGAGCCTTCCGCTGACGATGATGAACAATGGGTCCTGCGACATCCCGCGCCGCTCGCGCCGTCCGCGCTTTCCCGGATCCGCCACCGGGCGCCCGTAGCGCTCCGCGCGCATGGTCCCGGCGCCGATCATCACGGCGTCGACCCTGGTTCGCAGGCAGACGAGGAACTCGGTGTCGGTGTCACTGCCGATCGCCCCGGAGCGCCCGTGCAGCGTCGCCTTGCCGTCGACCGTCAGAGCGAAGTTCGTGACCACGTACGGGCGGTGGTCCGGTGGATCGGAGATCAGGTCCAGCTGATGGACCTGATCGAGGACGGAGGTCGGCCCGGGATCCGGAAGCAGGCGCCGCATGGTCATTCGGACTCCAGCTCGGCGAGGTGCTCCACGTTCGCCACGTCGTCGGCCTCGACACTTGGCGACGCCGACAACCATGCGTCGAGGATCTCGCCGAGCTCGGCTTCCGAGGTGGCCCGCAGGCTGAGGGCGAGGACGTTTGCGTCGTTCCAGCGCCGCGCTCCCTCAGCGGTCTGGGCGTCGGTGCACAGGGCGGCGCGTACGCCGTTCACCTTGTTGGCTGCGATCGAGGCGCCGGTGCCGGTCCAGCAGCAGACGACGCCCTGCTCCGCTCTGCCCGCGGCCACGTCCCGGGCGGCCGCCACGCTCGCCCAGGCCCAGTCGTCGCGCTCCGATTCGCTCAACGCCCCGTGTGCGATCGGCTCGTGCCCCCGCCTGCGAAGTTCCTCGACCACTGCTTCGGCAATGCCCACCCGCTCGTCGGCGGCGACCGCGATTCGCATGGCGGGAAGCCTACGCTGCGGGCCCTTGGAGCCAACCGAAGCGTCGCCCGGTCAGCTCCTCCAGCCGCGCAACGTCGTCGCCCAGAACCTCGACCAGGCGCTCCCTCAGGTCCGCCGGAAGCTCCGGCTTGGGCGCCTCTCCGCCCTCCGGGTCGTGGACGAGGCGCTCGACGATCCAGCGCAGGGACTCCGGCAGGCGGTCGAAGTTGCGGTCGAGCGCCCGCAGGCCCGGCAGCCGTACCGCGCGGTCCATCACCCGGAATCGCCCGCCCGTCTTGGCCACGCCGGTCTCCCATTCGCGCTCGAACTGCTCCGACGTGAAGTCGGGATCGACCTCGCAGAACGCGAACGCGCGGCGCATCGTTTCGGGACGGTCCCTCTTCAGGTCCTCGCGGCTCACGATCTGAATGCGGTCGCGCCCGAACGCCTCCAGGTACGGCTCGAGCTGGAAGAAGTAGCGGCTGCGGGCAACGTAGCTCGATTCGGGCTCCGCGAGGGCCTCGGTCAGCGGTCGCTCGTCGTAGCCGCCGCCGAGATTGTGCAGGTAGTGGGAGAGCATTCGGTCGATCGGGTCGCGGACGACGTAGATGAGGCGGACCTCATCGCCCAGGACCTCCCGCATCCGCTCGGGCACGCCGGCGAAGGCCGGCCGATTCGTGTAGTGGGGGGAGCTCTCGCCGCGCACGGGGGCCTTGGGGTCGAAGTGGCCCGCGTACCAGTCGCGGCCCAGAGGCCAGTTGAGCTCGGCGACGAAGAAGTTGAGCTCCTTCGGCCGCGACATCGCGATCTCGGGGTGGAGGTTCAGGTAGTGGTGCAGGCTTGTCGTCCCGCACTTGAGTCCCCCGATGATGATCAGGTTCGGGAGCGCTCCGCGACGGCGTCTGGGGTGGCGCGATCGACGGCGCTCCGCCGCGAAGCGCTCGTGCGCCCGGGCGACCATCGCCCGGTCGGCCGGATCGGTTGGGATTCCCTCAGCCGCCGGCGCCAAGCCGCTTCGCCGCGTCGCGAAGGTTCTTGACCGTCGCCGACGGCGCCTTGCGACCCTCGAGCTTCTCGCCCTTGCGGTTGACCCAGATCACCGGGACGTTCATCTTCAGGCACGGCGCAACGTCGGTCTCGTAGCCGCTCGCTATGTGGAGCCAGCCCTTCTTGCCGCCGATTCGGCGGGCGCACTCCTTGAGGTGAGCCGGATCCGGCTTGTAGCTGCGGACCTGCTGGGCGGTCACGACGAGGTCGAGCTGGGTGCGAAGGTGGCGCCGCGAGACGCCGAGCAGCTTGTCGTCGATGTTGGAGACGATCCCCACCTCGTACCGCTTGCCGAGCCGGTCCATCGCCGCGTTCGCCTCGCGGAACGGAAGCCACTGCGGAACGCTGTCGGGCAGGAACTGGGCGCGGGATGGCTCGAGCTCCCAGCCGATCTCCTTTGCGGCCTTCACCGCGGCGCGGCGCAGGACCTCGGCATACAGCTCGTAAGAGCCGCGGATGATCTCCCCTTCGATCTCGAAGAAGCGGTTCAGGAACTGCTCCTCGTCGAAGCTGAAGCCGTCCCGGTCGGCCTCCCTGCGAAACGCCTCGAGGATTCCCTTCTCCCAATCGATCAGGGTGCCGTAGCAATCCGTGGTCACCCATGTGATGTCTTTGAGCTTCGGGAGGGCCATGAGCCGCGGGATTATGCCAAGCGGCACCTTTCGGCCTCGGTCCCTGCCCGCTCGGATAGTCTGCCGCGCCGATGGATCTCCTCGAGTACCAGGGCAAGCAGCTCTTCGCCAAGCACGGCGTCCGCGTCCCGGAAGGGCGGCCGGCGGACACCGTGCCGGCGGCCGTAGACGCCGCTGAGGAGCTTGGCTATCCGGTCGTGATCAAGGCCCAGGTTCGCATCGGCAAGCGTGGAAAGGCGGGCGGGATCAAGATCGCCAACGACCGCCAGGAGGCCACCAAGCACGCCGAAGCGATCATCGGCATGGACATTCGCGGCTTCAACGTCCACGAGGTGTGGGTCGAGCGAGCGTCCCGGATCGACGCCGAGTATTACGCCTCGATAATCCTCGATCGCTCCGAGAAGAAGCTCCTGGCGATACTCACGCGAATGGGTGGGATGGACGTCGAGGAGGTCGCCGAGGCCGATCCGGGCGCCCTGATCAGGCACCACCTCGAGCCGGGCGAGGAGTTCACGACCGACATCGCCCGCCAGATGGCGATCGACGCTCGCATCGACGAGGACGTCACCGACGGCGTCGCCGAGCTGCTCACCAAGCTCCACGACGTCGCTCTGGCGGAGGACGCGACGCTGATCGAGGTGAACCCGATGATCGTCACGTCCGACCGTGAGGTTGTCGCGCTCGACTCCAAGGTCACGATCGACAACAACGCCCTGTACCGCCATGAGGACCTCGCCGATCTCCGCGACCGCTCGGCCGAGGACGCGCAGGAGCAGATGGCCAAGGAGAAGGGCCTCACCTACGTCAAGCTCGGCGGCAACATCGGGATCCTCGGCAACGGGGCCGGCCTGTGCATGTCGACCCTGGACGTGGTGGCGCAGGCGGGCGGCAAGCCGGCGAACTTCCTGGACGCGGGCGGTGGCTCCAAGGCTGACGCGATCGTCGATGCGCTGGAGGTCATCACCTCGGACGACAACGTCAACGCGCTCCTCTTCAACATCTTCGGCGGCATCACGCGCTGCGACGAGATCGCCAAGGGGATCATCGAGGCGTCGCGACGGATCGACATCGGCATGCCGATGGTGGTCAGGCTCGACGGCACCAACTCCGAGGAGGGGCTCGGTCTCCTGGCCGAGGCCGATCTCCCCGACCTGCATGTCGAGAAGACGATGCTCGGAGCCGCGGAGCGCGTCGTGGAGCTATCCCACAACTGATGTCCATCATCGTCGACACGGACACGAAGCTCGTGATCTCGGGGCTCACCGGTCGGGAGGGCTCGTTCCACGGGCTTCGCAACCGGTCCTATGGCACCGACGTTGTCGCCGGGGTCACGCCCGGCAAGGGCGGTCAGGACGTCGAGGGCATTCCCGTCTACGACGAGATCAGGCAGGCGGTGGACGAGCGAGACGCGAACACGTCGATGATCTTCGTGCCGGCCCGGTTTGCGGCGGCGGCGATGGAGGAGGCGATCGACGCCGGCGTGCACACCGTCATCGCGATCACGGAGGGCATCCCGGTCCTCGACATGCAGCGCGTCTACTGGAAGGCCAAGGAGGCCGAGGTCCGGCTGATCGGCCCGAACTGCCCCGGCGTGCTTTCACCGGGGAAGTCGAACGTCGGGATCATCCCGGCGCAGTTCTTCGATCCGGGCTCGATCGGGGTCGTGTCGAAGTCCGGGACGCTCACCTACCAGATCGGCAACGAGCTGAAGCAGGCCGGCGCGGGCAACTCCTCGATCGTCGGCATCGGCGGCGACCCGATCGTCGGGTCGGACTTCATCGACATCCTCGCGCTGTATGAGGCCGACGACGAGACGGAGCTGATCGTGATGGTCGGCGAGATCGGCGGCGACGCCGAGGAGCGAGCCGCTGACTACATCGCCGAGCAGGTCTCCAAGCCGGTCGTCGCCTACATCGCCGGGTTCACGGCGCCCCCGGGCAAGCAGATGGGGCACGCCGGCGCGATCATCTCCGGCTCCTCGGGGACAGCCGAGGCGAAGAAGGAGGCCCTGGAGGAACGGGGCGTCCGCGTGGGCCGCTCACCCACAGAGACGGCGCAGCTGGCCGTCGAGGCTCTCCAGGCCGCCCGCGCGTAGCCGCTCCGCCTCGGCTGGCTCGTCGCCCCGCTTGACACGCGGGAGATCGGCGCGGGCGTCGCACTGATCACAGCCGCTTCGGTCTTCGCCGGTGCGGGGGGCTTGATCGCTCGTTCGGCAGGACCGGAATCGTGACGATGCCCGGTTCGGGTACGCGAACGGAGTGACCACCGACATCGGCTAGCCGTAGCCGCCGCCCGACCTATACTCGGGCCGCCATGGCGCCCGAGCTCATCTCCTTCGCCCGCGGCGCGCCCAGCGCCGACATCCTGCCCGTCGACGCGGTTCGGGATGCCGCGCAGAGGGCGCTTGCCGATGACTGGAAGCGGGCGCTCTCCTACGGGACCGGCATCGGGCATCCCGGGCTTTGCGAGTGGATCGCCGAGCGCCACGGGCTCGCCGACCCGGGGCAGGTGATGGTCACCAACGGCTCGCTCGAGGCCGGGGCGATGCTCTTCCAGCACCTCGTTGGCCCCAGCGATCGCGTCGTCGTCGAGCAGCCCTCCTACGACCGCACGCTTCTGCTGCTCGAGCGGCTGGGTGCCGAGCGGATCGGCGTGCCGCTCGATGCCGACGGCATCGACATCGACGAGCTCGAGCGCGTCCTGCGCGAGGGCCCCCCGGTCAAGCTCGTTCACGTGATCCCGAACTTCCACAACCCGGCCGGCTGCACGCTCTCGGCGGAGAAGCGGCAGCGCCTGGTGCAGCTGGCGCAGGAGCACGGCTTCTGGATTCTGGAGGACGACCCATATCGCGAGCTTCCGTTCGACGAGGACCCACCGCCGACGATGCTGGGGCCCACGGAGGGTCGCGTCATCCACGCGTCGTCCTTCTCGAAGACCGTCAGCCCCGGTGTGCGGGTCGGCTACCTCGCCGGGCCGGCGGACGAGATCGCCCAGCTCGCGAAGCGCGCAAACGAGATCTACATCTCCCCGAACATGCTCGCCGAGTCCATCGTCTACGAGCTGTGCCGCTCAGGCGCGCTCGACGCGAACATCGAGTTCGTCAAGGGCGCTCTGCGCGAACGGCGCGACACCCTGGTCGGGGCGCTGCGAGAGCACATCCCCGAGGCGGACTTCGTCGTGCCAGGCGGCGGTTACTTCCTGTGGCTCACGCTCGGGGAGGACGTTGACGCCGTCGAGCTTCAGGCCGCCGCCCTGGAGGAGAAGGTCGCCTTCATCGCGGGGCCGGACTTCATGCTCGAGGGTGGCCGGGCAAGCCTCAGGCTCTCCTTCGCGAGCGTCCCTCCGGACCAGATTCGGGACGGGGTCGAGCGGATCGCCCGCTCGCTCGAGCGGGTTCGCACCGCCAGCGTCGCGTAGGACCGCATGGACAGCGCCGCGGCCGCAATCTTGGACCGCCGTCCATAGAGCTCCTGGCAGCCGCCGGCGAATCTTTACCGCGTTGTTACACCGGGCTTAATTGGCGGGCCTAACCTCGCCGCAGCGGATGACCAACCAGAGGAGGTGACCATCGATGACCCCCATCACGGTAGTTGAGGGAACGCGGAAGCTCGATCCGGTGAGTGAGCGGAACGTCGCCGAGCGGCGGTTCTCCGCGCTCGCGTCGGCCGTTCGCGAGCACGAGGCGTTGGTGCGTCGCCGCGAGTATGCGATCCGGCCGCAGGACCAGGCGCTCTACCGCCGCCTCCGCCAGATCTGCGGCGAGCTCTAGGCGAGCCCGGTGCCCGCGAAGCAGCCAGCGGAACGACTCCGGTACGGCTCCCCGCGTCTAGCGGCCGTAGCGGTCGCTCGAGAGTTCCAGCTGCTCCGGAAGCGGCGCCCGCGGCGCCGGCGCCGGATCGGCTCGGACCGAGACGGTCTCCGCGACGCTCCGCGAGACGACGTGGCGCCCGTCAGGTGAGGCGACGACGACCTCGTCCTCGCCAGAGCTCTCGATCGTCCCGTCGAGGCCCGGCCGCAGCCCGGCCTCCTTCAGGTAGTGCAGGAGCTCCTCGGCCTCGTTCTCGAACCGAAGCACGTGGACCTTCGCATCGGGCTCGACGTCGGCCAGCAGGGCTCCTTGCTCGCGAACCCCTTCGACCAGCGGGTGCCCGTGCGGACAAGTCTTCGCGTCGCCGATCGCTGCCAGCATGCGCTTCTCCAGGACCGGCGACATGGCGTGCTCGAGCCGCTCGGCCTCCTCGTGAACCTCGTCCCAAGGGATGCCGAGGACGTCGGTGAGGAACCGCTCGATGAGCCGGTGCCGGCGCACGATTGCCTGCGCGTGCTCGCGCCCGCTGGCGGTGAATGCGAGCGACTTGTCGGGGAGGCGTTCGACGTAGCCGTCGCGCTCGAGCCGGCCGATCATCTCGTGGACCGTCGGCGCCGAGAGCTGCATCGCCCGCGCGATGTTGGCCCCGTTGATCGCGAGACCCGCCTCCTCGAGCCAGAACATGATCTGGAGGTACTCCTCCTCGGCGACGGTC
>Ga0126313_10001839_pt1 | contig 11500 bp, 7 predicted proteins | sample Plot105A_FD_89954 | JGI IMG/M metagenome (GOLD analysis project Ga0126313, IMG submission 89954) | Serpentine soil microbial communities from UC McLaughlin Reserve, CA, USA - Plot105A | ecosystem: Environmental > Terrestrial > Soil > Grasslands | place: USA: UC McLaughlin Reserve, Lake County...
CGGCGCCCGTGACGATCCAGGTGTGCTGATAGAGCCAGTGGTCGACGCCGGCCCGCGAGCGGCGGGGGTGCTTTTCCACCCAGGCGGCGAGCTGCTTCGCGCGCACGCTGAGGAGGATCTCGTCGAGCGGCTCGGCCGGCGCTCCCGCAACGGTGAAGGCGGGCTTGCGAGCGGCGACAGCCGCTTTCGGCTTCGCCTTCACCGGCTTTGCCTTCGCCGGCTTGGCTGCGGCAGGGTGCCGCGACGGCGCTGCGGCGGGCGCTTGGACGCGCGCGGTCGTCGGCCTGGCGGCTGCGGAGCCGACGAAACGCGCCGGCTTGCCGCCGTAGGGAGAGGCGTTCTCCGGCAGGCCCTCCTGCTCGTACCTGCCGTTGCGGCTCAGCTGGAGAACGACAATGGGAGCGCCGTCCGGGATCACGCGGGAGCCCGGCGCCGGCGACTGCGAAACCACGACGTTGGCCGCGAATCCGGGCACCGAGCCCGTGACGCGCCACGCGAAGCCGTTCTGCTCGAGCGTCCCTTTGGCGAAGACGTATGCCTGCTTTCTGACGTCGGGAACGACGAGCGGCTCGGGCGCAGCTGCATTCGGAGCGGCCGTCGGGGCAGCGGGGGTGGAAAGCGTCGAGGACGCCGCGAAGGCGAGCGTGCCGAAGACCAGCGCGAGCGCGATCACGATCACGCCGACGCGCGGCAAACGGCCCAGGACTCCCGCAGTCATACGGTCCCTTTCGGCAGAAGCAGCGTCGGACTCAACCCCTCGCGAGCGTGAATTCGACGAGATCGTTTTCCGGCTCTCCGGGCGGCGCGAGCGCGAACACCGGCGTCGGCCGCTCGAGCGGCTGGGTCCGCCTGTCCTGCCACAGGAATGCGATCCCGGCGAACTCCTGGAACCAGGGCATCTCCTGCGGGTAGCGCGCCGGTCGGAGCCCCAGATGGAGGTGCGGGCCGGTCGAGTGCCCAGTCGAGCCGACGAGCCCGACCCACTGACCGGCGCTGACGACGGAGCCGTCGGCGAGACCTGGATCGCGGTAGGAGAGGTGGCAGTAAACCCACTCGAGCCCGTCGAGGGTCCGGAGGACGAGCCCCGTCCCGCAGCGCCCGTCGTCGACGACCGAGAGCACGATCGCGTCCGCGAGCGAGTAGACCGGCGCGCCGAGGGGCGCTGCGATGTCGGCCGCCGGGTAGTCGTGGTGGGTGTGGCCCACCGAGACGACGCTGGGGCCGCCGCCGACCGGAAAGACGTAGCCGTCCGCGCGGCTCGGCATCCGGAGCACGCCCGCCGCCGCCGGCGCGAACGAGGCGGAGCGCGCTCCCGTCTGCGCGGTCTGGAGCGCCGCCTCGGCCTGCTCCAAATCGGAGCGCAGTCGCTCCTTCTCGGCGGTCGCCGCCACGAGCTCCTGCCCCGCCTGGAACGCGTCCCTTTCCGCGACGACGCGGTCCGAGAGGAGGAGCGTCAGGTCGTCGGCCATGCCCGCGAGCCGGTCGGCCTTCGCTGCTGCGTCCGCCTCGGCGGACGCGGCCGTCTCAAACTGCTCCGACAGCTCGGCGACCCGCTCCTGAGCGTCCTCGAGCGCGATCGCCATCCGGTCGAGCGTGAAGACGGCATCGGCGCCGGACCTGTCCCCGCCGAACATCGCAGCGAGCTGGAGCACGTCGTCGACGTACCACTGCGCGTGGTTGTAGGCGAAGACCGCGCGCGAGATGTCGGCCGCGCCGCCGGCGGCAGCCAGGTAGCGCGCGGCGGCGTGCACCGCGTCGTCCGGGTTCCACGGGTCGGCGATCCCGTCGCCGTTCCCGTCCGTGCCCCACCGCAGCCACGTGTCGGGCATGAACTGCATCCAGCCGACGGCGCCGGCCGAGCTGGGGCCCATGTTCCGGCCGAAGTTCGTCTCGATCTTGTTGATCGCAGCGAGCACCTGCCAGGGAAGCCCATACGCGGCGCCCGCGCGGAGCCACAGCGCGTGGAGCTGCTCGTAGGAGAGCTCCTGGACCGGCAGGAACGGTGCCTCCCAGGCGCCTGGCGGGAGCAGGATCGCACCGGTTGCGTTCGGTACCTCGGCGCTCGGCAGCGCGATCGAAACGGACGCGTTGGCGGGTGGCGGCGCGTCCTCCGGAACGAGGGCGAACGTGTCAGCGGCCGCCGTGCTCGTACCGAGCGTGAGGACGGCGAACGCCGCCGCGGCAAATGCGCGCATCAGGCGTCCGCGTGGCCGACAACGCGCAGCACGAGCGACTCGTCCTCTTCCTCAGTGGCCGCGCCCGCCGCCTCTTCCTGCGCGACCTCGACCGTCTGCACTTTCAACGCGTGGTCGAGCGCGACCTCGAAGTCGTGCACGTTCGTGGCGGCGTTCGCCGCGACCTCCCGCTCGACTTTCCTGGCGAGGACGAGGTCGATCAACGCCTGCTGGAACGTCTGCATGTCGAAGAAGCCACCCTCGGCGACCGCGTCTGCGATCTCCTCCGTGCGCTGCTCGCGGATCAGGTCGGCGATGCGCGCGTTCATGACCATGACCTCCACCGCCGCGACCCGGCCGTAGCCGACGCGGGGCAGCAGCCGCTGGCTGATCACGCCGCGCAGCACGCCCGCGAGCACGGAGCGGATCTGCTGCTGCTTCTCGGGCGGGAAGAACTCGATCATCCGGCCGACGCTCTCGGCGGCATCGATCGTGTGCAGGGTCGAGAAGACGAGGTGACCGGATTCGGCCGCCTGGAGCGCGGTCTGGGCCGTCTCGGCGTCGCGGAGCTCGCCGATCAAGATCGTGTCGGGGTCCTGGCGGAGGACGCGTCGCAGTGCCTGACCGAAGCTCTCGGTGTCGAGACCGACTTCGCGCTGGTTGACGATCGAGCTCCGGTCGGGGTGGAGGATCTCGATCGGGTCTTCGATCGTGACGATGTGCGAGCTGCGCGTGCGATTGATGTGGTCCAGCATCGACGCGAGGGTCGTCGTCTTGCCCGAGCCGGTGGCGCCGGTGACGAGGACGAGGCCGCGATGTTCATTCGCGAGCCGGGAGACACCCGGCGGCATGCTCAGCTGCTCGAAGCTCGGCACGTCCTTGGGGATGACCCGGAACGCGAACGAGATCGCGCCGCGCTGGCGGAAGACGTTGACGCGGAAGCGCGGCAGCCCCTCGGCCGTGTAGGCGAGGTCGAGGTCACCGGTGTCGTGGAACTGCCGCATCCGCTCCGGAGCGATCTGGGTGACGGTCTCGAGCCCCGCCAGGAGGTCCCGCGCGTCCAACGACGGGCACTCAGGGAGCGGCGCGATCCTTCCGTCGGTCCGCAGCATCGGCGGCTGGTCGACCTTGAGGTGGATGTCGCTGGCGCCGAGCTCGACGGCGATTCGGAGGATGGCGTTCAGGTCCATGCGTCGAGGTGAGGAATCGGCAGGTTTGGGGTGCGGCTTTAGAGCCGGGCGAGCAATCGCAGCGGCGGCCGTGCCAGGCCGCCGACATCGCTCGGGTGGACGACGTCGCCCGTGAGCAGGCCTTCGACCACACGCCAGACCGCCGGGATCCGCGCGATCTCGAATGCCGCCCACGGATGGCGATCGAGGACCAGCTTCGCCTTCCACGAGGTGGAGGCGTAACGTGCGAGCGCGGCAGCGAGCTCCGTCTCGTAGCGGCTGGTGTCCGCGGCGAGGATCGCCTCGGCTGCAAGCCGCGCCGACAGGAGTGCCTCCGAGATCCCATCGCCGGAGAGCGGGTCGACGAGGCCGGCCGCGTCGCCGACGAGAAGGACCGGCCCCCGGGCCGCCGTCGACGTACGGCGGATCGGCAGCCGGCGCCCCTGCACGTCGGCCAGCCTCGCGTCGTCGACGTCGTACTCGGCGCACAGCCGGCGGAGGTGCGCGCGCAGGCGTGGGCCTTCGGCGGCCCAGCCGCCGACGCCGTAGTTCGCGTGCCCGGCCTTGGGGAAGACCCAGCCGTACCCGCCCGGTACGACGCCGATCTCCACCGTCGCACGTCCGGCCTGCCCGTCCGGCAAGGGCCCGTTCCCTTCGAGCGCGATCCCGTGGAGGATCCCGCCGCCGAGCCCGGTTTCGCGCGCGATCCGGCCGTTGACACCATCCGCGCCGACGAGGACGCGGCCGTGCACAGGCTCGCCGCCGACGCGCAACGAGGCTCCGTCCGGTCCGACCGTTACACCTTCGACCGTGACACCGTCCCGGAAGACCGCGCCCGCCTCAGCCGCCTGCTCGACGAGGAAGGCATCGAGCCGCCGCCGCTGGGTCATCAGGACGAGCGGCACCGCGCTCCGGCGCTCGAAGCGCCTGCGGTAGCGCAGGCGCAGCTCGAACGCGCGCACGACGTCCTCGACCACCGGCGTCACGTCGACCGGCAGCTCCTTCACCGCGCGGCCCGTGAGCCCGCCGCCGCACGGCTTGTCACGCGGGAACAGGGCCCGATCGGCCAGGAGGACGCTTGCGCCCGCGCGCGCGAGGCGGATTGCCGTCGCGGATCCCGCCGGCCCGGCCCCGACAACGACGGCGTCGAACCGCTCCACGTGCTGAGGCTACAATGCCCCACCTCGCAGGGGTGCCCGAGCGGCCAAAGGGAGCGGGCTGTAAACCCGCCGGCTCAGCCTACGAAGGTTCGAATCCTTCCCCCTGCATCCTTTTGGAGCGCAATCGCGATCGGGATCTGCCGAGCAAGATCCCGATCCGCGCCGAGATCCCTGGAGGGTCGGCTTCGACTCCCACGAGGCACGGCGGCGTTACATGCGTGCTGCGACGGTCTCGGGCAGCAGTCGGTTCCCTGGAACGAGAGCCGGCAGGTGTTCGTGATGAGAGGTAGGAAGCTGTGGGCGATCGGTGGGTTCGTCGCCGGTGGGCTGCTGATCCTGTTCGGGGTGGCAGCGCTCTATCTCGAGGCGACCTCCTATGTCCTAGTCGGTGACGAGCTGTCCAAGGAGAAGATCGTGGGCGGCCAGGACATGTCGCCGGAGGCGATCCAGGAGGGAATCGACGCGGCCGAGCTCGAGGACGTCGAGGCGCCCGATTGCAACGTGGTCGATGAGGAGATCGACACCGGCGAGGAGGCACGCTGCTTCGGCCAGTACATGCGTATCCACGCACTGGAGGCGACCGGCGGGCTCACCTACGCGGAAATGGGGCGGTTCCAGTCGGCCGACGATCCGGCCTATCCGGCCGGGACAAAAGACGAGGCTGAGGCGGCGAAGGACGAGCAGGGTAATCCGGTCTCGAACGGGCAGCGGAACATCTGGATCAACGAGACGGCGCTCTCGACCGCGCTCAACGTCTCCTACATGGCGGAGCAGATCTCGATCTTCGGGATCGTTGTCGGGATCGCGCTGCTCCTGACCGGAATCGGTCTCCTGCTGCTCGCCTACGCGGTCTTCCTCCGCGAGCGACCGGGGGTGCCGCCGCCGGGGTCTAGTGCACAAGAAGGAGCGGTTTCGGGCGCTGGTAGCCTGTCCGCTCTCGCCCTCTTAGCTCAGTTGGTAGAGCACCTCCATGGTAAGGAGGGGGTCGACGGTTCGAGTCCGTCAGAGGGCTCTAGAAATCCCCGCAAAAGGGGAATTTCTGCTTTCGGGAGAGAGAGTTGGTGTGAGGTGCTGTGGGGTCGGTTCTCGCTCCCGCAGTCCGGCGCGGCCCAAGTTCAGTCCCGTTCGCCCCGCCCGGGCGGCGAGGCGCGAGTGCGTGACCGGCTTGTGGCTATCGATGACGCCGCGGCTGACGTCCCCGAAGCTCTCGACGGCGATCTCCTGCTCGTGAGCTACGAAGAGGACGACGCGGCGCCGCTTGTTCGCACGGAGCTTCAGCCGGAGGAGTTCGTTGGGCTATCGGAGCTGACATCCTGCCCGCGTCGACGCTCTGGCGGTGGATGAGTGGGAAGCTCCCCTTTGCCGCAGGCGACCGCCGCAACCTGTTCGATCCCTGTGAGCCCGGCAAGAGATTCCCGGCTGCGGTGCGCGAGCAATCAGCGCACAAGCTCGATAGTTACGCGTGAACGCGCACCGTGATCGAGGGGCTCGATTCGGCCGTTGACGTTTCCTCGCACTGGACCGTCGACGCTGCGGACTTTCCAGCTCGTCGGCGGCGTGAGTTCGGCCAGCTCCGCGGACTGCGTCACGTCGCGCGGCCCGATTCGCCGCGTCACCCGTGCTCGCGTCCGGACCTGAGCAGGTGTCTGAGACGACTCGGCTCTGACGACGCTCTCTTGCCATTCAGGGAGCCCGTTCGGATCGGTCACGTAGGCGAAAACGTCGTCGGGACTCCGCGAGATGTCGGTACTCGCAACGATCGAAATGCCCCCACTCAGCTAGCGACCTAGGCGGAGACCTGATGCCGCCGAGGTTCGGCTCCGTCGCGTCAAGCGACATCACTCGCGGGATTGCTTGCACGCTGCGACCTCGGGGAGACTTTCGCTCACACTTGCGCGAGCGAGTCTCGGTCTACCTAGGCCGATGAGATCACCTCGCGACGCTCCGCTCCGTATCACCGGCGAGCAGCGGCGCGATATTTCGCGCATCCACGGCCCGCCAGCGCCCTCCGACTCGAAGAGTGGGACGAGTAGCCGCTCAGCCGTCACTCCCGAACACTGGCCCAGCCGACCCTACTCGTCTGGGGCGGCGTGTTCCACGACTAAGGAGGCGGCTCCGACGTTCCTCGTGCGATGAAATCGAGGCGGTTGCGACGACTTGGTTGTTGAGGGATGTTGCAGGGAGGGCTCATGCAGTTGGTCGTTGTGGAGTCCGAGCCGATCGGCGCGAGCCTCGACGCCTTTCCGGCCTTGTATGAGGCGGCGGACCACTATGCGGTGCGCGATCTCCGGCGCTTCGCGTGCGCTGCCGTCCGCGCTGCCTCAATCTCCGAGTCGATGTTCAGTAGGCCCTTGCGCTCGTAGCGCCTGATGACGCCCCCGTAGAGCTTGCCGACAAGCGCCGTGCCCATCGAGGTCTCAATGTAGAGCGTCGGATGCTGCGCAGCGATGCGCAACGTCGCGTAGATGTGGCGGAGCGCCGAGCGTCGAGGCTAAAACCTGCGCCCCGCCCTCGAGTACTAGTGCTCCACGGCTCCGCGCCCTGATGAGCGCCGCCTAATCGGTCTCCGACAACGGCTCCGCCATTGTCGGCAACTCGTTTCGGATCAGCCCGAGATTCTCCAGGTCCACAACATCATCAAGCGCTAGCGACAGCCGATTTCGCCAATGCCCTTCTAGATAGGCGGGCGCAACCGCGACTGTCTACGCAGCGACCGCGGCGCCGAAGCGCTCGAGCGCCTCATCGAGAGGCGGCAGGAGCAGCGCGCGCTCGCTCCCGAGCACGCTGTAGCGTGGGCGCGGCGCCGGCAGGGTCAGGGCCGGCGCCGGCTCGACGAGCCGTTCGTCTGCCCCGGCTGCCGCAGCAGCGTGGCGGGCGAACTCGAACCAGGTGACGGCCCCGCGGTTGGCGAGGTGCCAGAGGCCGATCTCGCCGTCGACGAGCAGGTCGAGGGTGGCGTGCACGAGATCGGGGACGTACGTCGGCGAGACGGTGGTCTCTGCGTCGGCGACGAACCGCCGCTCGGTCCGTACCGCATGCACGGCTGCGGCGGCGAAGTTGTACGGGTCGCTGGGGCCGAAGAATGCGCTCGTGCGCACGACGAGCGCGCGCGCGCCCGAGGACAGCACCCGTTCTTCCGCCCGCGCCTTCGAGTAGCCGTAGGCGTTCAGCGGTGAGGGCGGGTCCGACTCGACGTACGGCCGCCCGGCCCTGCCGTCGAAGACGAGGTCGCTCGAGAAGGTGACGAGCGGCAGCCCCCGCGTGGTGCAGGCGGCGGCCAGTCGCGCCGGCCCGTCGGCGTTCTCCCGCAGGCAACGCACGAGCTCACGCTCGGCGTCGTCGACGCGCACGTAGCCCGCGGCGTTGACCACCGCCCACGGCCGGATCTCATCCAGCGCCGCCGCGACCGAGTCGCGGTCGGCGATGTCCAGCTCGGCACGGGTCAGGAGCCGATGCGCCAGGTTCCGCTGCGCAGCCGCCGCGGCGAACGCGCGACCGAGCGTGCCGGTGCCGCCCGTGACGAGGAGCGGGCGGCCGCGCAGCGGCCTCCGATCGGCGCGCCACCAGCCGCGGTCGGCAAGCACGGGGTGAGACGGCACGCGGCCGGCAGCCAGATCGCGCGCAGCCCGCGCGAGGGCGGTCGGGCGGCGGGTGCCGCCCCGGACGTCGTAGACGCCCGCCTCGTATTGCGAGCCGCCCGTGCACAGCGTGTCCCAGCCGAACGTCCCTAGGAGCGACCAGACGGTAACGGCACGGACGTCGCCGCCGTTCGCGCGGACGGCGCGCGCGGCGCGCCACAGCTCGATCAGCCAACGCAGCTGCTCCTCGCGGTGGATCGCGTTGTGCGCCTCCGTGATTGCGAGCGGCAGCTGGTAGCGGCGCCACGCCTCCTGCAGCAGCGATTCCGGGCCTCGCCGGAATGACGCCGGCGCGTGCACGTCGGCGTAGCGCTCGCGCCCGTTGCCGCCATGCCAGCAGGTGTCGTAGCGCTCGAGCCGGTGGTCGAGCAGCCGCTCGCTGCTCAGGTAGTGGTTGAGGCCGACGACGTCGGGCGGGCAGGCGTGCTCGCGAAACCAGCCGAGCTCGTCATCGGGCACGCCGATCGCGCGCAGCCAGCGCCCGAAGCGGCCATTCCGGTCGAGCCTGCCCGTGAGGAGGTCGAAGGTCGCCCAGCGGCGGTCGTTCTCGAAGGCCGCCTGGTCGGCGAGCGGCGCCGCTGTGGCGTGGACATAGCCGACGTCCTCCGTCTGCACGAGCCGCGCCGCTGGAATGCGCGCGCGGATCGCCGCCATCGAGAGCACCGTCGCCCGGCACTGGTTGAGAAGCGCGCGCGCGAAGAGCCGGCCGTCGCGTGCGTGCGGGTACCAGTGCCCGTACAGCGCGGAGAAGCGAGCCGTCGTAAGCGGCTCGTTCACCGGTGTCCAATCCTCGACCCAGTCGTACCGCTCCGCCACGGCGGCTGCGTGCTCAGCGAGACCAGGCGCGAAGCGGTCGCAGAGCAGGCTCGTCGCGGGCGGCCCGCTGCCGTGGTGGACAAGGCCGACGATCGGCCGGATGCCGAGCTCGCGCAAACGGGTGAGGCGCGCGTCCGTCCACTCCCAGTCCGGGGCGCGCTCCCAAAGGACTGGGTAGCGCACCGTGCGGATGCCGAGGTCGGCCAGCAGGTCGAGGTCACCGAGGCGGTCGCGATGGCCGCTCAGCCCGAACTGGTCGTGGTACCGGTCGCCGACGCGGTTCAGCGTGCACTCGAAGCCGGCCCAGAGCTCGAGCGGCTGCACGCCGCTACCTCGCGCGTACGGGGGCGGCCGCCGGGGCCCGGAGCCGCTTGAAGACGGCGAGCGCCTGGGCGACGACCTGATCCATGTTGTAGTACTTGTACGTTGCGAGCCGCCCCACGAAGTGGACGCTCGGCATCGCATCGGTGAGCTCCCTGTAGCGCTTGTACAGCTCCGCGTTCTCCGGCTTCGGCACGGGGTAGTACGGGTCGCCCTCGGCCTGCGGATACTCGTAGACGATCGTCGTCTTCGGGTGCTCCTGCCCCGTCAGGTACTTGAACTCGGTGACCCGCGTGTATGGGTGCTCGTTCGGGTAGTTGACGACTGGCGCCGGCTGGTGAACCGGCCTGTCGAGCGTCTCGAAGCGAAACTCGAGCGAACGGTAGGGCAGCTTGCCGTAGCGCAGATCGAAGAACTCGTCGATCGGACCCGTGTAGACGGTCTCCTCGAACGGAAGCAGGTCGGCGACTTCGCGGTAATCCGTCTGCAGCAGGAGCTTGATGTTCTTGTGCCCGAGCATGCGCTCGAACATGCGCGTGTAGCCGTGGCGCGGCATCGCCTGGTAGACGTCGCCGAAGTAGCGGTCGTCGCGGTTCGTGCGTGTCGGGACGCGCGCGGTGACGGACGCGTCCAGCTCGGAGGGGTCGAGCCCCCACTGCTTACGCGTGTAGTTGCGGAAGAACTTGAGGTAGAGCTCGCGGCCAACCGTGGAGACGACGACGTCCTCGGACGTCCGCACCTGCTGGACCGGCTCCGCGACCGAGGCGAAGAAGGCCTCTACTTCCCGCGAGTCGAGGCCGAGGCCGTAGAGCTCGTTGATGGTGTCGAGGTTGATCGGAATCGGCACGAGCCGGCCGTCGACGCTCGCCCGTACCCGGTGCTCGTACGGCCGCCACTCCGTGAACTGGGAGAGGTAGTTGAAGACCTCCTTCGAGTTCGTGTGGAAGATGTGCGGCCCGTAGCGGTGCACGAGGATGCCCGCGTCGTCGTAGTAGTCGTACGCGTTGCCCCCGACGTGCGGGCGGCGGTCGACAACGAGGACACGCTTGTCCGCCTGGGTCGCGAAGCGCTCGGCGAGGACACTGCCGGCGAACCCGGCACCGACGACGAGGACGTCGAAGCCTCGGCGCCGCGGCGTCTTCGCGGCCGGCGGGACCGCCAGCACGCGGTCGACTTGTGCGCGCATGCGCTCGAAGGTCGCATCCCAGGATGTGCTTGCGAGCAGTTCCTCGACGGCCGTTTCGATGGGAGCGAAGCCCTCCGCGAGGGCGTGCTCCACCCCGTCGACGAAGCCCTCGACGTCCTCGGCCACCAGGACGAGGCCCTGCTCGCCGTAGGGCGCGACGACGTCCGCGATCGGCGTCGAGACGACGGGCTTGCCGGCGGCGAGGTACTCGAGCGTCTTGGTGGGGCTGATGAAGCGCGTCGAGGAGTTGAGGGCGAACGGCATCAGCGCCACGTCCCAGCCGGCCGCGTACGCCGGCAGCTCCGCGTACTCCTTCGCGCCGAGGTAGTGGAGGTTCGGCCGCTGCGGGAGCGAGGCCGGATCGATCTTCACGACCGGCCCGACCAGCACGAGCTGCCATTCGGGTCGGCTATCGGCGACCCCCGCTAGGAGCTCGAAGTCCATGCGCTCGTCGATCACGCCGTAGAAGCCGAGACGCGGCCGCGCGACCGGCGCCTGGTCGGCCGGCTGCTCGAGCTTCCCGCGAGCTGCCCGGAAATGCGCCGCGTCGACGCTGCTCGGGAAGGCGTGCACGTTCGGGTGCAGCGACCGCTTCGCCTCGTACAGGCTCTGGCCGCCTGTGAAGACGACGTCGGCGCGCCCGAGCAGCCGCGCCTCGCGCTCGCCGAGCTCCTTGGGCGCCCCGGCGAAGCCGGTCAACTCGTCCATGCAGTCGTACACCGTCCCGAGCGGGCGCAGGTGCTTCGCGAAGCACGCCGCCATCGGCGTGTAGACCCAGAGCAGGTAGCGCTCGATCTCGCACTGCACGAAGGCCTCGTCGAGCAGCGTCTGCTGGACGGCGTCGGCGTCGCGCCTGTCGAGCCCTTCAGGGACGCGCGGCACGAGCACCGTCACGCCGTCGGGCGTCTCGTGGACGTCGAGGCCGATCTCCTCGGCCGGGACGGGCTCCTCGAAGAAGAAGACGCGGTGCGACTGCGCCCAGCGGCTCAGCAGGTGCTGCGGTCGCTGGTAGACGAAGCCCCAGCGGAGGTGCGAG
>Ga0126313_10001840_pt1 | contig 11489 bp, 11 predicted proteins | sample Plot105A_FD_89954 | JGI IMG/M metagenome (GOLD analysis project Ga0126313, IMG submission 89954) | Serpentine soil microbial communities from UC McLaughlin Reserve, CA, USA - Plot105A | ecosystem: Environmental > Terrestrial > Soil > Grasslands | place: USA: UC McLaughlin Reserve, Lake County...
CGGAGCATGAACGCGTCGCCGCCCTGGCGCTGGGGGTACAGGCCGACCCACTTCAGGCGCTCGACCTCGCCGGGGACGGTCTTGATGGCGTCGGGGCCCTCCTGCGCGTAGCGGTCGAGGACGGCGTCGCGGACGTCCAGCGGGTGGCGCTCCAGCTTCCACTGCTCGACCTGGTTGAGCTCCTTGATCTGGCGGAGGTAGCGCATCCTCAACCTCCCCGGGTCCGGTAGCCGTCGGCCAGCAGGCGGGCGACCTCGGGGCGGGAGAACTGGGGCGGGGGCAGCTCGCCCTGGGCCAGCAGCTCCCGCACGGCCGTGCCGGACAGGTGCACCCGGGTCTCGGGCGGGTGCGGGCAGGTCCGGCTGGTCGCCATGGCCTCGCAGCGGCGGCACCAGAAGGCGTGCTCGAACCGGAGCGGCTCGATGCCGAGCTCGCCGGGGTCGTAGGCGTCGAAGGCCTCCTGGGCGGCGTAGGTGCCGTACCAGCTGCCCACGCCGGCGTGGTCGCGGCCGACGATGAAGTGGGTGCAGCCGTAGTTCTTGCGCACCAGGGCGTGGAACACCGCCTCCCTGGGCCCGGCGTAGCGCATCGCCGCCGGGAACGCGCTCAGCAGCACCCGCCGGGGCGGGTAGTAGCCGTCCAGCAGCACCCGGTAGCAGGCCATCCCGAGGGCGGCGGGGACGTCGTCGTCCTTGGTCTCCCCGACCAGCGGGTGGAGCAGCAGGCCGTCGACGTGCTCCAGGGCCACCTTGTGCAGGTACTCATGGGCCCGGTGGACCGGGTTGCGGGTCTGGAAGCCGGCCATGGTCCGCCAGCCCCTGGCCGCCGCCTCGGCCCGGACCTGGGCCGGGGTGAGCCGCGGTCCCAGCTCGGCCGGGGTCTCGGGCAGCCGCAGGACGTGCACCGGCCCGCCGACCAGGGGGCCGCGGCGGGCCAGGGTGGCCGCCACCCCCGGGTGGGCCGGGTCGTCGGTCTCGAACACCAGCTTGGCCTCGGTGGCCGGGTCCGGGTCGTGGACCCCGGTGACGTCGACCACGGCCAGCAGGGTCCCGGCCCGGTCGGTCAGGGCCAGGCGGTCGGGGCCGGAGGCCAGCGCCTCGGCCGGGACCGGGAGGACCACCGGGAGCGTCCACACCTGCCCGCCGGCGAGGCGTCCGTGCTCGACCACCGCGGTGCGGTCGCCCGCGCCCAGGAACCCGGTCAGGGGGTAGAACGCCCCGACGGCCAGGCACTCGAGGTCGGCCAGGCCGCGGCCGTCCAGGGCGACGGCCGGCAGCCGGGCCGCCTCGGCGGCCAGCGCCTCGGCCCGGTCGGTCGGGACCAGCCGCTCGGTCAGGCGCCCGCCGTGCGGGGTCGGCGGCCGGGCCGGGCCGCTCGGGGCCGCCGTCAAGACCCGCTCCCCACCAGCGCCGGGGCCGGGCGGCCCTCCAGCAGGGCCAGGACCCGCTCGGCCGAGGCCTCGGGGGGCTCGCCGGCGGTGTCGAGCACCAGCTCGGGGGCCAGCGGCGGCTCGTACGGGTCGTCGACCCCGGTGAGGCCCTGCAGCCCGCCCCGGGCCTGCCTGGCATACAGGCCCTTGACGTCGCGGGCCTGGCAGGTGGCCAGGTCGGTGGCCACCTGCACCTCCACGAACCCGCCGACCCGACCGATGGCCGCGCGGACCTCGTCACGGACCGCCCGGTAGGGGGAGATGGCCGACACCAGCACGGTGACGCCGTGGCCGGTCAGCAGCCCGGCCACATAGCCGATGCGGCGGATGTTCTCGTCCCGGTCGGCCCGGGAGAACCCGAGGCCCCGCGACAGGTGGGTGCGGACCACGTCGCCGTCCAGCACCTCCGCCGGGCGGCCGAGGGCGGCCAGCCGGTCGCCGACCAGGTTGGCCACGGTGGTCTTGCCGGCCGAGGGCAGGCCGGTGAGCCAGACGGTGATCCCTTGCGTGCTCGGGCGCTGCGGCGCCCTGGTGGCAGCGGCCACGGTGCGGGTTCCTCTCGACGCGCGCGGAAGGTCCGGACGGCCCGGGCGGTCGAGGGATGAGCTGCGCGCTACGTTGCGCGGACTGACCGCCGGGCCCCGGGACACGCGCAACGGACCACACGCCCGTAGTCGAGGGCGCGGTTGCGGGTGAGGCGAACGCCGGTCATGGCCCAACACGGTGCCGGAGCCCGCCCGGATCTGTCAACGGTTCGGGGCGGTGGCGCTGTGGGTCGGCGAGCCCTCGCGGTCGGCCAGGAACTCCTCCCAGGTGCGGCGGCCGACGGCCCGGTCGGGGGCCAGGTTGGCGCCGGCCCGGACCGCCCGGGCGGCCCCGCCGGGCGTCCAGACCGGCAGGATCGGCCGGCGCCGGCCATGGGCCCGCAGGTAGCCGCGGACCAGCTCGGCCAGCTCGTAGATCCGCGGCCCGCCCACGTCAGCCACCAGGCCGGCCGGCGCGCCCCGGGCCAGCTCCACCAGCCGGTCCGCCACCTCCCCGGCGTCGACCGGCTGGACCCGCCACCCGGCCGGCACCGGCACCACCGGCAGCCTGGCCAGCTGGCGCACGGCCAGCAGGGTCAGGTCGTGGAACTGGGTGGCCCGCAGCGTCGTCCAGCCCATGCCGGAGCCGGCGATCACCTGCTCGGCGGCCCGCTTGGCGGCGAAGTAGCCGAACATGGCCCGGTCGACGGCGCTGACCACCGGGATCCGGTCGGCGCCGACGACCGAGATGAACACCAGGTGCCGGGTCCCGGCCCGGGACGCCGCCCGGACCAGGTTGGCCGCCTTGACCTCGTCGCCCTTGGTGGTGCCGGCGAGGTGCAGGATGACCTCGACGCCGTCCACCGCGGGCTCGATCCCTTGGCCGGTCGCCAGGTCGCCGGCCACCAGCTCGATCCCGTCGGTGCCGTCCTGGCGGTTGCCTCGGCTGAGCACCCGGACGTCGCGGCCGGCGTCGCGCAGCCGCGGGACGACCTGGCGGCCGAGGGTGCCGGTGCCGCCGGTGACCAGGATGGGTGCTGTCATGGGTGCCTCCTTGTCACATCCCTCCCGTGTGGGGGGTCACGTCCCTGACACCTGGCAGCATGAGGATGTGACCGATGGACGAGCGTGAGTGGCTGGCCGACCGCTTCGAGGAGCACCGGCCCCGGCTGCGGGCGGTGGCCTACCGGATGCTCGGCTCGCTGGCCGAGGCCGACGACGCCGTCCAGGACGCCTGGCTGCGTGTCAGCCGGGCCGACGCGGGCGCGGTCGAGAACCTCGGCGGCTGGCTGACCACCGTCGTCGCCCGCATCTGCCTCAACATGCTGCGGGCCCGCAGCGTCCGCCGCGAGGAGTCCCTCGAGGGGCACCTGCCCGATCCGGTCGTCAGCCCGGTGGGAGAGCTCCAGCCCGAGGAGGAGGCGCTGCTGGCCGACTCGGTCGGCCTGGCCCTCCTGGTCGTGCTCGACACCCTGTCGCCGGCCGAGCGGCTCTCCTTCGTGCTCCACGACATGTTCGACCTGCCCTTCGAGGAGATCGCGCCCATGGTCGGCCGGTCGCCGGTGGCGGCCCGGCAGCTGGCCAGCCGGGCCCGGCGGCGGGTCAGGGGGGCCGACCTGCCGGGCCCCGACCCCGACCTGGCCCGCCAGCGCGAGGTGGTCGACGCCTTCTTCACGGCGGCCCGCGGCGGTGACTTCGACGCCCTCGTCGGGCTGCTCGACCCCGAGGTGGTGCTGCGGGCCGACTTCGGCGCCCGGCGGCCCGGCGCCCCCCGGATCGTCCGCGGCCCGGCGGCCGTGGCCAGGCAGGCGTTCCTGGGCGCGCAGCCGGCCGCCCGCCTGCACCCGGCGCTGGTCAACGGGGCCGCCGGCGTGGTCGTCACGGTGCGGGGCCGGCCCCGGGCCGTCATGGGCTTCACCGTCGCCGGCGGCAGGATCGTCGAGATCGACGCCATCGCCGACCCGGACCGCGTGGCCAGGATCGCCGCGGCCGTGCTCGGCGACGAACGGTAGGCGGCCGCGGGCCGGTGGCTAGTCGAGGCCCTGGACGGCGACCATGCGCAGCCGGGCCGCGCCCTCGCGGAGCCGGCGGGCCGCCCGGTAGCCCTCGGAGTCGTACCAGCGCCTGGCCGCGGCCAGGTCGTCGAACGCCAGGAGGACCAGCCGGGACGGTTGCCAGTCGCCCTCCAGCACGTCCAGCTCGCCGCCGCGGACCACGTACCGGCCGCCGGCGGCGACCACCGCCTCGGTCGCGGCGGCCTTGTACCGCTCGTACCGCTCGGGGTCGGTGACGTCGGTCTCGATGATGACGTAGGCGGCCACGGGGCTCAGGGCTCCTTGTAGGCGCCGGGCTCGTCGATGATGATCGCCGTGCCCTCGCCGCCCGGTCCCTCGCGCCCGGTGCCCTCGCGGCGCTGCGCCTCCTGGAGGTGCGGCGGGGCGATCGTGCGCATCAGGTGCCAGGCGGCCACGGTCACGATGGTGCCGAGCGCGATCCCCGAGATCTCGAAGTTGTCGGTGATCCGCAGGGTCGTGTTCCCGATGGCGATGATCACCCCGGCGGCCACCGGGACCAGGTTGATCGGGTTGCCGAAGTCGACCCCGTTCTCGTGCCAGATCTTGGCCCCGAGCAGCCCGATCATGCCGTAGAGGACCACCGTGATGCCGCCGAGCACGCCGCCCGGGGTGGCGGAGATGACCGCGCCGAACTTGGGCGACAGGCCGAACAGGATCGCCACCAGCGCGGCGATGTAGTAGGCGGCGGTGGAGTAGATCCGGGTCGCGGCCATGACGCCGATGTTCTCGGCGTAGGTGGTGGTCGGCGACCCGCCGACCGACGAGGTGATGGCGGTGGCGATGCCGTCGGCGGCGATCGCCCGGCCCATCACCGGGTCCAGGTCGTTCCCGGTCATCTCGGCCACGGCCTTGACGTGGCCGGTGTTCTCGGCGATGAGGGCGATCACCGCCGGCAGGACCAGCAGCACGAAGGTCAGCTTGATGTCGGGGAGGTGCCAGCCGGGGATCTCCTTGCCGTCGGGGCCGACGGTGGTGTGGGCCGGGAAGCCCACCCAGTCGGCGGCCTTGACGCCGGCCCAGTTCACCCGCTCGTGGGTGGTGACGTTGTTGGCCGCGGGGTCGAAGGAGGTGATCGGCCCGAAGGCCCGGTCGAAGAGCCACGACAGCACATAGCCGAAGATCAGGCCAAGGAAGACCGCGATCCGGCCGAGGAACCCGCGGAACCCGACCGCCATGACCATCACCGCGATCATGGTCAGCAGGGCCACCCACTGGTCCTGGGGCCAGTAGATGTTGGCCACCACCGGGGCCAGGTTGAAGCCGATCAGCATCACCACCGCGCCGGTGACCACCGGCGGCAGCACCGCGTAGACGACCCGCGAGCCGAGCAGGTGGATGATCAGGCCGCAGGCGGCCAGGACCAGCCCGGCGACCAGGATCGCCCCGGTCACCTGGGCCGAGTCGCCGCCCTGGGCGCGGATGGCCACCACCGCGCCGACGAACGAGGCCGAGGTGCCCAGGTAGCTCGGCACCCGGTTCTGGACGATCAGCAGGAAGCAGATCGTCGCGATGCCGCTCAACAGGACGGCCAGCTGCGGGTTGAGCCCCATCACGATCGGGAAGACGAAGGTCGCGCCGAACATCGCGACCACGTGCTGCGCGCCGAGGCCGCCCATCCGCGGCCACGACAGGCGCTCGTCGGGCCGGACCACCGCGCCCGGGGGCGGGGTCTTGCCGTCGTGGACGACGCGCCAGCTGAACAGAGCCATGACCTACGCCCCTTTCGAGGAGCCACCGCGAGGCCCAGCGACCACGCGGCGTGGCCGATGCCGGAATGGCTAACGATGCCTCGGAGACCGGGCCGAACTCAACTCCCCCGACCCGGCCGCATCGCTCCCGCGGGTGAGGCGCGGGCGACAGAGATCCACCGCCGGGGGGACCCGCGGATCGCGCCGGCGGGCGATGGCGGCCGGGCCTCCGCCTCGTACGGTCGTGCCAGCAGGCATCGAGGAGCGAAGGAGGATGGGAGTGGACGAGCCGAGGGACGGCACCGTCCGCCGGGGCGAGGTGCTGACGCTGGTGCAGCGGTCGCGGCGGCGCCGGGACTACCAGCTGCTCCGGGGCGACCAGGACCTCGGGCGGCTCCGGTTCGCGCCGGGCCGGCGGTCGGTGGCCCAGGCCGCCACCGGCCAGACCGGCCCGCTGGTGCTGACCGCGGGCCGGGGCGGGGTCGAGGTCCGCCGCAACGACGGCGCCACCGTCGCCACCGGCGAGCGTGCCCGCCGGGGCGCCGCGGTGATCCGCACCACCCAGTGGCCTCTCAGCAGCTGGCGCCGGAGCGGCCGCTGGCAGCGGTGGACGATCGCGACCGGCGAGGCCGACCTGCTGCACGTCACCGCCGCCCAGGGGTTCGTCAGGTCGTGGGCCCGGATCACCGCCCAGCGGGACCTGCCTGAGCAGGCGGCGGTGCTGCTGGGTGTGATCGGCGGCTTCCTGGCCCTGCCGGAGCTGCAGGCCGAGGTCGACGCGAGCGCGGCCGTCGGTGGGTTCGTGGCCGCCACCGGCTGACACGAGGAGGCAACCGCCATGCGCACGCTGGAGCAGCGACCCGGCCCCGGGGCGGCGGTCCTGGCCCGGAGCGGGCCGGTCCGGAGGCCGGCCCGCCGGGGGGACCTGGACGCGCTGCGGGCGCTGGTGGTGGTGGGGCTGGTCTTCTTCCACAGCGCGGTCATCTTCGGGGCCGGCGAGTTCCCGGTGAAGGCGCCGGCCAAGCATCCGCTGGCCACGGTGCTGCTGGCCTTCGGGGCCACCTGGGGGATGCCGCTGCTGTTCGTGATCTCGGGGATGGGCGTCTGGTACTCGCTGGGGTCGCGCGGGACGGCCGGCTTCGCCCGCGAGCGGCTGCGCCGGCTGGGGGTCCCGCTGCTGGTCGGGCTGCTCACCCTGGTGCCGCTCCAGGTCTGGCTGGGGCGGCGCCGCGCCGGCGACGCCATCGGCGCCGCCGACCTCTACACGCGCTTCTGGGACGTGCGGCCGAGCCTCAGCTTCCCGTTCCTGCTGCGGGCGGCCCCCGACGGCGGCCGGTTCGAGACCGGCCACCTGTGGTTCCTGGTCTGCCTGCTCGGGTTCTCGCTGGTCCTGCTGCCCGGCATGGCGGCCCTGCGCGGGCCGCGGGGGCGGCGGCTGGTCGAGGGGGTGGCCGGGTGGCTGGACCGGCCCGGTGGGCTGCTCCTGCCGGTGCTGCCGCTGGCCGCCGTGGAGGTCGCCCTCGGCAGCGAGGTCGGCCACGGCGGCTGGAACGACGCCAGCTACGCGCTGCTGCTCCTCTACGGGTTCCTGGCCGCCGCCGACCCTCGGGTCGGCCGGGCCATGCGGCGCCGGTGGCGGCCGGCGCTGGCCCTCGGTGGGCTGCTGTTCCTGGCCGCCGGGGCCCTGTACGCGGCGACCGGTGGCGCCGGGGACCCTCTCAGCGGCATGGGCCCCCCGGCCATGGCCTTCCGGCTGCTCAAGAGCGCCGCCGGCTGGTCATGGGTGGTGGCCATCCTGGGGCTGGCCGACAGCCGGGCCGCCGCCGCCCCGACGACCCCGGCGGCACCGGGCCGGCCGGGCCTGGGCCGCCGGCTCGGCGCCGCCGCCGGCGACGTCGTGCTCGCCTTCTACCTGCTGCACGAGCCGGTCGTGGTGGCGGTCGCCTACGTCGTCCTGAGCTGGCGGCTGGCCGTGGGCGTCCAGTACCTCCTCATCAGCGGCATGTCCCTGGCCGTCACCGTGCTGCTGTGCGGGCTGGTCCGCCGCGGCCGCGTGACCCGGTTCCTGTTCGGCCTCAAGCCGGGCGAGGAACCACCGAGACCATGACGACCGCCATGCAGCGATTCCGCCGCCTCCCGGCCCGACGTGGGCTCGCGGGGGCGTCCGGCATGGCCTAGGTCGGCGACTCCCAGGCGAACCACCGGGCCGGGAGGCGAGCTCCCCGACCCCGGCCAGGGCGGCAACGCCATCCAGCTGCTGGTCGACGCGGCCGTGGCCCTGACGCCGGGCCGGCCCTACCGGTCAGAGCCCCGCCTGCACCCCGGACGGACGCCAGGTGGACGTCTGCTGGGACGGCGGGTGGGTGGAGAGGTGTGGGAGTGCGGTCTGGCGCACCCAGCCGTGCTGGAGGCAGCCGGGCTGGCCGGCTGGCGGCCCGTGTCGGCCATGCCGCCGGTGCGCCGCGACCTCTCGGTGGCCGTCCAGGCCGACGACACCGTGGAGGACCTGGGCGACCGGGTCCGCGACGCCCTCGGCCCGGACGCCGACGCCGTCGGGGAGGTGACGGTCCTGGCCGAGACGCCCGCCGACCGGCTCCCAGCCGCGGCCGTGGCCCGCCTGGGCATCGACCCGGACCAGAAGAACGTCCTGGTCCGGGTCGTCCTGCGCCACCTGGAGCGGACCCTGACCGACGAGGAGGCGAACCGGATGCGGGACCGGATCTACGCGGCCCTGCACCGGGGCGGCGCGCAGCGGTGGGCGGCGCGGCCCGGCTAGGCTCAGTCGGGCAGCAGCGGGACCGTCAGGCCCTGGTCGCGGCCGAGCAGGACCGCGCGGGTGACGGCGTCGGACCCGAAGCGGTCGCGGACCCGGTCCAGGGCGGCGTCCAGGCCGCCGTTGTGGCGCTCGAAGGGCAGGGTGAGCTGGATGACGCCGCTGTCGTCGAGGCTGGCCACGGCCACCCCGACCATGGTGACGCCCTGGCGCCGGATCATCGGCATGGCGTCGGCGAGCAGCTCGCGGGCGGTGACCATGATGGTGTGGGAGTGGCTGGTCGGCCAGGGCAGGGTGTGGGAGCGGGTCGCCCGGGAGAAGTCGTCGAACCGCAGCCGCAGCACCACCGTCCGGCCGGCCCGCCCGGCGGTCCGCATCCGCCGGGTGACCCGCTCCACCAGCCCGATCACCACCGCGTCCAGGTCGGCCGGTGTCTTGGGGGAACGGCCGAGGGCCCGCTGGGAGCCGATCGAGCGGCGCCGGCGGCCGACGTCCACCGGCCGCGGGTCGCGGTTGTGGGCCAGGGCGTGCAGGTGCCGGCCGGCCGCCTGGCCGACCATCGAGACCAGGGCCGCCTCCCCCAGCCCGGCCACCTGGCCGACCCTGGTGATGCCGCGGTCGCGGAGCTTGCCGGCCGTCACCGGCCCGACCCCCCAGAGCCGCTCCACCGGCAGCGGGTGCAGGAAGGCCAGCTCGCGGTCGGGCGGGACCTCCAGCAGGCCGTTGGGCTTGGCCACGCCGCTGGCCACCTTGGCCAGGAACTTGGTCCTGGCCACCCCGACGGTGATGGGCAGGCCGACCCGCTCGTGGACATCGTGGCGCAGCCGGGCGGCGATCTCGGGAGGGGTGCCCGAGATCTTCCCCAGCCCGCCGACATCCAGGAACGCCTCGTCGATGGAGAGGCCCTCGACCAGCGGGGTGGTCTGCCGGAACACCTCGAACACGGCCTTGCTCGCCTTGGCGTACTCCCCCATCCGGGGCGGGACCACCACCGCCCTGGGGCACAGCCGGCGGGCCAGGCCGCCGGCCATGGCGGTGCGGACGCCGTGGGCCTTGGCCTCGTAGCTGGCCGCCAGCACCACCCCGGCGCCCACGATCACCGGCCGGCCGCGCAGCCTGGGGTCGTCGCGCTGCTCGACCGAGGCGTAGAACGCGTCCAGGTCGGCATGCAGGATGGTCGCCTTGCTCATCGAACACATGTTCCCAAACGGCGGACCGGCTGTCGACCCCGCTCAGCCGAGGTCGAGGATGGCCGACAGGTCGCCGACCGGGCCCAGGTGGCGGAGCTTGTCGGGGTTGACGATCGAGCGGAGGGTCTGGATCCGGCCCTCGGCGATGTCGAGGGCGAGCACGCCCAGCAGGCGGCCCTCGGGTTCGGCGGTGAGCAGGCCGGGGTGGCCGTTGATCTCGGCCAGCTCGAGGCGGATGCCGCCGCCGGCGCCGCGGCGGGCCAGGCCGAGCAGGAACCGGGCCACCCGCTGGGCGCCGTGGACCGGGGCGGGGAGGGCCGGGGCCTTGCCGCCGCCGTCGCTGTACAGGACGGCGTCGCTGGCCAGCAGCCCGACCAGGCCCTCGGTGTCGCCCTCGGTGATCGCGGCCAGGAACCGGCGGGCCAGCTCGTCGCGCTGGCGGCGGGAGGCCTCGAACCGGGGGCGGCCGGCCTCGACGTGGCGGCGGGCCCTGGCGGCGATCTGGCGGCAGGTGTCCTCGGACCGGCCGACCAGCCCGGCGATCTCGGCGTAGCCGTAGCCGAACACGTCATGGAGCAGGAACACCGCCCGCTGGACGGGCGAGAGCCGCTCCAGCAGCACCAGGAAGGCCAGCGACAGGGTGTCGGCGGCCTCGGCGTGGGCGGCCGCGTCCGGCTCCTTGCTGGTCACCAGCGGCTCGGGCAGCCAGGCGCCCACATACCGCTCGCGCCGGGCCCTGGCCGAGCGCAGGTGGTCGATGGCCAGCCGGGTCGTGACCGCCGACAGCCACGCCTTCGGCGAGGCGATCTCCTCGCCGCCGGAGACGGCTCGGTGGAACCGCAGGAAGGCCTCCTGCACGAGGTCCTCGGCCTCGCTGACGCTGCCCACCATCCGGTAGGCGATCGAGAACAGCAGCGGCCGCAGCTCCCGGTAGGCATCGTCCTCGTCCATCGCCGCTCCCCGTCCACCAGACCGTGTCGCCACCTATGACGAACCGGCGCCCCGCCCTGTGACAGCACGCCCGGCGATGGTGTCACGGCGCGGCCGGCCATCTCGTCTGCGATGGAGGAGACCCCACGAAAGGAGCCTGACCATGAGGATCTTCGTCGCCGGGGCGACCGGGGTGCTCGGCCGCCGGCTGGTGCCGCTGCTGGTCGAGGGCGGCCACCAGGTGACCGCCATGACCCGCACCCCAGGCAAGGCCGCGGGCCTGCGGGCCACCGGGGCCGAGCCGGTGGTCGCCGACGCCCTCGACCGCGACGCCGTGCTCCGGGCGGTGGTGGCCGCCCGGCCCGAGGTGGTGGTGCACCAGCTCACCGCCCTGGCCGGGACGATCAGCTTCCGCGGGTTCGACCAGGCGTTCGCGCTCACCAACCGGCTGCGCACCGAGGGCACCGACCACCTCCTTGAGGCGGCGCGGGCCGCCGGGACCAGGCGGTTCGTGGCCCAGAGCTTCGCCGGGTGGCCGTTCGCCCGGGTCGGCGGGCCGGTCAAGACCGAGCGCGACCCGCTCGACCCCGACCCCCCGGCCGAGCTGCGGCGCACCCTTGACGCCATCCGCCACCTGGAGTCGGCCGTGCTCGGGACCGAAGGGATCGAGGGGGTCGTGCTCCGCTACGGCGGCTTCTACGGCCCGGGGACCTCGGCCGGGGCGGGCGGCTCCATGCTGGAGGACCTGCGCCGCCGCCGCTTCCCGGTCGTCGGCGCCGGCACCGGCGTGTGGTCGTTCATCCACATCGACGACGCCGCCGCGGCCACGGTGGCCGCCGTCGAGCGGGGCGCTCCCGGTATCTACCAGATCGTCGACGAC
>Ga0126313_10001841_pt1 | contig 11485 bp, 8 predicted proteins | sample Plot105A_FD_89954 | JGI IMG/M metagenome (GOLD analysis project Ga0126313, IMG submission 89954) | Serpentine soil microbial communities from UC McLaughlin Reserve, CA, USA - Plot105A | ecosystem: Environmental > Terrestrial > Soil > Grasslands | place: USA: UC McLaughlin Reserve, Lake County...
CAGAGCGTCCGCTGGTCGCCGATCCGGATCCGCTCATAGGTAACCGCGAGCCGCTCGGCCTCCTCCTCGGCCAGCGCCGAGACGAGCTCGCGCGCGCCGCCGCGCGCCTCCGACTCGCTCACCGCGAGTCGCTCGAGCCCGAGCCGCGGGACCTGCTGCCGCCGCTGCTCCACGATCCATCGCCGCTTCTCCGTGAGCACACGGTCGACCTCTGCGCGGCTCATCGACCGTGGCACGGTCAGCCGCGCCGGCTCGCCCCAGGGCACTTCCAGCCGCCACTGCCGCGCCCGCGGCGACCGCCGCACCTCGACCGCCTCCATTCGCACGAGCCTAGCTCCTGATTCGGCGGAGGCCGGCGCCGACTAGCTTTTGCTTGGACCCGCCGCGCCATGCCTTGACCTTGGACGGCTACATGGTCTCCGCTGACGCACGACCAGGCGTGCGCTCTACTTTTGGCCCAGTCTCATTCGCTTACGAATCTGAGTTGAAAGTGGTATTTCGCTGGCCAGGCCAGGCGCATGCGGGTGTATGAGCATCTCGGCGGCGATACGGTGCGAGAACGCGATTGTCCTGCAAGCTGGCAGATTCGGTGAGTGGGCCGAGTTTGCGCACCCCATACCCGATCGGGCAGTAGGACTCGGCCCGGAGGGCCCGCTCGACCTCCTGGACGGAGCTGAACCGCACCGCGACATCGTAGGAAAGAAGACCGTGCAACCCGTGGAGCCGAGGCGTATGCTCGTCTCGACCCGCACTGGGATGAAGCTCGAGAATTCCTTCGAGGTGCCGGCGCCGCCCGAGCAGGCGTGGGACCTGCTGATGGACGTGCCGCGGGTGATCCCGTGCATGCCGGGCGCCGAGCAGACCGAGACGGTCGGCGACTCGAGTTGGAAGGCGAAGATGACGGTCAAGCTCGGCCCGATGTCGTTCGCCTTCGCGACCGACGTCAAGCGCGAGGAGGCCGACGTCGACGCTCAGCGGGCGAAGCTCTCGGCGCGGGCGCGGGAGCTGCGCGGCCGCGGCGGCGGGCAGGCCACGATCGAGTCGAGCCTGACACAGGTTGACGGCGGGACGAGGGTGCACATCGTCACCGACATGGCCCTCTCCGGCGCCGTCGCCCAGTACGGGCGCGGGATGGTCCAGGAGGTGGCGGGCCAGCTCGTCGACCAGTTTGCTGACTGCCTGAGGACGCAGCTCGTCCCGGCGTCTGAGGAAGCCCCGGTCGCACCGGCCGCCTCGCCGCCTCCCGCACGGCCGGTCAGGGGCCTCTCGCTCGCTCTCGGCGCGCTACGGCGCGCAATCGTCAGATTCTTCAAAAGGAGGACGTCGTGAGACGAATCGCGGTGACTGTGAACGGCACGGAGTATGAGGCCGATGTCGAGCCGCGCGAGCTCCTCGTCTATTTCCTCCGCGAGCACCTCGGCCTCACGGGGACGACGGTCGGCTGCGACACGACCACGTGCGGTGCCTGCACGGTCCTCCTCGACGGGAAATCCGTGAAGGCGTGCACGGTGCTCGCGGTTCAGGCGGACTCGCGTGAGGTGACGACGATCGAGGAGCTCGCCAAAGACGGCGAGTTCCACCCGCTGCAGAGAGCCTTCCACGAGCATCACGCTCTTCAGTGCGGCTACTGCACGCCCGGGATGATCATGGCCGCCCTGAGCCTGATCGAGGAGAACGGCGAGCTCTCCGAGGCCGACATCCGCGTCGGGCTCGAGGGGAACATCTGCCGCTGCACCGGGTACCACAACATCGTCAAGGCGATCCAGGCCGCCGCGCAGGAGATGCGGTCGCCGGCGCCCGTCTGAGAGGAGGCTGAGATGACAGAGGTCACGGAAGCGCCCGCCGCCGCGCAGCGCTACGTCGGCGGAGGCGTCCTACGCAAGGAGGACCCGCAGCTCGTCACCGGCCACGCCCGGTACGTCGACAACATCTCGCTTCCCGGAATGCTCTGGGTCGGGATCATCCGGAGTCCGTTCGCGCATGCTCGCATCAACAGCGTCGAGCTCTCGCGCGCCCGCGAGATGCCCGGCGTGATTACGGCGTTCAGCGGCGAGGACCTCGCCGGCGAATGGGCCGCAGGTTTGCCGTGTGCCTGGCCCATCGCGAACCGGAGCTTTCCGGATCCGACGACAGAGGACCCGCGCGCGCCCGACCATTGGCCGGTGACGAAGGACAAGGCGCGCCACGCGGGCGACCCGGTCGCGGTCGTCGTCGCCGAGAGCCGAGCGCTCGCCGCGGACGCGGTCGAGGCCGTCGACGTCGACTACGACCCGCTCGACCCGGTCCTCGACCTCGAGGACGCGCTCAAGCCCGACGCGCCGCTCGTCCACGGGGATTTCGAGGACAACCGGTGCTACACGTGGGGGCTCGCGGCCGGGGACGTCGACCGGGTGTTCTCCGAAGCCCCGGTCGTGGTCCGCGAGCGCTACCTCCATCCGCGGATCATTCCGAACGCGATCGAGCCTCGCGGCATCGTCGTCCAGCCGGTCGCGCCGCAGGCGGAGTTCACGATGTGGTCGGCGACGCAGATCCCTCACATCGTCAGGACGACGATGGCGCTCACCTGCGGCATTCCCGAGACGAAGCTGCGCGTGATCGCGCCCGATGTCGGTGGCGGCTTCGGCTCCAAGCTGCAGGTCTACGGGGAGGAAGCGATCTGCCTCGCCCTCGCCCGCAAGCTCGGCGTGCCCGTGAAATGGGTGGAGGAACGATCGGAGAACTACCTCGCCACGCATCACGGGCGTGGACAGATTCAAGACGTGGAGATCGCCGCGACGGAGGAGGGAGAGCTCCGCGGCGTGCGGGTGAAGATCCTCGTCGACATGGGCGCCTATCTCATGATCATCACGCCGGGGACGCCACTTCTTGGCGCGTGGTTGTACGCGGGCCTCTATGACGCGGACGCCTATTCCGTCGAGTTCACGGGCGTCTTCACGAACAAGACGCCGACAGACGCCGTGCGCGGAGCGGGCCGCCCGGAGTCGACGTACGCGATCGAGCGCGTCATGGACGCGCTCGCAAGGCGCGTGGGGAAGGACCCGGCCGAGATCCGCAGGCTGAACTTCATGCCGCCGTTCGACGAGCCGCGCCAGGTCGCGTCGGGCCTCGAGTTCGACTCGGGGAACTACGAGGCGGCCCTCGACAAGGCGCTCGAGCTCGCGGGCTACGACGAGCTGCGCCGCGAGCAGGTCCAGCGACGCGATCGGAACGACACGAAGCAGCTCGGAATCGGTCTCTCGACCTACATCGAGATGTGCGGAAACGCGCCGTCGCAGGTCCTCGCCGCCGTGAAATACGGCGCCGGCGGGTGGGAGTCGGCTTCCCTCACCTGCCACCCGACCGGGAAGATCACGGTCGTGACCGGCACCTCTCCGCACGGGCAGGGGCACGTCACGACGTGGTCACAGATCGCGGCCGACGAGCTCGGAGTCCCGATCGAGGACGTCGAGGTCGTCCACGGCGACACGGCGGTGTCGGCGCTCGGGATGGACACCTACGGGAGCCGGAGCGCCGCGGTCGGCGGGACCGCGCTCTACCTCGCCGCCCAGAAGATCAAGGAGAAAGCGCGAACGCTCGCCGCGCACGAGCTCGAGGTGGCAGAGGACGACGTCGAGTTCCGCGACGGCAAGTTCCAGGTGCGAGGGGCGCCGGAGCGGGCGAAGACGATCCCCGACCTGGCCTTCTCCTCCTGGACAGCGCACAACCTGCCGGAGGGGATGGAGCCCGGGCTCGAGGCGACCTACGTCTTCGACCCGCCGAACTTCACCTTCCCGTTCGGAGCCCACGTCTGCGCCGTCGAGGTCGACACGGAGACGGGCGAGACGACGATCCGCAAGTACGTCGCGGTCGACGACGTCGGCAATGTGATCAACCCGATGATCGTCGAGGGGCAGGTCCACGGCGGGGTCGCCTTCGGCATTGCCGAGGCGCTATACGAGGAGGCGGTCTACGACGAGCAGGCGAACCTCCTCACGAGCTCGATGCACAGCTACCGGATCCCGTCGGCCGCGGAGCTGCCGCCGTTCGTCACCGACCGAACGGTTACACCCTCGACCACGAACCCGCTCGGCGTGAAGGGTGTCGGCGAGACCGGGACGATCGGCGCTCCGCCGGCGGTCGTCAACGCGGTGATCGACGCGCTGCAGCCGCTCGGCGTCACGCATATCGACAAGCCCGTCACGCCCGAGCGCGTGTGGAGGGCGATCCAGGACGCGAAAGGAGGTGCGCGATGATCCCGGCGGTATTCGAATACGACGTCGCCGAGTCGCCGGAGCACGCGATCGAGCTCTTGGGACGCTACGGCGAGGAGGCGAAGATCCTCGCCGGCGGTCAGTCGCTCCTGCCGTTAATGAAGCTTCGCTTCGCGACGCCGTCCGCGCTCGTCGACATCGGCCGGTTGTCTGAGCTCGATTACGTGCGCGACGACGGCGACCGCGTTGTGATCGGAGCGACGACGGGATACGAAGACGTGCACCGAAACGAGCTGGTCCGGCAGCACTGTCCGATCCTGGCGGACGCCGCCGGGGAGGTGGGCGATCCACAGGTCCGCCACATGGGCACGATCGGGGGCGCGGTAGCGCATGGCGACCCCGCCTCGGACATCGCCAGCACCCTCGTCACTCTCGACGCAGAGCTCGCGGTCCGCGGCCCCGCCGGCGAGCGCGCAGTCGCGGCGCGGGACTTCTTCAAGAGCCCGTTCGAGACCGATCTTGGCGCGCAGGACCTCGTGACCGAGGTCCGAGTGCCGAAGGTCTCGGGCGTCGGCTGGTCGTACATGAAGTTCCACCCCCGCGAGCAGGACTGGGCGATCGTCGGCGTGGCGGCGCTCATCGAGCGCTCGAACGGCGGCATCAGCAGGGCGTCGGTCACGCTGACGAACATGGGCCCGACACCGCTTCGGGCGGCGAGCGTCGAGCAAGCGCTCGCAGACGGCGAGGAGGTCGCGCAGGCCGCCCAGGCTGCGACGGACGGCACGAGCCCGGTCGACGACGTGTTCGCGAGCTCGGAGTACCGGCGCTACCTCGCGCCCATTCTGGTTCGGCGTGCGATCGAGGAGGCGATGGGCCGCTAGGTTCAGTAGAGCACGCTAGCCTGGACGCGTGACCGTCAGCGACACCCTCGGGCGGCCGCTCCGCGATCTCCGCATCTCGGTCACGGACCGTTGCAACTTCCGCTGCGTCTACTGCATGCCGAAGGAGGTCTTCGGGCGCGACTACCAGTTTCGCCCCCGCTCCGAGCTCCTGACCTACGAGGAGATCGAGCGCCTCTCCCGCATCTTCGTCGCCCACGGCATCGAGAAGATCCGCCTCACGGGGGCGAGCCGCTCGTCCGCCGGAACCTCGAGCGGCTGATCGAGATGCTGGCCGCCGTTCCGGGACTCGACGACCTCACCCTCACGACGAACGGCTCGCTGCTCGCCGGCAAGGCACGAGCGCTGAAAGACGCGGGGCTCCGACGGATCACCGTGAGCCTGGACTCGCTCGAGAATGAGGTCTTCACGGCGATGAACGACGTCGACTTCCCCGTCGAGCGCGTGCTCGCTGGGATCGAGGCGGCGGCCGCAGCCGGTCTCGGCCCGATCAAGATCAACATGGTCGTGCGCCGGGGGCTCAACGAGGGCAGCGTCCTCCCGATGGCCCGCTACTTCCGCGGGACGGGGATGATCCTGCGCTTCATCGAGTACATGGACGTCGGACACACGAACGGGTGGCGGCTCGACGACGTCGTCCCGGCCGCCGAGATCATCGAGACGATCGACGCCGAGCTGCCGCTCGAGCCCGTGGAAGCGAACTACTCGGGCGAAGTCGCCAACCGCTGGGGCTACCGGGACGGAAGCGGCGAGATCGGCGTCATCGCCTCGGTGACCCAACCCTTCTGCGGCGGCTGCACCCGCGCCCGGCTCTCCGCCGAGGGCAAGCTCTACACCTGCCTCTTCGCGGTCAGAGGCCACGACCTCCGCGCGCTCCTCCGCGGCGGCGCCTCCGACACCGAGATCTTCGACGCCATCGCCCGCCTCTGGCGGGAGCGTGACGACCGCTACTCCGACATCCGCTCGGCCGAGACGGTCGGGCTGCCGAAGGTCGAGATGTCCTACATCGGCGGCTAGCCCTCTCCGGCTTTGCCGGCAGGCGTATAGCGCGCCTCCGGGTAGTCGCCTGGCGGCCCGTGCTCTCCCTCGCGCAGCGCCATCTGGATGACCTGCCCGAGGTGGAGCGCACGGCGGTCGGTTGCGTGCGCGATCTGCTGTCGACAGCTGAAGCCGTCGGCGACGATAAGCGTGTCCTTCGGCGCCGACCGCACAGTGGGAAGAAGGATGCGCTCCCCGGCCTTCATCGAGACGTCGTAGCGCTCGCCCTTCTCGTACCCGAACGAGCCGGCGAGGCCGCAGCAGCCCGAGTCGAGGACTGAGAAGTCGAGACCGAGCTTCGAGAAGACGGCCTCGTCCGCGTCCATCTTCACGACTGCCTTCTGGTGGCAGTGGCCGTGCAGGAGCGCCTTGCGCCGTAGGCGCGGAAGCTCGAAGCGCTCCCGCTCGACGAACTCCGCGAGCGTCAGGGCCTGCCGGGCCAGACGCCTCGCGTCCTCGTCCTCTGGGAAGAGGTTGAGAAGCTCGTCGCGGAAGACGGCGATGCAGGCCGGCTCGAGGCCCACGATCGCGACGCCCTCGGCGAGGTCGGGCCGGAGCGTCTCGACGACCTGCCGCAGCTGGCGCTTGGCGAGCGTCAGCATGCCGTAGTCGTAGAGCGGCCGGCCGCAGCAGAGCGGGCGGGGCGGAAGCTCGACGCGATAGCCGGCCGCCTCCAGCACCTCGACGGCGGCCTGCGCCGCTTCCGGCTGCAGGTGGTTGGTGAACGTGTCCGGCCAGAGGAGAACGCGACGGGTGCCCGTGTTCTGCGACCCGCGCTCGCGGAACCACTCTACGAACGTCCGCTCGGCGAACCTGGGCAGCGGCCGCTCCGGCGCGATTCCCGCGACCGCCTTCGCCGCGCGCGCGAGCGCGGGCGTCTGCGTGAGCGCGTTCGCGAGGCCGGGGGCGCGCGAGGCGAGCCGCGCCCACCAGTAGATGAGACCGAGCGCATATGCCGGTCGCGGCCGCAGCCTCCTCGCGTAGTAGTGGGAGAGGAACTCCGCCTTGTAGGTGGCGATGTCGACGTGGACGGGGCACTCGCCCTTGCAGGCCTTGCAGGACAGGCACAGGTCGAGCGCTTCCTTCACGTGATCGTCGCGCCACCCGTTCCCGCCGATCACCTCGCCTCGGACCAGCTCGAAGAGGAGGTGCGCTCGGCCACGCGTCGTGTGTTTCTCCTCGAGCGTGGCCATGTAGCTCGGGCACATCGTTCCGCTGTCCGTCTTGCGGCACTTGCCCATGCCGAAGCAGCGCTCCGTCGCTGCGGCGAAGCTGCCGCCGTCCTCGTGGAAGCTGAAGACGGTCTTGGCCTTCCTCGGCCGGTAGTCCGGGCCAACGCGCAGGTTCGCGTCGACGGGATAGGAGTCGATCAGCTTCCCGGGGTTCAGCTTCCAGTCGGGATCCCAGATCGACTTGAACTCGCGGAAGCCTTCGACTACCTCCTCGCCGAACATCTTGGCGAGGTGGTGACCGTGCGCCTGTCCGTCACCATGCTCGCCGGAGAGCGAGCCTCCGTACGAGAGCACGAGGTCGGAGGCTTCCTCGAGGAAGTGCCTGAACGTCTTGAGCCCCTCGCGCGTGCGCAGATCGAAGTTGATTCGACAGTGCACGCAGCCCTGCCCGTAGTGCCCGAAGTAGACGCAGCGGTAGCCGTGGCGATCGAGCACCTTCTTGAAGTCGCGGAGGTACGCGCCGAGCTTGGACGGGTGAACGGCCGAGTCCTCGAACGACGGCCACGTCTCGAACTTACGCGGGATGCGGCTCGCCCCGAGCGCCGACTCGCGCACGAGCCAGACCATCTTCTGCTCCGCTGGCTCGGCAAATAGCTTGATCTCCGTGGGCCCCGGCCGCCTTCGGAACTGGGCGATGAGCCGCTGGCTGCGCTCGAGCGCCTCCTCGCGCGTCTGGCCGCCGAACTCGACCAGGAGCCACGCGCCGCCCTCGGGCAGTACAGCCCTCTCGCGGGGGAAGAGGCCGAGGCCCTCCATGGTCTCCGTCGCGCTCGCGTCGAACCCCTCCAGGCCGATCGGCCTGTGCGCGAGGAGATCCATCAGATCGTCGGCCGCCGTGAAGTGCTCGGGGTAGCCAAGCACGACGAGCGTGCGCACCGGCGGCCAGTCGACAAGGCTCACGGTCGCCTCGAGGAGGACGGCGCAAGTGCCCTCGCTCGCGACGAGCGACCGGCCGACATGAAAGCCCTTCTCAGGCAGCAGCTCGTCGAGGTTGTACCCGGACACGCGCCTCGGGATGTCGGGGTAGCGCGCGCGGACCAGGTCGCCGTAGCGGTCGCGAAGACTCTTGAGCTTGCCGTAGATCTCGCCTCGTCGCCCGCCGTCGCGAATGACCTGCTCGAGCGCCTCGTCGCTCGTCGCCCCGACGCGCATGCGGTGGCCGTCGTAGGTGAGGATCTCGAGCTCCTCGACGTTGTCCGAGGTCCTCGGCCCCTGGCCGTAGAACTCCGTCAGCACGGAGTGCACGCCGCACGAGTTGTTGCCGATCATTCCTCCGAAGGTGCACCAGGCGTGCGTGGCCGGATCAGGTCCGTAGGTCAGGTGATGCGCCTCGGCCGCGTTCTTCAACTGGTCGCAGACGACGCCCGGCTCGACGCGCGCACGCTTGTTCTCGGCGTCGACCTCGAGGATCCCGTTCATGTACTTCGAGAAGTCGAGGACGACGGCGACGTTCGTGCACTGCCCGACCAGGCTGGTGCCGCCGCCCCGCGGGAGAACCGGGGCGCCGTGGCGGCGGCACGCCTCCAGCGTGGCGACGACGTCGTCGACGGTGCGCGGAAGGACGACGCCGATCGGCACCTGGCGGTAGATGGAGAGGTCGTGCGCGTAGAGCGCCCGGCTGCCGGCGTCGAACTTGACCTCGCCTTCTATCTTCCCGGCGAGCTCCTGCCTGAGCGCGCGCGCCTCGGCGACCGGAAACTCACGCGGATCGGGACGGAACGCCGTCCCCTCGGTCTTCGACTTAGGCATCCGCTCGCTGCTCCCCGCGCCTGGGCGCTAGGTCTGGGGCCGGCTTTCCTGCGGGGCAGAAGGTGCGCGCCACAACACGACAGACTGCCTCCTAACGAAGGCCCTCGTGAGAATCGATCCTCTCGCGCACGGCAGCCGCTGTCAAAGGCAACCTGCAACCGACCAGATGATCAAGCAGGCCACGTCCAGGTCGCGAGGCCAGCGTGTCCGTACTGACAACACTTCTTGGCCCATTCATGGCCCAAACCTCAGGGTGACGACCGACGCAGCCATGCGGAACGCAGCGACCTCACGGCGAAAAGGCCCTGCAAATGTGGACGTTCGTCGTGACTCGTCGCCCAGCGTCGATGGCCCGATTCGGCCTGTCACGCAGGAGCCGGGTTCGAGTCCCGTCGCTCCCGTTTGGATTTGCAGGTCATTCCTCTCCGCTCGCCGTCTGGCCGTCCCGCTCCATCGCGCGCAGATCCCGCTTGAGCCTCCGCTCCATGGTGAGGCAAGGGCCCAGCCGACCACTTTTCACGTCTCCAGATGGCGCCAGTTCCCTGCGCGCGCGGCGATGGCCGCCGGGTTTCGGACGGCCCGAGTCGTCCAGATGTAGAAGCTGCGACCTTTCCCCTCCCCAACGATCGAGCTCCCGGTCTCGCCTGTGACGCGGTAGCCGCCCTCAGCGACTACGCGCACCCAGTCGGCCTCGGCACAGGCCGTCCACGGGCCGGGCCAGTTCTCACGCGGGCAGCCGCGCAGGTCATCTTCCTGCTTTGTCGTGGCGCGCTTCTGCGCGGGGCTCGCACCGCGTTCGACCTCGAGCGATGCGAGCACGCGGTTCACAGCCCTTTCTAGGTCCGGCTCCCGGTCGCCGCCGAAGTCGACCTCGAACCGTACGCAGCGCTGGCCGTAGCAGAAGGAGCCCTCGGCGATCATGTGGCCGCGCGCCACCCGCGGCGTCCCCTCCGGAAGGAACCGCAGGTGATCGAGGGTGACTGTTCCCGGTGCTGACTCGCCGGTCGCCTCGTCGCTGACGACGCTGACCAAGACGTCGCCGGCGTGCATGGCCTTGATCGGATCCTCCTGGCCCGGCGGCAGCTCGCGCGGCGGCTCGAAGACTTCGTTGGGCGGGAGTTCGAAGTTGGCGACCTGGAAGTTGACGCCCCACGAGCCCGCCGTGTCGCGGAAGAGCATCCGCCCGCGCCACCCGCTGGGCACGGCGATCGAGACGCCGTTCCGCGTCAGGCGCCGAGCCGCATCTGGCGAGCTCGTTACCTGCAGCGCGTTCAGCACGCTGAGCGCCTGCTCCACCAGTCCATCCGCTGCCTGGCTGCCGACGAGGAGATAGATGCCGAAGATGCGGCCGTGGTCGACGAACTGCACGCTCCCACCGGGGCCGTCGAAGCACTCGATCGCCGGCGGCGGGTGGAGCGGCAACGTGTCGCGGGTGAAGCTGTAGGGGCGCGGCTCTGGGCGCGCCCCATCGCTGGGCTTCCACTCGACGACGACCAGCGTGACGTCAGTGGGCGAAGGGCATAGCGGGCGATCTGGCAGGGCACCTGCCTCAGCCGGACCGGCGCCGCGGAGGCGACGACGCGTGTGAGCGGGTCGATGACGTTGCCATCCGCCGGCTTCCCGGCATGCCAGCCGGGCGGAAGCTCGACGGTCACGCCGACGTCGCCAGTCCTGGTCTGGGCCTCGTCGGCAGCGCGGCGCGAAGGAGACATCTCGCCGTCGCCGCCGCAGCCCCAAACGATCGAGACCAGGAGGACGAAAGCCAAGCCGCGGAGCACGCTCATCTCTCCCACGGAACCCAGTCGAGAGGCTCCTTCAGCCGTTGAACGTGGCATACGCATTCACCGGGCAGCACCAGAGCGTCCGGCCTCCGAGGCGGGGAAGCGCCTCGATTTTCATCCGCCCGGCGGTCGGCACCAGGCGCCACCGGCCGACGTTCTCGTCGTCGAGGAGCAAACGGCGTCCATCGGGCGCGTGCGGTGCGAGAACTCGATTCTCCCTGCAAGCTGGCGGATTCAGCCGGCGGGCCGAGTTGTTATGCACCCCACGGGCTCTTCGGGCTGAGCCGAGCCTGGCGGCGGAGGTCTCCTTGGTCGAATTGGCCGGAATCCTTCACCGGGGACGGCGTTACACGCTGCGCGCGACCGCGAACGCATACGAGCTGACTCCTCACTCCAGCGGCTCTCTCGAAAGCTCCTGAGTCGGGCTGCGAGCACGACGCGGCTCTGCCCGGAAGGCGTCAGCCAGTGTTCACGTGCCTGAGAGGTGGGCGACGCATGCGCCGTTCCGGGCGAACGGTTGCAGCGAATCTGCTTCGACGCCACTGCCGAGTTCTGCCAGCGCTCCTCGGATGAGACCGAGGTGGAGCGGACAGATG
>Ga0126313_10001842_pt1 | contig 11482 bp, 10 predicted proteins | sample Plot105A_FD_89954 | JGI IMG/M metagenome (GOLD analysis project Ga0126313, IMG submission 89954) | Serpentine soil microbial communities from UC McLaughlin Reserve, CA, USA - Plot105A | ecosystem: Environmental > Terrestrial > Soil > Grasslands | place: USA: UC McLaughlin Reserve, Lake County...
GGCCCCGTGACGCTGGAATACGAGGGCGGCACACAGACCCTCGGCCGCGCCGAGAGCCGCGTGATACCGGCCGCCATCGGCGAAATGAGGGTGGTTCCCGGCGAGACAGGCGAAGCCAGCCTGGTGACCTGTTACGTTCCCGACCTCGAGCTCGACGTCGTGGAACCGCTGCGGAATGCCGGATACTCCGACGAGGAGATTAAGACTCTAGGCGAAGTGGACATCTAGAGATACGGATGGGGAGGACGTTGTGGGGAAGATAGTAACTCTGGGCGAGGTCGTCTCGGACATCTACAGGGGGGAGGAGCTCTCGGACGTGGAGCTCGGGTTCGTGGCGAGGCCGGGAGGGGCACCTGCGAACGTCGCCGTGGCCGCCTCGCGGCTCGGCTCAGAGGCCGCCTTCGTGGGCAGCGTGGGACAAGACCTGTTCGGGGACTTCATCCTGCGCGCGCTGGAGGCAGAGGGCGTGGACACCTCTCACGTCGGCCGCCAGAGCCAGCCCACCCGCACCTCGCTCGCCTTCGTCGAGATAGGCACCGACGGCGACCGCGAGTTTACCTTCTACCGCTCCAGCCCGGCCGCTGACGAGCTGCTCTCGCCCGAAGACGTCACCGAGGACGTGCTCTCCGGGGCCTCCTTCGTCAACTTCGGTAGCATCCCCCTCATAAGGGAGCCCGTCCGCTCCGCCACCCACCGCATTGCCGAACTCGCCCGCGAACACGACATCCCGGTGGCCTTCGACGTCAACTTCCGCGAGCACCTGTGGGAGAGCGCCCAGGCCGCCAGGGAGGCCGTGGACCCCCTCCTCGACCTCTCCACCATCGTGAAGCTCGGCGACGACGAACTCCCGCCACTGCTCGACACGGAAGACATCGAAGTAGCCGCCCAGACGTTGCTCGACCGCGGCATCTCCCTCGTCCTGATAAGCAAGGGACCGGACGGCGCCTTCTACGCCACCAGGGAGTACAGCGGCGAGGTTCCCACCTTCGACGTCGGCGACATCGTGGACGCCACCGGCGCCGGCGACGCATTCCTGGCCGCCTCTCTCGTGCACCTCTCGGACCAATCGTTCGACGAGGAACGGGTCCGCGAAGCGTCCCTGAGGGGCTGCGCCGCGGGCGCCCTCGCCTGCACCGACTACGGCGCCATGCGCGCCCTCCCGACAAAAGAAGAATTGAAGAAATTCATCGAGGCTAACCAACCTTGATAGAGTTCGGCTCGACCGTCATGACGGGCCCGAGCACCACGCGCCAAACCCCCACATATTCTCTGCTCGTGGATTCCCGCTTCCGCGGGAATGACGGGTGATAGGGATCGGCGAGTACAAGTGCCAGGAAAGCGCAACGGTCCGGACGGCCCCCATTGCGACACCCCAAACCCCATGTAGGGGCGGTTCGCGAACCGCCCAACGACGTACCGCCCTACCGGCGAACGCGGCTGACCTCGACGGGCACGTCCAACAACCCCTCTAATCTCCGCGCCAACGGCGCGAGCGAGGGTAGCTCCGTGGCGGCGTGTCCCGCGTCGATCGTGGTGAGGCCGAGCGATTTTGCGAGGAGCGCCTCATGATAGTCGATGTCCCCAGTCACGTAGGCGTCGGCCTCCGCGGCCGCCACTTCCGGGATGAATGAACCGCCCGATCCCCCGAGTACGGCGACCCTCTGGATGCGCCTTCCCGCGTCCGCGACGAGGCGCGCCGGAGAGCCCAACGAGCCCGAGACGCGTTCGCGCAACTCCTCGGGGGTAAGGGGCTCGGACGGGGTCCCCAGCCTCCCGTAGCCGCAACCCTCCGGCGTTCCCTCGACGGGGTAGACGTCCAGGGCGATCTCCTCGTAGGGATGGGCCGCGGTGGCGGCTTCAGCCGCGCGGCCGGCGAGGTGGCCCGCGACGACGGTTTCGACGCGGACCTCGTCGACCTTCTCCAGCCGGCCGCTCTCCCCGAGGTAGGGGTTCGTCTCGTCGCCACCCCGGAAAGTGCCTGTGCCCCTGGTCATGAACGTGCATTCTGTGTAGTCCCCGATCACCCCGGCCCCGGCCTCCGAGAGCGCCTGCACCACACCATCGACGCTCTCCTCGGGCACGAAGACGACCAGCTTTCGCAGCGTTCCCCTCGGTGAGGGTACCCGCAGCGGACCCTGCAGGCCGAGGGCCTCAGCCAGGGCGGCCGACACGCCCGCAGGGGCGGCGTCGTAGCTCGTGTGCGCGGCGTAGAGTGCCATCCCGTTGCGTACGGCCCTCGCAAGGAGATCCCCCGGATAAACAGAGGTATCCAGAGAAGCTATCGGTCGGAAGATAAGGGGGTGGTGGAAGAGAATAAAGTCGGCCCCCTTATCCTCCGCCTCCGCGAAGACCTCGGGCAGTGGCGTCAGCGCCACCAGGACCAGCCCGACCTCCGCCGCCGGGTCGCCAGCCTGCAGGCCGCAGTTGTCCCATTCCTCGGCCAGGGGCGGCGGGGCTATCCGCTCCACCGCATCCGCACCGTGTCCCACGCGTACCAAGGTCCGGGCATTGTACAATCCTCCCCCGTGAACCGCCTCAGGCTGGCCGAACTCGTCTCGGGGGCAACCCGCCTTCCGCTGCTCGCCATTCCGCTGTTCCTGGCGGTGGGGGTCGAGGCCGCGGGGATGGTGGGATTGCTGTGGGCGCTTCTCTGCATCTTCCTGACCAGCGGGCTCTCGCTCCTGTATCTCGTCTACCTCACCCGCTCGGGCAAGGTCAGCGACCCGCGCGCCATCCCGCGCGCCGAGCGGGTCGGGCCCTTGCGGGTGGTCGCGGCGCTGCACGTGGCGGCCTTCGCGATCATCTCCCTGCTCGGCGGGCTGGCGGAGCTCAGGGCTGCGCTCCTCTCCTACGCTCTCGCCACGCTCGGCTTCGCGGCGCTTACACCCGTGAGCAACCTCTCCCTCCACGCTGCGGGCGTCTCGGGAACCGCCGTCTGCCTGGCCTACGTGTTCGGCGCGTGGGGCCTGCTGGGATTCTTGCTCCTGCCGCCCGTACTCTGGGCGAGGTTCACCCTCGGTCGCCACACACCCCTCGAGCTCGCCCTGGGAGTCCTCGTCGGTGGCGGGGGAACCTGGCTCTCCTTCTACCTCATCACCTGATACGTTAGAAAATGGCCTACCGTAACCCCTTATATACCAACAAGGAGACAGGATGAGTCTAGATAATTCCGGGTCCTCGACACTGCCCAGGCTCCTCTCGGTGCCTGGGCTCGTGAGCGTGGCCGTCTTCGGGGTCCTGGTCGTCGTGGTGTCGCGGTTGTTCGGCCCGGAGAACGTCCTGAAGGACGTGGTAACCGAGCTCCTCGCCAGCCTTGGAAGCACGATCCTGTTACTAGCCATCTTCGGCCTGGTCTTCAGGTCGGGCCTGCAACGTCTGCTTCGGGCTGCGCCGGGCGGTGAGACCTTCGCCCGCTCCGCGGAACGTCTCAGCGAGCTCTTGCAGGATCTGGACCAGAAGGAAGAAGCGTCCGAGGATGCTCGGGACAGTGAGAAGCTGGACCGCATTGAAGAGGGCATCAGGGCTCTATCCGAGGACGAGATACCCCGCCTGAAGACCGAGATAAGGGAACTGCGTAACATGCTCGCGAACCACGGGTACGGGAGGGGAGACGAGACCATTAGTTGAGGACCTCCCTTGAGTGAAGCCTCCCCGAGGTGCTGGCGAAAATCGTAACTCTTCCCTGCGGTTGCGCTATCGGTAGGGAATGCATACGGAAAGATGGAGCAACGTACCTCGGTTACGGGACGTCTTCGCCGGTAAGCGGGTACCCTGCACGTGCCCACTCCTCGAGTCCACCGGCGTAGCGGCGCACGCGCTCATACCCACGGGCCCTCAGGGTGCGGAAAGCCATCCGGCTCGCGGGGCAGCCAGGACCCGAATCGTACAGGATTATCTCCTCTTTAGGGTCGAGCTTCTCTAGCGCCTCCTCCATCGTGCTGACGCGCATCGAGCCGGGGATGTGCGTAGTGCGATATTCCCACTCGCCAAGGGTCATCACGAATTTGAAATCGTCCCCCCTGTCGAGTTTCGCTTTCAGCTCCTGGGCGTCTATAAGATCCATTTAGATAAGTCCCTTCCAGGTAAGAATCCTGCGACCCGGCGCTTGGAGCTTCCATCGATTGGTCGGGGTCGCCGGGAAGGTCGACCTTCCCGGGGTAACGACTCCGGCCTTCGCGGATGAGCCGCCCGACGATTGTCACAACATCAGAGGAAGCCACCCAGGAATCGATCACCCGCCCACGCTTCTCCGTACAACACACCAGTTTCGTGTGAGCATTGTGCCACGAATTCGTGTGCTCCACGACTCGCCGCAAACTGGCTTCGAACGGAACCGGGTCGCACTTCTCCCCGATGGATGGGGCATCCGTGTCGGCTTCACACCTGAAAGCATGCCCTATCGACGGAAAGTCTTAGCTAGACGCCTTGTTGTTCCTTCCGGCCTTCCGTATAGCGGCCTTGCTCGGTGTCCACCCTTTCGGCAGCCTCGGCCGCGCTCCACCCGTAAATGAGCGTGGCAACGCGTATCGCCTCCTCACGGGGCAAGTCCCCGAGCTTGGCGAGATCGGGCGTTCGTCTCCAATGCTCTCCTCCGTAAGAGGACGACTTTCGTGCTCTGGATATCCAGTCCTTCTGTCCTGCAAACGAGTTCGGGGTTATGTTTATCCCCAGCCAGTAGCGTGCAGTTGCCCGCACCATCTCCTCCCAGGGCACCTCATCAGCGAGTTTGTCGAGGTAGCCGTTGGCTCCCAGGCCGTAGGCGCTACGCACGTCTTCGGGATGGATAGAAGAACTCAGGATCACCACGGGGATAAACATCGTTTGTTCCGCGGCGCGCATCTTGCTCAGCACGCGGAAGCCGTCCATACGAGGCATGCTGAGGTCCAGGAGCACCAGACTCGGCATCTCTGTAGCGGCTCGCTCGGGATGAAACAGGTATTCGATGGCCTCCAAGCCGTCGTGGGCGAGCAACACTTCGTCTGTTACCCCCTCTCCCTGCAGCAAGATCGACCTGGTCAGCTCTGCGAAATTCGCGTCGTCGTCCACCAGCAAAATGATACCGTGTGCCACGGTCATAGCCTCCTTGTAGCGTATATTGACTCCAACGTCGGCGCAACGCGAGCAAGCACCGTGTCTCCCCACGTTACGGGAGCAGCTTATAGGTACCGTAGAGTCGAGCACATCCCGCAAATGAGCTAGATTGAACGCGCCCTGGCGAGAACTTCGGAGACCGTAGCTCTCACGCAGCTGTGTGAGCAGGCCGCCATTACCGGAACGCCATCAACGAGACATACCAACTGTAGCTCGTTTACCTGGGTAACCATCCGATCATTGTCACAGGAATCGAGATCATAACCGACTGCTGTTGCCCACACCGCGCTCTTGGCGTAAACAAATGCTTCTGAGGGTGGACCCGACGAGACTCGAACTCGTGACCTCCGCCATGCGAGGGCGGCGCTCTCCCGGCTGAGCTACGGGCCCGTGAGGCACCAGCAATCCTAGCATCCGGACCCTGGATTGCAAGGAGGATGAGGTGGGGCTCGGCTAGCCTGATTCTGGTCACCGAGTGAACCGAGTGGCGGTGTAAGCTAGTATGTATGCCGCCCGCGCCGGCAGTAGGAGTGCGGGGTCTCGTGTGCAGAGGAGTTTGCCGATGGCCAACGCCCTGGAGGCTTTGTGGACAGCGTTTTCCGGGTTTGCCCCGAGGCTGGTCGGCGCCGGTCTGGTGCTCGTCTTCACCTTCCTCGTGGCGCGTTTGTTGCAGCGCCTGGGCGCCAGGTTCTTGCGAAGGATCGGCCTCGATGAGCTTTTCGAGTCTACGGGGGCCGCTTCTTCGTTGCAGCGGGTAGGCTTCGGGCGGAGCCCTTCGTTCGTTATCGGCTACGTGCTGTTCTGGGGGGTGCTGCTGGCCGGGGTCGCCGCGGCCCTGAGTATCCTCGGCCTTGCCTCCCTCCAGCGCAACATGGACCTGATGGTCGCGCTCGCCGGGAAGGCAGTGGTGGCCGTGCTGATCCTGGCCGGCGGGCTCGCGGCGGCGGGTTGGCTCTCCAACCTCGCGGCCGCGCGGGCCGAGAGCGCGGGCCTTAGGGGTGGGGATCTTTTCGGGCGTGTGGTCTTCGCTTTTGTCCTCACGCTCGCCGTTCTGTTGGCGGCCGCGCAACTGGGAATCGAGATCTCAATTCTGGTCCTCCTGGCCGCCATACTCTTCGGTACGGTGGGGGTCGTGGCCGCCATCGCCCTCGGCCTCGGCCTGGTCCCGCTCTCGGGAAACATAGCCGCGGGCCGCTACGTGCAGGGGAACGGCATTCGTCAGGGGGATGAGATCTCGGTGAACGGCATTCAGGGAACGGTGGAGGAACTCGGCCTCGCCTCGGTCACGCTGAGGTCGGATGACGGACTCATCCACCATGTCCCCAACCGCCTGCTGCTGGAAGGGGTGGTGAGCAAGATCTCGCCTGACGAGGGGCAAGACCAACAGGCATAGTTCCGCTTTTACGATGGGAGGAAGTCGAGGATGACCGAGAAGAACACCACTGCCGCGTCCGGGGACCTGGGCGTGATGGAGGGCAAGGGCTTCTATAACAGGCACTCCAGGCCGCAGCGCGGCGCCGTGGCGTTCGGGTTACCTCTGCTGGAGCGCGCTGTCGGGGCCGTTTCGCTGCCCGACTCCGGCGAGGTATTGCAGGTCGCCGACTACGGCGTGGCCGGGGGAAACAACTCCATGGAACCGATGCGAACAATCATAGAAGGAGCCAGGCGCCGGTCGTCCGAGGACGTCGCTGTCTCCGTCTTCCACACCGACCTGCCGACCAACGATTTCGACACTTTGTTCACGCTGCTGGCCTCCCCTGACAGCTACCTGCAGGGGACCTCCAACGCCTTCGCCTACGCGGGGGGCAAATCTTTCTACGAGCGGCTCTTCCCCGATTCCCACATCCACATCGGCTGAAACGCCATCGCGATCCACTGGCTCAGCAACGTTCCCGCCACCATTCCCGACCACATCTGGTCCAACCGGGCGGACGGCACGGTAAAGGAAGCGTTCGCCCGGCAATCGGAAGGAGACTGGCAAGCCTTCCTGGACCACAGGAGCCACGAGCTTCGGCCAGGAGGCCGCCTCGTCGTCCTGGGCGGGGCGAGCGACGACGAGGGTAGCAGAGGCGCAGAGGGCCTCATGGACATGGCGAACGCGGCGTTGCAGGAGATGGTCGAAGGCGGCACGCTCCGCTCCAGCGAGTACGGGCGGATGGTGATCCCAACCTACAACCGCACGCTCAAAGCGTTCGAAGCCCCGTTCTCAGCAGGCCAGGAGGACAGTCCCTTGGATCTCGAGTCGTCTTCCGAGGTCGTTCTGCCCGACCCGTTCTGGCCAGAGTACGAGCAAAGCGGCGACGCCAACGCCTTCGCCGCCGACTACGAAGAGTTCTTCCGGGCTGCCTACGGGCCCTCGCTCTTCGGGGCGCTCGATGCAGATCGCACCCCGCAAGAACACGAGCAAATAGCCGACGCGTTCTACGACGCCCTGCGTAAGAAAGTCGCGGCAGACCCCGCCACAGCAGCATGCAACTGGCGCGTCGTCCTCCTGCTTATCGCCAGGAGGGCGAACCGTTGACGCGGTTTGCAGAGTAGCCTTTACCCACCTCGGTTTACTCTTTCCGAATACCGCTCTGGTTGGGTACTTCGGCTAAATATCCCAGAGGTTTCGATCCTGGTCGGCGATGGTGGATCTTACCGAGAGCCTGGAGACCTCGTAGCCCAAATCTTCTACGGAGTTTTTGATCTCCTCCCGCTCGGCCTTGCCTCCCTGGAAGGAGACCGCGACCACGTTTCCCGCCGGGTTGGCCTCGACGTTGGAGACGTAGTCCAGCTTCCTCAAGGCCTCTTCGATGTCTTCGAGGGCCGTGCCCTCTTTCGCCGCCGTTCTGTTGACGTAGACGTGTACGTCCGCCACGTTGGTCTCCTTTCGATCGGTGTGAACCCCCCTGCTGCGGCCCGCCTGCCCAAATATACCCGTAAAGTCGGGAATACGCCGGCAGCGTCAGGGAACATCTTTATCCGGCCCGGGACGGTAGACCAGGGTGCCGGCATATTTGTGGGTTGGCCTGTAGTTCTCGTCTATGGTCTCGAGCATCTCTCGTGTCCACCTCTCCCTGTAGACCCCCGAGGCGTAAGGCGGTTTCCAGATGAGGATGGCCGGGAACTCGCGGTGCTCTATGGAAGAGATCAGCGGCCTTTGATCCCACCTCCCATCCCTCTGTAGCTGGGTCATCTCGAAGGGCTGGAGGTAGATACCTCGCCCTTCGAGGGGGAGGAGACCTGCGTACTCGTCGGCCAGTACCGGACCGTTCGAGTCGTCTACGACCTCTTCCAGCCGGGCTAGTCCGTCCCTGTTTTCGATCACGCCTGCCTGGAACCGTGCGTAGGTGAACTGGGAGGCCTGGACCATAATGGCCACTTGCACGGCGAGGGCGAGGAGGAGCGCGCAGCGCACGCCGGGACGCGCGGGGTAGTGGCCGACCAGCGACCCCGCGGCCAGCGCGAGCGCCGCGGACAGCTCGAGCAGGTAGTTCACGTCCGAGCCTATCTTGCCGATCAGTAGCGCTGTGACTACAGCCCCCATGAGGTACGCACCAACAAACCACCACGACGCCGGCCTTGTGCTCAGCCCCAGTACAACGAATGCCAGACCTCCAACGAGCAGTATCGGCATGATGCCGCCCATGAAGGAGAGGTTGCCCGCCACCAGCTCCCACCTGAACTCGTTGGCGTTGGCGGTGATGGTGTGGAAGAAGAACCCGCCCTTCGTTAGGACGCTGAGGACGCCCAGGAGAAGCAGACCGAGCCCGCTGGTCATGATCACCAGCCCGAGTGCGTGTCGCCGTTGGCCGCGGGCCAGGAGCCAGGCGAGTGCTGCTAGTGGGGCGGCCAGGGCGTAGGTCTGGCGGGTGTAGACCGCCGCCACCAGGAGGAGCGCGGCGAGGATCACACCGCCGCGGTCGGGACGCCGGACGATGGCATAGAGCCCGCCCCAGGAGAGGGCTAGCCCCAGCATGTCCACCCGGTCGAGGGAGGACCAGTGCAGCACGAAGGGCACTGCCAGAAAGGTGAGGCCGCCGGCCACCGCGGCCATCCTGTCGCGGGTAAGCGTGTTGATGGTCGTGGCGATCAGACCGGCAACCGTGATGGTACAGAGGAGCGAGATGGCCCTCCCGTACAGGAACGCGGGGCCGAAGGCCCACACGAGGGGCGCCTGCAGTAGCACGAAGAGGGGCGGGTAGCTGGAGATCACATAGGGAGGTCTGGAGAGGTCTGAGGGATAGATGTTCTGCAGTTCCTGTAGCCTCACGGCCTGGTCGAGCAGCGGACCTTCACCGTAGTTGAGGGGGTAGGGGAAATCCAGGGCGGCGAAACCATGGCGCGCGAACAGGGAGGCCGCCCAGGCACCGGCGAGCAGGAAGATCGCCGACGCCGCGAAGAGCAATACCCTTCGCGGCGCCGCCGAAGTTCTGCCTGTGACTGTGTTGCCCAGGGCGTCGCCGGTCAGGCCTGCGAGTATCCGTTTTCGCAAGATCAGGAACAGCAGGGCGGGGGGCAGGGCGGCCACGAGCGCGGCGGCCGCGAGCGGACCGGAGGAGCCCAGCCTCGCCTCTGCCACGAGGTCGGAGAGGATCACGGTGACGGGCCTGACGAACTCGCTCAGGGTGAAGGTGGAGGCGAAGATCAACTCGTTCCAGGCGAGCACGAAGACGAAGACCCCGGTGGCGAACAGGGAGGGCGCGGCGAGCGGTACGACCACCGAAGTGAGCACCCGCAGCCTGCCCGCGCCGTCCACCCTCGCCGCGTCCTCGACCTCCGCGGGCAGCTCGCGGAAGAAGGTGGCGAGAAGCCAGATCGCAAACGGCAAAAACAGAACTGTGTCGGGGACTATAGCACCTAGCTGGGTGCCGATGAGACCGCTCTCCCTGAGCTGCACGAGCAGAGGGACGAGCAGGGCGACCGGCGGGAAGAACGCAATGGCGAGCATGACGCCGAGCAACCCGTTCGAGAGAGGCAGGCCGAAGCGGGCCAGGGCGTAGGCAGCGGGGGAGGCCAGGATGAGCGTTAGAACCGCCGCGCTCCCGGCTATGATGGCGCTGTTCACCAGGCCGACCGTGAGGGGCGTACCCACAAGGACCATGGGGTACGAGAGAAGCGACGGTCCCGTTACAGCGCCTCCCGACCCCGGCGCGTGGACGACGCTCACCCAGAAGACCCAGACGAGAGGCGCCAGGAATAGGGCCGCAATCACCCAGCCGAGCATCCCGAGCCCGGGTCTCCCGCGACCGGAGAGGGATCCTCCCCTATCTACATCCCTTTGAAGCCCCGAGAAGGCGAGGCCCGTCGAGGCCTGCGCCCGCAGCACGAAGGCGAAAGAGAGGGAGGCGAGGAAGGCGCAAAGGAACATGAAGACGGCCGCGGCGTTGCCCAGACCGAAGTTGATCTGGCTTAGCATCACGTCTTGGTAGACGTAGGTAGAGAGTGAGGCGAGATTCCTGTTCCCGAGCACCCTGAAGAGATCGAAGACGCGGAAGGCGTCGAGCAACCTGAGGAGCAACACCACCAGGAGTGCGGGCTCGAGCAGCGGCAGCGTTATGCTGATAAACCGCTGCCACGCCCCGGCCCCATCAACCCGCGCGGCTTCGTAGACCTCCTCGGGGATGGTCGCAAGGCCTGCCAGCAGAAGTAGCGCTACGAAGGGCGCGGTGCGCCAGGCGTCGAGGAGCACGGCCACGCTGAGCAGCACACCGTTCTCCTGCAAGAGCAGCCCGCTGTTACCGAACTCGAGCGCCTCGGCGGCATGGCCCAGGGGGCCGATCCCGCCGAACAGCGCGAGGCGTCCGAAGGTGGCCACCACCACGGGTGGGAAGACCCATGGCAAGAACGCGACTACAGCCAGAGCCCCCCGGCCCGCGAACGGCCTGGAGAGCAACAGCGCGAGCCCCAGCCCGGCCACGAAAGAGAGACCCCCGCTCGCTGCCGTGAACAGGACCGTGGTCCTGAGCGCTTCGGCGAAGTCGGGGTCCTGTAGCATCCTCGAGTAGTTCTCCAGGCCGATGAACTCACCGGGCTGGCCTGGCAATATCCTCCTGAAACTAAAGTAGGTGGCGAAAGCCAGGGGGTAGGCGACAAGCGCCAGTATCGCCAACAACGCCGGCAGCGCCATCCAGTATCCTGAGCCTGTCCCCTTCAAGGCTTTCATCACTGGTCCCCGACCCCCAGTCTACTCTCGGGATGTGTAGCAGGCCATATAACTTGGAGCTATCCGTGACGAACAACCTTCGTGTGAGACATTAGACTCTCGGAATTGGAGCACGGGGTAAAGGAGGAGATATTCGTGACAGACGAGGCGCTCATCGAGGAGATAAACACGGCGTACCGGCGGCTGAGCGCGGCGACGGAGGATATGGTGAGGGCCGACCGGGAGCTCGCCGGGCATATTAGA
>Ga0126313_10001843_pt1 | contig 11481 bp, 9 predicted proteins | sample Plot105A_FD_89954 | JGI IMG/M metagenome (GOLD analysis project Ga0126313, IMG submission 89954) | Serpentine soil microbial communities from UC McLaughlin Reserve, CA, USA - Plot105A | ecosystem: Environmental > Terrestrial > Soil > Grasslands | place: USA: UC McLaughlin Reserve, Lake County...
CGGGCGAGGCGTACGCGCCGATCGAGTCGCCGCGCGGTGAGCTCGGCTGTTACTTGCTCGCGGACGGGTCCGCCAAGCCTGCGCGAGTGCACATGCGGGACCCGAGCTTCGTGAACCTCCAGGCGGTGCCCGACATGGCGCGCGGCGGCCTGATAGCCGACCTGATCACGAGCGTGGCCTTCCTCGACCCGATCCTGGGGGGGATCGACCGGTGAAGTCGCCAGTCGCCAGTCGCCAGTCGCCAGGGAGAGCCTGTGGCTGAGGAGCGCATGCAGGCCGCCGGTGACGAGGGGGCGCTTCAGCAGCCGCTCCCGCCCGGGTGGGACGAGGCCGTCGACCTCGAGGCCGAGCCGGCGGTCGTCCCCGATCCGGTCGAGGTCGAGGTGCCCTCCGAGCTGCGCGCCGAGATCGAGGGGCTGATGACGAAGTATCCGGACCGTCACTCGGCCACGCTGCCCGCGCTGAGCGCGGCACAGCGCCTCCACGGCTCGTGCTCGCCCGCGGCCATCCGCCAGGTCGCCGCGGTGATGCAGGTGACGCCGGCCTACCTGTCGAGCGTCGTGACCTTCTACGACATGCTGCGCGCCGAGCCGACGGGCAGCCGCTACATCTATGTCTGCACGAGCGTGTCCTGCCACCTGAGCAACGCGAAAGCGGTGCACGACGCGATCTGGGAAGAGGCTCGCGACCAGGGGCTGGAGGACGTCGAGATCCGCCAGTTCGAGTGTCTCGGCGGGTGCGACATGGCGCCGATGGCATCGGTCGACGGCCGCTACGTGGGCCCGCTGGGCGAAGACGACGCGCCTGAGATCGTGAGCGCGCTGAAGGAGGGCCGAACGGTCCTCCCCGGCAGGTCCCTCGAGGATCCCGGCTACAAGCTTCCCTGGGACGAGAGCCCGCGACCGCCACTCGACGCCACCGCACACCCTGACATCCACCCCGCTGGCGGCACGGTCGTCCACCCCGACAACGAGGAGCTCGATCGATGACCGAGCTCCGCATCCTCACCGAGCACACTGACCGGGACGATCTCCTCCAGATCGGGGTCTACGAGGAGCTCGGCGGGTACCGAGCGCTCCGCAAGGCCCTCTTCGACATGGATCCGGAACAGGTGTTGAGCGAGCTCGAGGAGTCGGGGCTGCGCGGGCGTGGCGGGGCCGGCTTCTCGATGGGCAAGAAGGCGAGCTTCCTCCCTAAAGGCACGATGGACAAGTACCTCTGCTGCAACGCCGACGAGTCCGAGCCGGGGACCTTCAAGGACAGGCTGCTCATGCAGAAGAACCCGCACCGACTCGTGGAGGGCTGCATCATCGGCTCGATCGCCGCGGGCGCGAACAAGGGGTTCATCTTCATCCGCGGCGAGTACTCGCACCAGGCCGACATCCTCGACGCCGCGGTGGCCGAGGCCTACGAGCGCGGCTACCTCGGCGACCGGATCCTCGACTCCGAGCACTCCTTCAGCCTCGTGGTGCACAGGGGACAGGGCGCCTACATCTGCGGCGAGGAGACCGCCCTGCTCGACGGGCTGGAAGGCAAGCGCGGCAACCCGCGCCTCAAGCCGCCCTTTCCCGCCAACCAGGGCCTGTACCAGGGCCCTACGCTGATCAACAACGTCGAGACGCTTTGCTGCGTCCAGCTGATCATCGAGCGCGGCGCCGACTGGTTCCGCTCGATGGGCACGGAGCAGTCCACCGGTCCCAAGGTGGTCTCGGTCTCGGGGGACGTTCAACGGCCGGGCAACTTCGAGGTCGAGCTGGGGATTACGGGCCGCGAGCTCGTGTACGGCCTGGCAGGCGGTCCGCCGGACGGCCGCGGGGTCAAGTGCTGGTTCCCGGGAGGCTCGTCGGCGCCCGTGCTGCTCGAGGAGCACCTCGACCTGCCCTTCACCTACGAAGACATGGCCCAGGCCGGCTCGATGCTCGGCACGGCTTCGATCATCGTCGTCGACGATGCGCAGCCGCTCCTGCCGCTCGCCCTCAGGCTCGCCGAGTTCTACCGCCACGAGTCCTGCGGCAAGTGCGTGCCCTGCCGCGAGGGGACCAACTGGACCGTGAAGATGCTCGAGCGGATCGACGAGGGCGAGGCCACGCCGATGGACCTCGAGATCATGGCCCAGGTCCAGGAGAACATCATCGGCAACTGCTTGTGCGTCCTCGGCGACTCGATGGCGATGCCGATCGGGTCGATGATCCAGCACTTCCGGCAGGAGTTCGAGGACCACATCGCCGCGGCCCGCGAGCGTAGGCAGCTCGAGGAGGCCGCCTCCTTCTCGGCTGGCGAGCTGGCGGCGGCCGTGGAGGCGGGACCCGCCTAGACAGATGGCGCGACCGGAGCCCAGCGAGATCATCTTCGAGATAGACGGGCGCGAGGTCCGGGCGCCCGAGGGCGCGATGCTGGTTGACGCCGCCAAGCTCGGCGACGTCGAGATTCCCTACTTCTGCTACGAGCGCAAGCTCGGCCAGCCGGTGGGCGCCTGCCGCATGTGTCTCGTCGAGATCGAGGGCATGCCCAAGCTCCAGACCGCCTGCTCGACCCCGGTGAAGGACGGCATGGTCGTGACCACGACCTCCGACCAGGTCAAGCAGGCTCAGAACGCGGTGGTCGAGTTCCTGCTCGTCAACCACCCGCTCGACTGCCCGGTCTGCGACAAGGGCGGCGAGTGCCCGCTCCAGGACATCTCCTTCGGCTGGGGCGCCGGCCGCTCGCGCTTCATAGAGCCCAAGCGCCACTTCAAGAAGCCGCTCGAGCTGTCCCCGCTCGTCGCGATCGACCGCGAGCGCTGCATCCTCTGCTATCGCTGCGTGCGCTTCTCGCAGGAGGTGGCCGAGGACCACCAGCTCGTCTTCCTCGAGCGCGGCGACCACACGTTCGTCGGCACCCACCACGGGCGCCCGTACGTGGCCCCGTTCAGCGGCAACATCATCGAGCTCTGCCCGGTGGGCGCGCTCACCTCGAACGCCTACCGCTTTCGCGCGCGGCCCTGGGAGATCGAGGACTCGGGCTCGCTTTGCGCGCTTTGCCCGAGTCAGTGCAACATCAACTTCACCGTGCGCGACGACGCCAAGGTCGTGCGCGTGCTCGCGCGCGACAACACGGAGGTGGACGACGGCTGGCTCTGCGACAAGGGGCGCTTCGGCTACCAGGCCATCCACGCGCGGGAGCGGATCACCGCGCCGCTGGTGCGCGACGGCGGCTACCTGCGCGAGGTGTCCTGGCGCCGCGCCCTGGACGAGGCCTCTGCCGCCCTCGAGAGAGCCGGCGAGCGGGCCGCTGCCCTCGTGGGGGGTCAGGCGACCAACGAGGAGGGCTTCCTGGTCCAGCATCTGCTCCGCCAGGGGCTCGGCTCTCCGCACGTCGATTCAGCCCCGGGCGACGTGCGCGAGCCCCAACAGGCTCGCGTGCTGGCGCGCACCGACCTCGCCGCCAAGGTCTCCGACATCGACCACGCCGGCGCGGTGCTGGTCGTCGACACGGAGCTCGTCGACGAGGCGCCGATCCTCGACCTGCGCGTGCGCAAGTCCGTACGACGCAGCCGCACCAGGCTCGTCGTGGCCACGAGCCGACCCTCGTCGCTCGACCCGAGCGCCTCGGCGGTGATCCGCTTCGCGCCGGGGATGGCGGACGCAGTGCTCGGCGAGTTGGCCGCCGCGTTCGATTCCCCTCGCGGGGGTGCGGGCTTCGCCGCCCGCGGCGGGGCGCGCCACGCGGACGTGCGCGGCGCTGCCGAGGCCCTGCGCGATGCCGACGACGTGGTGATCGTCTGGGGCGAGCGCGTGGCCCACGCCGAGCGCGGACGACACGGCGTGGAGGCGCTGCTGGCGCTGGCGGGCGCGCTCGAGCTCGACGTGCGGCGCGAATCCGGCCTGATCGAGGTCCCCGCCGGGACGAACGGGCGCGGGCTGCGGGAGGTCGGCTGCGCGCCGCACCTCGCCCCGGGCCTGAAGGACGCCGAGACCTCGGGGATGAGGGCGTCGGAGATGGCGGGCGCCGAGCTCGGCGCACTGCTGCTCGTGCATGTGGAGCCGACAAGCGACCTGCGGGAGACGAGCCGGTGGGAGCAGGCGCTCGAGCAGGCCGACTCGGTGATCGCCTTCGCCGGCTTTCCCACTGAGGCGCTCGAGCGCCACGCGGACGTGGTCTTCCCCTCCGAGTCGCACGCCGAGAAGGAGGGCACGTTCACGCACCCCGACGGCCGTCTCCAGCGACTGCGACAGGCGATCGGGCACCCGGACGAGGTTCGTGCGGGCTGGTGGGTGCTCGCCGAGCTCTGCGAGCGGGCCGGGGCCGGCCTCGGGGCCGACGGCCCGCCCGCTCTGGCCGAGAAGGTTGCCGAGTCGAACCCGTTCTACGGTGGGGTCACTCTCGAGGAGATCGGCGGCACCGGAGTGCGCTGGCAGGAGCGGGGAGCGGCCTCGTCGCTACCCTCCGCGCAGCCGTCGAACGAGCCGCTCGAGGCGCCGCCCGAGCTGCCGGAGGGCCTGCGCCTCGGCGTGTGGCCGTCGCTGTGGGCCGGCCCGGAGACCGAGCACTCACCATCGCTGCGCTTCCTCGCCGGACGCTCGCGAGCGGAGCTCTCCCCCAGCGACGCGGAGCGGCTCGGTATCGCCTCCGGTGACGAGGTGATCGTGTCGGTGAACGGATCGAGCGTGCGCGCCGCTGCCGCGGTTCGCTCCTCGATCAACGCCGGCGACGTCTTCCTGGTGGGCGGCAAGCTCTCCGGCGGCTCGGTGGAGGTGACGAAGGCGTGATCGAGACCACCCTCGTCCAGATCGTCAAGTCGATCGTGATCTTCGCCGTCGTGCTCGGGATAGCCCCACTGATCGTGGTCCTCGAGCGCAAGCTGCTCGGCCGCTTCCAGGCTCGCTACGGTCCCAACCGGGTCGGACCGCGTGGTCTGCTCCAGCCGATGGCGGACGTGATGAAGCTGTTCTCCAAGGAGCAGTTCTCGCCCGCGACCTCGGTGCCCTGGATGATGGCGCTGGCGCCGGTGATCACGATCACCACCGCGGTGGCCACCTTAGCCCTAATTCCGTTCGGGCCGTTCGACGCCTGGGGCGGCAACTTCGGCCTTTACGGCATCGACGTGTCAATCGGCCTGCTCTACTTCTTCGCCTTCGGCTCGCTCGCCTTCTACGGGCTGATGCTGGGCGGTTGGGCCTCCGGGTCGAAGTTCTCGTTCCTCGGCGCGATGCGCTCCGCCGCGCAGTTGATCTCCTACGAGGTGGCCTTGGGTCTGTCGCTGCTCGGCGTGGTGATGACCGCGGGCTCGCTGTCGCTCGTGGACATCGTCGAAGCGCAGGGCGACATCTGGTACATCGTGCCGCAGTTCGTCGGCTTCCTGGTCTTCATGGTCGCCGGCTTCGCCGAGACCGCTCGGGCGCCGTTCGACCTGCCGGAGGCCGACGCCGAGATCGTGGCCGGATACAACACGGAGTACGGCGGGATGCGCTTCGGCTCGTTCTACCTTGGCGAGTACATCGAGATCGTGATCGTCTCCGCGATCGCCGCTGCCTGCTTCCTCGGCGGCTGGCACGGACCGGGGCCGATCGCGCTCGCTCCACTCTGGATGCTGGTGAAGATCTTCGCGGGCGTCGTCTTCTTCATCTGGGTGCGGGCCACGCTTCCGCGCCTCCGCTACGACCAGCTCATGTCATTCGGCTGGAAGTGGCTGCTGCCGCTCGCCACCGTCAACGTCCTCGTAACCGCGATCTTCGTGGCCACGTGAGCCCCTGGGACCCCGGACAGGACGCGATCGAGGTCCAGCGAGGCCCCGAGCCCGGCGGGCTCGCCGGCGCGTACCGTGCCTTCGGCGGCACCCTGAAGGGCCTCAAGACGACCCTCGCGCGTGTGGTCGAGGGGCCGGTGACCATCCAGTATCCCGAGCAGAAGACGCCCGTGTACCCGCGCTTCCGGGGCCGCCACAAGCTGCACCGATTCGAGGACACCGGGCTCGAGAAGTGCGTCGGCTGCTCGCTCTGCGCCGCGGCCTGCCCGGCCAAATGCATCCGCGTGGTGGCCGCGGAGAACACGCCCGACCATCAGGTGTCGGCGGGCGAGCGCTACGCGGCGGTCTACGAGATCAACATGACCCGCTGCATCTTCTGCGGGTATTGCGAGGTCGCCTGCCCGTTCGACGCGATCACGATGGGCAACGACTACGAGCTGGCCGACTACGAGCGCTCGGACCTGATTTTTACGAAGGAGATGCTGCTGGCGGATCCGCCCGAGCACACTCCCTTGAGGCGGGAAGGCGAATGAGCTGGCAGCTGGCGGCTGGCGGCTGGCGGCGGCCTGGCGACTGGCGACTGGCGACTGGCGACTTCAATGTGGTTTGAGCAGGTCATGTTCTTCGTCGCCGCGGTCCTCGCGCTCGCGGGGGCGCTGGGCGTGGTCAGACTGCGGAATCCGTTCTATTCCGTACTCGCGCTGGTCGCGCACCTGGTGGCGCTGGCGACGCTCTTTCTCCTGCTACGGGCGCAGTTCCTGGCCGCCGCTCAGGTCGTGGTCTACGCGGGCGCGGTGATGGTGCTGTACGTGTTCGTGGTGGCCTACATCGGGGGGCAGGAAGAGCCGATGCGCGGGGAGGGCGGGCTCATCGGCTCGTTCGGACCGCTGTTCGCCGCGGCCCTCGGGATCGAGCTCTGCATCGCGATCCTGGGCACCGGGCTCGACGCGGTGGACTCCCGCGGTCCCGACGTCGGCGCCGGGTTCGGGTCGCCGGCCCAGGTCGGCGCGCTACTCCTCCAGAAGTTCCTGGTGCCCTTCGAGGCGGCCTCCTACCTGTTGCTCGTGGCCGCGGTGGGAGCGGTGGTGCTGGCGCGGAGGCGCCGAGGCCTCGAGGAGTCCGAGGCCCGATCGCCCGTCGGCGAGGCGGGCTGATGGACGTCGCCTGGTTCCTCGTTCTGTCCGCCTTCATCTTCTGCATCGGCATCGCGGGGGTGCTCACCAGACGCAACCCGCTGGTGGTGCTGCTCTGCCTCGAGCTGATGCTCAACGCCGGCAACCTCGCGCTGATCGCGTTCGCGCGAATGCACGGGGGTGCCGCCGGCCAGGTCTTCGCCCTGATCGTGATGGTCATCGCGGCCTGCGAGGTGGTGGTCGGGCTGGGGATCATCGTGGCGCTGTACCGCCACCGGTTGCCGATCGACGTCGACGAGCTGTCGGAGCTCCGCGGCTAGCGATGCCCTCCGCCGCGACCCCGGTACTCGGCTGCCCGCCGCGGACCCTGGCGGGTCGGCGGCGCTGATGGACGCGATCTCGTTCGGCTGGCTCGTCCTCTCCTTCCCGGTTGCCGGGATGCTCACCGTCTCGCTCCTCTGGAACCGCCTGCCCGGTCGGCTCGGCGGCTGGATCGCCAGCGGCGCGATCCTCGGCTCCTTTCTCTCCTCGATCGGCATGTTCGTGGATCTCCAGGACCGCCCCGAGCACGCTCGCTCGCTGGTCGACTCGGCCTGGACCTACGCGGCCACGGTCGACTTCAAGGTGGACATGTCCATACTCGTCGACCCGCTCGCGGTGTTCATGTGCCTCGTCGTCAGCGGGGTTTCCTTCCTCATCCACGTCTACTCGGTCGCCTACATGGCGAGCGACCGCGGCTACTCCCGCTACTTCGCCTACCTCAACTACTTCGTCTTCTCCATGCTGCTGCTGGTCCTGGCCGGCAACTTCGTGGTGCTGATCATCGGCTGGGCGTTCGTCGGCGCGGCGTCCTACCTCTTGATCTCGTTCTGGTACCGCCGCGCCACTGCCACGTATGCGGGCATCAAGGCGTTCGTCATCAACGTGGTCGGCGACGTCGGGCTCGTGATCGCGGCCTTCCTGTTGCTCGACAAGACCGGCTCGCTCGACTACCGCGGCATCTTCCAGGCGACCGACAACGTCTTCAGGGTCGACGACGGCACGCTCGTCGCGGCCTGCCTCTTGATCCTGCTGGGGGCGTTCGCCAAGTCGGCGCAGCTGCCGCTGCACACCTGGCTGCCGGACGCCATGGAGGGCCCCACCCCGGTCTCCGCCTTGATCCACGCAGCCACCATGGTCACCGCGGGCGTCTATCTGATCGCGCGCATGCACCCGCTGTTCGAGATGGCACCCACGGCGGCGGACGTGTCGGCGATCATCGGGACGGCCACGCTGCTGTTCGCGGCCACCGTGGCGGTCGCCGTCACCGACCTCAAGCGGATCATCGCCTATTCCACGATCTCCCAGATCGGTTACATGGTGCTGGGAGTATCGGTCGCGGCCTACGGCCCGGGGTTGTTCCACCTGATGACCCACGCGTTCTTCAAGGCCCTGCTGTTCATGGGCGCGGGGTCGGTGATCGGCGCGATGTCCGCGGCCCAGTCGATCGATCGAATGGGGGGCTTCCGCAAGGCGATGCCCTTCACCTTTGTCACGTTCACGGTCGGCGCGCTCGCGCTTGCGGGTTTCCCGTTGACGGCGGGGTTCTTCTCCAAGGACGAGATCCTGGGCTTCGCCATCGCCCGTGGGAGTGGCTACGTGGTCCTCGCCGTGGTCGGCTACCTGGCTGCCTTCGTCACGGCGTTCTACGCCTTTCGGATGGTGTTCCGGGTCTTCTTCCGCAACGCGGTGCCCGAGGCCCGGGAGCTCGAGAAGGGTCACCTCGCCCACCACGAACCCGAGAACCCGGCCTCTGGCGAGAAGGAGGACACCGACGTGGGGTTCCCTGGTCCCGAGCACCACATCGCCGAGCGCTCGTGGCCGATGAAGGCGGCGATGGGGCCGCTGGCCTTGCTGGCCGCGCTCGCCGGCCTGGTACAGGTGCCGGGAATCGACGAAGCGGTCGACAAGTTCCTGGAGCCGACCTTCGCCGACTCCCGCTACGCGGACGTGCACCCGAGCACGGGGACCGAGTGGACGGAGCTTGGAATCGGAGGGCTGCTGGGGATCGCGGGGATCGGCCTGGCCTACCTGATCTACCTGCGGCGACGGTCGCTGCGCCTCCAGATCCGTGAGCGCTTCGACGCGCTCCATACCTTCCTCTTCAACAAGTGGTACTTCGACGAGCTCTACGAGCTGCTTTTCACCCGACCCGTCGCGGCGCTGGGGCGGTTCGGGCGCAACGTCGTGGAGACCGACTTCGTGCAAGGGACGATCGTCGGCGGCGCGACGGGGGTGGTGCGGGTCGGTAGCTCCTTCGCCCGCGCGATCCAGACCGGCTATCTCCGCGGCTATGCCCTGATGCTCCTGGTCGGCGTCGGGGCGCTCGCCCTGTACTTCCTGATCTCGAGCTCATGACGCGATCGGTGATCAGATGACCATTCACCTGTCGATCGTGCTCTTCATGCCGCTGGCCGCGGCTCTGGTCGGCGCCCTGCTCCTGCCGCAGCAAGTCATGCGCTGGCTCGTCTTCGCCGCCACGCTGGGGGTGCTCGCCTACGTCGTCGTGATGCTCGCGGACTTCGACTCGGGCTCCCGCGGGCTCCAGTACGTGACCGACGACAGCTGGATCCCGGAGCTCGGGATTCGCTACCAGCTGGGCGTGGACGGGCTGAACCTGTTCCTGATCGCGTTGACCGCGATCGCGTGGGTGCCTTGCACTCTGTGGTCGGTCTTCCGGGAGCACGAGCGCCCCAAGCTCTACTTCTTCAACCTCGCCCTCGCCGAGACCGCGGTTCTGGGCTCCTTCATGGCGCAGGACCTCGCCCTATTCGTCGTCTTCTTCGACCTGATGCTCGTGCCGTTCTACTTCCTCATCGGCGGCTGGGGCACCGGCGACCGCGTGCGGGCGACGACCAAGTTCGTGATCTACACCCTCGCCGGATCTCTCCTGATGCTGGCCGGTGCGGTGGCCCTCGGGGCGCTCTCCACGCCGGATGGCGGCCAGATCTCGTTCTCGATCGCCGAGCTCACGCGGCGATCGACCAGCAGCGGGACGCAGGAGTGGATCGTGCTGCTGTTCGCCGCCGCCTTCTTCGTCAAGGCGCCGCTCTTCCCGCTTCACGGCTGGATCCCCGAGACCTACCGGTCCACGCCCCTACCCGTGCTTGCGCTCCTCTCCGGGGTGCTCTCGAAGGTCGGGGTCTACGGCTTCCTGCGGATCGTCCTGCCGACGATGCCCCAGGGGGCGCAGCACTTCCAGGAGCTGTTCATCGTGGTCGCGGTCTTCTCGATCCTGTACGGCTCGGCGCTCGCGTTCTCCCAGGACAACGTGCGCCTGGTCGTGGCTTACTCGTCGATCGCCCAGTTGGGGTTCATCACCTTGGGGATCTTCTCGCTCGACCCGAAGGGGGCCCAGGGCGCCGTGATCCAGATGGTCAACCACGGGCTCGTGGTCGTGCCGCTGTTCCTGATCATCGGCGTGATCGCCTCCCGGGCCAGAGGCAGCGAGTCGCTGTCGGAGCTCGGCGGGATGGCCTTCCGGGCACCGGTCCTGGCGACGCTCTTCCTGATCGTCAGCTTCGCCACGCTCGCGATGCCCGGCTCCCCGAACTTCGTCGGGGAGATCTTGATCCTGTTCGGCGCCTTCGAGAACAAGCTGGCCTACGGCCTCGTGGCCAGCGCCGGGGTGGTGCTGGCGGCCGTCTACATGATCCGATTCTTCCAGCGAACGATGCACAACAGGCCGCGACCCGCTGTGGAGTCACGCGACGTCGACCGGCTCGACTTCGCGGCGATCGCCCCGCTCGTGGCAGTGATCGTGGCGCTCGGCCTGTATCCACAGTTCGTGCTCCACCGCTCCGACAAAGCGACCACGGCCAGGATCTCGGCGGCGCAGCAGGTTCAGTCGCCAGTCGCCAGTCGCCAGTCGCCAGGAACGAGGCCAGTGATGGTCCTCAAGGACGTGCCGAAACCATGACGCTGACCATCGCCGACGTCCACGCCCCGGTGATCGACTACAGGGCGCTGTCGCCGCTGATGGCGACGGTCGGCGGATCGATTGTCGTGATGATGGCCGGCCTGCTGCGCCCCCGCTTCGTGCAGCGCGTGCTCGTACCGGTCCTCACCGCCCTGTCGCTGCTGGCCGCGCTCGGCCTCCTGATCTGGGTCTGGGAGCCCGGCGACCAGAGGCCGATCATCGAGGGAGCTCTGACCACCGACACCCTCGCGCTGGGGCTCTCTGCTCTTTTCCTCGTCGCGGGTCTCGTGACCGTCCTGCTGTCGCTGCGCGCAGAGGCGGTCCGGGAGGCCGGCTCGGGCGAGTACCACGCCCTACTGCTCGGCTCGATCAGCGGCATGGTCGTGCTCGCGGAAGCCACCAACCTGATCACGGTGTTCGTCGGCATCGAGCTGCTGTCGATCCCGCTCTACGTGCTGTGCGCGAGCGAGCTACGCCGCGAGACCTCGCTGGAGGCAGGGCTCAAGTACCTGGTGATCGGCTCGGTCGGCTCCGCCACGCTCTTGTACGGGCTCGCCCTCGTGTATGGCGCGACCGGCCAGACGGACTTCGCCTCGATAGCGGACGCGATCGGATCCGAAGGCGGCGTGGGCATCACGGATCCCCTGCTGCTCACCGGCGTGGCC
>Ga0126313_10001844_pt1 | contig 11476 bp, 10 predicted proteins | sample Plot105A_FD_89954 | JGI IMG/M metagenome (GOLD analysis project Ga0126313, IMG submission 89954) | Serpentine soil microbial communities from UC McLaughlin Reserve, CA, USA - Plot105A | ecosystem: Environmental > Terrestrial > Soil > Grasslands | place: USA: UC McLaughlin Reserve, Lake County...
GCGGTCGACCTCGAGCGGCAGCGCCTTCTCGAGCCGCATGGAGGCATGGCGGCCCTGGGAGCGCTCCATCGCGTCGGCCAGCTGGGGCGAGAGCGCGGCCTCCCAGCGCGTCTGCTGCGTCGCCGCAGCGTCGTTGAGGACCGTCAGCGCGTGGGCGATCGCGCGCTTGTCAGGCGCGCCCTTCGGCTGGGCGCGCTCCAGCAGCACGACCCCCTCCGACAGCTCGCCCGAGAGGTCCTCCTGGGCCGCGGCGACCTTGCGCTGGATCTCGTCGCGCCAGGTGGCGAACAGGTCGATCCAGGCCTCGATCGAGAACTCCCACGAGCCCTGGATCTCGACCGGGAAGCTGCCCTCCCAGCGGACGCCGTTGTGGTGCGCGTCGACCGCGCGCATCTCGGCCTCGAGCCAGGTGCGGCCCCCGGGAGCGCGGTAGCGGATGACGGCGCGGAGCTTCTCGTGGCCGTCCGAGAACACGTCGGCGGCTACCGTCACGGCGTCACCGACGCAGCGCTTGGGCGCGTAGCGGCCCGCATCGATGACCGGCGACAGCGGCCGGATGCGGATCCGTGGCGGAGCTTGCGTGCGCTTAGCTGCGGGCATCCCGGACCGGAGTATCCGAGTTGGACCCCACATGAAACTCGTTCGTTCCAGCGGCGTGCAGCTGCATCCGACCTCCCTCGCGAAGGGACGACTGGGCGCGGAAGCCTACGCATTCGTGGACTGGCTGCATGCCGCGGGCCAGCGCTGGTGGCAGATGCTGCCGCTCGGGCCGCCGGACCGCTACGGCTCGCCCTACAAGGCGAAGTCCGCGTTCGCGGCATGGCCGGGGCTGCTGGCGGAGCCGCGGGCGGCCGTGAGCAAGGCGGCGGAGCTCGACTTCCGCGAGCGCAACGCCGCCTGGATCGAGGACTGGGTGCGGTACGGCGGCCGCGGCGCGCTCGCGGACCAGGTGCGGTTCGACCGCGAGTGGGCGGCGCTGCGCCGCTACGCGCTCGACCGCGGCGTGCAGCTGATCGGCGACGTCCCGATCTACGTCGCGCCCGGCAGCGCCGACCACAAGGCCCACCCGGAGCTGTTCCAGACGGGCGCCGTCGCCGGCACGCCGCCCGACGCCTTCACCGACAAGGGCCAGCTGTGGGGCAACCCGCTCTACGACTGGCCGGCGCTGCAGCGGCGCGGCTACCGCTGGTGGGTCGAGCGGCTGCGGCGCACGTTCGACCTCTACGACCTGGCCCGCGTCGACCACTTCCGCGGCTTCGTCTCCTACTGGTCGGTGCCGGCGAAGGCCCGGCACGCGCTCTCCGGGCACTGGAAGCGCGGCCCCGGCCGGGCCGTCTTCGACGCCGCCGCGGCGGAGCTCGGCGAGCTGTCCCTGATCGCCGAGGACCTCGGCGTCATCACGCCCGCGGTGGAGCGGCTGCGCGACGGCCTCGGCTACCCGGGGATGGCGATCCTCCAGTACCACTTCGACCCGGACCCGCACTCGCCGCACAACCTCGCCAACCACAGCGAGCACCAGATCGTCTACACGGGCACGCACGACCACGACACGCTGCTGGGCTGGTACGGCTCGCTGCCGGAGGCCCGGCGCGCCGAGGTCGACGCGCAGGTCGGGGCGGGCGCGGATCCCCACTGGCGGCTGATCGAGCTCGCGTTCTCCTCCCGCGCCGCAGTCGCGATGGTGCAGGCGCAGGACGTCCTCGGGCTCGGCTCCGAGGCCCGGATGAACATGCCGGGCACGGCCAAGGGCTCGTGGCAGTGGCGCCTCCGCGAGGGCGCGCTGACCGGCGACCTCGCTCGCCGCCTCCGTGCGGCGAGCGAGTTCTCGGGTCGCGCCTAGCCGGCGCGACGCATCGGCTGCGAACGTGCCGCGGACGCGGATGCGCCGCGGGTCACGTGCGCCGTACGCCAGGTGCCGCGGCCCGACGGCCTGGCCGCCGACGTGCTGAGGAAGACCTTGTAGGCGCCGGCGCGCAGCTTGCGCGGCACCGTGATGCGCTTCTTCAGATCGCCGCACGGCCCGGTGATCGTGCCGAGGCGCACGGAGGCGGCCGTGCGGGAGCCCTTGCGGAACAGGAAGTACGCGGTCCGGCCCTGCGCGAACGCCCAGCCGTAGACCTCGAGCCGGGCCTTGCCGCCGGGCACGTAGCGGCCCGGCGAGAAGCCCATCCAGCGCGTGAACGTGAACGACGACGGGGCGAACTGCGCGTCGGGCTCGGTGCCCTGCTCGATGCGCGTGCGGTCGTTGGCGGTCGCGAAGCGCAGCGCGCGGTCCTCGTCGTCGCCCAGCAGCTGGCCTTCCTCGGCCATCACGTAGTCCGAGATGGCGCCGGCGGCGTCGGCGGTCGTCTCGAACGAGCCGTACACGAAGCCGGGCCGGGAGAACAGCAGGTCGACCGGGCCGGCGGGCGTGAAGCCGGTGCCGGTGAAGGTCATGGGCTGGTGCTCCGTGTAGCACTCGCGGTCCCACTGCAGGGTGGGCGGCGGCGCCTGAGCCGCGGCGGCCGGTGCAAGCGCCACCGTCGCGGCGACGACGGCTGGGATGAGGGGGCGGCGGCAGGTCATGGGTCCATCGGACACCCGCAGGGGCGGCCCGGCCACCCACCTAGGGGTGGAGCGGCCTCACCCCTCGGGTCCTACACTCACGGCGCCGTGGCCGCCCCTGCGACCAAGACCGAGATCCTCGACGTCAACCGCCGCTACCACGACGTGGCGGCCGGCGAATACGACGCCAAGTGGGGCATCTCGTTCGGCGAGGGCGGCCAGGAGCAGGTGGCCGGCAAGCTCGCCAAGCTGCTCGGGCCCCGGCCCGGCCCGTACGCCCGCTCGCTCGAGATCGGCGCCGGCACGGGCTACTTCAGCCTCAACATGCTGCAGGCGGGGATCGTCCGCGAGGCGACCTGCACGGACATCTCGCCGGGCATGCTCGCCACCCTGGAGGCCAACGCCGCGCGGCTCGGGCTCAGCGTCGGGACCGCCGCCTGCGACGCCGCCGAGCTGCCGTTCGAGGACGCCAGCTTCGACCTCGTCTTCGGCCACGCGGTGCTGCACCACCTGCCCGAGCTCGATCGCGCCTTCGCCGAGTTCCACCGCGTGCTGGCGCCCGGCGGGACGCTGTTCTTCGCCGGCGAGCCGTCGCTCCGCGGCGACCGCATCGCCGCCGTGCCCAAGGGGGTGGCCTGGCGGATCTCCCCCGCCTGGCGCGCCGCGCTGCGCGTGCCCAAGGCGCCGCACCTCAACGGCCATCCGAGGGCGGCCGGCGACGACCACCACCTCGAGGGCCAGGTCGACGTCCACGCCTTCGTGCCGGCCGACCTCGAGCGCCACGCGCGCGCCGCCGGCTTCACCGGCATCCGCGTGCGCGGCGAGGAGCTGCTGGCGAACTGGTTCGGCTGGTTCAACCGCACGCTGGAGGCCAGCGCGGACCCGAAGCGGATCCCGATGCCGTGGATCCATTACGCGCACCGGGGCTACCTGCTGCTGCAGGGCGTCGACCGGCGCCTGCTCGAGGGCCGCCTGCCGCCGCAGCTCTTCTACAACTTGATGCTTGCGGCCTCCAAGCCCTGATCCTGAGCCGGAGCCGGCGCGCGGCCCCCGGCCGGAGCTCCCGCCGAGCCCGCTCGAGATGCTCCGCGATCGCCGCGCGATCGTGGACACCGGCGTCGGCCCGGTCGCCTTCGTCACGGTCAACGCGCTCGCGGGGCTCGAGCCGGCGGCCGCGGTCGCGGTGGGAATCCAGCTCGTGATCACCGCCGAGCGGCTGATCCGCCGGCGGCCGGCCACGAACGCCGTCGGCGGCCTGCTCGGCACCGGCCTGGCCGTGTTCATCGCGCTGCGCAGCGGCAGCGCCGAGGGCTACTTCGTCCCGCGGATGATCTATGCGGCCGTGCTCTCGCTCGTGTTCGCCGCCTCGGTCGTGATCCGCAAGCCGCTCGTCGGGATCCTGATCGGCGCGCTCTACCGCGCTCCGAAGGAGTGGATCGAGGACCGCCGCGTGCGTCGCGCGTTCGGCGAGGTCACGCTCGCCTGGTCCGGCCTGTTCGCGTTCCGGGCGATCGTCTACCTCGTGCTGATCTCTGCCGGCAAGGCGGGCTGGCTCGCGGTCGCCAGCGTCGCCATGGGCTGGCCCGCGTTCCTGCTGCTGCTGTTCTTCTCCTACCGCTACGTGCCGCGGCGGCTGGCTCAGCTGGGCGCGCCGCCCAGGCCCGAGCACGACTGAAGCAACTGAGTCAGCTCGGTTGCGGGCATGGGGCGTGCCAGGTGGAAGCCTTGGCCGTGGCTCGCCCCGGCGCGGCGCAGGTGGTCGAGCTGCTCCGGCGTCTCGATGCCCTCGGCCACCACGTAGAGCCCCAGCTCGCGTGCGAGCTGCAGCATCGCGCCGATCAGCGCGGCGCCGCGGGCGTCGCCGGGCACGCCGGCCAGGAACGAGCGGTCGAGCTTGAGGATGTGCACGGTCAGGTGGCGCAGGCGGGTCAGCGACGAGAAGCCCGCGCCGAAGTCGTCGATCGCGATCTTCACGCCGAGGGCCGCGATGCGCTCGAGCACCAGCGCCACGACCGCGGGCTCGGACAGCGCGGACTCGGTGAGCTCGATCACCAGCATCCCCGGCCCCAGCTCGTGGGCGCGCATGCGGTCGGTCAGCCGGTGGGCGAAGCCCGGGCTCATGAGCTCGAGCGGCGAGACGTTGTAGGCGACCTCGATCTCGAGGCCGGCGTCGCGCCAGGCGCGCGCCTGGCGGCAGGTCGCATCGAGCACCCACCCGCCGATCGCCTCGATCACCCGGTGTCCTCGGCGAGCGGGATGAACTCGGCCGGGGAGACCATGCCGCGCTCGGGGTCGTTCCAGCGCACGAGCGCCTCGGCGCCGATGATGCCCTCGCTCGCCAGATCGACCACTGGCTGGAAGTGCAGCTCGAGCTGCTGCTCGGCCAGCGCGGTGCGCAGCCGCCCGGTCAGCTCGAGGCGGCGCGTGGCGGTGTCGTCGGCCGCGCGGTACAGCGCGTGGCGCCCGCGGCCGGCGCGCTTGGCCTGGTACATCGCCGCTCGGCGTGCTTGAGCAGGTCGGTCGCGTCGAGCGCGTCCGCGGGGAAGAGGCTGATGCCGACGCTGGCGCCGACCCGCAGCGCGGCGCCGCCTCCGAGGCCGCGCGGCCGTCGCCCGGCAGATCCTCCAGCAGCAGCATGAACTCGTCGCCGCCGTGCCGCGTGAGCAGGCGCACGTCCCCGACGCGACGTTCCAGCCGGCGCGCGATCGCGCACAGCAGCTCGTCGCCGGCCGCGTGGCCGAGCGAGTCGTTGACCGTCTTGAAGTCGTCCAGGTCGAGGTTGAGCAGCGCGACCGTCGTGCGGGCGCCGCGGGCGCGGGAGACCGCGTCCTCGAGGCGCTCTTCGAGCAGCGCGCGGTTGGCGAGCCCGGTCAGGCGGTCGTGGTAGGCGAAGTGCGCCAGCTCCTGCTCGCTGCGGTGGCGCGAGGTCACGTCGGTGGCGACGCCGATCACCGCGGGTCCGCCGTCGTGGCGGTCGCGCACCGGCGAGTAGGAGACGTCGAAGACCAGCTCGCCCACCTCCATCAGCCCCGCGACGTGCTGGCCGGCGAGCGCCCGGCGAACCGCATCGGCGATCTTCGGCATCCCGGCATCGGCGCGGACTCGACGATCGTCGACATCTGCGCCTCAGAGACCCGGAGGCGCGCCTGGGCGCTGCGCAGCTCGGTGACGTCGACGAGCACGCCCTGCGAGTACCGCGGCCGGCCGTCGGTGCCGCGCACGATCGTCTCCTGGTCGAGCAGGTGCACGACCGTGCCGTCCTCGGCGACGATGCGGTACTCGAAGTCGACCGGGATCTCCTCGCGCGTGCGGCGGGCCATCTCGTCGATCACCCAATCGCGGTCGGCGGGGTGCACGACGGAGGTCCAGAACTGCGGGTCCTCGGTCCAGCGCTCGGGCGGGAAGCCCGTCAGCGCCTCGATCTGCGGGCTGATGTAGCGGATCGAGACGGCCTCGTCGTAGTCGCAGATGTAGGTGACCGTCGGGACCTGCTCGACGAGCCTGCGGAAGCGCGCCTCGGCGTCCTGGAGCGCGGCCTGCGCCGCTTCGAGGGCCGCCTCGCGGCGCGCGTCGGCGCCGCCGGCGCCGGCGTGGCTGAGCAGGGACGAGGGCGCGCGCGAGGGCATCGGGGGACATGAGGTTCATCGGCCGCCGGCCCGTCGGGTTGAGCTTCTTCACCGGTTTCGTCACGGCCGCGTGCCGAGCGACCTCAACCGCTCGCGCGCGATCAGCGCGGTGGCCCGCGCCGACACCTTCGCGTGACGGTAGGCGTAGGTCGCGTCGCCCTGCAGGCGGCGCGCCCGGCCCGGCCGTGAGGGCGCGACGAGCGCCGACGGCCGCGCCCGCGCGGTCATCCCGTCGCCGGCCAGCACCTCCAGCGCGCGCTCGGCGATCCACACCTGCCCGAGCGCCGTCGGGTGCACGCGGTCGGCCATCACGAGGTTGCGGGCGCCGAAGCCGCGCAGGTCGAGCAGCAGCGCTCCGGCGGCGCGCGCGTTGCGCTCGACGATCGCGTTGCCCTCGCCCAGGTGGCCGGCGCGCGGGCGCCCGAGGTCGAGCGGGAACGTCGCGGTCAGCACGCGCGCGCAGCGCTCGGCGAGGAACGCGAGCGCCGTCGCGTGGTCGCGCGCGAAGGCCGCCGGGTCGAAGTCGAGCGCGCGCACGTCGTTGACGCCCACGTAGAGGCAGCCGAGGTCCCAGCGGAGACCCGCCTGCGCCTCCACGGCGCCCAGCTGGCGCTCCACCACGTCGGCCGCCCGGGCCCCGTCGGTGGCCACGCCCGTGTAGGGCAGCCCGAGCCCGCGCGCGGTCCACAGCGCCCACGACTGCAGCGCCACGCCGTACTGCAGCTCCCCGCCCCCGTTGGTGATCGAGTCGCCGAGTGCGACGACGCCGAGGGGGCAGCTCATGCGGCCGCATCCTAGAGTTGATGCGCGAATGCAAGATCTGACCCCAGCCGCGGTGGGCACGTGGTCCGGCGGGCGCTTCATGCGCTTCGGCAAGCCGCTCGACGACGAGCGCTTCGCGGCGCTCGTGCGCCCCGGCGGCGGCATCTCCACCGTGATCACCGCCGACGCCTACGGCGCCGGCGACGCCGACCGCCTGCTCGGCGCCGCGCTGGCCGGCGTCCCGCGGGGGGACTACGCGCTGGTGGGCGCGATCGGGCACGACTTCTACGAGGGCGAGCGCGAGGGCGCGAAGGGCTTCCCGCGCTTCACCGACCCGCGGCTGCGCGGCCCCGAGGGCTACGGGGACTACGTGCGGATGGCGACCGAGCGCAGCCTCGAGCGCTGCGGCGCCGACGCGTTCGACCTGCTGCTGCTGCACAACCCCGACCGCACCGGCTACACGGGCGAGGCGGTCTGGGACGCGCTGGAGGCGGTCCGCGCCGACGGGCTGACGGCGCGCCTGGGCGTCGCGCCCGGGCCGGCGAACGGCTTCACGCTGGACGTGATCGACTGCTTCGAGCGCTTCGGCGAGCGGATCGACTGGGCGATGGTGATCCTCAACCCGCTCGAGCCCTGGCCCGGCGAGCTGGTGCTGCCGGCGGCCGAGCGCCACGGCGTCGAGCTGATCACGCGCGTCGTCGACTACGGCGGGCTGTTCCACGACGACGTGCTGCCCGGGCACCCGTTCCCGCAGTGGGACCACCGCACGTTCCGGCCCGACGGCTGGATCGAGCGCGGCCGCGAGCGGCTGGAGCGGATGCGCCCGATCGCCGAGCGCCACGGGATGTCGGCGCTGCAGCTCGCGTGCGCCTGGAATCTCTCGCACGCGCCAGTGCGCTGCGTCGCCCCGACGCTGATCCAGGAGCCCGGTCCCGGCGCGCGCCCGATCGAGGACAAGCGCGCCGAGCTCGCGGCGGTCGCCTCGCTGCCGGCGCTGAGCGCCGAGGAGGTCGAGGAGATCCGCGCGGTCGGCGACAACACCGGCTCGATGACGCTCAAGGGCGCCGCCGTCGGCTTCGACGGCGCGCCCGCCGCCGACCGCTGGCCGCTGACCGACGACCTGACGGCCGTCGCCGGCCGCTGGGGCATCGACCCGGCGCGCGATCTCGTCAAGGGCTGAGCGCAACGCGCGCCACGCGCGCCGCGCGGCCGCGCTTTGGCAGGCGCCGGCGGCGTGGGCTGGCGGCGCGTTGCGTGGGCAAGGGCATTGCTCGTAGGGGAGGGGATTGGCCCGGTCGCGTATCGACGGGTCACTTGTTCACGCATGGAGTGAACAAGTGACCCCTCGCTTCACCGGGAGCAAACCCCCTTCCCGTACAAGCCCCTGCCGTTGCCCACGCCGGCGCAACCAGCGACGCCACCGGCGCCTGCAACATCACGGCCCGAGCTCGACCGCCTGCGAGAACGTCCCGCGGTCGAAGAACTCGAGCCGCGGCGCGGTCGCGATGCCCTGGACCTCGACCTCGTAGAGCTTGCGCGGGTCGCGCCAGCTCGCCGGGTCGGGGTTGCCGAAGCGGGTCGCCAGCGCCTTCTGCGCCGCGCCCGCCGCGCGCACCAGTCCGGCGGTCGAGAGCGAGTGGAAGCCGGCCGCCTCGGCCGCGCCCATGTCGTACGGGTGCGATCCGCCGCGCTGGCCGAGCAGGGTCACCGCGGCGGGCGGGAGCGTGTCCTCGACGGCCTCCTTGAGCGCCTCGAACGCGGCCACGCCCGGATCGATCGTCCCGTTGGCGTCGGTGCGGTCGTAGTTGCCGTCCCAGGCGACGATCGTGTCGAGCACGGTCCGCGCGGGGCCGGCGGCCGCCGCCTGCGCGGCCTTCAGCCGTCCGTCGAGCAGGGGCCGCTGCTGCGCGGTCGTGCCGACCCGGCGCTCGATCGCCTTCAGTCCGGTGACCGTGCGGTCGGTCGTCTCCCGCAGCGCCTGCTGCAGGAACGCGCCGCGGTGCAGGTCGCCCTCGTTGGTCTCCTGCGCGGGGGCGTCGCCGCTGGTCCAGCCCACCGACGGCAGGTTGTTCCAGTTCCCCAGGTAGCCCGCGGGCGGGTCGATCACCTTCGGGCGTGCCTTGACGCGGAGCAGCCCACGCCACTCGGCCTCGCCGGTGCCGGGCAGCGGCAGCCGCTCGTCCCAGCGCTTCGGGCGCAGCGGCAGCAGGCCGGGGTGCCACCAGCCGATGTGGCCGCCGTCGTCGGCGGCGAGCAGGTTCTCGTTCCACGTCAGGTTCGCGGCGGCGCTGTCGACCTGGGCGACCGTGTCGGCGTCGTTGAGCGCGGTCAGGCCGACGAACGTCTGCATCTCGCGGCCCCATATCGCGTAGCGGCGCGCATAGGCGCGCTTGCCGGAGGTCGCCTGCACCGGCCCGTGGACCGTGCGGCAGAAGCGCCGCTTGACGGACTTCGCGCCGGAGACCTTGAACGTCTCGGTGCGGCAGCGCATCTTGCGGACCTTGCCCTTGTAGCGGTAGCGCTCCTTGCCGGCGAGTCGCTCGACGTAGAGGTCGTCGTCGTCGCCGAGGCCGCTCGTGATGCCCCACGCCACGCGGCCGTTGTGGCCGGCGGCGATCACCGGGATGCCGGGGCCGGTCACGCCGCGCACGTCGAGGCCGGGCGCGTGGACCTCGTACTCGACGAACAGCTCGGGGATCGAGAAGCCCAGCTGCGGCGCCGAGAACAGCGACGCCGTGTTGCCGGGACCGTGCAGCGCGAAGTGGAACGAGCCGCCGCGCGCGGGCAAGCGGCCGGCCACGTGCGCCAGCGCCGGCTTGGCCTTCGGCGGCTTGAGCTTCCTGAGGAACCTCTGGGTCGCCTTGTAGCCGCGCCGCTCGTCGGCGCGGCTGCGGCCGGGCTGCGATGGGTAGCGGCCGCGCGATGCGGGCACCGTCGACACCTGGTTCGGCTGGCGCAACGGCAGGTAGCGGGCGAAGCGCTTGGCCCCGAGCGCCCGCAGCGCGCGCCAGTTGTCGAGCTCGCGGCCGTCGTCGGAGGGCACCGTGCGGGCCAGCTGGACGCCGATCGAGGCCGAGTCCAGCGCCGTCCAGCGCCCCGGGGAGAGGCCGAGCAGCGCGAGCTCGCGCGGGCGCACCGACGGATCGGCGGCCACGCGCGCGATCCAGGCGTTCACGCCATCGGAGTAGGCGTCGAAGCGCGCCCGCAGCGCCGCGGGCAGCTTGCGCAGCTGCGCGCGCAGCTCCTTGCGCGTGTAGTAGTCGCGGCGGGCGACGATGTCGGACTGCAGCCGGCCGTTGCCGAGCACCTCGGCGAGCCGCCCCTGGGTCGAGCGGCGGAACAGCTCGAGCTCCACCAGCCGGTCCTGGGCGACCGCGTAGCCGACGCCGAACCAGGCGTCACCGGCCGAGCCGGCGCGCACGTTCGGCACGCCGTAGGCGTCGCGCGTGATCGTGACGCCGACGCGCGGGGTCTCGACCGTGCCGGGCTGGTCGAAGCCGGCGGGCTTGAAGGCGAAGCTCTCGAACAGCGCGACCTGGTCGGTCAGGTGCGGGTTCTGGGTGCTCTCGTCGGGCGGGACGAAGCCGGACTGCCCCGGCGGGAGCACGCTCTCCGCGCTCCGAACGCCGGCGACCGCCGCGGCGGGGAGCACCAGGACGACCGCCAGCGCGGCCGCCGTCGCCTTCCATGACCCGTGCGAACCCACATTTCCCTCCTGCTCGGCTACGGCCGCGGACGCTACCAGCCACAATGGGAGGTGGACATGGACTCGCTGCGCGGAAAGCTGCTGCTCGCCTCGCCGACGATGACGGACCCGAACTTCGCCCGCGCGGTCGTGCTGATCGCCGAGCACACGGAGGAGGGCGCGATGGGGCTGGTGCTCAACCGGCCGGCCGAGACGACCGTCGGCGAGGCCGTGCCCGACCTCGCATGGCTGGCGGATGACGAGGCCAGCGTGTTCGTCGGCGGCCCGGTCGCCGAGACCGCGGTGATCGTGCTCGCCGAGTTCGACCGCCCCGACCTCGCGGGCGCGCTCGTGGAGGACGACCTCGGCTTCATCGGCGCCGACGCCGACGAGCCCTCGCAGCTCGACGGCGCGGTCCGCCGGGCGCGCGTGTTCGCCGGGCACGCGGGCTGGGGGCCCGGCCAGCTCGAGGACGAGCTGGCCGAGGACGCCTGGATCGTGGAGCCGCCGCGCCGCGAGGAGGTCTTCACCGAGGACCCGGACGACCTGTGGGCCGCGGTGCTGCGCCGCAAGGGGCGCCGCTACGCGCTGCTGTCCACGATGCCGCCCGACCCGTCGCTGAACTGATCAGGCCGCGATCGCCGGCACCCGGTCGTCGAGCCGGTAGCCCGCGCCGCGCACGGTCTCCAGCGACGAGCGGCCGAAGGGCCGGTCGATCTTGTCGCGCAGGTAGCGGACGTAGACGTCGACGATGTTCGAGCGGTTCTCGTAGTCGTAGTCCCAGGCGTGCTCGAGCAGCTGGTAGCGCGAGAGCACCTCGCCCGGGTGGCGCATGAAGGTCTCCAGGAGCTGGAACTCC
>Ga0126313_10001846_pt1 | contig 11474 bp, 9 predicted proteins | sample Plot105A_FD_89954 | JGI IMG/M metagenome (GOLD analysis project Ga0126313, IMG submission 89954) | Serpentine soil microbial communities from UC McLaughlin Reserve, CA, USA - Plot105A | ecosystem: Environmental > Terrestrial > Soil > Grasslands | place: USA: UC McLaughlin Reserve, Lake County...
GCGCGGAACCAGAGCAGCCCGACCAGGGTCTTCGAATCGCGACACTGCGCGATTACCTCGTCGAGCTGAGCGATCGGCGTGGCCGCGATATCGATCCGCTCCGTGTCGTCGGCCTCGGCGCGCTCGTCGTAGAGGTCGGTTGCCAGGTACACATGGCACTCCTCGTCGGCGAAGCCCGGCGACGTGTAGAAGCTCGTCAGGTGCTCCCACTTGCGGGCCCCCTTGCCGATCTCCTCCGCTAGCTCCCGCTTCGCGGTATCCAGGCGTCCCTCGCCTTCCTCGTCGAGCTTCCCGGCCGGCAGCTCGAGCAGCGCCTCCTCGTCGACGGCCTCGCGCGGCTGGCGGACGAGATAGAGCGTCTCGCCGTCGTGCGCGACCACCGCCACCGCGCCGGGATGGACGACGATCTCCCGCTCGGCCTCGCCGCCGTCCTCATAGCGGAAGCGGTCCACCCTGACGCTTGTGATCCTCCCCTCCCAGGCGGTCTCGCTGCCGACGCGCTCGAACTTCATCCGGCGACGCTCGCCGCGACGATCGCCAAGGTCACGTCGAGCATTGTCTCTATCGCCTCGACCGTCACCGACTCGTCCGGCTGATGGTTCCGCTCGGTTCCATTGGCGACGTTAACCATCGGCAGCCCGGCGGCAATGAAGGCGTTGGCGTCACTGCCGCCGCCGGTCGCGATGTACTCCGGCTCGATCCCGCGGGCGCGAAGACCCGCCGCGGCGACCTCCACCGGTCGGGCCGTCCGCGGCAGCCGGTAGCCGCGAAACATGCGCTCGACCGAGGTCTCGACATCGCAGTCCGCGTCGCTCGCCGCCTCCGCGGCCGCGTCGACCATCTCGCCGACCACCTCCCCAGCCCGCGCCTCGTCGAGGCTTCGGGCTTCGAACTCGGCGGTACAGCGCTCCGCCACGACATTGGGGGAGGTGCCGCCCTCTATCCGCCCCACGTTCGCCGTCGTCTCGTCGTCGAGACGACCAATCCGCATCGAGGCGATCGCTCGGCTCGCGGCGGCGATCGCATTGCGACCGGCCTCCGGCCGAATGCCGGCGTGCGCCGCCTGGCCGCGGAAGCGCGCCTCGAGCCGGTAGTAAGTCGGCGACGCGACGATCACCTCACCGATCGGTGACGCGTGATCGAAGACGAACCCGAACTCGGATCGCAGCCGGGTGCGGTCGAATGCCTTGGCTCCGCGCAACGCGCGCTCCTCGGAGGTCGTGAAAACGAGCTCCAGCTCGCGCGGCGGTCCGTCTCGAACCAGACGTCGAGCCGCGCCCACCAGCGTGGCCACCGCCGCCTTGTTGTCTGCGCCGAGGATGGCCTCGTGGCGGTTCGTGAGGACTCCGTTCTCGCGGGTGACCTCGACCGGCGCATCGAGCGGCACCGTGTCGAGGTGGGCGCAGAGCATGATGGCGCCCGCCCCCTCCGGCCCCGGAATGCGGGCGAGAAGGTTGCCCGCATCGGCGCCGGTCTCCGCGGCGGTGTCGTCCTCCTCGACCTGGAGGCCCAGCTCGCGTAGAGCGGCGGTGACCGCGTCGGCCATGGCCCGTTCGCGGCCGGAGGGGCTCTCGATCTCGCAGAATCGGATGAAGTCGTCGAGCAGCCGCTCGCGCTCCTGGTCCGAAGCAGGGTGAAGCGTCGTGGCGCTCACGGGCGGCAGGCTATCGCCGCCCGCCACGGTAACGTCGCCGGCCGTGGAGACCCTTACCTGGAAGCAAGCGCTCCGATGGCGGATGGACCGCCATCACTTCCTGCGTCGCGCGCGGCGGGAGGAGATGCTCGCGGTCGCCGGGCGGATCTGCGGCCTCCACGCGCAGGTGATGTCCTCCGCCGAGCTGACGCTCTGGGCACGGGTGGAGGATCTCGATCGCGACGCGGTCAAGCGGGCGCTCTGGGACGACCGGACCCTGGTGAAGCTGTGGGCGATGCGCGGCACCCTCCATCTGCTCCCTGCGTCGGAGCTCGGCATGTGGCTGGGGGCGCTCGGCACGTACGAGCATTACCTGAAGCCGGTGTGGCTCCGGAACTTCGAGGTCACGCGCGAGGAGCTCGAGGACCTCATCGACGCCGTGGGTGCCGCGCTCGACGGCGAGCTGCGCACCCGCGTCGAGCTCGCGGCGGAGGTCGAGCGCGTGACGGGCTCGTCGTCGATGGCGGAGCGACTGCAGCACAGCTGGGGGTCGTACCTGAAGCCGGCGTCGTACCGGGGCGTGCTCTGCTTCGGCCCGGGCGAGGGGCAGCGGGTGCGCTTCACGAGGCCGGGCAGCTGGATCCGCGGCGGCATCGAGACGGTCGCGCCCGACGACGCCGTCCGTAACATCACGCGGCGCTATCTCGGCGCTTTCGGTCCCGCTACGCGCGAGGACCTCGGACGCTGGTGGGGGGTGAGCGCCGCCAGAGCGAGGCGCATGCTCGGTGCGCTGGGCGACGAAGCCGTAGAGGTCGACGTCGAGGGAGAGAAGTTTTGGATGCTCGCCGAGCACGTGTCCGAGGTGGCCGGGGCGAACCCGGGCAACACCGCCCGGCTGCTGCCGGGATTCGACCAGTGGGTGATCGGCGCGTCCCGCACCGCTCCGGCGCAGCTCGACCCCGAGCACAAGGCACGGGTGTACCGCCCGCAAGGTTGGATCTCGCCGGTGCTGCTCGTAAACGGCCGCATCGAGGGGGTCTGGCGGCACGAGCGCAAGGGCCGCCGGCTTGTCGTCGAGCTCGAACCCTTTGGCCGGTTGCCGAAGTGGGCGTGCAGCCAGGTCGAGCGGGAAGCGGGACGCCTCGCCGATTTCCTGGGCGGCGAGCTCGCCATCAGCTGGGCCAGCTAGCGAGCGATTCGCGCTTAAGCCCGCGATCCGATGCGATTCGTGATCAGGCCGGGGATTCCGCCCGCACGTCCGGCTCGACCTCCGGTGCTCGCTGGCGCGCCCGCTCGAGCGCGGCTCCCACGAACTCCCGGAACAGCGGCTGCGGGCGGAGCGGCCGCGACTTGAACTCCGGGTGGAACTGCGACGCGACGAAGAAGGGGTGGTCGAGGAGCTCGATCACTTCCACGAGCCGGTCGTCCGGGGAGGTGCCGCCGAAGACGAGACCGGAGTGCTCGAGGCGCTTTCGGAGGTGGTTGTTTACCTCGTATCGGTGCCGGTGGCGCTCATAGATCACGGCCTCGCCATAGACCTCGCGCACGCGGGTGCCGTCGTGGAGCTTCACCGGGTCCGCGCCCAGGCGCATCGTGCCGCCCATGTCCCGGACCTCCTTCTGCTCCGGGAGTAGGTCGATCACCGGGTACGGGGTCTCAGGGTCGAACTCGGTCGAGTTGGCCCCGTCCATGCCCGCCACGTGACGGGCGAACTCGGCCACGGCGATCTGCATCCCGAGACAGATCCCGAGATAAGGGATCTCTTGCTCGCGGGCGTACCGCGCCGCCTGGATCTTGCCCTCGATCCCGCGAACCCCGAAGCCGCCCGGCACGAGCACGCCGTCGCAGGCGGCGAGCGCCCTCTCGGCCTCCTCGTCTGTGAGCCGTTCGGAATCAACCCAGCGGACCTCGACGCTGCCGCCGTGGTGCGCCCCTGCGTGGTTGAGCGCCTCGATCACGGACAGGTACGCGTCGGCGAGCTGGGTGTACTTGCCCACGAGACCGATCCGAACCGGTGTCGAGGCCGATTCGATCCCGCCGACGAGCCGCCGCCAGTCGCTCAAATCGGCCGGCGGGGCGTCGATCCCGAAGTGGGCGAGCACGGCGTCGTCGACCCCCTCCACCTCGAACTCGAGCGGGACCTTGTAGATCGAGTCGACATCGCGCGCCGATACCACCGAGGTGACCGGCAGGCTCGCAAACAGCGCGATCTTCTCGCGGATGTCTCGGCCGAGCGGCTCCTCGCAGCGGCACATGACCACGTCGGGCTGGATGCCGATTCGGCGCAGTTCCTGCACCGAGTGCTGCGTGGGCTTCGTCTTCAGCTCGCCGGCGTGGCCGAGGAACGGGACGAGCGTGAGGTGCACGAACATGCAGCGGTCGCGCCCGAGGTCCGAGGCGAACTGGCGCAGCGCCTCGAGGAACGGCAGCGACTCGATGTCGCCGACCGTGCCGCCGATCTCCGTGATCACAATGTCGACGTCGGTGGTCTCGGCGACGAGCCGGATGCGGTTCTTGATCTCGTCGGTGATGTGGGGGATCACCTGCACCGTGCCGCCGAGGTAGTCGCCCCTGCGCTCGCGGCGGATCACCGAGTTGTAGATCGCGCCGGCCGTGGCGTTCGAGGCGCGGCTCGTGTTCACGTCGGTGAAGCGCTCGTAGTGGCCGAGGTCGAGATCGGTCTCGGCGCCGTCCTCGGTGACGAACACCTCGCCGTGCTGGAACGGGCTCATCGTGCCGGGATCCACGTTGATGTACGGGTCGAACTTCTGGATCGTCACCGACAGGCCGCGCGCGACGAGCAGCTGCCCGAGCGACGCCGCAGCGATCCCCTTGCCGAGAGCGGAGACGACGCCGCCGGTGACGAATATGAAGCGGGTTTCGGGGCGCGTCTGGGGCAAAGGGACTCTGGGGCGCTCAGTCTACTCGGGTGTCCGGCGGAAGCGCGGCTCTCACGCCGCCGCCGCGATCAGCTGCTCGGCGTGCCTGCGCGCGGCGCCGTCGGAGTCCTCGGCGCCGAGCATCCGAACGAGCTCCGCCACGACACCCTCGCCCTCGAGCGCCTCCACCCTTGTGAGGGCGGTGTCCGCCACCGCGGACTTCTCGATCCGGTAGTGCGAGCCGGCGACCGCGGCGACCTGCGGAAGGTGCGTTATGCACAGGACCTGACGGCTCTCCGCAAGCGCGCGCAGGCGCTCGCCCACCGCTCGCGCGGTCTGACCGCCCACTCCGGCGTCCACCTCGTCGAACACGAGCGTCCTCGACTCGCCGGCCCCGGCGACGGTCATGAGGGCGAGCATGACCCGCGAGAGCTCGCCCCCCGACGCGGCCTCGCGGATCGGCGCAGCGGGCACACCGGGGTTCGGGGCGAGCATGAGCTCGACCCGCTCCGCCCCCGAGGGGCCGATCCCTCCGTCGCGCGGCTCGACCTCGACCGTGAATGACGCTCCTTCCATCGCTAGCGCCGCCAGCTCGCCCCTCACCCGCTTGGCGAGCCGCGGGGCCGCCTTGCGGCGAGCGTCGCCGAGACGTGCGGCCAGCCGCTCGAGCGCGGCGCGGGCGGCGCGCAGCTCCTCCTCCGCCCGCTCGCTCTCCACCTCGGCGCGCTCGAGCCGGTCGCGCTCGGCTCGGCAGCGCTCGGCGTGCGCCAGCACCGCCGCCACGCTGCCGCCGTGCTTTCGCTCGAGGCGGTCGTAGCGCTCGAGCCGCTCCTCCACCTGCTCGATCCGCCCCGGCTCGGACTCGAGCGAGTCGAGGTAGCGGCGAAGGTCCGCGCCAATCTCCTCGGCCTCGAGGCGCAGCGCCGCGAGCCGGCCCGCGAGCACGTCGAACTCCGGATCGGCGCCGGCCACGGAGCCGGCGAGCCGCTCCGCCTCGGCGAGCAGCAGCGCCGCGCCGCCGTCGCCCTCGGAGGCGATCGCCTCGGCGCCTGCCCCGGCCGCCGCGACGAGCCCGTCCATCCGCCGCAGCCGCTCGCGCTCCGTGAGGAGCGACTGCTTCTCCTCCTCCGCGGGCGCGAGCTCCTCGATCTCGGAGATCTCGAAGGCGAGCAGGTCGAGGTCGCGGTCGCGCGTGCCGGCGCGCTCACTCAGCTCCACGAGCTCGGCCTCGAGCGCGCGCACACGCGCGTACGCGTCGCCGACCTGGCGGCGCAGCGTGAGCTGGTCGCGCCCGCAGAAGCCGTCGAGCAGGTCGAGCTGTGCCGAGGCGAGCGTGAGCCGGCGGTGCTCGTGCTGGCCGAAGAAGGCGACCAGCCGTCCGGCTAGCGCCTGCAGGTCCGGCGCCGTGGCCGAGCGACCCTGGACGAACGCCCTCGTGCGGCCGCCGGCGCCGACGCGGCGGGCGACGACGATCTCACGCGGACCGGATTCCGCCTCGTCGCCCTCGTCGCCCACAAGCTCGCGAACCCCCGCGAGCGCGGGCTCTTCGAGGAGCGCGGCCGGCAGCTCGAAGACACCCTCCACGTACGCCTCGCGGGCGCCGGGGCGCACGATTCCGGACCGCGGCTTGCCGCCGAGCAGAAGGTCGAGCGCATGCGCGAGCACGGTCTTCCCCGCGCCGGTCTCACCGGTGATCGCCGTGAGCGCCGCACCTGGCCGCAGCTCGGCGCGCTCGATCAGCAGCAGGTTCTCGATCCGGAGCTCGAGGAGCACCCGGCAGATGTACCAGGGGGACCCGACGGAGCCGCGTGCGGAGACGCTCCGATGACCCTCGCGTCGCGCGTCATTAGGCGAGCCGGCCGAATTTGTCGCGCAGCCGGTGGTAGAAGGTCGCGCCCGGCGCCTGGGCGAGCAGTGCGCGGCCGCCCTCGAAGCGGATCCGCATCGTGCGCTCGCTGGCAAGTGCGCACACCGCACGCCCGTCCGTCGTCATCTCGACGTCCTCGCGGCGCGAGCGGTTCGTGACCTCGAGCGGGTCGTCGGGGGCGACGACGAGCGACCGCGCCGTGAGAGTGTGCGGAGCGATGAACGAGACGACGAAGCCCTCCACGCCCCACGCGAGCACCGGCCCGCCGTTCGCGAGGTTGTAGCCCGTGGACCCGGCCGGGGTGGACACGACGAGCCCGTCGCAGCGGACCTCGCCCAGCTGCTCGCCGGCGACCGAGTACGCCAGCTCCGCGACGCGCCCGTTCTGCCGCCGGTGGAAGGACATGTCATTCACCGCGACGCGCTCCCCGTCGACGGTATTCGCCACGAGCGCCGGCAGCTGCATGACGTCGAACTCTCCCGCGAACGCTCGGCGGACACCGTCCTCGAGCTCCCCCGGCTCCACCGTCGCGAGGAAGCCGATCGCGCCGAAGTTGACCGCGAACACCGGAACGCCGCGCCCCGCGTATTGGCGCAGGGCGGACAGGATGGTCCCGTCGCCACCGAGGACGAGCGCGAGGTCCACACCGTCGTCGCCGTCGGGGCTCGGCTCCAGGCCGTGCTTGCGCGCCTCGTCGGGCGCGATCCTGACCTCCACGCCGGCCTCGGCGGCCAGCTCGAGCACGCGCCGGAGCGGACCGCCGGTGTCCTCCGTGCGGGCGTGGCTGAAGATCGCGACCGCCCGGGGCGGTGCCAGCGGTGCGGCGCTCAGGGCTCGGCCCTCCGAGCCGCCGCCTCGAGGTCCTCGACCGCGCCCGGCCGCCCGCTCTCGGCCATCCACACGAAGCTCTCGAGGTTGCCCGCCGGCCCCGGGAGCCCCGATGGGGTGTACCCGAGCACGTCGGCACGGAGCTCGTCGCGAGCGTGCCGCCCGACGGCCACGAGCGCCTCGCGCCGCTCGTCTGCGGAGCGCACGACACCGCCCTTCCCGACCGCCTCGCGCCCGGCCTCGAACTGCGGCTTGACGAGCGCCAGAAGGTCGAAGCGCTCGGCCGCGCACGCCACGAGCGCGCCGAGCAGCTTGCGCAGCGAGATGAACGACACGTCGACCACGATCAGGACCGGCCGGTATGGAAGCTCCCCGGGGCCGAGCGTACGGGCGTTGCGGCGCTCGATCACGGTCACGCGCGGATCGTTCCGGAGCTTCCAGTGGAGCTCGCCGTAGGCGACGTCGACCGCGATCACCGATTCGGCGCCGCGCTGCAGCAGGCAGTCGGTGAAACCGCCTGTGGATGCCCCCACGTCCAGGGCGCGCGCGCCCGCCGGATCGAGGCCGAAGCCGTCGAGGGCGTTGGCGAGCTTGACCCCGCCGCGCGAGACGAACGGGGCCGGCTGTGCGACGTCGAGCCGCTCGTCGCCCGCCACGAGCTGGCCGGGCTTCCGGGCGGGTGCGCCGGCCACGCGCACGTCGCCCGCCAGCACCGCGGCGGCGGCGCGCGACCGCGACTGGTACAGCCCGCGCTCGGCGAGCAGGGTGTCGAGCCGCCGCTTCCCCACGCGCGCAGGGTACTTCGCGAGGGGAGAATCGCGCCTCTGTGACCCACGTCACACAGCCCTCACCTACCGGGAGTAGCGTCGATCGCGATGACTGTAGTACGGCTAATCAACCCGGCCTTCCGCGCCGGCCTGCTGCTCACAGCGGGCACCGTGGTGATCGTCGGGCCGCTCTTCGTCGGCGCGAGCGCCGCCGCGATCGTTACCGGCATGATCGTGGGGATCCTGGCCGTCGCCCTCGCTCTGTCCGGCACCGAGTTCGAGGGGCGCGCCACGCTCCCGCTCGCGGCCCAGGCCGTCTACGACCGCGGACTGGCGCTCGGCCTGCTCGTGGCAGCGATCGTCTTCGGCAGCGCCGGCGAGAGCGAGGCCATGGCGGTCTTCGCCGCCGCCGGCATCGCCGCGCTGGTCGTGACCTCCATAACCCGCTACAGCGCCCGCCCCATCTAACAACTTCCCCTCAACGACGCACATATCGCATCACTCCTCCCTCAGGAACGGCCCCGCGGAAGCGGGGCCGTTCCAGTTCGAGGCCGGGCACCGCGACGGGCGCCCATCTAGACTGCCGGCCCCCATGGCCACGCACCACTACGAGACGCGCCTTCGCTGGACCGGCTCGACGGGGCTCGGCTGGGAGGACTACGGGCGCGAGCACAGTGCGCTGGCGCCGCCGGCCGAACAGGAGGTCCGGCTCACGACTGGCGAGTCCAAGGGCGATCCGTCGGTGCTCAATCCCGAGCAGCTCGTCGTGATGGCGGCGTCGTCCTGCCAGATGCTCTGGTTCCTCCACCTTGCCTCGAAGGCGCGGATCGACGTGGTCGAGTACGAGGACGAGGCGACGGCGGTGATGCCGGAGGACGACCCGCCCGCGCGCCTGACCGAGATCACGCTGCGGCCGCGCATAGTCGTGGCGGGGGATGCAAGCGAGGAGCGCGTACGCAAGCTCGCGGCCACCGCGCACGAGAACTGCTACATCGCGAACAGCCTGAACACAGAGATGCGCCTCGAGCCGACGATCGAGGTGCGCCCGGCGTGATCCCCGAAGTCCTTCGTACCCTGCTGACCACTCCCGGCGCGCCGGGCCAGGAGGGCGATGCCGTGGCGGCCTGGCGCACCGCCGCCGAGGAGTTCGCCACGGTCAGCGTCGACGCGATGGGGACGCCGGTGGCGCGGGTCGACGGGCGCGGCGAGCGGCCGCTACTCGCCGTCGTCGGCCACATCGACGAGATCGCCGTTCTCGTCTCGCACGTGACCAAGGAGGGCTTCCTCAAGGTCGTGAGCTCGGGCGGCTGGGATCCCCAGATCCTCGTAGGCCAGCGCGTGCAGGTGCTGTCCGGCGACGGGCCCGTGCCCGGCGTATGCGGGCGCAAGCCGATTCACCTGCTCGAGGCCGAGGAGCGAAAGAAGGCGGTAGAGCTGAAGGGGCTGCACGTGGACATCGGGGCGAAGGACCGCGACGAGGCGCTCGAGCTAGTCCGGCCCGGTGACCCGATCGTGGTAGCGGCCGAGCCCGTGGAGCTCCCCCACGGACGGCTCGCGTCCCGGGCGCTCGACAACCGGCTTGGGGTGTACGTGGCCCTCGAGGCTGCCCGTCGGGTGGCCGACGCGGGCGGCGCCGCCGGCCCGGTGGCGGCCGTGGCGGCGGTTCAGGAGGAGATCGGCGCCCACGGCGCGCGAGCGATGGCCTTCGGGCTCGAACCTAGCGTGGCGATCGTGGTCGACGTGACGCACGCAACAGACGCCCCGGGGGTCGAGCCCGGCGAGCTCGGCGAGCATGGCCTCGGCGACGGACCGGTGCTGACGCGCGGAGCGATCGTGAGCGCCCGTGTGAACGCTCTGCTGGACGAGGCGGCCGAGGCAGAGGGCATCGCGATCACGACGGAGGTCGCCGGGCGCGGGACCAGTACGGACGCCGACTCGATACACCTCAGCCGCACGGGGGTTCCCACCGCCGTTCTGTCGATCCCGCTGCGCTACATGCACTCACCTGTCGAGCTCGTGGAGGTCGCCGACGTGGAGGCGACGATCGCGCTGATCGCGGCGTTTGCCCTGCGCCTCGAGGCGGACGCCACACTCGCGCGCTGGTAGCGCGCTGCGCTGGCGCCTACGCCAGCGAGGGCTCGAGCACGGCCTGGGCGACCCGCTCCGCCACCGCAGCGGGCGTCAGCCCGACCTCTTCGCGAAGCAGCGCGGGCTTGCCGTGAGTGACGTACCGGTCCGGCAGACCGAACCTGAGGACCCGCACGCCGCCGAGCATGTCGGCGTCGGCCAGGTGCTCGAGCACCGCCGAGCCGAAGCCGCCGGCCAGCACGTTCTCCTCCACGGTCACGAGCACGTCGTGATCGGCAGCGAGCTGCTCGACCAGCTCGGTGTCGAGCGGCTTCGCGAAGCGGCCGTCAGCCACCGTCGGGTCGACCCCGTGCTGCGCGCCGAGCAGCTCCGCGGCGCCCAGCGCCACGCTGGCCCCGTAGCCGTAGCCGAGCAGCGCGATCCGCTCGCCCTCGCGCAACAGCTCGCCGCGGCCGATCTCGATCGGCTGCGGGCGCCGCGGTAGCGGCGTGCCCTCCGCCTCGCCGCGCGGGTAGCGGAGCGCCACCGGGCCCCCGTCGTACAGCAGCGCCGTGCGCAGCATGTGCACGAGCATCGCCTCGTCGCGCGGCGCCATGAGCGTCATGTGTGGAAGGCAGCGCAGGTAGGAGATGTCGAAGGCGCCGTGGTGCGTCGGCCCGTCGTCGCCCACGAGCCCGGCGCGGTCCATCGCGAACACCACGTTCAGCTGCTGCAGGCAGACGTCGTGAACGATCTGATCGAAGCCGCGCTGGAGGAAGGTCGAGTAGATCGCCGCCACCGGCTTCGCGCCCGCGAGCGCGAGCCCGGCCGCGAACAGCACGGCATGCTGCTCCGCGATCCCGACGTCGTAGTAGCGGTCGGGCAGCTCCTTCTGGAGGACGTTGAGGCCGGTGCCCGAGTTCATGGCTGCGGTGATGCCGACGACGCGGTCGTCGCGGCGCGCCTCGTCCACCAGCGCCTCGCCGAACACCTGCGTGTACTGCGGCGGAGTCGCGAGCTTCGCGCCGCGGGGGGTCTTCTTGCTCGGCGCGGCGGCGCCGTTGACGATCGAGCCGGGCTTCGCGGCGTGCCACTTCTCCATGCCCTCGAGCCCGCCCTCCTCGGCGGGCACGAACCCCTTGCCCTTCACCGTCTTGCAGTGCACGACCACCGGTCGCTCGGCCTCGAGCGCGTCGCCGATCGCCTGCCTGAGTGCCTTCACGTCGTGGCCGTCGATCACGCCCACGTACGCGAGGTCGAGCTCCTCGAAGAACAGCCCCGGGGCCCAATAGGCCTTCAGCGACTCCTTCAGGATCGGCCCGAGCCGCTCGATCTTGCTGCCGATCCCGGCGGGGAGCTTGGTGAGCGTCTCCTCCGCGTCCTCGCGGGCGTGGTACAGCTTCGGATTGAGGCGCATGCGGTTGAAGAGCCGC
>Ga0126313_10001848_pt1 | contig 11473 bp, 13 predicted proteins | sample Plot105A_FD_89954 | JGI IMG/M metagenome (GOLD analysis project Ga0126313, IMG submission 89954) | Serpentine soil microbial communities from UC McLaughlin Reserve, CA, USA - Plot105A | ecosystem: Environmental > Terrestrial > Soil > Grasslands | place: USA: UC McLaughlin Reserve, Lake County...
GGAGAAGCTCGAGTACCACGACACGGCGAGCGGCGAGCGCTTCGTCCCGCACGTGATCGAGCCGGCCGCCGGTGCCGATCGCGCGACGCTCGCCTTCCTCGTTGACGCCTACGACGAGGAGCAGCTGGAGAACGAGACACGCACCGTGCTGCGCTTCCACCCGAAGCTCGCGCCGGTAAAGGTCGCCGTCATGCCACTCGTCAAGAAGGACGGCCAGCCGGAGGTCGCGAGAGAGCTGTACGCCGACCTGCGCCGCCGCATGCAGACGGAGTACGACGAGGGCGGCTCGATCGGGAAGCGCTACCGTCGCCAGGACGAGATCGGCACGCCGTGGGGCGTGACCGTCGACCACCAGACGATCGAGGACCGCACGGTCACCCTCCGCGACCGCGACACGCTCGAGCAGGTCCGCATCCCGATGGACGAGCTCGGCGACGAGCTCGAGCGGCGCCTGCGCGCGCCGTGGACCTCGCCGAAGCTCACTGCGGCGTAGCTCGCTAGCCGGCGTCGGCGATCAACGCACGTGCCGCGGCGACCGCGGCGGCGAGGATCGGGCGCGGATCGAGCTCGGGCTCGATCAGAAAGCGCAGCGCAAGTCCATCGGCGAGCGCCAGCAGGACCCCCGCGACGGCGTCGGGCTCGTCGCCCAGCCGCACGACGCCCTCGGCCTGCTTGGCATCCAGCGAGGCGGCGATGTCGGTTCGCGCGACGCGCGCGAGCGTCGCCAGCTCGCCGGCGATCTCCTCGTTGCGGCGCGAGAGCGTGAACAGCTCGTGCATCAGCACGACGAAGCCCGGATCGCGCCCGATCAGCTGCTCGAGGCTGCTCACCAGCGCATCGATGAAGTCGTCGGCCGTGCGGGCGTCGCCGAGCGAGGCCGCGAGCGCCGCCAGGCGGATCTCCGAGTCGCGGCGCACGACCTCGACGAGCAGCCGCTCCTTCGTACCGAAGTAGTAATGCAGCAGCCCGCGCGAGACGCCCGCCTCGCGCGCGACGTGGTCGAACGTGGAGCCGGCTGCGCCGCGCGCGGCGACGCTCTCGCGCATCGCGTCGACGATGCGTCTCGCCTTGTCGCTCTCGAGCGGGCGGGTCGTCGCGGCGCCGGTGCCGGAGGCAGGAGTCGTAACGGCCATCGTCCGATCGTAGTCGGTTGGCCGGCCGGCCGGTGTCCCCACCGACCGGCGTGTCGGCCGATGCGCCTACGAAGCGGGGCCCGCGTCCGGAGTCGTGCTCGGCGCGGTGGAGCCGTAGTCGAACTCCTCCTCCTTGCCGAACAACGCGTCGAGCACCTTGGTGCGCAGGTCCTCGCTCAGCGCCAGCGCGATCGCCGCGCCGACCGCCAGCACAAGCAGCTTGCGCCCGAGACCGTGCTTCTTCTTGGCCTTCTTCGGCCCCTCCTTCAACGCGCTGCCAGCGCCCTTGAGCGCGTCGGCGGCCTGCTTGATGTCCTTCTGCAGCTTCTTGTCGTCGACCAGCTCACGCGGGCTCTTGCCGTCGGAGATGCGGTCGTAGGCGTCCTTCGCCGCCTCGAACGCGACGCGGAAGTTGTCGCGCAGATCCTCGTCCTCGGCAAGTCGCTGAACCCACGGACTCGTCGTCGCGGCCGCGGCGCTCGCCGCCTTCCTCGCCTGCTTCGTGCGTGCTGCCATGCGGGATGCTCCCTTGCGCTCGCTTGCTCGGATGTGCGGCGAGCATACCCCGCGGCCAGCCGAGCGACGCACCGCCACTCAGGCCCGTCTGCGCTGCTCGTCGTAGAGCGCCAGCAACTCGCTGGGAAGCAGATCCAGGCCCTCGGCGATCTGCAGCAGGGTCGTCAGACGCACGTCTCGGTTGGCCCGCTCGATCTCGCTGACGTGCTTGGCGGCGAGGCCGGACGTCCGCGCCAGCGTCTCCTGGCTCATGTCGCGCTCTCGGCGAGCGCGACGGACAGCGCGCCCGAAGTCAACCAGCCTGGTGTCGGGCGTCCGCATACGCGGAGGAAGCCTTGACCTCCGATGGGGGTATTTCTACCCACAATCACTTGAGTTTCTCCACCTATAAGTAGACTTCATAGTCAGTTTGTGGGAGTATCGAAAGGGGGGAAGGAGGCGTCCCGGCAGGGGGCGGGGCGCCTCCCCGGCGCGCGCATCAGTGCGGACCACGTCAGTCGGCCTCCATCTGCCGTTCGTAGAGCACCATCAGCTCCGCCCCTGTCAGGCCCAAGGCGGCGGCGAGGTCGACGAACGTGGCAAACCGCGGGCTCTTGTTACCCCGCTCGAGCTCACTGAGGTGCTTCGCTCCGATGCCGGCTCTGAGTGCGAGTGCATCCTGGCTCAGGTCGCGCTCGCGACGCGCTTGCCTCAAAGCTCTGCCGAAAGCAGCGAAGTCGTGGCGGGCTCCCATCGCCCAGAAATCCTGGGCCACTTCCGGCTGGCATTCCACCATCCAAAAAGTGAGTTTGGTCGGCTTAAGGCGGGCTTTCTCCCGCGAAGGCGAGAAAGAGGCTAGGCCGCTACGCGGCGTCGTGCCCGCCGGGGCGAAAGCGCAATCTCCAAAACCTCGCCGATCCGCGAGACGAAATGCAGCTCCAGGTCTCTGCGCAGATGCGCGGGAATCTCGTCGGCGTCCTGCGCGTTGCGCGCCGGCGCGATCACATGACGGATGCCGCTGCGCTGTGCGGCGAGCGCCTTCTCCTTCAGGCCGCCGATCGGCAGCACCTGGCCGGTGAGCGTGATCTCGCCCGTCATCGCGACGTCGGAGCGCACCGGCCGCCCGCTCAGCAGCGAGCACAGCGCGGTCGCCATCGTCACGCCGGCGCTCGGGCCGTCCTTCGGGATCGCGCCGGCGGGAACGTGGATGTGGATGTCGTGTCTGGCGAACCAGTCGTCCGCGAGGGATTCGAGGCCACCCACCCGGTGCGAGCGCACGTACGAGAGGGCCGCCTGCGCCGACTCCTTCATCACGTCGCCGAGCTGGCCGGTGATCGTCAGCTTGCCGGAACCGGGCATCGCCGTCGCCTCGACGAACAGGACGTCTCCGCCGGCCGGCGTCCAGGCCAACCCCGTCGCGACGCCCGGCTCGGACGTGCGCCGGCGGGTCTCGCTAAAGACTCTGCGCTTGCCGAGCAGCTCGCGTGCCCGCGCCGCACCGATGGCGACCTTTCTTCTCGCTCTTCCCTCCGCCACCTGACGCGCCACCTTGCGGCAGATCGAGCCGATCTCGCGTTCGAGCCCGCGCACGCCCGCCTCGCGCGTGTACTCGGCGATCGCGACCTTCAATGCCGCGTCGCTGAAGGCGATCTGTCTTGGGCTCAGGCCATTGCGCTCGATCTGACGCGGGACGAGGTAACGACGCGCGATCTCGAGCTTCTCCGACTCCGTGTAGCCGGCGAGCTGGATCACCTCCATGCGATCGCGCAGCGGCCCCGGAATCGTCTCGAGCGTGTTCGCAGTCGTCACGAACATCACGTCGGAGAGGTCGAACGGCAGGTCGAGGTAGTGGTCGCGGAAGGTCGCGTTCTGCTCGGGGTCGAGCACCTCCAGCATCGCGCTGGCCGGGTCGCCGCGGAAGTCCGCGCCCATCTTGTCAATCTCGTCGATCATGAACAGCGGATTGCGCGTACCGGCGTCGCGCAGCGCGCGCACGATCACGCCCGGCATCGCGCCGATGTACGTGCGGCGATGGCCGCGGATCTCAGCCTCGTCGCGCACACCGCCGACGCTGATGCGCTCGAATCTGCGCCCCAGCGCGCGCGAGATCGATCTGCCGAGCGACGTCTTGCCGACGCCGGGCGGCCCGACCAGGCAGAGGATCGAGCTGCGTGCCGGACCGGCACCGTTCTCACGGCCGGCGATCAGCTTGCGCACGGCGAGGAACTCGAGGATGCGGTCCTTCACCTGCTCGATGTCGTAGTGGTCCTCGTCGAGCACTCTGCGCGCGTGGCGCAGGTTGAGGTTGTCGTCGGTGCGCTCGCTCCACGGCAGCGAGGCGATCCACTCCAGGTAGCTGCGGATCACGCCGTGCTCGGCAGCCGCGGGCGGCAACCGCTCCAGGCGCGCCAGCTCGCGGTCGACCTGCTTGCGCACCTCATCCGGCAGCTCCAGCGCGTCGAGCTGCTCGCGCAGCTCGTTCGCCTCGGCGAGCATCTCGTCGCCCTCGCCGAGCTCGTCCTGAATCGCTCTGAGCTGCTGGCGCAGGAAGTACTCGCGCTGCGTTCTGTCGAGCTCGGACTGGACCTGCGACTGGATCTTCGAGCCGAGCGCGACGACCTCCAGCTCGCGCGCGAGGATCTCCGACAGACGCCGCAGCCGCTTCGCGACGTCGCGCTCCTCAAGCAGCGCCTGCTTGTCCTCCGTTCTGAGCCGCAGTGCGCCCGTGATCAGGTGGCTGAGCGCGCCCGGGTCGTCGAGATTCGCAACCGCGACGTGCAACTCCTCGGGCAGGTACGGGACCTGCTCGACGATGTTCGTGAAGGTCGCCTGCACGTTGCGCACGAGCGCGAGCAGCTCCGGCGTCTCCGTCGTGGATATGTCCGGCAGCTCCTCGACCTGCGCGACGAGGTAGGGATCGGTCTGCGCGAACCCGGTGACGCGAATCCGCTGCGTCGCCTGCACGAGGATCCGCAGCGTGCCGTCGGGCACCTTCAGCATGCGCGCGACGACGCCGGCGACGCCGACCTCGTAGAGGTTCTCAGGAGTGGGCGCCTCGATCTCCGGGTCGCGGCTCGCGACCATCGCGATCAGGCGATCGCCGCTGAGTGCATCGTTGATCAGCTCCATCGAGCGCTCCTGGCCGACGGCCAGCGGGACGAGCGTCTCGGGGAAGGTGACCGTGTCGCGCAGCGGGAGGACGGGCAGCACCGCGGGCAGCCCGCGCTGCGTCGGCACCTCGATCTCGCGTGCGCTGCCCGGTCTGCCGACCTCGATCATCCGCGCGCCTGCGGGTCGTCGCTGCCGCCCGGCAGATCCGGGTGCTGCACCTCGATCGGCACGCTGTGGCGGCTCGACTCGGGCTGCGCGAGCGGCAGCTCGACGCGCAGCAGCCCGTCCTCGTAGACGGCCTTCGCCTCCTCGGCGCGCACGTCGGCGCCGAGCTGCACGACCCGACGGAAGGGGCCGTGCTCGATCTCGACCTGCTGGTACACGCGTCCCTCCGGCGGTGTCGCACGGCGCTCGCCGGTCAGCACGAGCTCGCGGCCCTGGATCTCGAGTCCGAGACGGTCGGCGTCGATCCCGGCCAGCTCGGCCGTCACGATCGCGCGCGGCGGGTCGTCGGCGTAGGCGACGTCGACGGCCGGCGAGAAGCCAGCGCGCTTGCGTGGCGCGATCCCCGAGCGGTGGAAGACGTCGCCGAACAGCTCGTCCATCTCGCGCCGCATGCGCTCGAAGTTCGCGAACAGGTCCCGCTCCGGAGGCATCGCCTGAGACTAGATGATCGCGTTTGCGAGATTCGTGGACGCGAGGAGTGCGATGAGCGGATGCTGGGGGACGCGCGGTGTCGAAGCCAATGCCGGTGGCATTGGCGAGACGCCGCGTGGCGCCCAGCGCCGATCAGCGCGCTCCTCGCGCCGCGAGATCGTGAACGCGATCATCAACGAGGGATCTCGTAGATGGCGCCCTCGGCAGCCAGCTCGACCGGGGCGCCGAAGGTGCGCTCCGCCTCCTCACGCGCCCACGAGGCGTCATGGTCGGCGGACATGTGCGTCAGCACGAGGCGCTGTGCGCCGGCTCGTCGCGCGTGCTCGCCCGCCTCGGCAGGAGTGAGGTGCCCGCGGTGGCCGGCTTCCTCCGGCTGCTCGAGCGTCGCCTCCAGCATCAGCAGGTCGGTGTCGCGCGCGAACGCGACGATCGCGTCGTTTGGGCGGCAGTCGGCGCCGTAGGTGAAGCTGGCGCGGTCTTCGCGTATCTGCACAGCGTGCGTGCGGATGAAGTGCGGGACCTCGTGGAAGCGCACGCGCAGCGGATCGATCGCGAGCTCCTCCGCCGGGTCGTACTCGTGCAGCTCGAACGCCTGCTCGATCAGATCCTCCGCCTGCCATGCCCCGGTGACGCGCCGGAACGTCTCGCGCGCACCCGGCGGCGCGTAGAGCGGCGGACGGCTGCCAGCGGCTCTCGCCTGATGCGAGTAGGCGAGCGCGTAGGCGTAGGGCACGAGGTCGATGAAGTGGTCGGCGTGCAGATGCGAGATCACGACCGCACACACGTCGGTGAAAGCACGCGCCGCGCGCAGCTTCCCGAACACGCCGTTGCCGCAGTCCAACAGCACGCAGCGGCCGTCCCCCTCGACGAGGTATCCGCTGCACGCTCCGCCTGCGTCCTGCCAGGCCGGCGACTTGCCCAGCACGGTGACTCTCACGAGAGTGGTGCTCCCACGACGAGCGGGATGCTAACCGTGCGGCCACCCCGAGGTTGCCGCGGTGTACAGCTCAGGCGTGCAAAGAAGCCTGTTCCTGCGCCGTCGGGAACGCCCAGACGGACTGCGTCCGGCGCTCCTGGCGGAACTGGAAGCGCAGCTGACGGGGCGGACGCAAGCCGTCCGGATGCGCTGGGCGGAAGGTCGCGCAGGGTTCATCGTCCGGCAGCGCGCACAGCAGGTTCTTCCGGAAGAAGCAGTCCTCGCAGCTCACCTTGCGCGTCGCTCTACGACCCTTCGCCATCCCGCCGTTCGACCTCCTCGAAGCGTTGCCCGTCGTCCAGGAGCGGCCATGAAAGCGGACCTGGCCCGGAGCCTCAACGCCGCTTCCCGCAAATCGCAGGAATTTTCACCGGGCGAGTTAAAGACCTGCAAAAAGGCACCTTTTGCTGCCGCTCCTCACAAACGCCCCGCATTTTGCGGGCCTTTCCCGCCGGCGGCTGCGAGGACGGGGGTCGTCATGCTAAGCGGACCCATGCGCATCCTTGTCACCGGTGTCAGCGGCTTCGTCGGCGCCCGGCTTGTACCCCGCCTGCAGCGCGACGGCCACGAGTTGCGCGGCTTCGTGCGGGATCCGGCGCGCGTCGTCACCGACGTCGAGCTGCCGCTCGTGGTCGGGGATGCCGTCAGCGGCGCCGGACTCGACGCCGCGCTCGACGGGATCGACGTCGCCTACTTCCTGATCCACTCGATGGAGCCGGTGACCGACGCCGACGCCGATCCGGCTCGCACGGACTTCCGCGCCCGCGAGCTTGCCGCCGCCGAGCGCTTCGCCGCCGCCGCGCAGGCGGCGGGGGTTCGGCGAATCGTCTACCTCGGCGGACTGGTGCCGCGCGATGCAGCGGCCTCGGATCACCTCGCAAGCCGGCTCGCCGTCGAGCAGACGCTGCTCGAGGCGCTGCCCGACTCGGTCGCGCTGCGCGCCTCGATCGTGATCGGCGCCGGCTCGCGCTCGTTCCGCTTCCTCGTGCGACTGATCGAGCGACTTCCACTGGTCGCGCTGCCGGCCTGGCGCATCCACCGCACCCAGCCGATCGACGAGCGCGACGTGATCGAGTCGCTCGCACGCGCAGCGACCGCTCCAGCGGCGGCCGGCCGCTCGCTCGACGTCGCCGGACCCGACATCGTCAGCTACGGCGAGCTGGTCACGAGCATCCGCGACCACATGCTGCTGCGGCGCCCGCTCCTGCGCATCGGCCGGATGGGACCCCTCTCCTCCACCAGCGTGACGAGCGCCGTTGCAGCGGCAATCGCCGGCGAGCAACGCGAGCTCGTCGGCCCGCTGATGGCCGGTCTGACGAGCGACCTGCTCCCACGCGACGACTCCGCCGCCGGCCTCCTCGGCGTGCGCCTGCACTCACTCGACGCAGCGGTCGAGCACGCGCTCGGCGAGTGGGAGGAGAGCGAGCCGCTCGCCGCACGGTGACGTCGCTCTCTACGCGGAACGTCACTTGGAACGACTCCGAGCCGAAGCTCGGCGAGTAGGGTGGCTGACATGACACGCGTGCACTGCGCGATCGAGATCGACGCGCCTCCGGAACGCGTGTGGGATGTAGTGATGGATCCACGGCGGCTCGCCGACTGGGTGACGATCCACCGGCGTCTGGGTGACGTGCCGGCTCGCCTCAAAAAAGGCTCCACGTTCGAGCAGACACTCAATCTGCGCGGAGCACACCTGCATGTCGCATGGACCGTCGTCGATGTCGAACGTCCGCGCCGAGCAGTCTGGGAGGGCCAGGGTCCAGCTCATTCACGCGCCTCGATCGTCTACGAGCTGCGACCGGACGGTGAGAGCGGAACGATCTTCGACTACACCAACGAATTCAAACCTCCAGGCGGTGCGCTCGGCGCGGTCGCCGGGCGCGTGCTCGTCGGCGGCCTCTCGCAACGTGAGGCGCAGCGTTCGCTTCAGCGACTCAAGCAGGTTGTCGAGGGCTGAGTAAGTTTGTCGACCGACAGGCCTTGCGGTACGGCGATGCTCCGATAGGATGCGAAATGGTCAAGCGCCGAGCAGTCGTGCGGTGCTATCGGGGACCGGAACGAGCAAATGAACCGCAATTCGCATCGCACCATTCACACGCTGAACGTTCATTCTTTCGTCAAGCGTACGAACGTACGTCCCGGCTGCCCAATAGGCTACCGATGGATTAGCGAAGAACCACAGGGGACCGGAGGCAGACGTGGCGGACTTTCTTGATGCGAAAGTACGAGAGATCGAGGAGCGGTTGCAGGAGCTGCGCCCGCTGATCGAAGAGTTTCACCGGCTCGAGGCGGCATCCGCCGCGCTCGACGGCGTCAGCGCCGGAACCAGGAGCGTCGCGACCGTTCGTCGCCGTCCGAGTCCCAGTCCGGCCACGAACGGCGCCGGTCGCCGGGGCCGGCCGCGGGGTGGACGCAGCGGCGACAACACGCGCGCGGCGCAGACCGTCGAGCTCGTGCGGACGCAGCCCGGCATCACGATCCCGGAGCTCGCAACCCACATGGGGATCAAGCCGAACTACCTGTACCGCGTCCTGCCGCAGCTCGCCGACGAGGGCAGAGTTCGGCGCGACGGCAAGGGCTGGCACCCAGCCTGAGCCGAGGGTGCCGGCCCGCAGCGTTGCGGGCCGGCTGAACCCTTTCGCCTGCAGCTCATCGCAAGCGACGAGCTGCGGGGGAGACCGGCTTTCGCCCTCCGCTCATCGCAAGCGACGAGCTGCGGGCGACGTCACTTGACGAGCCCGAGCTGCTCGACCGCGGCGCGCTCCTCGCGCAGCTCCGCGACGGTCGCGTCGATGCGGGCCTGCGAGAACTCGTTGATCTCCAGGCCCTGGACGATCGAGTACTCACCGTTCTGCGTCGTGCAGGGGAAGCCGGTGATGATCCCCTCCGCGATGCCGTAAGAACCGTCCGACGGGACGGCCATCGAGACCCAGTCGCCGTCGGGCGTACCGAGGCACCAGTCGCGCATGTGGTCGATCGCCGCGTTCGCGGCCGACGCCGCGCTCGAGGCGCCGCGCGCATCGATGATCGCCGCGCCACGCTTCTGCACGGTCGGGATGAAGTCGGACTCGAGCCACGCCTGGTCGACGAGGTCCGCGGCCGCCTTGCCGCCCACGGTCGCGTGGAAGACGTCGGGATACTGGGTCGCCGAGTGGTTGCCCCAGATCGTGACTCTCTTGATGTCCGCGACAGCGGAGCCGGTCTTCGCCGACAGCTGGCTGATCGCGCGGTTGTGGTCGAGGCGCACCATCGCGTGGAAGCGATCCTTCGGCACGTCGGGCGCGTTGCTGGCGGCGATCAGCGCGTTCGTGTTCGCCGGGTTGCCGACGACGAGGATCTTCACGTCGTCCGCAGCGTGCGCGTTGATCGCCTGGCCCTGCGGCTTGAAGATGCCGCCGTTGGCCTCCAGCAGGTCAGCGCGCTCCATGCCTCTGCTGCGCGGACGCGCGCCGACGAGCAGGCCGACATTGGCGCCGTCGAAGGCGATATTCGGGTCGTCGGTCGCCTCGACGCCGGCGAGCAGCGGGAACGCGCAGTCGTCGAGCTCCATGATCACGCCCTCGACAGCTCTCAGCGCGGGGGTGATCTCGAGCAGGCGCAGCTCGACCGGCTGGTCTGGGCCGAGCAGCTGGCCGCTCGCGATGCGGAACAGCAGGCTGTAGCCGATGGCGCCGGCGGCGCCGGTCACGGCTACGCGGACGGGGGTCTTGTTCGTCACGTGGTCATCTCCTGTATGCGGCAGATCGGTGCGCGATGCTACAACCCGCACTTCCTCAAGACCCTTTAGAGAGACCGATACCCATGAGCCAGATCAAGGTGAAGAACCCCGTCGTCGAGCTCGACGGCGACGAGATGACGCGCATCATCTGGGAGTTCATCAAGCAGCAGCTGATCCTCCCGTACCTCGACGTCGAGCTGAAGTACTACGACCTCGGGATCGAGAAGCGCGACGAGACGGACGACCAGATCACCGTCGACGCGGCCGAGGCGATCAAGCAGTACGGCGTCGGCGTGAAGTGCGCCACGATCACCCCCGACGAGGCGCGCGTCGAGGAGTTCGGCCTCAAGCGGATGTACCGCTCGCCGAACGGCACGATCCGCAACATCCTCGGCGGCGTGATCTTCCGCGAGCCGATCGTGATCTCGAACGTGCCCCGGCTCGTACCCGGCTGGACGAAGCCGATCGTCATCGGTCGTCACGCCTACGGCGACCAGTACCGCGCGACCGACACGCTGATTCCCGGTGAGGGCACGCTCACGCTCACGTACACGCCGAAGGACGGCGGCGAGCCGATGGAGCTCAACGTCTTCGACTTCCCCGCCAGCGGCATCGCGATGGCGATGTACAACCTCGACGACTCGATCCGCGACTTCGCGCGGGCGTCGATGCGCTACGGGCTCGACCGCGGGTTCCCGGTGTACCTGTCGACGAAGAACACGATCCTCAAGGCCTACGACGGCCGCTTCAAGGATCTCTTCGCCGAGGTCTACGAGGCCGAGTTCAAGGCCGACTTCGAGGCCGCCGGGATCGAGTACGAGCACCGCCTGATCGACGACATGGTCGCCGCCGCGATGAAGTGGGAGGGCGGCTATGTGTGGGCGTGCAAGAACTACGACGGCGACGTCCAGTCGGACACGGTCGCCCAGGGCTTCGGCTCGCTCGGCCTGATGACGAGCGTGCTGATGACGCCCGACGGCAGAACGGTCGAGGCAGAGGCGGCGCATGGCACGGTCACGCGCCACTACCGCCAGCACCAGCAGGGCAAGCCGACCTCGACGAACCCGATCGCTTCGATCTTCGCGTGGACGCGCGGGCTCGGCTACCGCGGACGGATGGACGACACGCCCGAGGTCACGGCCTTCGCCGAGACGCTCGAGCGCGTGTGCGTCGAGACGGTCGAGTCGGGCCAGATGACGAAGGACCTCGCGCTGCTGATCGGTCCCGACCAGCCGTTCCTGACAACGCAGGACTTCCTCGCCGCGATCGACGAGAACCTGAAGGCCGCGATCGGCTGAGCGCCTACCTGCGTGCGTGCGGCGCGCGAGGTGGTTGACTGTCGGTCATGGCAGTCGCGCCGCCACGCGCGTCGCACACGACGCA
>Ga0126313_10001849_pt1 | contig 11473 bp, 8 predicted proteins | sample Plot105A_FD_89954 | JGI IMG/M metagenome (GOLD analysis project Ga0126313, IMG submission 89954) | Serpentine soil microbial communities from UC McLaughlin Reserve, CA, USA - Plot105A | ecosystem: Environmental > Terrestrial > Soil > Grasslands | place: USA: UC McLaughlin Reserve, Lake County...
GAAGCCGTCCAGTACGAGTAAGAGTGCGTTCATCGGCTACGGGGGCCCAGGGCTCGATACGGAAGACCTCACCGCCTCGAACATGGTCTCCACGGCTTCCTGCTGCTCAAGCCGCCTCGTCGTTCGAGCGCGCGCCAGGTGTGGAAGTCGAGATTCTTGGCTTTATGCAACCAACAGCGGAGAAGGGGTCTTCTCCGAGGTCAGGAGCGAGGGCGCTATTCACTGATCACTGCGCCTGACCCGTATTGTTGGATACGAGCAATACAGGAACCGCGCGGTACGCACGATGTCTGGGATGTTAACGTTTACGGACTCGCAGGCCGAGCGGGAGGAGAGATCTGAGCGTAGGCGAGAGACCTGGCCCCATAGCGCCACCCTGGTGGCCGCTGGTGGCTGGGGTTCCTGTTGTGGTAGGGGCTCTATGGCTGTGGTGGGATGTGCGAAGTGGCCTGCCGGGGGTGCTCGTTGGCGGGTTGCCTGGAAGCCTGCTGTTGGCCACGGGGCTCTCCAATCTGCTCTGGGCTGGCGACGCTCGCATCTTTCATTTCATGTCCCTTGGGGCGGTCTCGGGTTTCGCGCTATCCTTTCCAGCCCTTCTGGTGCTTGGCCCGCTCGCGGCCGCGGCGCTGCTCGTCCTCTCGCTCGTGAGCTTCGTCGCCGCAGGGTATCTGGCCGTAGGACAGGAGCCGGTGCCCACCGATGTGCCGGCTCCCCGGATGAGCCTCGGGATGGCGGCGAGGGCGGCTGAGGACGAGCTCTCCATGTGCGGCATAGTTCTAACTACCTGGCCGCTCACGGTCGGGAGCGGAGCGATGCGCATAGCTCGAGAACTCGAGGAGGCTCTGACGCTGTTCGGGGAGAAGGGATGGCTCGAAGAGCCGGCCAGCTACCATCGTGCCCCGCTGCCGGTCGAAAGCATGAATCGCGGGGATCTCCGCCACAGAGAGCAGGGCTTCGAGCACCTCACCTTCGAGAGCTCCTACGAGCCGTGGCCGGAGGAGCCGGGCAGGGACCGCTGGATGTCGTACGAAAGGAACCGCACCGCTCACGCCTGGGTCTTGAGGCACCCCGGCGAGCCGCACCCCTGGCTTGTGTGCGTGCACGGGATCAGGGTCGGCACCCCGCGCGGGAACCTTGCCTTTTTTCGGCCAGACTACCTGCATCACGAGCTAGGGCTCAACCTGCTGTTCCCGGTCCTCCCTATCCACGGCCCGCGCAGGATCTCGCCCGTCAGCGGCGACCGCATCCTCTCCGGCGACATCATGGACACCTTGCACGCCGCGTCGCAAGCGATGTGGGACATCAGGCGCCTCCTCGCCTGGCTTCGCACCCACGAGAGCGCGCCGCCGGTCGGGGTCATCGGTCACTCCCTGGGCGGGTACGCCGCCGCCCTGCTCGGTTGCCTTGAAGGTGGGATCGACGCGGTCGTCGTCGCCAACCCGGCCGTTGACCCCTCGCACCTCTTCTGGCGCAACGCTCTCTCGCTATCCACTCGATACCTGAAGACCGCAGGGGTGACGCAGGAGAAGATGGGCACGCTGATGCGCGCCATCTCACCCCTCGCGCTGCACCCCTTGATACCCAGCGAGCAGCGCGCCATCTTCGCCGGGGTCGCCGACCGAGTGGTGCCGGCCGTCGAGGCGCGCACCCTCTGGCGTCACTGGGGTGAGCCCCGCATCGCCTGGTACCAGGGCTCACACAGCGCGTTCCTCAGTACCCGCGAAGGGAGGACCTTTGTCTCCGCGGCCCTGCGCGCCGCTGGCGTGGTCCCGGCCGAGAACGGTTAGCCGGGCCTATGCTCAGGCCGCAGAGGGTGGGATGTTGCGGTTGAAGCGGAACATGTTGTGCGGGTCGTAGCGGTCCTTGAGCTCTACCAGGCGCTCCCAGTCCTCGGGCGAGTATGCGGCCTTCACGCGCTCCGGCGTAGCCCCGTCGAGGTCCATGAAGTTAACGTACTGGGCGCCGCTGGTGTAGGGCTTGACGGCCTCGGCCACGTAGGCGAGGTAAGCCTGCACCGCCTGGGCCATCTCGGGGCTGAAGGTGGCCCCAATGCCGTTGAGGATGTACCTCGCGTCGGTGCGTCCCATAGGGTTGAGGTCCGCTGGCGGGCGCGACATGGCACCACCGAGCTGCCGCATCTCCAGCATGATCAAGGGCGAGTCGGATCCCGCGCCCGCCAGCTTTATGAGGGTCTCGCAGGTTTCGGGGGAGAGGTCGCGCAGCGTCTCGCTGTGACCATAGGCTCCGAGCGGGTCCACCGGGTCCATGCTGATCATGTCCATCATCTCGTAGGGCATTACCCCGAAGGTGTCCATTATGGGCTCGCCGAGCTCCCGCCAGGGTGCGAGCAACTCCTCGCCTCTCTCATGGAGGTCCTCGCCGGTATAGCAGAACCTCACCGTGATCACAGACCTCCCCCGTAGCGGCTCCGGTATGTCGGGCATAGGCGGGATGTTCAGGAACGCCACAGCCGAGGTCACCTCTTCGGGGAGGTCCTCCGACCAGCGACTGTAGAGTTCGAGGACTTCCGCGGCCTTCTCCACGGGGTAGAAGAGGTTCCCCCCGAAGACGTGGGTTATAGGGTAGAGGGCGAACTCCAGGGAGGTGACGATCCCGAGGTTTCCCCCTCCTCCCTTGAGGCCCCAGAAGATATCGGGGTTCTCGTAGGCGCTCGCCTTGATCAGCTCCCCATCTGCGGTGACCACGTCGGCCTCCTTCAGGGAGTCGGCGGCGAAGCCGTACTTGCGCCCGAGCCAGCCAAAGCCCCCGCCCATCGTGTAGCCGACGATGCCGACCCCCGAGGTCGAGCCCTGCAAGCCCGCCAGCCCGTGGGTGGTAGCCTCGCGGACCAGATCGGCCCACTTGGCGCCGGCCTCGACTCGGGCCGTCCGGGTCTCCGGGTCGACCCGGACGCCCCTCATACGGGACGTGTTGATCAGGACCCCGCCGTCGGCGGGGGCCGCGACGCCGTGTCCTGTGGCCATCACGCCGACGCCCAGGCCCTCCTCGCGCGCCAACCTTACCGCGGCGATGACGTCGGACGCCCCCTCTGCTGCCACTACCAGGGCAGGGCTCTGGTGGGCGTTCAGGTTCCAGGCCGCGCGCGCCTCCTCGTATCCCTCCTCGCCCGGCGCGTAGGCGTCGCCTCGCAGAGCCGCCCTGAACCCCTCGAGCACAGAGCCGTCGATGATCGTCTCCACGTAACCTCCTGTTCCATGCCGGGCTCGGATTCTTCCCAACCCGCCGTCAGGGCGGGCAGAGCCGCACCCGTCTCCAATGCACACAGGACGAAAGCTTACCTACACGGGACGCCGCGCGCATCCCCCCGTTTGCATGACTCTTGCTAGTAGCGTTCCGCCAGGTCATTGGGGCAGACCTCGAAGTCCGTCTTTCCGACGAGCTCTTCTTCTGTGTAGCCCATCGTCTCCCCAGGGTCTTGAGGGAGACGGGTCTGCCCCCAGAGAGCGTGCAGCTGGAGATCACGGAGCGAGCCGTGATGGACGACGCGGAGTTCTCCATAGGCAAGCTTCAAAGGTTGAAGGACCTCGGCATAGGTTTCGCCATAGACGACTACGGCACGGACTACTCCTGCCTCTACTACCTCAAACACATGCCTGTCGATATCCTGAAGATCGACGGCTGCTTCGTCTCCGGCCTGGGAAAAGACCCAGGCGACGAGGCCATCGTGTCAGGCACGATAGACCTGGCGCACGCCCTCGGTCTGAGGGTAGTAGCCGAGGGGGTTGAGACCGCGGAGCAGCTCGCAGGCTCGGGGAGATGCACTGCGACATGGCCCAGGGCTTCTACTTCTCCAAAGCGGTCCCCGCAAGTGAAGCCGCTGACCTCCTGATGGGTGATCGCCGCTGGTAGCAACTCAGCTCAGACGCTCGAGCACTGCGCACTTGAGGTAACGCGTCTCGGGGATAGTGAGGACCTCGGGGTGGTCCCACGCCTGCCCCCGCCACTCGCGCACCCGCAGCGTAGCTCCCGCGTCGGCGGCCGCCGCGCGCAGGGTCTCCTCCATTGCCTCCCGCGAGAAGTGGTGGGAGCAGGAGCACGTGACGAGGGCGCCGCCGGGGTTCAGAAGCTTGATAGCTCGAAGGTTGATCTCCTTGTAGGCGCGCTGCGCCCTTGGAAGCTCACGCTTCGTCCTGGCGAAGGCAGGAGGGTCCAAGACTACCATGTCGTAACCCTCCCTAGCATCCGAGCGTTCGCGCAGGAGGTCGAAGGCGTTTGACCTGGTGAAAGCAATGTTCTCGCTACCGTTGAGCCCGGCGTTGGCGCGGGCCGCTTGTAGAGCGAGCTCGCTCGTGTCGACCACTTCGACGGTCTCGGCGCGACGGGCGGCGTGCAGGGCAAAGCCACCGGCGTAGGAGAAGACGTCGAGTACCCTCCCCCGAGCGTAGCGTCCGGCTGCGAGGTGGTTCTCGCGCTGGTCGAGGAAGCCACCGGTCTTCTGTCCGCTCCACAGGTGCGCCCTGTAGCACACGGTCCCCTCGCGGACTACGACGGAGTCGGGCACCTCCCCATAGAGGACGCGCACCGCGGTGTCGAGCCCCTCCCTCTTGCGAGCTCTAGAATCGGCCCTGAGCAAGACCCCGTGGGGCGAGAGCAACTCGACGAGCGCCTCCACGATCCACCCGAGCCGCTCATCTACCGCTGCGGAGCCGACCTGGAGTACGAGGTGCTCGCCGTAGCGATCGACGACGAGGCCGGGGACGCCGTCGGCTTCGGCGTGGAGAAGCCGGTAGGCATCGGCATCTATCTCCAGAAGATCCCGGTACGCAATCGCTTCTTCTATCCTCACGCGGAACCACGGCTCGTCCAATGGCTCGTCCTCGCGAGTAGCGACGCGGAGCGTGATCTCGCTACGTGGGTTGTAGAAGCCCATGCCGAGTAACGTGCCCCTGCGGTCCAGAACACGCACCACGTCGCCCGCCCTTCCGCGGGCTTCTGCGATGTCGGAGCGGTAGACCCATGGGTGCCCCGAGCGCACGCGGGATGCGCCCCTGTCTTTGAGTACGGCCCTCGGCTCCAAGCTTTTGTAAGCTCCCTTACCCTATCCTCGGGTGAACCCTGCTAGCATCTGCACCGTATACTCAATATTACCCTCGGAAGGAAGGCGAGCGTTCTGGCGAAGCGCGTAGCGGTTGTGGGAGCTGGGATGGGCTCTATGGCGGCTGCCATCCGGCTCGGCGCCATGGGCTTCGAGGTCGAGGTCTTCGAGAAGAACGACCGGGCTGGCGGGCGCATAAGCCGGCTAGAGGAGGGGGGCTTCACCTTCGACACCGGGCCATCGCTCCTCCTCATGACCGACACCTACCGCGAGCTCTTCCGCTTCGCGGGACGGGAGCTCGACGACTACGTGCGCCTGATCCCGCTCGACGGCGAGTACCGCGTGACCTTCGGGGACGGGGACTCCCTGACTATCTGTCGCGCCCTGCCCGAGCTGATAGGGGAGCTAGAACGCATAGAGCCCGGTGTCACTCCGCGCTTCTACCGTTTTCTCGAGGACGCCTGCCGGAAGTACCGCACAGGCCGCAGCGAGTTCGTAGAGCGCGACTTCGAGGGCGCCAGCGACTTCTTTGGAGCTCGCAATCTGCGTTTGCTCTTGAAAACCAAGGCCCTAAACAACTACTACCGCTCCATCTCGAGGTTCTTCCGCACGGAGAAGCTCAGGCAGGCGTTCAGCCTGCAGACGATGTACCTCGGCCTCTCGCCGTTCGATGCGCCAGCCGTCTACTCCCTCCTCCCCTACACCGAGCTCGCCGAGGACGGCATCTGGTTCCCCAAGGGTGGTATGTACGCCCTTATCCAGGCGATGGAGAGCCTCGCGACCGAGCTCGGCGTGAGGTTCCATCTCAACAGTCCCGTAGAGGAGATAGTAGTCACCAAAGGCCGGGCACGCGGCGTGCGGGTAGTAGATGGGAACGAAGCGGAGGCAGACACGGTGCTCGTTGGTGCCGACCTCCCCTACGCCTACCGCGCGCTGCTAGGGGGCTCGGCGGACGGGGACTTCAGGCTGCGAAGGCGCGAGAGGCTCGAGTACACGTCCTCAGCGTTCATGCTCTACCTCGGAATAGACCGGAAGCTGGATCACATGCTCCACCATAATTTCTACCTCTCCGGACGCTACAGGGAGAACTTCGAGGCGATCTTCCGCGATCGCAGGCTGCCGGACGACCCCTCCTTCTACGCCGTCATCCCCTCGCGCACCGAGCCAGGCATGGCGCCGACAGGGATGGAGAGCCTCTTCGTTCTCGTCCCCGTGCCGCATCTGGGCGACGGTGTGGACTGGCGAAGCGACGCAGCGGACTTCAAGGAGAAGGTCTATGAGCTTCTGGAGGAGCGGTGCGGGATAGAGAGGGACATGGTCGTATTGGAGAAGGTCAGGTCCCCCCTTGACTGGCGCGACGAGTACAACCTGGAAGAGGGCGCGGCCTTCGGCATAGGGCACGGTATTATGCAGGTCGGGTACTTCCGCCCTCCGATGGTCTCGAGGAGCGTGAAGGGGCTTTACTTCGTCGGGGCGAGCACCCGTCCTGGGACGGGGGTGCCGCTCGTCACCATAGGGGGGCGGCTGGTCGCTGAGCGGATCGGGCGCGAGGTATCGGGGTAGTGCGGCTGAACCCCGCGGGCGGGATGAAGCTTGACAGCGGTCTCTCGCTCGCCGAGAGCTACGACCTCTGCCGTAAGGTGCAGCGTTCCCACAGCAGAACCTACTACTTCTCCACGCGGCTCTTTCCTACCGAGGTGAGGCCTCACGTCTACGCGCTCTACGCCTTTATGCGCTACGCGGACGAGATCGTGGACAACCCCGGCGTCTCGACCCAGGGCGAGCAGCTTGAGGCCCTCGAAGCCTTCGAAGCGCAGACGCTCGCGGCGGTGACCGGCGAGAGGGTCCCAAACCCCATCCTGCGCGCGTACGCGAACACCGTGCGCGATCGCGGTATCTCCCCCGAGAGCATAGCGGCCTTCATGTACAGCATGAAGATGGATACGCGCGTTCTCCGCTATCCCACATACGCCGACCTCGAGGTATACACCTACGGCAGCGCGGCCGTCGTCGGCCTCATGATGTGCAGGGTAGTAGGGGTATCTGACGAGAGGGCCGAGAGACCCGCCGAAGCCCTCGGTGTCGCCATGCAACTCTCCAATTTTCTGCGGGACATAGGGGAGGACTGGGAGAGAGGGCGTGTATACCTGCCGCTGGAAGACCTCACCCGTTTCGGATACGCCGAGGAGGACCTCGGGGCCGGCGTCGTAGACGAGAGGTTCGTCGAGCTCATGCGCTTCGAGGTAGAGAGGGCAAGGAGTCTCTACGCCATCGCAGACGAGGGCATGGTTCACATCCCACAGGGACGGCGCTACCCCGTGATGGTCGCGCGTGCGCTCTACGCAGGGATCCTCGACCGCATCGAGGCGCAGGGATACGACGTTTTCTCGCGGCGGGCGGAGACCTCTCGCCTCGGCAAGCTCGTGGTCGCGGCAGCATGCGCCGCGCGGGCCCAGGGGAGATGCTAGCCTGCGGACGAGGCGCCCGCGGGGCTCTGGCATTGCATTCGTCCCGCGCTCATGATGTAATTGCCGCCCAGACACGCCGGGCGACCGGCGGCGCTCATCGAGAGCGGTGGAGGGACGGGCCCTGCGAAGCCGCGGCAACCGGCGAGGTTCTCTAGGAGCCTCGTGTCAGGTGCCAACTCCCGCGGAGGAGACTCCGAGAGATGAGTCGAAGCAGACTAGCGACGAAGCCTCTCTCCTCCGCGCGAGCGTGAAGCAGAACTATGGAGAGGGGCTGATCCTTGAGTCTGAACCTCAGAGAAGTGCTCGAAGACCGGGTCCTCGCGGGGGACGGCGCGGTGGGCACTCTCCTCGGCGAGCGCGGGGTCGGCTTCGGGCATCCCTACGCCAGGGCGAACCTCTCCCACCCCGAGATGGTCGCAGGCATCCACGATGAGTACCTGCGCGCCGGCGCCGACGTTATCGAGACCAACACCTTCGCGGCCAACCGCTACAAGCTGGAGGTCCACGACCTCGAAGACTGCGTGCGCGAGGTAAACGTCGCTGGCGCACGCCTCGCCCGCAAAGCCGCGAACGAGGCGGCGAGCGGCGCGCTGGTAGTCGGCGCGATCGGCCCCCTCGGCCGCCCCCTCGCCCCGATAGGCCCGGTGAGCGTAGATGAGGCTCGCGAGGTCTTCCTCGAGCAGGCCGAGGCCCTGCTCGACGGAGGCGCCGACGCCATCTTGCTCGAGACCTTCACCGACCTAGCGGAGCTGCGGCTGGCCTACGAGGCGGTGCACACTCTAGGCGCGCCCGTGCTCGCCTACAAGACCTTCGTCGAGGACGGGGAGACGCTCGCAGAGGGTTTGCCAGGAAGGGCGGCGCGCGAGATCTCCTCCTGGGGAGCCGACCTCACCGGCGCTAACTGCACAGTCGGACCGCAGCGGATGCTGGACATCGCCGAGCAGATGTCAGCCGCCGCAGGACCGGTCGCCGCCTTCCCCAACCCTGGCCTGCCCCAGCTCGTTGGCGGCTTCGTCCGCTACAACAGGGACGTGAGACACTTCGCCGAGTACGGCGTGAGGCTCGCCGGGGCTGGCGCTCGTCTCATCGGCGGCTGCTGCGGCACCACCCCGGCCCACATCTACGCCCTCTCCCAGGCGCTGAAAGACTCGAGGGTGGAGAAGCGGACCACAGGCAAGCGGGCCTCCGTAGTAGACGTGGTGGAGCGGCCCCCGATCTCGAGCGGGCCGGTCTCGAGGTTCGCGCAGAAGCTAAGGAAGGGCTTTGCCGTCACGGTAGAGCTGGACCTCCCGCGGGGTAACGGCATCGAATCCGTGGTCGAGGCCGCCCTGCGCCTCAAAGAACGCGGGGTAGACGCCATAGACGTCTCCGACGGGGCACGCGCCAGGCTCAGGATGCATCCCGTGGCGGCGGCCAGGATCGTGCAGGACGAGGCCGGTATAGAGGTAGTCGCACACCTCTCGTGCCGCGACAGGAACATTATCGGGCTGCAGGCAGATCTGCTCGGGGCGGCGGCCCTCGGGGTAAAAAACATCCTCGCCATCACGGGGGATCCGGCTCAGATCGGGGACTACCCCGAGGCAACCTCGGTCTTCGACACGGACTCCGTGGGCCTCATCCACATCCTCTCGCGAATGAACGCGGGCAAGGACCTGGCTGGCAACCCGGTCGGCGAGCCACCCGGTTTCCTAATAGGAGCCTCGTTCAACCCTACGGCCGAGGACCTGGGATCCGAGGTGGACAAGCTGCGGCGCAAAGTCGAGGCAGGGGCGCACGCCTTCTGGACCCAGCCCGTCTTCGAGCTCGCGGCCCTGGAGAGGGCACTCGAGGAGATCGAGGATCTGGACATCCACATCCTCCTTGGCCTTATGCCCCTTAGGAGCGTCCGCCAGGCCGAGTTCCTCCACCACGAGGTTCCCGGCATCAACATCCCCGAACGTATCAGGAATACACTCGCGGAGCTCCCCGCCGCAGACGCCCCGAAGTACGGCGTCGAGGTTGCGCAGAGGCTGCTGGTAAAGGCCAGGCCCCTGGTAAGCGGCGCGTACATCATGCCGCCGGCGAACGCGCCGTACCTCGCAGGAGACGTCATTGAAGCTATCTGCTAGTCAGCAAACCGTGAAAGGTGGAAGGGTAGTTCGTTTGAGCAGACATTCTGGGGAAAACGGGCGATTCGCGAACGTGAACCTGTGATGAGCCGAAAACCAAAGAGCTGACAACCTGAAATGCTGACTAGCTGACCGGCTGCCGACTGAAGGGAGGCACTATTGCCTGAGATCAAAGCGTACACACCAGGCATCTACGCCCGCTCGGAGGAGCTCGTGCAGGCGACCCGCGACCTGGACCGGGACCGCACCACAGAGGAGGCAGTGGAGAACCAGCGAGAAGCCGATCTCACTTCCTTCCTCGACGTCCAGCGGGAGGCAGGGCTCGACTACCTCTCCGACGGGTCTCTCAACTGGCAGGACATCTTCCGGCCGTTCGACGAGGCCGCAAGCGGCCTCGAGCCCGGACCGCTCACGCGCTTCTTGAACACCAACACCTTCTACAGGGCCCCGGCCGTTACAGGAGTGGCCCCGAAGCTGGCAGAGCCGCTCGCGGAGCCCTACTTCAGGATCGGCGACCTCCCACGAAACAGGTGGGTGGCGACCCTCCCTTCGCCACACGCGCTGGCGATGTCAGCCGCCGAGGAGCTGGAGCCGAGCGCGGTCGCCGAGGGGATTCTGGGACCCCAGATCCGGTGGCTCGCAGGCAACGGCTGCGCGATGGTAGTGTTGCAGGAGACCGAGCTCTTCGAAGACAGGATCGACCTCTACCCCTTGAGCGAGGCGCTCGACGCGCTGCAGAGCCCGCTGCCCGTTGCGCTGCAGCTCCCGTTCGGGGACTCGGGCGATGTCCTGGGCGAGCTGGTCGAGCTAGACGTCGAAGCAATCGGGGTGGACTTCTATGCCACGGACCTCGAAGCACTGCCGCGCCCTTTCCCGAAGACGCTCCTGGCAGGGGTCGTTGACGCGAGGAACTCGCTGCTCGAGGAACCGGAAGAGATCGCGCAGTTCGGTCGCCAGCTACTGGAGGAATTGGAAGGAGATTTGCACCTCGTGCCCAACGGGGACCTGCAGTTCGTACCCGAGAAGATAGCCGCACAGAAGATCCTGCGCCTCGGCCAGGCGGCCAGAGTACTCAAGGAGGAACGGTAGATGAGCGAGATCCGCTTTGTCACCCGCGAGATCGGGAGCCTCGCCAAGCCCGGCTGGCGCGTGAAGGCGATAGCCGGCCGCCGCGTCGAAGAGAGCGACGTGGAAGCGGCGCGAGAGTGGGGGATTCGCCTCGGGGTTGATCCCGAGGAGCTCACCGAGATCCTGCGCAAGGGCGAGGACTTCACCAATGAAGAAAAGGCCGAGATACAGGACTACGCTGCCCTCTACGGTATCAGACTACTGGAGAACGCGGGGCTCGACGTGGTCTACGACGGCGAGCAGCGCCGCAGTGAGATGTACGACCACGCGGTAAGGCACGCTACGGGCTTCGAGACCCGCGGCACCGTCCGCTCCTTCGACAACAAGTACTACACCAAGGCCGCCGTCGTCGAGAGACCGCTCGTGGAGAAGGTCTACGACCTCGAAGAGTTCGAGTTCGTCCGGTCGCACGCGGACCGCGCCGTCAAGGTCCCTTTCACGGGCGCCTACACCATCGTGGACTGGTCCTACGACGAGCACTACGCGAGGAACGGCGCCATGCTCGGCGCCGCAGCGAAGGAGCGGGCCGAGGCGCGCAGGCGGTTCGGGGTGGACGTGGCGCGAGACGTGGTGCGTCCGAACGTCGCCGGGCTAGTCGAGGCCGGCGCGGAGTGGATCCAGATCGACGAGCCCGCCGCTACTACCCGCCCCGAGGAGGTGCCGCTCGTCGTCGAGACGTTCAACGCGACGCGCGAGGGCCTCGAAGCCCGCGC
>Ga0126313_10001850_pt1 | contig 11472 bp, 10 predicted proteins | sample Plot105A_FD_89954 | JGI IMG/M metagenome (GOLD analysis project Ga0126313, IMG submission 89954) | Serpentine soil microbial communities from UC McLaughlin Reserve, CA, USA - Plot105A | ecosystem: Environmental > Terrestrial > Soil > Grasslands | place: USA: UC McLaughlin Reserve, Lake County...
AGCGCTCGATCGCCTTCTACGAGGCGCTCGGCTTCGAGAAGCGCCGCGAGCTGCCGATCCGCGAGGAGGCCGTGAACTACTTCCTCGGCGTGCCGGGGACGGATGGGCCGGAGCTCGAGCTCACCCACAACTTCGAGACGCCCGCCGGCGGCTACGAGCTCGGCACGGGATACGGCCACGTGGCGGTCACGGTGGACGATCTCGACGGGACGCTTGCGGCGCTCGCGGAGAACGGGATCGAGCCCGAGCGCCCGCCGTACACGGTCCGTGAGGGCGGCTCGCGCCTCTGCTTCGTCCGCGACCCGGACGGAAAGCGCCTGGTCGCAAACTGAGTTCGGCAATCCGCAGGCTGCGGAACCGCGGACGCTCGCCGGCGCAACTTTGTCGCCTAATTACGAAGGTTCCCACTCGGAGGTGCGGAACGATCTCCGCGGGCGCACCCTTCGCGAGGAGCCTGATGCCCGCCTTAGGAGCTCTACCAGAGTGCGTGCTCGGTTCCAACAGCTTGTCGGCGAGCCTTGTCGGTGACCATCTTCGCCGTGGCGACGTCTTGGATTGCGACCCCGACCGACTGATACATGGTGATTTCCTCGTCGGTCTCGCGCCCTGACCGCTCACCGTTGATGAGCTGACCGAGCTCGGTCTCGAATGCGGATATTTCCAGTGAGCCTGCGGACACTGGGATCATGAGGTCGCCGCACTCGGCCTCGTTGGCTTCATGGCTGTCAACAACGATCCGGGAACGAGTGACGGCTTCGGTGTCGATCTCCCGGTGTGTGATCCAGTGGGTTCCGACAGCGTTTACGTGCAACCCCGGCTGGAACCAGGATCCGTGCACGATCGGCTCTTTGGACGACGTCAGCGTGCAGAGGATGTCCGCCTGTTTGACCGCTTGCTCGGGTTCATCGGCGATCTCGGTTGGCAGGCCGCGGTCGTCCACATCAGCGGCGAACGTGTCCGCGGTCGCGCGTCTGCGGCTCCACACAACGACCCGCTCGATCGGCCGAACAAGCCGCATCGCGTCCAGGTGGGTGCGCGCCTCGATCCCGGCGCCGACGAGGCCGAGGACGCGGCTGTCCTTGCGCGCGAGGTAGTTCGTGGCCACCGCTGACGCGGCGGCCGTCCGATAGGCGGTCAACGCGCCTGCCTCGAGGACGGCCTCGCACTGGCCCGTTTCGGGTGAAACGAGGACGACGACGGCGTTCAGGACGGGAACCGAGGTTCCGGCGTTCTCGGGGAAGATGGAGAGCAGCTTGAGTCCGACCGCGTCGAGGCCGGGAAGCGCGGCTGACATAGGGAGGATCGCCGCGGGCGTTCCGTGCAGCGGAACGGTCGCTCGTGTGGGTTGCGCCGCGCTTCCTGCGGCGTGCTCGGCATGGGCGCGCTGGACGATCTCGATCACGTCCTCCATGCGAATCACGGAAAGCACGTCGGCTCGGGAGAGCACGAGAGCCATCGCAGCCTCCTTCCTTAGGAGATGAGCGCGAGCGTGATGTCGCGGTAGGCGTTGGCTGCCTTGTCAAGGTGCTCGATAGGGATCTTTTCGTCCGGCGTGTGCGCGTCCTCGGGCAAGGCGGGGCCGAACCCGATCGTCGGAATGCCGCGCACTCCGGCGAAGTAGCTGCCGTTGGTGCAAAACCCGTATGCCGTCAGCGCTGCTCCGGTCGCTTCAACCGCGGCGGTGACGAGCGGGTGATCGAACGGTGTCTCCCACGAGGCGGCGAACTCGTCCACCTCAAACGACTCCCCCACGTACGTCTCCCACCGTGCGCGGTAGTAGCGGATGTCCGCAGCGGCGTCCGCCGGCAAGAGTCCGCGAAAGGCGCCCAGCAGTCCTTCCTTCGTCTCACCCGGAAGGAAGCGGACGTCGAAGCGGACCAGGCAACGGTTCGGGATCGTGTTCACGCTCGGATAGGGCTCCGAATGGATGTCGATCAGGTTCACGTCGCGCTTGCCAAGCAGCGGGTGTGAGCCCGGTGGGAGCTCGCGTGCTCCCCGAACCACCTCGGCCGCGATCTCGGCGGCGTTTACCCCGAGCGAGGCGTTCGCTGCGTGCACACTCTGCCCGTGAACGTCCACTTCCACCTTCGCACGCCCGCGCTGCGCCGTGGCGATTTTGAGGGCGGTCGCCTCGGCGATCACGCAATAGTCGATTGGGAGGTCGCGGAAGCTTCGGTCGAGGGTCGCGCCCTCCATCATTTCCTCGGCGATCGAGGCGACTACGTAGAGACAGCCTCGAAGGGGACTTCCCGAGGCTTTTGCCCGACCGCCGCCGTGGACTATTGCGGCGACCGGCCCCTTCATGTCCGAGGCGCCGAGGCCGTACATGATTCCGTCCTCGGTCTCCGCACCGAGCGGATCGCGCGTCCATGCCTCGGCGTGCAGTGGGATCGTGTCCATGTGGCCGTCGAGGAGGAGGACGGGCGAGCCGTCCGCGGGGCCGACGCGACCGACGAGGTTGCCGTGTTCGTCGATCGTCACGTCGTCGTAGTGGAGGCGCTCCATTTCTGCGGCGGCGCGCTCAATCGCCCGACGCTCGTTGCCCGGCGTGCTGTCCGTTCGCAGGAGATCTGCACAGAAGTCGATCACCGTCATACATGCACTCCTGTCCCTGGCTCGGCGAGAATGCGCCCTTCGGCGAAGACGACCTCGCCACGGCGGACGGTGGCGATGACCGCACCCTTCACGGCGAGTCCGGTCTGCGGCGTCCACGGGTTTTTGTAGAAGAGATCGTCCTCGGCGATCGTCCAGGAGCGCTCGAGATCGACGAGCGCCAGATCGGCGTCCGAGCGGCCGGGCATGAGCGCGCCCTTGCGCGGATACAGCCCGTATAGGTGGGCGGCACGGGCCGAGGAGAGCGAGACGAAACGCTTCAGGCTGATGCCGCGGGCGTGGACACCTTCGGACAACAGCAGCGGGTAGCAGGTCTGCGCAGTCGGGATGCCGTCGGCAGCGTCCCAGATCGAGGCGACGTCCTTGAGCTCAGGCGAGTAGCCGGAGTGATCGGAGATCACGTACTCGAGCACACCTTCGGCAAGCGCCTGCCAGAGGCGCTCCACAGTCTCGCGCTTGCGTAAAGGTGGCGAAAAGCGCGCCCAGGGACCGTGCCGGAGGTAGTCCTCTTCGTCCATCGTGAGGAAGCCGACCTGCGCCTCTCCGACGACGTGCGCAGCGGCCGCGATCTCAGGCAGCGCGGCCCGTGCGTTGACGTGGAGGACATGCAGGCGACAGCCCGTCTCGCCCGCGAGTGCAATCGCCCGGTGGATCGCCTCGTACTCGCTGAACTCGTCGTGTGCCCACGCGTGTGCGGCCGCGTCGGTTCGCCCCTCGGCCTGCATGCGCTCGGTTCGAACGCGAACGATGTCGTCGGACTCGGCATGTACGCCGAGCGGGCGATCCAGGCGCGCCGCTTCTCGCATCGCCTCGAGCAGGTCGCCTGTGTCGCAGTGGACATAGCCGGGTGTCCTGATCATGAACGCTTTGAAGGCGCGTGCCCCCAGATCGCGCATCCCCTCCATTTCGGTCACGTTCCCGGGAACGCAGCCAGCCCAGAGCGCAAAATCCGTGACCGCCTTTTCACCGACGACGCGCAGGCGATTGGCGAAGGCTTCGGTGGTGATGGTCATGGGGTCGTTGAGCGGCATGTCCATGACGGTGGTCGTGCCCCCGGCGAGCGCGGCGCGGCCAGCGGTCGTGAAGTCCTCCCAGTCGGCTTGACCCTCGTCGCAAAAATGGACGTGCGCGTCAAAGAAGCCGGGGAAGACGTGGAGGCCGCGCGCGTCGTAGAGCTCCTCCCCGTCCAGGTCGGCCCCGAGGGCGGCGATACGACCATCGACGATCCCGACGTCCAGGACGGCCGTGCCCGCCTCGGTCACGACAGTGCCGCCGCGGACGACGTTCATACGAGCTCCAGCACCTCCTCGGCAGACAGCGGTCGGTCCTCCTCGACGAAGGCGATTCGCTTGCGGACGGCCGCGTGCAGTTCCTCGATAGGCCGCGTCGCACGTTTGGGCCGACGAAAGTCGAGTGCTTGCGCCGCGCACACCAGCTCTAATGCGACCACGCGGCGGGCGAGTTCGAGCGTCTCGCGCGCCTGTCGCGCAGCCAGGGCTGCCATCGAGACGTGGTCTTCCATCGCGTCGATCGCGATCGAGTCGGTCGACGCGGGCGTCGCGAGGCCACGGGACTCCGAGACGAGTGCCGCCGCGGCGGTGTTCAGGAGAAGGAGCCCGAAGCGCTCCTCGGGCTTCGGCGAGAGCTTCGGGGGGAGCCCCGTGTCGAGCTCCGCGGCGACGAGGTGGTATGTCCGCCGCTGGGAAAGCGAGGCGAGCTCGACAGCGGCGATGGCGAGTGTGTCCATCGGGATCGCGATCGGCTCACCGTGGATGTTGCCGCCCGAGATCGTGACGCCCTCGTCCGCGAAGATAAGCGGGTTATCGCCAATCGACCGGATTTCTGTCTCCACCGCGCCGCGGGCGAAGGCGGCCGCATCACGCACTGCTCCGTGCACCTGCGGCAGGCAGCGAAGCGAGTAGGGGTCGTGCGGCCGCCCTGGGCCACGAACGAGCTCGCTGCCTTCGAGCAACGCTCGCATGTGCGCTGCCGAGGCGAGCGCGCCGGCATGCGGACGCACGCCGACCAGGCGCTCGTCGTATGCATCCGGGAAGCCGAGCAACGCCTGTAGCGTCATCGCGGCGACCACCTCTGTGCGCTCGACGAGCCGGGTCGCCATGCGCAGGGCGTCGAAGGCAAGCGCGGTCGCGAACGCGCAGTCGTTTGTGAGGGCGACACCTTCCTTTGCCGCCGGCGCAAGCGCCGCGCCGGCTCCGCCCGATCGGCGCCGGCCGTCATCTCCGAGCACTTCGCCCTCACCCATGAGGGCAAGGCCGAGGTGGGCGTTGGGGATTAAGTCGCCCGAGGCGGACTGTGAGCCTTGGAGTGGGACGACTGGATGGATGCGACGGTTCAGGAGCGCGATCAGCGCTTCGACTACATCGCGGCGAAGACCGGCCGGCCCTTGCGCGTACGCCTGCGCCTTGAGCAGGAGCATGCCGCGCACGATCGCCTCCGGTGCTGGCGCGCCGACTCCGGCTGCGTGCGAGCGAAGCGTGTTCGCCTGCATCCGCTCGATCGCATCGGGCGCGATCGTTCGTGCCGCCTCGGCGCCATAGCCGGTGTTGACCGAGTAAACGGCTGCGCCCGACGCAAGTTGGCGCTCCAGCTCGGCGCGATGCTCATCGATGCGGTGTTCCGTTGAGAGGGCGACCTCGGCGCCTTCGTACACGACCGCGTCGTAGGCATCCCATGGCAGCGGGGCAGAGCCGATGAGGACGGAGTCAGCCACTCGTGAACTGCCAGCCCTTGATCTTGTCCTTCTTTAGCTTGACGAGTACGCCGCGCAGAACGCCCTCCGAGTACTCGCTTCCCGGGTTGAGACACAGCGTTCGGCCGAGCTTTTGCGCTCCGCGGCTCTCGTGCACGTGCCCGTGGAGACCCAGCAGCGGCTGGTGGCGCTCGATTACGCGTCGCGTCGCCTCGGCGCCGGCCGCTGTCATCACGACGCTGCCCGCGCGCACGACCGGCGTGAGCGTTTCGTCGAGGAGCGGGGCTGCGTCCAGCGAGGTTGACTTGGGAGGACAGTGGAGGTTGAAGACAGCGCGGCGCGGATCGCGAACCTCGCCCGCCATCCGCTCAAGGCGTTCCTCAAGCGCGTCCTCGTCCAGCTCGCGCGTCGAGTCGAAGGGCGTCCTGTTTGCCCAGCCACAACTGATCATTTCGTAGCCGTCCGGGAGCTCGCTCACCATCGCTTCCGGACAGCGGACGTACGACGACGAAGCGAGTACCTCGTCCACGTAGAACTCGTCGTCGTTGCCCGCGCTGACGAAGATCGGGATTCCGACAGGCTCAAGCCGCTCGCGGGCCGCCTCCAGCCAGCGCTGCAGCGTCTCCACGATCGCACGCCGAAAGAGCTCCGGCACGTCCTCGGGTCGCCCGTCCAGCGCATCCTTTTCCGCTCGCGTCAATCGAATCGTGTAGGAGCCCGACTGGCGGATCGTCCGTTCCAGCTCCGCCAGCTCCTCCTCGCTTCGCGCCTTCCGCACCTGACCGAAGAGGTCGGCGGTGAACGTGCCGTCTCCCTCCTCGACGATCGGGACGAGGAGCTTCCCGGTGATATCTCCGCCCAGCACGATCGCATCGACGCCGTAGGCCTGGGCCGCGTTCACAAACTTGAAGAAGCAGCGCTCCGAGCCGTGGATGTCGGTCGCGAAGAAAAGCCGCACCGAGCTCTAGGCCGTGTAAGCGTTCGGTTCGGGCTGCTTGAACCCGCGCGCCTTTGAGGTTCGAAGTCCGGCCCTGATTAGCGCCTGCACGACCCCGACGGCCGCCGGAACACCCTCGATGACCGGAACGCCCAGCCGCTCCTCAAGCCGCTCCCGAAGTCCCACCATTCCGCCGCAGCCAAGGCAGATCACGTCCGCGTGATCCTCGCGGATCGCGGTCTGGCCAACCTGCTCGAGCGCGTCGGCTGCCCGCTCCGGCTCCGCGTCTGCCTCGAGCACCGTCAGCCCCGTCGCTCGGATCGATGCGCAGCGAGGCTCGAAGCCGTACAGCCGAACGACATCGGCGAGCGGAGGTACCCCACGTTCGAGGGTGGTCAGTATCGAGAAGCGTTCCCCGAGCGTGCTTGCCAGAAGAAAGCTCGCTTCGGCGATGCCGACAACGGGTGCGCGCGTGAGTTCGCGAGCCGCGTAGAGGCCGGGATCGCCGAAACAGGCGACGATCGCACCGTCGAAGTCGCCATCGTGCTCCTCGATTGCCTCCGCCACCGCCGCGGCGCCGAGCAGTTCGTCGTGATACCCGTCGATGCTCGCAACGCCTCGCCGCGCGGTAACTGGCTCAATCTCGACATCGGGGGAGGCAACCGAGCGGGCGGCAACAGCCATCTCCTCGGTCATCGCCGCGGTCGTGTTCGGGTTGACAAGAAGCAGCCTCATAAGCGGCAGCTACTCGGGCGGGAGCTCCTGATGTGCGAGCGCAACATCGATGCCCCGCCGGCGGTTGACGACAGCCGCGACCACGTAGATGACGACCGGGATTGCAAACACGATCGGAAGCGCGACCAGGCCCTGCGTCGAGTTCGCGCCAAGCTCGTCGTTCGTGAGTAGGTAGTAGATGAGCAGCGAGTAGATCGCGGCCGAGAACACAGAAGCGATGGTGATCACCGGCATCCCCAAGACCGAGCTCCTCAAAGGCGATGCGGCGTAGATGTCAGGTCGCCGCCAAGGAAAGATCGCGCCCGCCACAGAAACAATGAAGAAGGTTAGGTAGGAGCCGATCCCCGCGGTGAAGACGAAGCTCGTCCACTTGGACGGCACATAGATGAAGAAGGCCATGAACCCAGCCATGAACAGGCCCGTCACGACGGTCGCAAAGATCGGTGAAGCGGTGCGCGGGTTCACGGAGGAGAGCCGCATCGGCACGACCCGGTCGAAGCTCCAGGCGAGGACCGTGCGCGTGTCGATGAGAAACTGGGGTGGGATGTTCGCCACGATCGCGAACACGAAGCCCGCGCCGATCAGGCACAAGAGCGGAATGTTGTGGGTGAGCATGGAGACGAATAGGTAGAAGAACGGCGGGGCGTTCAGCGGATAGTCGTCTGTGAACGACAGCGCCTGGATCGAGCCCAGGAACTCAGACCCGAACGTCCGCTCCGCCAGGGCGCCGAAGATGGCGAGCACGACGCCACCCACGGCGACCGCACCAAGCATCGAATACAGCTGCGTCTTCGCCGCCTGCTTCACCTCGCCGGAGACGTAGTTGGAGACGATCGCAAAACCGAGCGAGGAGAAGACAAGCGGGATCGCCGCAAACGTCGCCGCGGCGCTTCCGCTGCTCGCCGTGAAGCCCGCATCCGGCCCGCCCGCCACGACCTTGTCGTAGTCACCGTAGTCGCCGAAGGCCTGTACGAAGTCCGAGTGACCGTTTGCGGCCAGCACGGCGATCGCGGCGATCTGGCCCACGATCATCAGCCCGAAGATGACGCCAAGCACGCGGAAGGTGATCCGCGTGCCGAGCGATACCAGGATCGTGAAAACGATGATCGTCCCCAGGCCAACGCCGAACTGCCAACCCTTGGTTGCGACCCGTGCAGACCAGTCGATCATGCTCTGGCTGTCGAGCACCGTTCCGATCGTCAAAAGCGCGCTCGAGGACGCGAAGCCCGCCACCCAGGAACACAGGATCCCGGTGAAAAACGTCGTCCAGACAGTCGTGTTGAAGTTTGCCGCGAACCCAACGAGCGGGTGCAGGATCCGGCTCACGAAGACGTAGTCGCCGCCCGAGCGCGGCATTGAGCCTGAGAGCACGGCGTACATGAGGGCCGGCGCGACGCTGAAGGCCATCGTCAGGATCACGACCCAAAACAGGCTCGCGCCGGGAAAGGCGAATGGGGCAACCGTGAACGTGAGCGCGCCGAGCGCGATGTTCACGAACGCCAGGTTCATCACGAGCGCATTGCCGACCCCGATCCGGCGAACCAGACCCGTCGCCTTGCGCGTGTAGAAGCCCTCGCTCGCGGCAGCCGCAGGAGCTTGCTCGGGAACGGGGAACGTGCCGCTCGCGTCGTGGGCCATCGAACCCTCCTCTCGCTCTGAGAAGACGTTTGTAAGACCTTTCACCAGCCGAAGTCAAGACTGGGACGCGCTCATGCATCCGTGGAGCGTATCGCGAGAGGAATTTGTATTCACCGCCTACACGAGGCACCATGGATGCCCCGATGCGGAAAACAGCGCGATCACTGTCTTCGTCCGAACTCGACCGAACCAGCGTCGTCCCCTTGTACTATCAACTCCAGGAGATCCTCAAGGAGCAGATCGAGTCGGGGCGCTGGAAGCCGGGCGACGCGATCCCGACCGAAAAGGAGCTGACCCGCAGCTTCGGCGTCAGCCGCGTGTGCGTCCGCCAAGCGCTCGCGATCCTTGAGGACGACCGCGAAATCGTCCGCATGCAAGGACGCGGGACCTTCGTCGCCGCCCGCAAGCTCGCCTACAGGCCCACCTCTCTCATCCGCCTCTTCCTCGACCCGCCGATCGAAGACATCTCGGTCCGCGTCCTCGACCGCCGCGTAGGCGGCGTTGAACAAAGTGTCTCCGGAGCGCTCGGCGCGGACGCCCATGACGTCCTGCGCCTCACCTGCCTCTGGTTCGCCGGCGACCTTCCGCTCGCGATCGGCCAATCGTTCTTTCCCCTCCCCTGGGCGACCTGGCTTCAGGACCCAAGCCAGATGGCACTCCCCAAGGACGCCACCCCACCAGACAGCATCGAACTTGACGACGTCGAGCTGTCGGTCGAGACCACACAGTGCGGTCGCTTCGAGGCCGACCTTCTCGGGATCCCCACGCGCTCGACCTTTCTCCTCACGCTCGCTCTTCAGCGCGGAACGCGTAGCGGTCATACGGGCGCCGTCGAATTCACCCGTCTTGGCTACCGCGGTGACATCGTCCAGCTTCGGCTTCGCACAGATTCAAAGGACAACGGCGAGCTCGTACGCGGTCTGCCAGGCGTCGCACCGAAGGTGATACCCGTCTGAATCGCGCCGTAGACGGGAACTCGCCCAAGGCTACCGACGTACCACGGACGCCCGTCTGTGCGCTAATCAATAAAACGCGTCTTGCGGCACGTGGGTAAAAACGAAAAGTTAAGCGCCGCACGCGCAGCCTTGCCCGACGGTCTCCGCCCGTTCTTGGGATCGGTGCGCGAAAACCCAGGGCTCCTCACGCTCAACGTTCGGTAACCCGGACGCCATTCGGATATCGCCGTGTCAGTGAGAAGGGAGACGATCAGGGACGGGGCTAGTGCCCGATCCGGACAGCTAGTGCCCGATCCGGACACGGCTCCGCTTGTCATGGGCTGTTCGGTATGCGTGTAGCCGGGTGCGGCCGGCGCTTCGCTTCGAGCATGCGCATTGGCGGCACCCGCTGAGCGACGCGAAGCTGCGACGATCGCCTTTGTGACGATCAACGTTAGATACGGTCAAACGGGACGTTCACGTCACGCGTTTCGCAGAAGCGGCGGTCGGACGGAAGCTCAACGATCAGGATGTCATCGAGCTAACGACAGACTTCGAGCCCGACGGTGTCCCGGTAGAACTCGATGGCGCGGCCGAGGTTCGAGACCGGGATGACTGCCTCAGGTATCGCGTTCGGGATCATGCTTTGACTCCTCGTCCGGTTCTGCCGAGGATCCCAGACTGCCGATTGCGTCGCAAGCTCGTTTCTGACATCACGCTTGGATACTACGCGCCAGCCGTCGGTGGAAAATGCCGCCCCCGGGTGCCGTGAGGCACTCGACGCGCAAGGACGCGATGGGCCTCTCCGAACCAAGACGGCATGGCGGAACGGCGTGAGCTCGCCCGCCGCCTGATCGAATCCGTCACCCTGCGAAAAATCGACGATGGGAGTCGATCGCTGATCGAGTCACGATCGAATGGCGTCCTCAGCTACGCGAAATCGGACAGACGCCGTAAGCGGCTCGATGCCGACTACGAGGGAAACAAATTCCGGGGCAGTGACCGCCTTGCAGCCGGCACGATTCAGCCACCGAACGGTGAGGAAATCGGGCCACGGGCGTGAAGCCGCATTGACTCGCGCCAAGAACCGGCGCAGAAGAATCGGCCGGAAGACGGGACCCATCCACGAGCGGCTGGGACACTCCGCCACCGCGGCTACTAGAACTCCCGCCCGTCGAGTAGTTCACTTGTCGCGATGCGCGAGTTGCCGCGCGGGAGGGTAACGCTCCTATTCACGGATGTGGTCGGCTCGACGCGGCTGCTGCAGGAGCTCGGAGCTGAGGCGTACGCCGAGGCGCTGTCGGAGCATCGACGCGTCGTGCGGGCCGCGTTGGCGCGGCACGGCGGCGTCGAGGTGGACACGCAGGGAGACGCGTTCTTCGCGGCATTCCCCGAGGCTGGCGGAGCCGTGGCCGCGGCGCGCGAGGCGACAGAGGCCCTCTCGGGGCCGGTTCGGGTACGGATCGGCGTGCACACAGGCCAGCCGCACGTTGCTGACCAAGGCTATGTGGGCGAGGACGTGCATCTCGGAGCCCGGATAGCGGCTGCCGGGCACGGCGGTCAGGTGCTGCTCTCGCGGGCGACGCGCGACCTCGTCGACGGCGACACAGTCGACCTCGGTGAGCACCGACTAAAGGATTTCGGCGCGCCCGTCTGGATCTTCCAGCTGGGCGGGGAGCGATTCCCCCCGCTGAAGACGATCTCGAACACCAACCTGCCACGGCCGGCGAGCTCGTTTCTAGGCCGCGGACGCGAGGTCGCTGAGGTCACCGAGCTCATACGGCGTGGCGCGCGGCTGGTCACGTTGACCGGGGCGGGAGGGTCGGGCAAGACTCGGCTCGCGATCGAGGCCGCCGCGGAGCTCGTGCCTGAGTTCGGGAGCGGCGTATTCTGGGTGCCGTTCG
>Ga0126313_10001851_pt1 | contig 11467 bp, 12 predicted proteins | sample Plot105A_FD_89954 | JGI IMG/M metagenome (GOLD analysis project Ga0126313, IMG submission 89954) | Serpentine soil microbial communities from UC McLaughlin Reserve, CA, USA - Plot105A | ecosystem: Environmental > Terrestrial > Soil > Grasslands | place: USA: UC McLaughlin Reserve, Lake County...
GAGGCCAACGAGGTGGCCCCCTTCGAGGAGTTCATGGGCTCCCACGGCGGGCTCGGTGGCTGGCAGAGCCACCCTTTCGCCCTGGTGCCGGCTACATGGAGCGAGCCGCAGGCGCCCATTGTGGGAGTGCGGGCGATGCACGACACGATCAGGGGCTGGCTGACTGAGACCGGCCTCGAGGTCAAGACGCACTCTCGGAGCTGAGCCAGGAGGGCGGCCCGCGCCTACGACAACGCCGACAGGGCCGCGGCGACCGCGAAGCCGAGCGTCGTGACCAGACCCGCCGTGCGGCCGGCCTCGCGCGTCGCCTCGGGGATCATCGAGTCGATGAGCATCACGATCAGCGCTCCTGCCGCGAAGCCGTTGATGATTGCCTCGAAGTCGCCCGCGGTCACGTCTGCCAGCGCGTAGCCCGCGACCGAGGCGAGCGTGCAGATGGCCGCGACGGCCAGCCACAGGCGCAGGATCGTTACCTTCGCGGTGCCGCTCTTCTCCATCTCAGTGGCGGAGCCGATCGCCTCGGGAAGGTTGGAGACGAATATCGCGGCCAGGAGGCCGACACTGATCCCCGCCCCCGCCGCGAGCCCGATGCCGAGCGCCATCTGCTCGGGCACGCCGTCCAGGAAGGCACCCAGGGCGAGCGCCGGGCCTGCATCGGAGGCGCTGGCGCGGCCCGGACGGCCGCGTCCGGCGCCGAAATGGCTGGCGATGACCCCATCGAGGAAGAAGTAGGTCAGCGCCCCGGCCGCCAGTCCGATCGCCGTTATCTCCAGTCCGCCCGCCCTCGCTCCCTCCGCCGCGAGCTCGAAGCTGATCGCGCTGATCAGCGCGCCCGCGCCGAAGGCGAGCACGAGGCCCACCAACTGCTTGGACCAGCGCCGCGCGAAGGCCAGTGCAACCCCCAGGACGAGCGAGGAGGCGGCGAGCGCACCCCACCCGAGCGCCGCGAGCATCTCAGCCGATCGAGTGCTGGTACAGCGTGAAGCCGATGCCAGCGCAGACCGCCGCCACGATCCAGAAGCGCAACATGATCTTCGTCTCCGACCAGGCCATCATCTCGAAGTGGTGATGGACCGGGGCCATCAGGAGGACGCGGCGGCGGAACATCTTGAAGCTCAGCACCTGGACCGCCACCGAGAGCGCCTCGATCACGAAGATCCCACCGAGGATGATGAGCAGGAGCTCGGTCTGGGTCATCACCGCTAAGGCACCGATCGCCGCGCCCATGCCCAGCGAGCCGGTGTCGCCCATGAAGATCGCCGCCGGGAACGAGTTGAACCACAGGAACCCGACCGAAGCCCCCACCAGGCACGCCGACAGCAGCGCGAGCCCCTTCTGGCCGCTGATGATCGTGATCGCCGTGTAGGCGAGCAGGACGATCGCGCACGAGCCGGCGGCCAGCCCGTCGAGGCCATCGGTGAGGTTGACGGCGTTCGACGCTCCCGCGATGACCAGGAACACCAGGATCACGTAGAGCACCGGCCCGATGTAGAGCTGCGCGTCGAAGATCCGCACCTGGAGGCGCGGATCGAGCCCGACCTGGTCCGTGGCCACCCACCAGAGCGCGACCGCGAGCCCGATTTGCACGAGCAGCTTCCACCGCGCCGGGAGGCCGAGCGAGCGCCGCTTCGTGACCTTGATGAAGTCGTCGGCGAACCCCAGAGCCGCGGCGCCCATCGCGACTCCGAACACGGCCAGGCTCTGGGTGTCGCGGGGCCCCAGAACCAGGTAGGGGACGGCGATGGCAATGAAGAGGATGAGTCCGCCCATCGTCGGCGTGCCGGCCTTGGCGTGGTGCTCCTGTGGGCCCTCCTCCCGGATCTGCTGTCCGAACTCGCGCTCGCGGAGGAACTCGATGAACTTCGGACCCAGGAAGATGGTGATCAGCATCGCCGCGATTCCGGCGATCAGGATCTGCCCGCGATCGATGGCGGAGGAGGCGATGGCGATCGGGATCATCGGGATTCCTCGAGGGATGCGTGGTGCTCTGGGGCGGCGCGCATGGAGACGGGGTTCGCGTTGTAGCAGTCGCCCTTCAGGCGCGCGAAGGTTATCCCCGGAGCCCGCCGTGACATCTCGCCCCGCGGTGCCGCGCTCATCTGGCGGCCATCTGGGTGAGCAGCTCGGACGCGACAGCGCGGTCGTCGAACGGGATCTTCCTCCCGCCCGCGAACTCCTGGCCCTGCTCGTGGCCCTTGCCCGCGATCACCACCGTGTCGCCCGGCTGGGCCCCGCCAAGCGCCAGCGCTATCGCCGCGCGGCGATCGGCCTCGACCTGGACGTCGTCGCGGCCGTCGCCGTTTGCGTAGCCGGGAATCCCGGCGAGGATGTCGGCGATGATCGCCTCCGGCTCCTCCGACCGGGGGTTGTCGGACGTGACGACGCACCGGTCCGCCAGGCGGGCCGCGATCTCCCCCATCTTCGGGCGCTTGTCGCGGTCGCGGTCGCCACCGCAGCCGAACACGCACACGACCCGGCCCTCGGTGAGCCGCCGCGCAGCGCTCAGCACGTTCTCGAGTGAGTCCGGCGTATGGGCGTAGTCCACGAGGACCGCGAACGGTTGCCCCGCCTCGACGGGCTCGAAGCGCCCCGGGGCGCGCTGGGCGCCGGCGAGTGCATCCGCCGAAGCTCGCACCCCGACGCCGATGGCATCGCACGCTGCGATTGCCGCCAATGCGTTCTCGACGTTGAAGTGACCCGCGAGGGGTGTGCGCACCTCCACCTCGCCGTCCGGCGAAGCACATCGAAATCTCGAACCGCCGGCGTCGAACGAGGCGTCGAGGGCGCGGTAGTCGGCCTCCGCCCCGGATGGCGAGAACGTTCTGAGTACCGGGGCCCCCGCTTCGCGTAGCTCGGTGGCGAGTCGTGCCCCATACGGGTCGTCGACGTTGATGGCGGCGTGCTCCGGCGTGCGCTGGCCGCCATCGGGCACGAACAACCGCCGCTTCGCTCGGAAGTAGTCCTCCATGTCGGCGTGGTAGTCCAAGTGGTCCTGCGTCAGGTTCGTGAAGACCGCGACGGCGAAGTTGACGCCGTCGCTCCTGCTCTGCGCGAGCGCGTGGGAGGAGACCTCCATCGCGCAGGCCCGATCGCCGGCGTCGAGCATCCTGCTGAAGGTCCGCTGGAGGTCGATCGCCTCCGGCGTGGTCCGCTCCACCTCCTCCTCGGCGCCGCCGACGATGCTCTTCACGGTGCCGAGCAATCCCGTGTGGATGCCCTGGGACTCCAGGATGTGGCGCACGAGGAACGCCGTGGTGGTCTTGCCATTGGTCCCCGTGATGCCGGCGATCCGAAGCGTCGCGGTCGGGTCGCCCCAGAATCGAGCGGCGATCGGCGCCATGGCGCGCCGCGCGTCGGGCACGAGCACCTGTGGCGCCGGCAGGTCGAGGTTTCTCTCGACGACGAGCGCGGCGGCCCCGCGCTCCAGGGCGGCGGGCGCGAATTCGTGGCCGTCGGCCCGCTGGCCCCGCACGCAGAAGAAGAGCGCACCGGTTTGCACCCGGCTCGAGTCATAGGCGAGGGACGTGATGTCCGTGTCCGGGTCCCCCTCGATGCCGGCCGGATCGATGCCGGCGAGCAGCTCCCCGAGCTTCATCGCCGCGATTGTATGGAGGTCAGGGGGCGGTTCCCTGGTCCGGCGGGATGTTTAGGTGGGGCAGCGCGAAATTCGCGATCTGCCCGAAGGCCGGGGCCGCGACCGATCCGCCATAGATGTCACCTCGGGGCTTGCTCACGACCACGGCGACCAGGAGCCTGGGGTCCTGGGCCGGGGCGAACCCGACGAACGAGGCCACGTAGTCGGTCTCCGAATACGTGCCGTTCTCGGCGACCTGGGCCGTCCCCGTCTTCCCCGCCAGGGTGTATCCGGGAACGCTGACCTCGGACGCGGTTCCGCCGGGCGCCAACACGCCCTCCAGCATCGTTCGAAGCTGCGATGCGGCGTCCTCGCTGATGATGCGATGTCCCCTCGGCTCAGGGACGCGCTCGCCGTCCTCGTCGAGGATGAGCCGGGGCGTGCGGAGGATGCCGCCATTGGCGATGGCCGAGTACGCGGTCGCCATCTGCATCGGAGTCACCGACAGGCCCTGACCGATCGGCAGGTTGCCCATCGTCGAGCCGGAGAACTCCGACGGCGTCGGCACGATGCCCTGCTCCTCGCCCGGGAACGCGACGCCCGTCGGCTCGCCGAAGCCGAACTTGCGAACCCACTTGTAGAAGCGCTCGGCCCCGAGCTCCAGCCCGATCTTCACGGCGCCGACGTTCGAGGACTGGGCCAGAATATGGGCGACGGTCAGGCTGATCGGGCCGCGTACCTCCGCGTCGGAGATCGTGCGGTCGGCGACTTGGAGTTCCACCGGGAGATCGAAGACGGTGTCCGGCGTCACCAGGTGTTCCATCAGCGCGCCGGCCACGGTGAAGGCCTTGAATGTGGATCCCGGCTCATACGTGAAGCCGGTCGCCGTGTTCTGGAGGGCCTGGGGATCCGCGTTCAAAGGGTCGCTGGGGTCGAGGGTGGGCCAGTTCGCCATCGCCAGCACCTGGGAGTTCTGGGGATTCATGACGATGGCCGTGGCGTTCTCCGGCGTGTAGGTCTGGGCGACGCTCGCGAGCACCTCCTCGGTGCGCGCCTGGATGGCGGCGTCGATCGTGAGCCGGATGTTCTCCCCGTCCGTTGCGCTGGCGGTCGTGTTGCGCTCGATCGCCTTGCCGAGCCCGTCGAGGACGACCTGCTGCTCGCCGTTCGAGGCCCCGAGGAGATCGTTGTCGGCCGCCTCCAGCCCGCTGAGTCCCTGGCCATCGGTCCCGACCGTCTCGATCACCTGCGCTGCTACTTTGCCCTCCGGGTAAATGCGGCGGCTGTCGGGCACCGTCGTGATCCCTGGGAGGTCCAGCTTGCGAATCCTGCCGGCGGCCGAAAGGTCGACGTTGCGCGCCACGTAGGCGAACCCGGGCGAACCGCTCGCGAGTCCCTTGAGGACGTCACCCTCGCTCGCGTGCAGGACGGGAGCCAGTTCCTTGGCGGTCCGATCCGGGTCCTTGACCTGGTACGGCGTCGCCACGACGTCCACCGCGTCCTCCGAGACCGCGAGCTCCATGCCCTTGCGATCGAGGATCGACCCGCGGAGGCCCGGCACCGGAACCGTTTCGGTCTGCTGGCTCTGGGCGTCGGCGGACAGCCCGGCGCCCTGGATCCCCTGCACCCATGCAGCTCGTGCGACGGCGAGGCACAGGAGAACGAGAAAGCTCGCGAACAGGAGCCCGATCCGCCGATCGACCATCGGCCGGCTAGGGGGTCGGGTAGGTGCCCGAGACGGTTGTGAGCCCCGGGTCGGTGGTGGTCGTGGTCTCCGTGGTGAGCGTCGAATCGGCGAGGACCGGCGTGCCGGCCGTCACCTCGCCGGACTCGAGTCGCTGGGCGGCGGTGGCCGCGTCCTTCGGGCTTGCCTTCAGGTATCCGATCGAACCCGGCTCGGGCACGACCATGCCGAGCTGGCTCGCCTGGGCCTGGACGTGCTCGTTCGACACCCCGGCCTCCGCGATCTGAGCACGAAGCGTCGAGACCTGGCGGTTGAGAACGTCGGTCTGGCGAGTCGCCTTGCTGGACGAGGCGTTGAAGCTCAGGGCGACCACGTTCAGCGCGACGATTCCGACCAGGAGGCTCGTGAGGACTCCGATCCAGAGCCTGCCGCGCGTGAGGCGGTGAACGAGGCCGGACTCGGCGAGGCCCGAGACCGCCCCCGCCGTGCGACCGACCGCGATCGGCACGAGCCGGGCAGGCATCGGGGTGCCGGCGTAGGGGCGCGAGGTGCGCGCCCGCCGGGTCGGCGCCGTCTGCGGGCGCCGAGTGGCGGGGCGCCGGGCCGGCGCACGACGCGCCGGTGAGCGCGGGGCCGGCGCGGGAGCGGCGCGCGCTGCTTGGGTGGCGGCGGGAGGCATCAGGCCCCGTTCCCTTCGTCGTCGGCATCCAGACCCCTCGGGAGCTTGCGCGCGCCACGCAGGCGCGCCGAGTGCGAGCGCGGGTTCCGCTCGACCTCCTCCGGGGTCGCCGCCAGGGCCCGCCGGGTGAGTGGCTCGGCCTCAGGCTCTCGGCCGCAGACGCAGACCGGCAGCTCCGGCGGGCACACGCAGCCGCGGGCCCGGTCGGCGAGGAAGCGCTTGACGCGCCTGTCCTCCAGCGAGTGGAACGAGATCACCGCCAGTCGGCCCCGCTCCCGCAGGATGTCCCAGGCGGCGGGGAGCACGCGGTCGAGCGAGTCGAGCTCGTCGTTGACCGCGATCCGCAGGGCCTGGAACGTCCGCTTTGCGGGATGGCCGCGGCCGAAGCGGTAGGCGGGCGGCACCGCGGCGCGGATGGCGTCGACCAGCTCGGCGGTCGTGTGAAGAGGCCGCCGGCGCGTGATCTCCCGAGCGATGGAGCGCGCGTGGCGCTCTTCGCCGTAGTCGCGGATGACCGTGGCCAGCCGCTCCTCGGGCCACTCGTTGACGAGGTCGGTCGCCGACGAGCTCCCCTCGGGGTCCATGCGCATGTCCAGCGGCGCGTCGTAGGAGTACGAGAAGCCGCGCTCGGCCGCGTCGAGCTGAAGCGACGAGATCCCCAGGTCGAGGTAGATCACGTCCGCGTGAAATCCCTCGTCGCGCAGGTCCTCCAGGGCGTCGGCGAAGTCGGCGCGGATGAGCCGGGCCTCGGGTTCGAGGTCCGTGGTCATCTCGGCGAACCGAAGCTCAGCGGAGGGATCGCGGTCGATCGCCACGAGCGTGCCGCCGGCCCCGATCCGCTCGGCCACCAGCGCCGCGTGGCCACCGCCGCCGAACGTGCAATCGATCGCGGTCTCGCCCGGATGCGGATCGAGGAGATCGATCAGCTCGGTGGCCAGGACTGGGACGTGCTCGGTGGACATGTATGTCAGTGTGGCCATCGGGCGCCTTGACTCCTCAGCCGGCGCCCGAGCTGCCGCTCGCGAGCTCCTCGGCGATCTCGGTTGCCGTCTCGTCGATCTCGGCGTCGTGCTCGTTCCAGGCGCCCGCGTTCCAGATCTCGAGGTGATCGGCGACGCCGATGACGACGCAGGGCCCCTCCTCCAGGCGCGCGTGCTCGATCAGGTGCCTGGGGATGCGGACCCTGCCCGCGGAGTCGAGCGTTTCGTCGTGCGACCGGCCGTGGAACCGGCGCCGCATCATCCGGCCCTTGCGACTGAGCGGGTTGAGCTCTCCGAGAACCTGCTCCTCGAACCTGGAGTACTCGGCCGTGGGATAGACCTCGACGCAGGAATCGAGTCCCGCCGAGAGAACAGCCCCGTCCGCAAGAGCCGCGCGGAACCGGGCCGGGACCGTGAGCCGATCCTTGGAGTCGAGGCTGTGCTCGTAGTGGCCGCGAAACGCCAAGTGGGGGTCCCCTCAAAAAGATTTGGACCGGAGTGGCGAGGTGGGAGGAACCTCACCACCCCGGTCCGTGGGTCAGATCCAGCCGCCACGCTATCCCACTGAGCCCCACTTTGCAACACAATCTGGGCGGAAATGGGACACGATCCGTCGGACGGAATTGCTACCGCCGGGAAGGAGTCGGCGGAAATGGCTTGCCTGAGCGGTTTTTGTGGCGCGAGCGGACGGCCGGCAATGGGGGCAGCCGTGGCAAATTTGCAATCCGGGTTGCAGGGCTCGGCCCTCACACCCGTCCCGACGCGGATTTGAACGTTGGCTTTCGCATAGCGAAAGCAGACGTCCATTCGCTGCTTCGGACACGGGTTCGGCACAGGGACCGGCCCTCCCTTCGCTGCCTACACCGCTTGCAGTTGTGAGCGACCTGGGCGCGCAGCTAAAACGCCCCGAACAGCGCGTCAGAGTTCGCCACCAGTCCGGCGACGATCACGAGCAGCACCGACGGCACGAGGACCAGCGCGACCACGAGCTGGATCTTGGGCGCAGCGCGGGCCGCGCGCTCCTCGATCCGGCGGCGGGCGTCGCGGCGCATCGACGCAGCTTGCTCGTGGAGCTGGTCCGCGAGCGGTGAGCCGAACCGGCGGGAGCGCTCGAGCGCCGCGGCGAGAGCGCCCAGGCCGGCGCCGGGAACGCGGTCGCGTAGGCGCGCGATCGCCTCGGGTTGGGCGGTGCCGCACTCGATCTCGCTGACGGCGACGGCAAGCTCCGCCGCCAGCGGCTCGCCCGGCGTGGAGGCGCCGGAGATCTCGCCCAGCACCCTTTGCGGGCTGCGGCCGGCGGCGGTACCCACCGCCAGGAGATCGAGCGCATCCGGGAGCGCGGCGCGCAAACGCGCCGCGCGGCGCCGGGCCGCCCGCTCCAGCAATGCCTCCGGCGCGACGAACCCCGCGGCCGGGAGCGCCAGCATCACCACGAACCCCAGCCGCCCGGGCGCCGCGGGTGCTGCGATCACGCCGAAGATTGCGCCCAACGCCGCGCCACCCAGCTTGCCCGCAACCACCGCCCCGACCGAGGTCCTGCCTGCGAGCCCGGCGCGCTCGATGCGCTCCGGGATGCGGAGCCAAAGCGCGGCCCCGGCCAGCGTCCGCAGTCGCCCCCCGCTGAGCGATGCCGCCCCCGACCAGAAAGCCCTGCTCATCTCCTCTCCCCTGCTCCCGGCCAGTTCCCAAAGCCCCGCGGCGGCGAGCAGCACCGCGACCGCCACGAGCAGGGGAGCGCCGCCCGGCACTAGGCGTCCTCGATCCTGCTTAGGCGGCGGATCGCCGCGAAACCGGCGACCTGAAGGATCACCGCGACGGCGAGTAGCGCCACCGAGGCGCCCTCTGCGAGCAGGGAGGCCACGAATCCAGGATCGATCAGCTCGGCGAACAGCGCCCCGCCCGCGGGCATCGCCACGACCAAGAGGCCCGTGAACCGGGCCTGGGCCGTTGCGGAGCGCGCGTCGGCCGCCACGCGGTCGCGCTCGGCGGCGGACGCCGCGAACCGGCGCAACAAGCCCGCGAGGTCGCCCCCGCCGAGCTGCTGCGACAGCAGGACCGCCGCGAAGGAGTCCACGCGCCCCGAGCGCAGTCGCGCTTGGAGCCCGCGGAGCGCGTCCGCGGTGGAGGTGCCCAGTTCCAGGTCCGCTCGCACGCGCGCGAGCTCGGCCGCGGAAGCACCCTCCACCGAGCCCGCGGCCGACGCCAGCGCGGCCCGCACGGACCGGCCTCCGGAAAGGGCGTCGGCCACCGCCGTCGCGATCTGAGGCAGCCCGCGCTCGACGGTGCGGCGGTAACGCGCCCGCCGGCGACCGAGCGCCCAGGCCGCCGCGCTCGGCCCGGCCAAGGCGAGAAGCGGCGCGGGCCCGGGGCCGGCGATCGTGAACCCGGCGACGAGCAGCGCAACGGTCCCCAGCACTGCCAGTCTCCGCCGCTCGGATTCCGTCGGTGCGTAGCCCTCGCGGCCCGCACGCCGCAAGGGCTCGACCGTGGCGGTCAGCCAGCGCCCCAGCGCGGGACTCGCCACGATCGCCTCACGTACCGCCACCGCGGCCATGCCTCCGGCGGCCGCGCCCAGCAGGACCGGCGTGCCGAGGATCCCGCTCACCGTGTCCACACCTCCCTTACGCCGACGCCGCCGACGACCGCCGTCACCTCCCCGACCGCGACCACCCTTCTCGCCCCATCGCCTTCCCGCGCGAGATGGACCACGAGCTGGATTCCCCGACGCACCTGCTCGCGGATCGCCTCGTGCGGGAGGCCGATCCCGGCCATGAGCGCCAGCGTCTCGATCCGCCGCAGCGCGTCCTCGGGCGAGTTCGCGTGCACGGTGGAGAGGGCGCCGTCGTGGCCGGTGTTGAGGGCGGTCAGGAGATCCAGGGCCTCCGCTCCGCGGACCTCGCCGATCACGATGCGGTCGGGGCGCATCCGCAGCGCGTTTCGCAAGAGGTCGCGAATGGTCACCTCACCGCGGCCCTCGACGCTCGCCGGCCGGGATTCCAGTCTCACGACGTGCGGCTGGCGCAGCCGAAGCTCCGCGGCGTCCTCGATCGTGACGACCCGCTCCATGGGATCGACGTAGGACGACAGCGCGTTCAGAAGCGTCGTCTTGCCGGAGCCGGTCCCACCGGAAATCAGGATGCTGCGGCGAGCCGCGACCGCGCGGGCGAGCAGCTCGCGCAGCTCGGCCGTGAGCGTGCCGGACTCGACCAGGTCGTCGGGGTCCGGGCGCGCGGCGGTGAAGCGGCGGATCGACAGCGCCGGCCCGTCCACCGAGAGCGGCGGGATGATGACGTTGACGCGCGAGCCGTCGGCGAGCCGGGCGTCGGCCATCGGGTTGAGCTCGTCCACGCGGCGACCGAGCGGCGCGAGGATCCGCTCGATCGCGTCGCGCAGGGCGCGCTCGGATTCGAAGCTCACCTCCGTTCGCTCGATCCGCCCGCCGCGCTCGACGTAGACGTCGCCCGGGCCGTTCACCATCACCTCCTCGACCCGCGGATCGGCGAGGAGCTCCTCCAGGGGCCCGAGCCCCACGGTCTCGCGCAGGATGAATTCCCGGATCTGCGCGCGCCTAGCGGCCGAGAGCGACGCGGCCTGGTCGTCGACCAGCTCGGCGACGGCCGCCTCAAGCTCTTGCCCGGCCGGCTGCCCGGCGGCCGCTTCGGCGCGCCTGCGCTCGAGTAGGCGGCGACGGAGCTCCGCGGCCAGGGACTCGGCATGGCGCTTCGTGACGTCCACACTCATCTCAACCCCCAAGAGCCCGATCTCGCCCCGGAAACCGGACATAGACTCGTGGCGCACCAGGCATGGCAGAGATCGAGGTCCGCCAGGCGGACATAACGAAGCTCGAGGTCGACGCGATCGCGAACGCGGCGAACACCGACCTGCGTCATGGTGGCGGGGTCGCCGGTGCGATCGTCCGCGCGGGCGGGCGGAGCATCCAGGACGAGAGCGATCGCATCGCCCCAGTTGGTCTCGGCGAAGCCGTGGCGACTCGCGCGGGCGACCTGCCGGCCCGGTGGGTCATCCACGCCGCGACCATGCAGCTCGGCGGGCCGACCTCCCCGAACGTGATCCGCAAAGCGACGGCGAGCACTCTGGAGGTCGCCGACGAGCTGGCCGCGACGTCACTGGGCCTTGTCGCGTTCGGGACCGGCGTCGGGGGCTTCCCGGTTGACGAGGCCGCCCGGATCGAGATCGAGGAGGTCCGCCGTCACCTGAAAGGCGGGAGCGGGCTGGAGCGGGTGATCTTCTGCGTCTTCGGCGATGACGCGCGGAATGCGTTCGAGGAGGCGCTCGCTACGTAACGAGGTCCGCCGCGAGCACCAGGATCGCGACGGTCTGCAGGAGCATCAGAGCGGAGACGATCCCCGAGATCGCCGCCGTGCGCCGCAGCCGAGCCTCGAGCGCCGCATCGCCGGGCGTCTGGAGAAGCTCCTCTCGCAACCGCCCCAGCCGGGGCCCGAGCACGAGGCTGTGGACGGCGGCCTCCACGAGCGTGAGCGCGAACAACACGATCTTCGCGAACAGGATCCGTCCGTAGTCGGTATCGA
>Ga0126313_10001852_pt1 | contig 11467 bp, 8 predicted proteins | sample Plot105A_FD_89954 | JGI IMG/M metagenome (GOLD analysis project Ga0126313, IMG submission 89954) | Serpentine soil microbial communities from UC McLaughlin Reserve, CA, USA - Plot105A | ecosystem: Environmental > Terrestrial > Soil > Grasslands | place: USA: UC McLaughlin Reserve, Lake County...
CCGCAGACACCCGTCCCCGCGGAGGCCATGCGGGCGCCGGACCCATCGCTGCTCGACGTGAGTACGCCCTACCCTTACCCCAGCGGGCATATGCTGCGCACGGTTCTCCTGCTCGGAGCCATCTACATACTGTGGCCGAACAGATTAGGCAGGATCGCGCTCCTTGTCTTCCTCGGCGCATCCGCCGCGAGCAGGGTCTACGTCGGGGCCCATTGGGCCTCGGACGTCATCGGCGGCGCCCTACTAGGCATCGCAGGACTCGCATGGGCGTTTGATAGCTATCAGCCATCAGCGGTCAGCCGTCAGCCAAGGACCGCTAGTCCGCCTACCGTGAAGAGATGACACGCCTGCCAACTGCAAAACGGCGCAGCGCGAACAAGCGGCCAACCCATCGTCACAAAGCTGAAGTGCTGAAATGCTGAGCGACCGAAGGGAGCGACCATGCAGATCACCGTCGTAGGATCCGGCACCGTAGTTCCATACTTAAAGAGGCGCCAGAGCTGCGTCGTGGCGCGCGCCGGTGCTCAGACGCTCGTCTTCGACCTCGGTTCGGGGGCGGTCCGCGGCATGCTCCGCTCGGGCCTGGACCCTTTCGCCGTAGACCGCATCTTCTTCACACACCTCCATCCAGACCATACGGTAGATGTCGTTCCCCTCCTCTTCGCCATGAACTACGGCGCATCTGAGGAGCGCACCCGGCCCCTCCACGTAACCGGTCCCGAGCCTTTCCTCCGGTTCTGGGGCTCCTTGATGGAGGTCTGGGGTGACTGGATGACCGGCGACTACGCCACTCTAGTCTCGGAGCTACCCCACGAATGCCAATCCCCCATCGATCTCGCCGGCTGCCGGCTCTCGTGGGCCCCGGCAGAGCACCGCAGGGAGAGCATCGCCTACAGGCTGGATGCCGAAGGCGGCGCATTCGTATACACGGGCGACACCGAATACAGCGAGTCCGTCGTCGAACTGGCACGCGGCGCCGATACGCTCCTGATCGAGTGTTCCTTCCCGGACGAAACACCCGTCCCCGGCCACCTGACGCCTTCAGGCGTGGCTCGCATCGCGAGCGAGGCAGGCGTAGACCGTGTCATCCTCACCCACATCTACCCGGCGGCGGACAGCGCTTCCCTCCCCTCAGACGTGGCCAGGAACTACGACGGCGAGATCCTCCTCGCCGAAGACGGCCTGCAATTCAGCGTCTGAAAATGGTTTCCTTGTAGGCGCGGTTCGCGAACCGCCCTCAGACGAACCGCGGCTGAAGCCCGATGCCTACACAGAACATTTCGCGCAGCGACCGTGGAGTGTGATCTCGTGCCAGTCCGTGACGAAACCGGTCTCCCGCTCGACCTGCAGGGCCAGATACTCCATCAACTCCTCGTTGAACTCGATGACGGCACCACACTCCCCACAACGGGCGTGGTGGTGCACGCGTTCGGTCGTGAGCTCGTAGCGCGAGTAACCCTCGCCGAAGTCGTCCTTGCGCACGATGCTGAGTTCGGTCAAGAGGTCGAGCGTCCGGTACACCGTGGAGAGGCCAAGCTCGGGGTGCTCGCCCTTGACCCGGTCGTAGATCTCCTCCGCCGACAGATGCCGCTCCCCCTCCAGCTCACGTACGATGATCCGCCGCTGGTTGGTTAGCCTGTAGCCCCTGTCCTTGAGTATCCGCTCGAAATCCAACATCAGCCACAGTCTATCCCCGCCGCACAACAAGATCAAGAATCGATCTTATCCGCCTCTATACGGAGATCAGTTCCTGTGGGGCTCCTTCGGGCTGGCCCCGAAGGTGATTTTGCGTCCTCCCGGCCACCAGTTCCAGTCACCGAGGATACGCATGGTAGCGGGGACGAGAAGGATACGGATGATCGTGGCGTCGACGAACACGGCGACGGCGAGGCCGAGGCCGACGGCCTTGGTCAGGATGATACCTGTGAAGGCGAACGCCCCTGTGACCACGATGATGATCGCGGCTGCCGAGGTGATGATACCTGCTGTTGCCACAAGGCCCTTGGAGACGCTCGCGGTGTTCGAGTCACCATTCTCGTAGGCCTCCCTGATCCTGGAGAGCAAGAAGACCTCGTAGTCCATGGAGACCCCGAAGATCGTGCAGAACATCAGGATCGGCAGCGTCGCGTCTACGAAGCCTAAAGGCGTGAAGTTGAGTAGGCCGGAGAGATTGCCGTCCTGGAAGACGAAGACCATAGCCCCGAAGCTCGCCGTGAGGCTCAGTATGTTGACGACGACCGCCTTCAGCGGGATGAAAACGGATCGGAAGGTGATCAGCAGGATCAGGTAGGTCACCCCGATGACGAAGGCTGCGGCGTAGGGCGCCTTGCCGTAAAGGCTGGATATGAAGTCCTTCTGACCGGCCGAGAGCCCACCGACGAGGAAGCTCGTTCCGGCCGGCGGTTCGACAGCGCGCACGGCATCGACCGCGCCGTAGGCTTCCTGCGTGTAGGGATTAGCCTCGGTCACCCCCTGTAGCAACGTACGGTCTCCGGCCACGTAGGATTTCACGGTGTTCTGCAGATCCTCGGAGCGCCCGGCCGCCGGCGACTCGAGGAAGTTCGCCACTCCCTCCGGCGTAACCTTACCGTCGGACGAGATCCCCTCGGGCAACCCTGGCACCTTGCGGTCCACCTCTGCGGCCACGCGCCGCTCGACCTCATCCCTGATTCGGCCCTCAGATGCGCGTACCTCGCGCGCAACCCGCGGCTCGATTTCGGCGCGAACCTGTTCCTCGGTCCCGGGCGGAATGGTACCGTAGGTCGCCTTTATCTGAGAGAGTCGCTTGTTTACCGCCTTGTCTGTGTTCTTTTGGATCTGTTCTTCGATCTGCCGTTTTACCAGCCCGTCTACCTTCCCGGCGGCCTCCTTTTGCGCCTGCTTACGGGCGGCGTCGACGCGCCCCGCGTAGTCCTTCGCCGCCGCTCTTGCGACCGTGTAGAAGCTCTCGACGCGGGAGACGCCGTCTGCACGGGAGATCCTCTCTCCGAGCTCCTTCGTGTCGGAGAGACCCTTGGCGCTGAGCGGGTCTTCGTTTAGGGTGGCGACGATCTCCATCGGGTTGAGCGCGGCGTACTCGAAGTTCTTCTTCAGGATGTCGTCGCCGGCGCGGGATTCGTACTCCTGCGGCAGAACGGTCGCCTCCGGGATGCCGACCTTCATGTGGCCCACCGGGTGGAGCAGGATCCCCAAAATAGCGGCCGCGAACAGGATCACTAAGAGCGGGTAGCGCATCACCATCTCGGCGCTGCGGCTCCAGAACGCCGTGCCCGGCCCGCCGCCGCGGCGCCGAATGGCGAGCCTGTTGACCCGCGGCCCGAGGACACTCAGGAGGGCGGGCAGAAGTGTCAGTGCGGCCGTGACGGAAACGAAGACGACGATGACTCCGGCAACCCCGATCGAACGCATGAACATGAAGGGGAAGAAGAGCAGGCCGGAGAGCCCGATCAGGACGGCCGTCCCGGAGAAGAAAATGGACCGTCCCGCTGTCGCCACCGTGCGCGGCACCGCCTCCACCGTCGGGTAGTCTTCCAGTTCCTCCCTGAAACGGCTAACGAAGAACAACGCGTAATCGATTCCGAGCCCGAGACCGAGCATCGTCGAGAGGGTCAGCGTGAAAACGGACATGTCGTAGAAGCCCGTGAGGAAGTAGAGTGCGGCAAGCGACGTCAACACACTCGCGCCACCAATCAAGACGGGCACCCCGGCGGCGACGAGCGTGCCGAAGGCGACGATCAGTATGATCACGGCGAACGGGAAGGCGTACTTCTCGGCGTGCTTGACATCCTCGTTGCTCGCCTGTTCGAGGTCCTGGTAGACGGCCGGCGCCCCCGTCACGTAGGTCTTGAGCTTCTCGGAGCGGACCTTGCTCCTCACCTCGTCGACCACGTTGCGCGTCTCGTCGACGGAGACGTTAGATGTGACCACGGCGTAGGACTTCTTGCCGTCCTTGGAGATGAGGCGGGGGTCTTTCGAGCTTGCGTAGGAGGTCACCTGGCGCACGTCGTCGAGCTTGCGCACACCGGCGAGCACGCGTCGCTGGGCTTCTTGGAACACCTTGCTCCGAGCCGGGATGCCGTCTCCGGTAAACACGATCGTAAGCGCCGCGGGAGAGGCGCCGAACTCGTCGGTCATCAGGTCCTGAACCCTTTCGGCCTCCGAGTTCGCACCCTCGAACCCGCCTCCCTTCAGGCGCCCCGAGAGGTCCGGGGCGAAGAAAGCAGATGAGATCAAGAGCCCGCCCCACACCAGCAGAATGACCCACCTGAAGCGGTAAGCGAACGCCCCGATAGTATGAAACACGCTCACCCTAGCGGGCGACCTTCTCTAAGTGCCGCACTCATCGGCGATATGCTACTCGACCCTCGAAAATAGGATGGTGTGTGGTAACACGAACCAGTGAAGTTCTGCCCTCACGGTTTGCTTGTAGGGGCGGTTCGCGAACCGCCCTGCTTCCCGCGGGGCAGGGTCAGGGTGAGCAGAATCCCGAGCACAGGTAAGACGGCAATAACGAGCATGGTGAAAGAGAGGCCGGCGCTGTCAGCGACGAGGCCGAGCAGCGGCGCCCCGGCACCGCCGAGCCCGATAGAGAGCCCCATCGTAATGCCTGCAGCGAGCCCGATGCGTCCGGGCAGGTACTCCTGGCCCATAACGACTGTTATCCCGAACGTTCCGACCGTAGCCGCCCCGACGAGGACGAGCAGCGCCATGCCGACCAAAGAACCGGCGAGCGTGAAGCAGAAGATCAGGGGCGGAAGCAGCAGCATCGAGGCCCCGAGTATCGTGCGCCTGCCGAACCTGTCGGCGAGGGGACCCATCGTCAGGGTTCCTGCGGCCCCGCCGAAGAGCATCAGCGTGAGGGCCGCGTTCCCGAGCGCCGGCGACACATCGAGCACGCGCTCGTAGTAAGAGGCGACGAAGGCGACGAGCCCGAAGTAGACGAATGACCGCACTACGACCACCCCGATCATGCGCGCGAAGGGCCACCAGTGTTCGGGGGCAGCGTCCGATCTCTCCCCCGCGCTCTCGACCGCCTCGGGTTTAAACCCGAGCATCCTCGGTAGCTCGTGGAACAGGACGGTGGCCATGGCGACGGCGGGCAGCGCGAGGAACAGGGCTCCCGGCAAGCCGAAGACGACCACGAGCGGCGTGGCCAGCGCTGGGCCGAGGGCGAAGCCGGCGTTGCCGCCAACGGAGAAGAAGCTCATGCCGCGCGCCCGGCCCGATCCCGAGACGTAGTTGGCGAACCTCGCGGCCTCGGGGTGGAACGCCGCCACCCCGATACCGCTCAGAACTACACAAAGCATGATCAAAGGGTAGCTCGGCGCCACGCCGACGAGCGCCATTCCGCACCCGGCGAGCAACACCCCCAGCGGCATGAGGGCCGGTAGCGGCCGTCTGTCCGAGAAGATGCCGAACAAAGGCTGCACTATCGACGAGCTCACCGTCGCCGCGAATACGAGGGCGCCGGCCGCGGCCAGGGAGATGCCGCGCTCCGAGATCAGGAACGGCAGCAAAGCCGCCACGGCACCCTGATTCAGATCCGTGAACAGGTGTCCGGCCGACAGCCCGGCCATCGCCCGCCGATCTACGCCTTTGTTCGGGGTCTCGCTCAATACAGGTTCCTTCGCCAATAGCGGCCGTCGGAAGAAGATCCTATCAGTCTTCTGAGATCTCGTAAGGCGCAAGCGCCCTTATCCCGCCGGCGCGAAGCTCGGAGAGCGCCGCCCACATCTCCCCTATCGCGTCCGAGGCATTCTGGGCGGGCTCTCCGGGAGAGGGACGTCCGCTCCTAGGCGGCGTGACCTTCGTCAGCACCCCTGGTACGTCTCGCTCTATGCCGCCGAGCTCCCTGGCCTTGCGCAGCGCCTCCCTGAAACCGCCAATCTCGTCGACAAGACCTAGGTCCAACGCCTCAGCACCTGTCCACACCCGACCTCCCGCGATGCCTTCGAGGTCGAGAAGCTCCATTTCGCGTCCGCGCGCGACGCGGTCCTTGAACTCGGCGTAGATGCGCCTGATCTGACCTTCAATCACCCGCAGCTCGTCAGGGTTTGGCCGACGGCTCGGGTCGAGAAGGCCTGCGCGCGCCCCCCTCTCCAGCGTGACAGGGTTGATGCCAAGCTTCTGGTAGAGCGCGAGCGCGACAGGACGAATGGCCAACACACCTATGGAACCCGTAAGCGTGCCGCGGCTTGCGACGATGTGGCTCGCCGCCGTCGAGACGTAGTAGCCGCCCGAGGCGGCGGCGTTCCCCATGTGGACGACGAGCGGTTTCTTGGCGCTGACGCGTTCGACCTCGCGCCAGATCAGATCCGAAGCCAGCGCGTCGCCGCCTGGCGAGTCGACGTGAAACAGCACGGCGGCTACTCTCCGGCTCTTCTCCGCCACCCGCAGCGCGGCGACGATGGAATCGCTACCCGCCTGCTCCGCGCCAACGAAGGGCAGCGGGATGGGCAGCCTCCTGCTCCTGCCCCTGACTATGGCTCCTGAGAGAGTGACGAGCGCGACCTTATTTCGCGATCGCCTCCTGAACGGCATGAGCAGGGATCTTTGCGCCTGGCCCCACTCGGCGAGGGTGACCGGTTGTTCCTCGGAGCCCAACCTCCCAGGCACCTCGTCCTCGTAACAGACGCCGTCGAGCAGTCCTTCCGAGAGGGCCTCGAACGCCCCGTAGGGGGCAAGGTCTATCCTGGCCCGCACCTCCTCGCGGGAGAGGTCTCTGTTAACTGAGATCGCCTCGACCACATCCTCAAAGCGGCGGTCGAGGAGGCGGGCGGCCTGCTCGCGCGACTCGCGGGAGAAGTCGTCTCTGACGAATCTCTCACCCGCTGACTTGTAGGGTGAGACGGCGACGACCTCGACCTCGAGGCCGAGGTTGTCGAGGGCGTCTTTGAGAAAATCTACCCTGGCGCGGATACCTACAACGCTCAGGTCAGCCAGGGGGGTCGCCAGGATCTCATCAGCCGCGCACGCGAGGTAATAGGAGCGCGTATCAACGGTGTCCGTCAGATAAACCACGACCCTGGCGCCACGTGAGCGGAACGCGAGGATCTCACGTCGCAGCTCCTCGATCGCGGCCCACCCGGCATCGAGGTTCTTGATGCGCAGCACGACCCCGCGCGGACGTCCGTCGGCGGCTATACGGTCGAGCCACAGGCGCAGCCTCTCCAGCGTCGGCGGCATCGGGCCCACAGACAGGCGGCGCCGGAGGAAGCCGACAGGCGTATCGAATTCGGCCAGAGGGCCCCAAACCTCGATCCGGACGTACTCCGGCGGCCTGCCCAGGAGGCGCGCGCGGGCGTTGCGAAGCAGGCGCCAGAGATTCACCAAGGCGTCGGTAAACAGCGACATCTGAAGGGTATGGTACACCGCAGCACGAAAAACGCCGTATGATAAACTCCAAAAACAGGAATGGTTACTGATCACCGAACAGCGCAATAGGATACTTCAGGCGTGCTCGTACCCGACGTCAGGGAGAAGCTACGCAGGTCTGGCTACACCCTCACCTCCCAGCGCAGGGCCGTTCTGGAGGCCCTCTCCAAGGCGAAGGGGCACCCTTCGGCCGAGGATGTCTACCTTATCGTAAAGCGCGAGAACCCGCGCGTGGCGCTAGGCACCGTCTACCAGGCGCTCTCCGTTTTGGAAGAGGTCGGTATCATAGACTCCAAGCATTGGGCCGAGTCTCCAACGCGCTATGATCTCAACGTGGAGCCGCACCTGGATATCAGGTGCATCCGATGCGGCGAGGTCTCCGAGGTCCCAGGCGTCGCACTGGACGGCGTGGAAGAGTGCATTCGCGACAATACTCCTTACAGGGTCACCCATGCGACGATGGTCGTCGAGGGTCTTTGCCCGGCCTGCATGGACAGCTAGTCAGCATTTCAGCCAGTCAGCACTTCAGCCCAATGCGTGATTCGCGCGAGGCCAACCCCTCCGAAAATTGCTCTAACGTATCGACCCGCCGCGAATCGCGCATTCGCCTACCAGCGGGACCAAAAAGCTGAAGTGCTGAAATGCTGATCAGCTGAAATGCTAGCAAAGGGGCTAAACCCCTTTGCTAGCAGGGTCTTTACCGCGGGCCCGCCAGGAGTTACCCTTCCCACCAACGTGGTCTCTAGGGTAATACAGGAGAGGCGATCATGAGCGAGGATCCTACGGACAAGGCGGCCGCGCTCGCTGAGGGCATGGAGGCGGCCGGCGCCCTGATCGAGAGCCTGGAACAGGAGGTCGCGGACCTAAGGAGCGACCTTGAGCAGGCGTCCGCGGCGCTGAAGGCCGCACAGGAGGAGGTCTCCTCCCGGGCCGCCGAGCTGGAAGAGAAAGAGCAGGCGCGCGCCGAGGCGGAGAGCGAGGCCGAGGATCTCAGGGCGGAGATCTCCGACCTCAAACAGCAGCACTCAGACGAGCAGCTCCGCCTCAGCAATGCACACATAAACGAGTTAGCAGAGCTGCGAGAAAGGCTCGAAGAGCAGCGACGCACCGATATGGATGCGGCCTCCGCAGGGACTCGTCTCGACATCCTCAAGGAAGAGTTCAAACGCGAACGCGAAGCCCTGGAAGCGCGATACAAAGGAGAGATCGAAGCCCTGAATAACGCCTCCGAGCATTGGGAGGAGCAGCTAAGAACGAGCTACCAGGAGCAGGAGGCGCGCCACGCGGCAGAGCTCGAAGCCGTCCGCAGTGCGGCCGCCGAGAGGGAGAGCGCCCTCGAGCAATCCCTAACCGAAGACTTCGAACGGAGGCTGGCCGAGGAGCGACACGTTTCAGACGACCGTCAGACCGCGGCCGTGCAGGCCCTGAGAAGCGCGGCGGCAGAAAGGGAGTTGGAACTCCAGAAAGAATACAGCGCCGTGGTAGGGAAGCAGCAAGAGGAGATAGAGTCCCTCCGAGAGGAGCTCGAAGCGACCCGCCGCTCTTCGGAGGAATGGCGCAAAGGGGAGCTGCGGCGGGTCAAGGCGCTCGCTGAGGGTCGTGAGAACGACCTGAGGAAGACACAAGCGAGTAGGCTCGCCGAGGTGAAAGAGGCGGCAGATAAGAGGGTCGCGGCCATCCAAGCCCAGAGAGAGGCGGACAACAGGGCGCTAAGGTCGCGCCACGAACAGGAGACAGCGCGCCTCCGACGGGAGTACCAGGAGCGGCTCACGGCCGAGGACGAACGCAGGAAACAGGAGACCTGGGCGCTAGAGGAAAGGTTGCGGGAAGCCGCGGTCCAACGCGAGACCGAGATGCGCGCCTACAGGGCCCGCCTTACGGAGCTCGAGGCGGTCAGGCTGGCCCAGAAGTCGTCCGGACAACGGGATCTGGAAAGGGTGATCGAGCGTTTCGGGGCGGAGATTTCCGGCTTCGAGAACCGTATCGCCGAACTGGAGGGCGCCCTGGAAGAATCCGAGGCGCGCAGGAACGAGCTGGAGACCGTGCTCGACGAGATCCGCACGGGCCGTGAGGATCTTTCCGGGATCAGCGCGCGTCCCGAGGACGTGGCAGAACGCGAGTCCAAAGGGCGGCTGGAGGACGTCGAGGCACAGAACATACTGGCCGAAGAGAAGGTCAAGGACCTGGAGGCCAGGCTTCGGGAGGCTAGGGAGGAGAGCCGGCGCAACGCAGAAGAGCTACAAAGGGCCCTGGAAAGCCTCGACCGGCTCTCCGACCCGGCACGCCGGCTGAGAGAAGGCATAGCGCTGTTCAATGAGAGCGAGCACGCGGGGACCGTGGCCTCCATCTCGAAGGCCTTCGGCCTTCCGAGGGTCCACGCGGCCCTCGACGACACGGCCCCTGGGAGACCGACCATTACGTTCCTCTGGGGCGACATGGCCTGGCGTCGCTACGTCTCCGACCCGACCGAGGGGATCGAGGAACCCAGGGTCTTCCTCACGGGTACCGGCGAAGATCCCGCCGAAGTCGAGGCGGCCAGCCGACAGCCCAACGCAAGGATGGACTCGCGGGGACGACTGATGATCGGCGTCCAGGCCCGATAAGCGGAGTGGGGAAGGGTTGACCCTTCCCCACTCCGCGCTGGTCAGCATCTCAGCACGCTTCGGCCTGCGGCCTTCGTTTGTCAGCAAGAAAGCTGAAATGCTGAAGTGCTGACTTGCTGAAATGCTAACGTCGGCGCGTGACCTTCTGGTTGTGGGTGTAGAGTGCCTCTCCGCGGCGGGCCCCCACATAGGAGGCAGCGAACGAGACGACGAGGAACACGACCGCGAGCCCCATAGCCGGGGCTCCATCGATGCCTGGCAGGAACCGTTTGCCAAGGGCGAGGTTGAGCGTCGACGAGAGTACGAAGGCCGCGGGGACGACCAGAATCCCGTGCAGGCGATGCCTAGTGGGCGCCTTGTAGCTGGCGGCCATCCCCCCGAAGTAGAACGAGAAGGCGGCGGCAAACACGAGCAAGACGAGCGGGAGGGCGGCCGGGCCCTGGCGCTCGAGGCCGTAGATGCGCGTGAAGACCGGCGCGAAGATCCCCTGTACGACGAGTAGACCGAGCGCGAGCGCCAAGAGGAGCCCGATGCCAACGGCCATGATGCTTCTCATAGAGGCAATTCTAGCAGTCCCTCAGGGTGGCCGGGTTCACGGTGGTGTTCCGCGCTTGTAGGGCGCAAGGGTGCGTAGTACCCTCTTGCCTCGTGAGAAGGCACACCCTTACCCGCAGAGATTTCCTCAAAATGACCGGCGCCGGTATCGCAGGAGGGGCGCTGCTCGGGGCAACCGGCTGCGACGTTACGGAGCTCATCCGCAACATCCGCAACGGTCGTCCCACCCTCAAAGAGGGTACGAACGTGGTACTGGTGATCATAGACAGCTTGAGGAAGGATCACGTCGGCGCCTACGGTAATGAGACGATACACAGCCCCAACCTCGACGCTCTCGCCGAGGAGAGCCTGCGCTTTACCCAGGCATACCCCGAGTCCATACCGACGATTTGCGCCAGGAGGGCCATCCACACGGGCAGGCGGACCTGGCCTTTCAGGAACTGGGTACCGCCCAAGGGCGAGGACATAATCCTGCAGGGCTGGGAACCGATACCACTCTACCAGACGACACTCGCCCAGATGATGAGCGCGGCGGGGTACGGGACCTATTTCGTCACGGACAACATGCACCAGTTCAAGCCCTCTTACGACATGCACCGCGGCTTCGACGTCTTCGACTTCTTCCGCGGCCAGACCACAGACAATTACAAGCCGGCCTACACCTACCCGAAGGACAAGGTGGCCAAGGCCCTCCTGAAAGGCAACGTCCCTGCCATGAGGGGCCAGATGCAACAATACTTCGCCAACGTAAAGGAGAGGAAAACGGAGGCCGACTGGTTCTCTCCCATGGTCTTCTCCCAGGCCGCGGACTACCTCGAACTCTTGAGCAAGGGCGGGCCCTTCTTCCTAACCGTGGACAGCTACGACCCGCACGAACCCTGGGACCCGCCCGAGAAGTACGTCACGATGTACGATGACGAACCCTACCACCTCAA
>Ga0126313_10001856_pt1 | contig 11457 bp, 10 predicted proteins | sample Plot105A_FD_89954 | JGI IMG/M metagenome (GOLD analysis project Ga0126313, IMG submission 89954) | Serpentine soil microbial communities from UC McLaughlin Reserve, CA, USA - Plot105A | ecosystem: Environmental > Terrestrial > Soil > Grasslands | place: USA: UC McLaughlin Reserve, Lake County...
ATACCGTGCCTTGTATAATTAAACTTGCCAACTACCAAGGATTGACAAAAATCACCGCTGCAGTTTCTTATCACCAATACCTGATTGCCTGAGTTAGCTTGGCCTCGACCAAGTCGCTCAACAAATGGAAAACCATAATCATATCCGGAGCCAAAATAAGGTGAGTTAATGAATGTTATTCCTTTATAATGGTCAATCACCTCTTTACCTGGAGGAACATCATCAAAATTGATTATCGTATCAGCAGCCATCAGAGTATACTCCCGATCGCCTATCTACTTTATGACAAGGACCATCTAGATGACAAAGATCTACCATAGTTCTATGTATTGGTAAGAGTATAAAAGTATTCCACGCAATGGTAATTCTTTTAATAAAATAAAATGGCATAAACCGATAATCCATATCCTGTTTAATTCTCTCCCAATTCTCTGGTTTCTTGGGATTTCTTCCTCCTATGAAAGAATTCTCTGAATTTAACATATTTCTTTTCACTGTTGTGGTGGGATAAATAAGACAAGAATTCGTAATTGGGCTTTTTATCGATCGTTGGTCGCGCCGGGTCGTTTATTAGTTATTATTTATAGGATGTCAGGCTCAGGCGGATTCGAGAGGAAAACCTTCAGAAAAGAGGCTTGATTTGGCAGGGCCCTTGCGATTCGGGCCCGATCTCTATTAGATCCAAACGAGCTAAATTTCGCTGTTCCTCCACTAGGGAGTCGAACACCTAACTATAACCCGGCTATAAAAGTTGCCTGTCTTGATATTGCATTTTATCAAAAGATATGTTGTTGGGTTTTGTCTGCCTATGAAACGAAATTGTAGATTCAGCCAGAGTTGCCAAATGTACCTTATAACAATGCACTACCAGTATAACAAATTTATTTGGAGGGTCATAATTAGTTTAATTAAATTGCTGACTAATGCGTTACTGTCCACCTGACATGTTACCTGTTACATTTGATATATTTAGTTGAGCAACCACATCTTGATTCAATAGACTTTCTGTTGGTACTTTGGTCACTATGACTGATCCGCCAATTTGAGTCAATATTAATGATTCATTTAAACTTAAATTGCTGATATCTAAAGTCGGGCAAGATAGACAGACTGGTCCTGGTATTGGTCCTGGTATTTGTCTTGGTATTTCATTTTTTGGTATTGTTAGAGCGCATATATCTGGAAAGATCAGGCAGTATAATCTAGGATTGAGATCAAATATTGTCGGGCGGCCAGATGGGGTCGCTGCTGGCGACGCGAGTGCTGATTGTAATGATGCAATGTATCCCACAAAACCTATAGAAAGTGTGACTATCAAAATACTACAACCACATGATGTTTCATTTACTCATTAATGGTAATAAGCTATTTATGTTTTCTCTCAAAAATTAATAAATTGAATGGCGGAATAAAGAAACCAAATACTTAGTAATGAACATTGAATCGACGAACATCCATTACGCTGCCAAGGAACCAGATATCAGCACAAAGCCTACATCATTCAAAGAAATATCTATGCTCATTACTTCTATTGTTACATACAGGGACCATCGCTACTAACCTAAAATTGAACAATATTATATCTGACTATTAGTAAATAATGAAAATAATCTTATCGTATAAAAATATTCGTTGATGACCTTTTTGGCGAGATTTTATAAGCTTGGGTGTAGGAGCTTAGAGATGGCGAAATATTACCCCGATATCCATAGGAGCGGCATTAGCTCGACACTTTTCCCTGGAATTTCTGACGAATTGCCTATCTCAAGAATTAAACACAGCAACGTCTCTTTGCGGTCCGGGAGTGCCATAGGAGACGATCTAGTGCTGTCTATAAGGCAAAAAGGCTTACTGCACCCCATTCTGGTCCGGGTTAATAATAAAAGTCAATTTGAAGTTGTTGCAGGCAATAGGAGATTGCATGCATGTAGGGCGTTAAAATGGAAAAAAATTTCTTGCCATATTGTTGAAATGGATGACAGAGAAGCATTTGAAGCAGCTTTAATAGAAAATATTCAGAGGAAATCACTTAGTGCTCTAGATGAAGCCAGGGCATTCAAATCGTACGTTTCTGATTATGGGTGGGGCGGACTATCCGAGTTATCAGATAAAATAGGAAAAAGTGCGAGTTACGTAGCCAAGCGTATCAAGCTTCTTGATTTGCCTGCAGATGTTCTGAACTCATTGTCGGATCTTACTTTGAATACGAGTGTGGCTGAAGAATTGCTATTTATCGACGACAAGAAAGGACAATCAAAGCTTGCAGAGTTAGTAAGGCAAAGGCATCTTTCATCAAAGAATGTACGAGAAATAGTAAAGGAAATTCACAAAGACGGCTATCTTTTCTTAGACTCTACAGATATTGCTTATAATAATGACACACATATTGATAAGACTGAAAGAGCAAGAAGGTCGATCGATAAATCGATCGCGACATTGAGAATTGCAATGAGTAGGATAAGTGCAATAATCGAAGGAAATGAAAGTAACTGGGTAGTCTATGAAATTCTGATGCAGCATAAAAATATGTTACATGAACAGATTGACATTCTTATTAAAGAAAAGATGAAATATCTCAGAGAATCTGCGTCTAATCGCCTAAGTTATTAGGAAAATTTTTCGGTCCGAAAAACTTAGACTAAAATAGTGACTAAATTTTCACCTTTGCTAAAACAATGGATAAAATCTTATTTATAGCAACTACAGCAACAACAGCATATATTTCGCGCTTTTCTTTCCGCGGTATATGTATAAACATAAAAGAGATAGATTGATTGATTGATAAATTTACACCAACTAGAAGTATTTTTGGAGAAAGGGAGAAAGGAAAGATATACAGATGACTACAGCCCTTCATCTTTTGTGTTTTTAGCACAAAAGGTTTATCATTTGTTTCCTTCTTTACCACCTGCAAATTGGAGACCTGCAGGACCCGCCAATTGAAAATAACAATAATAACTGGGAAACTTTGCTCCAACTTCTACTACCTTCACTTTGCAGTCGCCAATAATATCACTCCATTTGCTAACCTCTGCGAGCATGAAAGGTTTGTCGCAATCAATTTATCAGTCGAGAATTCACAGGAACAAATTAGACCTATCTCTAATCCTCCAATGCAAATACGCAAACCTGGAGGCTAGCATTATACATGCAATTCAACTATCCCTTCAGGATAGATGGAACAGGTCGTACTGCTCGGACAGATGATGACATAAAGCATGTCCGATAATTAATTGAACAGGCATTATTTACAAAAATAGAAGAAAGGGTTAACGGTCCAACCTTTGGGGCTAGGATCAATCAGTTGATTTTTGCACCGAATAGCGAGGAGCTATCTACAACTACTCAGATTTTGATACAAAGCTCCTTGCAGCAATGGCTTGGCAACCTAATCAAAGTCGTAGCAGTTGAAACAAAGACAGACGATTCTACTTTGCATATATCAGGACAGTACTTCTATCGGCAAAGACGCTAAGAAATAAGGGCCAAAGGATATCGTGTGCTAATATTCTCTCCTCACCTGTTGGATAATTTCATCATCAAAGGGCTAAGCTACACTGGCCCATTAATCGAAACATTTCCTGGCGAATTGATTGAGATCTTCGAAGTTGACATAATTGTAATCATATTTCCAGGGAGAATTCTTATGATGCCTCCTAACCAGCTGACCTCAATGCCATCGACACCCAGGGACACTTTCTTCTGGTCGAGGGTTTCAAGTGTTATCCCGGGAGGAAGATCGCTTAGCCTTATCGTATTTCCCGTAAGGGTTCTAATGATAAAATCTCCCGGCTTGAGAAATGGATTTGGTTGTATTGAAACTAGGTCCTTTTCGTCCCAGAAGCCCCCAGTCCATATCGGATAGCGCGGGTTTCCTTCCTCAAATTCAATCCAAACATTAGCGTTTATCGGTGGAACAAAAAACGTGCCTACGCCAAGTCCAGCAAACGGGACGCAGGGATTAGCCCACGTAGTTGGAAGGTATTGTGAGACAGTTGGAACCATTGCCTGAATTCTGCCCTTCTGCATAGGATCTATGTTCAGAATCACCTTTCCACGATATTTGCCGTAGTACCTCTTTCCAGTATATTCACCTTCAGGTCCTGAACCTTGTCTACTCAATCAACCACTCCCTGGCATTAGGGAACCTATCAATAATTGCATGCACATGCCCCTTGCGCCGATTCAGATGTGTCCCTGCCCGGGTCATTTGGAGAAGGTGGAAAGGACATTGAGCAACAGATCTCATAGAGAGACAGCAGTACAAATATTTAGGCATTCTTATGTGCATACAAAATGTAATATCGCGATTATTTAAGGAAGCACAGGAATAAAAAAAGATCCAAGTTAGTTTATTTTAGTTAGCGAACCATTTATGGTCATTGTCGAGCCAGATTTTAGTCGAATTGTCTCATCTGCCTCTATCTCGATATTTTTTGCTTTGATCCAAAGGTCCCGTTGTGTCGTAAGTGAGACAGTATCCGGTTGTACCTCCATTTCAATCGAGTTTTCTTTTGGATGAAAAGCATCATCATCATAGATGGCCACTATAATCAAGTTCTTTTACTCTCCATTATACCTTCTAGATAAAGATCTAAGTTTCATTGAAATTCCCAGTATTGCTTTTGCTGAAAATATTGCAGAAGTCGTAAGAATTGTTAATATAAATAATGAAGTAGTTATCATTAGAAGTGTTGTGTTGTTATTAACAAGCAGCGAACAAACCACAGCAATAATCATAATTGCAATTACAATCATGGCAGCGACAATCTTGTAGTTCAATTTATTGTGATATCCTTTTTTTCTTCCAATATTTTTATGAATAAAAAATATTGATAAGGGCCAAAAGTATACTGCTCCAATCAAAGAACTTGCAATAGCACCTGCACCCAATGATCCAAATTCACCGGGTACCGCTGAGTATGCTTTTTCTGATATCTGCAAAACCCCTAACAATGGATATATTGCAGTCTTGATTATTTGCTGTAACCATGGCTGCTGCCTTTCATAATCAGCTACGTAGGGGCTGAAAGAATAATACCAAGTATTAAAGACATTCATAAAACTTGATCCAGAAATTGTTGATAATATCCGATTATCCCTAAAATTTCTTAGAAACTGTACTTGGGGAGATAATTCGCTGCCAAATGCTGCTGTAGCGATAAGACATCTTCCACCACCACTTCCACCACCACTACCTTCATTGGTGGTGGTTGCAACGTCCCTAACACCATTGGCACAAGCGTCATCATATATTCTTACGACACCTGTTGCCATTGGCAGATCACCTTTATTAATTGCTACACTTGGTCCCTCAACTTTCCAATTTGGAAAGAACGCAGAATATGCAACATCTGCTGCGGCTTCAGCACATTGTAATTCTAAACTAGGATTTGTTTCGCATTGTCCAGATGATTTTATTGTTGGCGAGGGATTAGTAACATCGACATGCCATAAAGGCAGTGTACGAGAACTATATTCAGCAATTCTTTCTTGAGGTGTTGTTATTTGGCAATTATCTGATGATTGCACATCTGCTCTTATATCCGCACGTATGACAGTCCAACCCAATGCATCCTTGACTTCAAGTGTATGATGGCTTCCACCAACCAAAACTTCAACAGGTGTAAAATACATTAGGGGTTCAAACTTAAGTCTGCCACCCTCGTCAAAGATGGCAGTGCTTGTAATGGCCTTATCAGTACCGTCTGGGCTTTTTGTATCCAAATGAATTTCCCTTACATAGTCTCCGGTTTCAAGAAGCGGTCCGCTTCCAATCGGCCATTCTTGATCAGCTTCAAAAATTTCCTTATAATCATTTATCCTTTGTTCTTTTTCCTCAGAACCAAGATCAGTTAGTCTCACAACCCCTTCTGCATTAATGACTGCTTCATGATCCTGGTTTTGGTTAACTAGACCGTTACTGGAAATAAAGAAAGTATTTTCTATTATCTGATTTATGATTGTCTCCTTCGTATCTGGATCATCCTCAACTCTGACGGGCTCTCCAATTTGTGATATGCTGACAAACTCGTCGACGTTTCCAACAACTTCGCTTATGTTCTTTGTAATAACACTCTCTATATTATTCTCTGTAACTACCGGCACCACCCCTTCGTCTATTTCATTATTTATAGACGAACCAGTTTCATTATTTGGAGATAGACCAGTTTCATTATCAGTAGGTTCTTGAGTATCAGTAGGTTCTTGAGTATCAGTAGATTCAGTCAAATTATCTGTTCCAAACGTGCTTTGAAAAACTGAAAAACTTAAGATCAAAATTAAGAAAAGAAGCGCAGCAAATGACTTCGGAACATTATTCAATTCCATTAGTAGTTATAGAGTATTATATAGCCTTTTTATTGCAATTACATTGTCCCAATTAGCATCTGTCTATATTGAGGATAAAAGGTATCCAAGTGTTTTTAGACATATTATTTTTAAATTGGGTGTGATGAAGCAGTCACCACATTATTTTTGAAAGAGCTTGCTTAGCTCGTATCTTAGGCGAACAATTGACTATACATATTGTTATTTATTCTATCATTAAGCTTTTTTATATCGCAGCAAATGGCGTCCTCGGTACTAATGATATTATCAAATGGGAACAAGGAGATAAAAAATTAAAAAAATAATGATTATAGCAATAATTATACCAATAATAGACTTAGTACTCATTTAACTTATCGATGTAGTTAGCTACTTTACTTATTAAAGTTTAGTCTGTGCATTTGTGGGATCACATTTAGAAGCACCTTCGCTATCGTTTGTTTTATCCAATATTTTTTCTTGTTGAAATAAACAAGCTGCATCCAGTATGAAATCGTTAACAACATAGAAATAGCCAAAGACAAAAAAATGAAATTAAGATTACACAATCATCCAAGAATGAACCTATGCTCTTTGTACCTTTGCAATCATGCTCATAGCATATTACAGGCTAGCAAACCTTTAATTTTCACTTCAGAGATCTTCTTGCAGCCATCATCTTCTTCTTAACGCTGAACAAGCTGTCTATATCTCTTTATGAATAGATTTTGCCTATGTACTGCATCAATACTTCTCCCGGGAGCCAGTCATTATTCTCATCAACATCCTCTAGGATTTTGTCGATCTTCATCATCATCATACAACAAACCTTAAACGAGGACGTAATATACTTCATTAATACTGTTTCAATTATATATCCTGATGTCTTTTATCTTATTGGAATAGTACGATATGAAATGTTCTTCATCATTCTCTGCTTAGTTTAGTTCGCTGATGATTGATCTAACTTCGTCTCTGGTAGGATTCTGATCAACTATTAAATTAGTTAAAAGCTCTCTTTTTGTCCTGAGCACCCAATGGAATCAGCTCTTGAGCTATGTTAGCAACTTTTGCGTCAGCACAAAAGTTGTTCCTAAATCTCATCTGGCAATTTAAGCAATGATATCCTCCTACTCTCACATCTCTGCTTATGGTCTAAGCAAATTTGCCCTACCATGACTTAGCTGACGGTTTGATTCTCTTCTATTTACTTCGTCTGCAAAGCCATAAAGGTGATTCATAACTTCCTGATAGGGGTAATTCTCTTTGCTTTGAAGCAACTCTCTGGCTTTTTCTAAATGCTCACGAAGGCTACTCTTTGTCTCAGGTGATACTTCTTCTTCTTCTTCTCCAACTCTACGGGTTTTTTTATCCTCCTCTTCTTCATCCTCCTCTGCTAATGTTGGTTTATTACCCAAATTATCAATTATGTGTAAGAGGCTACGGATCAGCTTTTCAAGCGCATCATATTTTCCCAGTTCTAATAATTGATTCATGCTACGAGCTGAAAAATCCTCCATGGCATAGCCCATTGTATACAGGTCATCTTTGCGTTCAATACGCATAATCCGGTTAATATCAAAATTGCCTTTCAACAAATCACGATATGTGTTTATACCTTTTCTATTAAGTGTGTTGTCAATAATTGTTTCATCTAGAATCCTCTCTTTAATGTTAGGCTTATCTTTAACATTCACACTACTTAGCAACCTCTCCACCAAATTCATATAGTGAGTTATCATTTTTGTTACGCTTTCTTCATATTCTGTCTTATCAAGTAATATTAAATCCGTCTTTCTAGATGCAACAAAATCATTATCAGAGGGTACAGGGTCATCCGATAATCTGGCTGGCCATACATCTATAATATATACGTCTAGAGCAGGAATCTTTACTCCGCTTTCTCCATCCCAGATTATCTTGTGTTTTTCTTCTATGTATTCACTCCAGTATTTTTTATGCTGACCTATCAGCTCTCTAAGAGGCGTATTGCTTAACACACCCCCGTCCCAAAAAGTTCTCTTCTTTTCATTTTGTTCATCTCGTAAAGTGGAAAACCTATAAAGATCCGGCATTGAAAAAGTTGTACTTAGATGATCCCATTCTATACCTTCTTGGTATCTGATGATGTGGTGATGGTGTCCTTTCTCTGATTTGTTAATCTCCTTCCACTCTTCATATTCATCATACTCTGTCTTGTCAAAATAACTATCAAATGGTACCGTATCGCCCGATTGTACATCAACAGAGACCAATAGAAAGCGCGGTTCGCGTTTATTATAATCTGTTTTAATTGGAAACTTAATATAATTTCTGCAGCTTTCCTCCAAAGAGAAAGTTGGATAAAACCGCCAAAAAGGCAATCGTTTCTGCTCACCTCGGAATCTAAAACCATATGAACTATCCCAGAATTTGAAGTCCCATCTTGGAATTGCTGCAGCAACATTGGGTGAACCAAAAGTTCTAGTAGTCCAATATCTTCTGGCTGCTTCTGCTGATGCAGGGATATCCAATGCCTCTGAAGTAAAATGTAATAAGTCAATCCATTCTTTAGCAAATGGATTGTATTGGATATAGGGCATTGATCGTTCTGCATTATCTAATATAATACTCCAACCTTCTTTCATGGCCTTGATTGTATGGTGAAAATAATCCCACGGCCAAAAACTCAAATCAAGCCAATCCGTGAAAAAATGCCTTGTTTGTATATATCTCCAGAAATCCTCTAATTTTTCTGCAGAGCCCTTCCAATATTCAGATGCACTCAACGGTTCATCGACACCATTCTTTTTCTTTTCCATGATATGACTTACAATAATTGCGCCATTGAGTGCCCCTATAGAAGTACCTGCAATAACGTCAAAGTAATTTTCATCTTTGTTGCCAATATTTTTAGAAATCCAATCATATAATACTCTGTACACCCCCGCTTCGTATGCTCCTAGCGCTCCACCTCCTTGGAAAATTAACGCTCTTTGTTTCTTTGGGGGCAGAATTGTTGTCCCTTTTTCTTCGTGTTTACTTTTATGTGTTCTTTCCTTCGCCATAACAATGCTACTCTAAACTTTATTTAGATAAGGATTCCTACCAATCCTAAAATACTACTACATAGAGATTAATACCATTCTCACGAATGATTTGTAGATTTGTGACTGGCTAAGGCCCCTCTTCGGTTGGCTGATAAGTTCTGCCCTTCCAAAATATGGAATCATTATTTGTTGTAGCCTTGATAATTGATAAAATAGTCTCACCGAAAATGAAGAAACATGCAAGCGGAGAAGCCAGCACGTATAGTACAGAAAAAGCACCTTGACAAAGACTGAGTTTTGAGAGTGCAATAGAGCTTATGAAAATCATTCCTAGCACGAGCAGATTCAGAATTAAGAAGATTGAGATCTGCATATCATTTGTATGCATATGCAATTCTTCATACGAAGATAAGAAAAGCCAATAGATAGAACAAGGAAGAACTACCCAAGGCAAAAAAAGCATTATAGCTTGCAATGCGGCAGAAGCGCACGTCAAAATAGGTTGTTTCTAAAGGCTGAGACTACAGTCCTTTGGATTGCACTATGCAGGGATCCAGAATCCAAAGCCCATGACATTTGAATTTTCTCTTCTCCAAGAAACATTCTGAGCCTATACTTGCCAAGTTTCAGCTTTTCTCCTATTGCCAGATCCTCTGCTTTGTCGCCTTTTACAGATTGATGGGTACCTAGAGACTCATAAGCTTCTCTTGTAATAAGGTAAAATCCTCCAAAGACAAAACCAATCTTTGACTTTGGGTTATTGACTTTGAGTGCAGAATAAGCAATATGAGAAACCATCCATACGAGAGGAAGCACAATTTTTGTCCAAGTGTTGTCTGAGCTAATTCGTGGTCTTGCAGTAATTGCATCTAGCTTTTCGTCGACGATATGTCTTACTGCCAATGATATAGTATCTGGTGTATGAATCGTATCTGCATCTGTAAAAAGAAGTACTTAGCCTGACGATCTTTTATATCCTTGAAAACATGCCGAGTTCTTTCCTCCCCCGCCAGAGGGCTTGTGCTCCAGGTCAATAATTGTAATTTTCCTCTCTGGGTTACTTGCTGCCAGTCTGTGCAATATTTCCCCTGTTGCATCGGTTGAACAGTCGTTAACAGCAACGATTTCGTAATTCTGATAGTCCTGTCGTAGGAGCGAGTTGAGGCAATTTTGCATATTGTCCTCTCATTGCGCGCCGGGAGAATTACACTGACTACCGGAAATCTTTGGGTTCTTTCATTATGCCTTTGGCTCTTCTCTTTTTGAGTCTTGTTGATCTCGTTTGAATTGATATCTCCTTAACTTGGGAGAATGTATTATGGAGAGAAGCGCGGATCTGAAAAAAATTACCCAAACTGAAAAGGCAAATAGCAATGTCGCAGAGATTATTATTATTGTCCAGGTCATAAGATCGGACCACAGCGACAAACTTTCTGCCATATCCAAATAGTTTCTTTTGTGCCTTATTTAGGTCTGAGGTAATGGATACAACAATACTCAAGTGGCAGGAATAGTGCTTAGGATTAATATTCCTATTCGTAAGGAACATATATGAATATACACTATAGCAAGCCTTCACAGATTGAGAGCTCAAAAGAAGAAGATGATAATAATAACAAAGAAAAAAAGACAAGAGAGTGAAATAGCATTAATGCCATTTTCTGTTGTTGGTGCTGCTGCTGTTACTGCCGCGCTCTTCTACTTAATCTGGAGGTGGTAAATAATATTTCAGTGATAGGCGAAGAGCATCTAAAACGTCATCATGAGCTGTCATCTGTTTGTCTAATACGCCCTCTGTGGCAACTGCAGTCCTCAATGCAACTAACAGCTTATTATATCTGGGATGAATTGCCATCCTCTCCCTGTCTAACATGAGTTTTGTGTGTGAGAGCATTTCCTTATGCTCTGCATTAAATGAGACTGGCAAGACATCCATATGGAAAACAGGATGACCAAGGTTCTTGCTCTCTGTTCTTGCTAGTTGATCCTCATAATTCTCGGGTTCATTAAATGCACGCTTGAGTGATCTAATAATCTCAGGATTAGCAGCATCAACAAATAGTTTATCCACACCATAGTTTTGTCGGATTGTGATAATCTTCTGAATCATATCTCCAAA
>Ga0126313_10001857_pt1 | contig 11450 bp, 11 predicted proteins | sample Plot105A_FD_89954 | JGI IMG/M metagenome (GOLD analysis project Ga0126313, IMG submission 89954) | Serpentine soil microbial communities from UC McLaughlin Reserve, CA, USA - Plot105A | ecosystem: Environmental > Terrestrial > Soil > Grasslands | place: USA: UC McLaughlin Reserve, Lake County...
CTCAGAACGGGATCCTCGACAAGTTGGCCTTCCACCGTGCCATCCTCCTGCGTGGGTCGCAGAACCTAACCGGACTTCGGAAGCTACCTAGGGGGCGTTAGGTTGTCAAAGGGGGAGCCGCGGCGAGCCACGCCGCGCGAGAGCGGGAGGGGCGGCGAACCGCGCGAGAGCGGCAGCACCCGCCGACCGCGCAGGCGCCTCACCGCCCAGGCCCGGCGCGAGCTGATCGAGCAGGCCGCCGCGGACGTGTTCGCGGAGCGCGGCTACCACGGTGCGTCGATGGACGAGATCGCCAGGCGCTCGGGGATCACGCCGCCCGTCGTCTACGACCACTTTGCCTCGAAGCTCGACCTGCACAGGCGTCTGCTCGAGCGCACCCGCGACGAGCTGCTCGCGATGTGGACCGAGCAGCTGGCCGGAGACGAGCCCGCCGGGCTGCGCATCCCGCGGGCGTTCGACGCCTGGGCCCGGTACGTCCAGGCCCACCCGTATGCGCCGCGCATGTTCTTCCACGAGACGACCGGCGACCGGGAGGTCGAGGCGATCCACCGTGACGTCCAGTCCGCTGGGCTGGCGGCGCTCGGCGCGATCCTGGGGCGCGAGCCGGGCGCCGGCAACATCGCCGGGTCGGCGGACGACCAGGCGCTCGAGATGGCGGCCGAGGTGATCCGGGCCGGGCTGACCGGACTGGCGATCTGGTGGAGCGAGCACCCCGAGGTGCCCCGCGAGCGGATCGTCGCGACCGCCGTCAACGCGATCTGGATCGGCTTCGAGCGCGTCCGCCGCGGCGAGGTCTGGACCGGCTGAGGGCGCGCTCAGCCTGCGTGGCGGTACAGCGCCGCTCCGATCGCGCGGCCGGTGAACGCGGGTCCGCGCCGGATCGCGGCCGCCATCAGGCGGCGGGCGCGCCCGGGGCCCTCCTCCGGCACCCGGTCGGCCACGTACGTGTACGCGAGCTCCTCCTCCCGCGCGCCCCACGAGCGCTTGAAGGCCCCGAGGCCGGCGTTGTCCGAGTCGGTGCGTCCGAAGTCGAGCTCCGCGAAGCCCTCCTCGCACGCCGCCTCGATCGCCTCCGCGAAGAGCAGGTGGTTCGGCCGCACGTCGAGGAAGCGCTCGTCGGAGGCCCCGTACTTGTAGGTGAGCGTCCCCCGGTGGCTCAGGAACACGGCCGCCGCGACCGCGCGCCCCTCGTGCCGCGCGACCAGCACGTGCCCGAGGCCGCGGGCGAACAGGTCCTCGAAGGCGAGGATGAAGCTCTTCGGCTGGACCGGCACGCCCTGCCGGCGGCGCGTACGGAGATGGAGGCGGTAGAAGGTCTCGAGCCCGTCGCGCCCCGTCTCCCGCTCGATGACGACGCCCTCTCGGCGCGCCTTCGCGATCCCCCGCCGCACCTGCGACTTGGAGGCCCTCCCCAGCACCGCGGAGGCGTCCGGCTCCAGGGGAAGCCGGTGCCACAGGAAGCGGGGCACGGGATGGCCGCCGGGAATGCCGTCCATACCCGCCCGGATCTCGATGTCGAGGCCGGTCTGCGCACGTTCCTCGCCGAGCGCGCGGATCAGGGCCGGCGCCGCCGAGCCCGGGGCGTTCGGCGCGTGGAGCGGCGGGCAGACGTCCGAGAAGGGGATCGCCACGAGACGGCGCCCGGTGAGCCGGCTCTCGACGCGCGCGAGCGGCAGCCCGGCCGCGATTTCTCCCTCGCCGTCGACCACGCAGATCGCCGAGATCTCGTAGCCGTAGCTGCGCCGCAGCAGCTCGAGCCAGGCCGGGTGATGGAAGATCGTCGCGTCCTCCGCGACGTCCACTAGCGCCTGCCAGCGGGGATGGAAGAGCGGGTCGATCCGCTTGACCAGGCGCTCGGCGGCGGGGGTGGACGGACTGCTGATCGCGATCGTCATGGTGCCGCCACCGTGCTCTGGGCCGGCGCAACCGTGGGAAGGCGGCGCGACGCGGGGTCGCCGAGGGCTCGCTCGTAGGCGGCGAGGAGCGCGCGCTCCTGGTGCTCCCAGGCCAGCCGGCGCTCCACGCGATCGCGCCCCGCGGCCCCCATCGCCGCGCGGCGCTCGGGATCGTTCAGCAGCTCGTCGATCAGCCTGGCGAAGTCGCCCACGTCGTCGGGCTTCGCGTACGCGGCACCCGAGGCCGCGCTGACCCGCGACTCCGGAAGGTCGTAGGAGACGATCGGCCGCGACATCGCCATGTACTCCGAGAGCTTGACCATCGACGAGACGTCGTTGAGCGGGTTCGTCGGGTCCGGGGCCAGGCAGAGGTCCGAGCTGGCGAGCACGCGCCGGATGTGGTCCTGCTCGACCCACCCGGTGAATTCGACGGCCTGCTCGATGCCCAGCTCGCGGGCGAGCGCGCGCATGTCGTCGAGCATGTCGCCGTCGCCCATGAAGACCGCGCGCCAGTCCCGGCGCCGCGCGTGGAGCAGCGCGAGCGCGCGCAGGGCGTGGTCGATGCCGTCCTGCTCGCCCATGACGCCGACGTAGCTGAGCAGGTGCCGCCGGCCGCGCTTGAGCACGGGGTCCGGCGGCATCGGCGCGAAGCGCTCGAGGTCCGGTCCGGTGCGCACGACGACGACGTCCTCGGGGTGGCGCCGGCCGCGGGCAATCGCGATCTCGCGATAGGAGTCGTTGACCGACAGCACCACGTCGGCGAGCCGAAACGCGACCTGCTCGGCACGGAGGGTGAGCCGGTGGAGCAGCCCGCCGCGCGACCCGAAGCGGGTCACGAACAGCTCGGGAGTAAGGTCGTGGTGGTCGAAGACGAAGCGGCTCCCCTTACGCCGCAGCGGGAGGGCGGCGAGCAGGAGGAAGTCGGGCGGGCTGCACGCGTGCACGAGGTCGAACGGCCGCCGGCGCGCCAGCCTCCGGGCGATGCGGGCGATGTTCCACAGGGCCGATGCGTACTCGAGCCCGTACTCGAGGGTCCGGTCGCGGGCTTGCCGCGGCTCGTAGCGGTGGATGGCCACGCCGTCGCGGCGCTCGAACGACGCGCGATCGCGCGTCTCCCCCTTCGGGCAGATGACCGTCACCTCGTAGCCGGCGCGCACGAGGGCGAGGCTCTGGTTCCAGACGTGCCGATCGGACGGGACCGGCTCGTTCTGGAGCAGGATCAGGACCCGCCGGCCCGCCATCAGACGACCACCTGCTCGGGCTCGATGACGACTCGATCGCCGTCCGCCCTGGCCCACGCCACCGTCGCCCGCTCGCTGCCCGGCCCCTCCACGCGATCGCCCACCAGGCGGAGTCGCTCGCGCGTCCGCCACCACTCGGCCACCTCGCGCGGCAGCGCGTGCCAGCCTCCGTCCTGGCCCGCCAGGTACTCGAGGAAGTCCTCGTACAGGCGCAGGCGACGCGGCGTGTCGAGGTAGTCCGGATGCGTGATCAGGTTGACGAGGCCGTGGTTGGCCACGATCCAGTCGGCCTTCGCGGTCCAGTGCCCGATGTCGTCGGCGCGCAGGATCTCGAACAGCGTGTGGTCCTGGACGAGCGTGATCGGCAGCTCGACGAGGTCGTCGAGCATGAACGGGAAGATCGAGCAGCAGCCGCCGGGCTGTGGCTCGAACGGGTCGGTGTCGGGAAACGAGCTGTCGTACAGGCAGCCGAGCTCGGGCATCCAGTCGGCGTTCCGGTGCGTCGCCGGCGAGCGGAAGCCGACCGCGCCCCAGTCGGCCAAGTAGCGATGGATCGCCGGCAGCTCCGCCTCGAAGCGGGCCCGGCTCGAGAACAGCTTGCAGTCGTGCCTGATCGCGTGGAGGCCGATCTCGCCGCCCTGGTCGCGGATGTAATCGAACAGCTCGACCTCGATCGGGTACCACTCCGCGACGAAGTTCCAGGAGGACACGAAGCCGTGGCGGCGCTCGACCTCGAGCACGCGGCGCACGTTGCGCACGCCCGCCGGGCCCTCCACGTCGTGGGTGAGGATCGAGGCGAAGCGCCTGCCCTCCGGCCACAAGCCGATCAGCGGCACGGCGCCGGCCTCGGATGCGTCGATCCGCGCCCGCAGCTCCGCATGCTGGCGCTCCACGAGGATCGGCTCGACCGGCCAGCGGGGGAACCCCACCCGCGCCCGGCGCCACGCGTGCCTCCGCCGCAGCGCGAGCTGCAGCGAGCGCGGCATGAACGGCTTGACCGCGTAGTAGGCGGACATGAGCAGCGAGCGGCCGCCGTCTTCGGCGTAGCGCTCGCGGAGGTAGTGCTCGACGTCGTGGGGCATCGTCAGGCTCGCGTCGCCGCCAGCCCGGCGGCGCTCATGTAGCGCTCCAGCCCCTCGCGCCAGTGCGGAAGCGGGGTCAGCCCGAGGGCGTCCGCCCTGGGACGGGCGAGCACCCCGTTGAGCGGCCGGTCCGCGCCGCCCGGTGGGATCGTCGTGCCGGTCGGCCGGACCGGCAGGTCGAGGCCCGCCAGCTCCACGATCGCCCGCGTGAACTCGTGCCACGAGCAGGCCCCGCCGGCCGTGAGGTGGACGAGGCCCTCGGCGCCGGCGTCGATCGCCTCGATCAGGGCGGTGGCGAGATCGCCGGTGTAGGTGGGGCTGAGGAGCTGGTCCGCGACCACCGCGAGCGATCCCTGGTCGCGCCCGCGCGCCAGCATGCGCGTCAAGAAGTTGCCGCCCTTCGAGGCGCTGCCGTGGAGCCCGTAGAGCCCGGCGGTGCGGGCCACGAGCGCTCCCGGCGCGTAGGCCAGCGCGGCGTGTTCGCCGGCCAGCTTCGTGATCGCGTAGACGCTCCGCGGCGCCGGCGTGTCGAGCTCCCCGTACGGCTCGTCGCGCGAGCCGTCGAACACGTAGTTCGTGCTCAGGTGGACGAGCTTGGCGCCGTGCTCCGCGGCCAGCCGGGCCATCCGCCTCACGGCCTCGACGTTGACCGCGAACGCCCGAGCCTCCTCGCGCTCGCAGACCTCCACGTTGTGGAAGGCCGCGCAGTTGACCACGACGTGGGGGCGCAGCCCCTGGAACGCGCCCTCGAGCGCCCGTGGATCGGTCACGTCGAGCTGGGCGTGTGTCAGCACCGCGGCCTCGGCGCCGAGCTGCTCCTCGAGGTCCGAGGCGAGCTGCCCGCCGCCGCCGGTGATCAGGACCCGGCGGCTCACAGCACCGACTCGTACGGCGCCAGCCGCGGCTTGATCTCGTTCATGAGCTCGAGCCAGCGGATGTTGTAGTGGCGCGGGTCGGTCAGGCCGGCGAAGTCGCCGGGGTCGATCCGCTCGAGCAGGTCCGCCACCGCCTCGACCACGGACCGGCTCGGGATGAAGCCGAGCCGCGCCGACAGCTTCGCGTTCGAGCACTCGTAGTCGCGGTTCAGCCTGGGCGCCGGCACCTCCGTGAGCTCGACCTTGCGGCCGAGGAGCTGCACGGACCCGGCCACGAGCATGGCGAGCTCGCGGATCTGGTAGTTCGAGTGCAGGACGTTGAAGATCTCGCCGCGCACGAGCTCGGCGGGCGCCTCCATCACCGCGATCATGGCGTCGGCGCAGTCGCGAACGTCCACGAGCGGACGCCACATCCAGCCGCCGCCGTGCAGCTGGAGCCGGCCGCTCACGAGCGCGTCCTTGACGAACGTGTTGACCACGAGGTCGAAGCGCATCCGCGGGCTATGGCCGTAGACCGTGCCGTTGCGGACGGTCGCCGGGCAGAGGCCCTCGTCGATCAGCGCGATCAGGGCGTTCTCGCCGTAGCGCTTGGAGGTGGCATAGGCGCCGCGAGGCTGGATCGGCGCGCGCTCGTCGTGCATCCCCGGCGGCATGCCGTCGTAGAGGGAGCAGGAGGACGCGAAGACGATGCGCTCGACCCCCCGCTCCACGCAGGCCCGTCCCAGCGCCTCCGTGGCCACGGCGTTCATCTGCCAGTTGGCCTCGGGGTCGTACTCGGCGGTCGGGTCGTTCGAGAGCCCCGCGAGGTGGATCACGGCGTCCACGCCGTCGAGGGCGGTGGCGGGGATCGCGCGCACGTCGCCGAGCACGAGCTCGATGCGGTCGAGCACGGGGGCAAGCGGCTCCTCGCCCCAGTAGAGCCGGTCGAACACGCGCACGGCGTAGCCGCGCTCGAGCAGCCGGTCGACGAGGATCGACCCGATGTAGCCGCCGCCGCCGGTCACGAGGATCGTCTGGCCCGGGTTCGGCGCATGGGGCGCGAGGCCGTTGCCGCGCCGGAGCACGGGGTCGGCGCCATTTCCGTTGCCGTTGACAGTCATGAGACCTCCACTTGCGGGTTCAAGATGGGATCGGGCCGGGTGCGGGTGGTCCGCGGCGCGGCGAGCGCGCCCTTCAGTCGCAGGGCGCGCTTCTCGACGCCGTGCCACGACGCCAGCGCGAGCAGGTAGGTGATCGGGAGGGCGATGAGGGCCACCACCGCGGGCGGTGGCGGCGAGCCGGCCCAGGCGTGGACGATCGTCTGCTGGACAGGGAAGGCGAGCAGGTAGAGCCCGTAGGAGACGTCGGCGTGCCGGGTGAGCACCCGCAGCCGGCCCGGCGACCGGTAGGCCAGGAAGAGCACGAGGTACGGGATCGCGACGAGCAGCACGACCCGCTCCGCAGGGGTGCCGATCGAGAGGACGAGCGCGGCCAGGGCGGCCGCGGCCAGGTCAACTCGCAGAGAGATCCGCACGCGCCACGTCCACGCGAGTGCGGAGACGGCGAACAGCGCGACGAGGTGGGCGGTCTCCCCGTCTGCGCCGCGGAGGAACTCGAGCGCGGACCCGCCGAAGCCGCCCGGCGTCAGGGAGAGCGCGAGGAAGCCGGCGGCGGCGAGCGGCATGCCCTTCCGCAGGAGCCCGGCGACGCCCAGGAGCGCGACGAGCACGTAGGCACGCACCTCGATCGGGAGCGTCCAGAGCGACAAGTTCACCGAGCCCTTCGGGTTCGTGGCGAATACGCCCGGCAGGTGGTGCGAAACGTCGACGAGCACCCCCGCGCTCACCACGGATGCCACGTTGTCCACCACGTACCGCTCGGCCGCCAGGCTGCCGAAGTAGTCGCCGGCAGACAGGCTCGAGACGATCGGCCCGAGCACAAGCGCGCAGGCGAGGAGCGTCACGAGCAGCGCGGGGAGGATGCGCAGGCCGCGCTTGGCGACGAAGGCCCCGAGGCGGGGCTGGAAGCACCAGCTCTTCGCGACCAGGAAGCCGCTGATGGCAAAGAAGATCTCGACGCCGAGCGTGCCCAGCGGGAAGTGCCCGACGTGCGGCTCGGCCGCTCCGACCACCACGAACGAGTGCGAAGCGAGGACCACCGCCGCCGCGGCGAGGCGGAGCAGGTCGAAGTTGTTTTCCCGCTCGTGGGAGGAGGCGTCGAGAGTCATGCGCAGCGGTTCCTCGCCCACAGAACGCCGCGCGGAAAGCCGAACTTCCGGGTACGCTGCGCCGCCTATGGAGCGACTTGCAACGCGCCTCGAGGGGCCCATCCTCGTGCGCCCGACGATCCACGGCGACCACCGCGGCTTCTTCCACGAGTCGTACCGCCGCAACGTCTACGCGGAGCTCGGCATCCCGGAGGAGTACGTCCAGGACAACCACTCGCGCTCGAAGCGGGGGATCGTGCGCGGGATGCACTTTCAGGTGGGGCGCGGGATGTCGAAGCTCGTGCGCTGCGGCCGGGGCGCCATCCTCGACGTGGTGGTCGACCTGCGCCGCGGCTCGCCCAGCTTCGGCCAGTGGGAGGCCTTCGAGCTCAACGACGAGAACCTCTACCAGCTCTACTGCCCGATCGGCTTCGCCCACGGCTTCTGCGTCACGAGCGACGTGGCCGACGTGATGTACAAGTGCGACGCCTACTACGACGAGTCGATCGAGCGCGGCATCAAGTACGACGACCCGGACATCGGCATCCGCTGGCCGGACGACGTCGAGCTGGTCCCTTCGGAGCGGGACGCGAACGCGCCGCTCCTGCGCGACATCGAGGACCAGCTGCCGTTCGAGTACTGAGCCTTATCAGGCCACGCCGCGGTGGGTGAGGACAACGAGCGCGGTCCGGGCGAGGATCTTCAGGTCGAGCCAGACGGTCCGGCGGCGGGCGTACTCGATGTCCAGCTCGACCATCTCCTCGTAGGTCTTCTCGTTGCGGCCGCTGACCTGCCACAGGCCGGTCAGGCCGGGCTTGACCGTGAAGCGGCCGTGGTACCAGTCGGGATAGCGCTCGACCTCGTAGGGGATGACGGGCCGCGGGCCCACGAGAGCCATCTCGCCGCGGACGACGTTCCAGAGCTGGGGCAGCTCGTCGAGGCTCCAGCGGCGCAGAACGCGACCGACGCGCGTGATCCGGTCGTCCACGACGAGCTTGTAGAGCCCCTCCTCGCCCGGCTGGACGTCGTCGGCTCCGCCGATCAGCTGGTTGACGTAGTCGCGGTGGCGCTTGGTGTCGGCGCCTGACCGCATGCTGCGGAACTTGTGGACCTCGAACTCGCGTCCGCGCAGCCCCACCCGGTGCTGGCGGTAGATCGCCGGGCCGGACGAGTCGAGCCGGACCGCCGCCGCGATCAGCGCGAGGAGCGGCGCGAGCAGCACGAGGAGCGGCAGCGAAAGGCTCAGATCGAGGCCGCGCCGCGCGATCGCGCTGGAACGCTGCGTCGAGCGCGCCTGGACCGCGTCGAGTGTCTGGGCCCACTGTTCGGCCGTCACACGCGGTCAACGGCCACGTCCGCCCGAGGCTTGCGGAATCCGCCTTTTTCGGGACACGCAAGGAACGCGTGGAGCGTCCCGTTGTTCGCTCGATGGCGGAGACCACCAAGCCCCGGCTGCTCTCGGTGATCGGCGCGCGGCCGGAGATCATCCAGGCCGCGCCGCTGTCCGCGGCGCTCGCCGCCCACGTGGACGAGGTGCTCGTCCACACCGGGCAGCACTACGACCCGGAGATGTCGGACCTCCAGATCGCCGACCTGCGCCTTCCGGTCCCCCGCCACAACCTCGAGGTCGGCTCGCTCCCCGACCTGGACCAGCTCGAGCTGACCACGGAGCGCCTCGCGGCCGTCATCGGGCGCGAGCGCCCCGACGCCGTTCTCGTCCGCGGCGACACGAACGCCACGCTCGCGGGCGCCCGCGCCGCGAAGGCGGCCGAGCTCCCGCTGTTCCACGTCGAGGCGGGACTCCGCAGCCACCGCGGCGACATGCCGGAGGAGCGCAACCGGGTGCGCACGGACCACCTCTCGGACGTGCTCTTCGCTCCGACCGAGAGCGCGCGGGCCAACCTCCTGCGCGAGGGCGTGCGGGGCGTCATCCACACCACCGGCGACGTGCTCGCCGACGTCCTGCTCGCCAGCCGCAACCGCCTGGCCACCGCGCCGAGGCGCGGCTCGTACGTGCTCGCCACGGTGCACCGCAACTACAACACCGATGATCGCGACCGCCTGCGTGCGGTCCTGGACTGCCTGGCTCGCTCGGACACGATGGTGATCGTGCCGCTGCATCCGCGCACGCGGCACCGGCTCGAGGAGGAGGCGCTGCTCGTGCCTCCCAACGTCCGGACCATCAAGCCCGTGACCTACAGCCAGATGCTTGCCCTGGAGGCAGGCGCGGCCGCGATCGCCACAGACTCCGGCGGCGTGCAGCGGGAGGCCTACTTGTGGGGCGTCCCCTGTATCACCTTGCGGGAGGAGACCGAGTGGGTCGAGACGGTCTCGACCGGCTGGAACACGCTGGTCGGAGCCGACTCGGAGGCATTCGCCGCCGCGCTCGTGCGGCCCCTGCCGCACGAGCGTCCACCGGTCTTTGGCGACGGCCACGCGGCCGAGCGGATCGCGCAGCTGTGTGCCGAGCACCTCGCCGGAAAGGGCCGTGCGCAAGCAGCGGGGGAGGCCTCCGTTGCCTGAGCAGCTCCGCGTCGGCGTCATCGGCGCCGGCCGGATGGGCGGCTTCCACGTGAACGCCTACCGCCGGCTCGACTGCGCTCGGGTCCTCGCCGTGGCCGATCCCGATCCCGCCGCCCGCGCCCGTGCGGTGCGGGGCGACGCCATGGCCGGCTACGCCGATTGGCGCGCGCTGCTCGAGCGCGAGGGCGCCCGACTCGACGCCGTGTCGGTCGTCTGCCCGTCGGAGCACCATGCGGAGGTCGCCCTCGCCGCCATCGACGCCGGCCTCCATGTCCTCGTCGAGAAGCCGATGGCGACGACGCTGCCCGACGCCCTTCGCCTGCGCGGCGCCGCACGCGAGGCGGGCCGAAAGCTGATGGTCGGGCACATCGAGCGATTCAACCCGGTGGTCGCGACGGTCAGGATGGCGCTCAGGCAGGGCCACATCGGGACGGTCCTGCGTGCCGGCGCCATCCGCGTGGGCCCCTCGCCGCAGCGGATCCGCGACGCGGGCGTGGCGATCGACCTGGCCACCCACGACCTGGACCTGATGCAGCACCTGCTGGAGCGGCAGGTCGTCGAGGTGTACGCCGACGGCGGCCGCTACCTGCACGAGTCCCAGGAGGACATGCTGACCTGCCTCGCGCGCTTTGCCGGCGACGAGGACGAGGTGCTCGGCGTCCTCGACGTCAACTGGCTGACCCCCGAGCCGCGCCGCGAGCTCTCGCTGGTCGGCGACCGGGGGATGCTCCGCGCCAGCTACACCGACCAGGAGGTCGCCCTCGTCACGGGAGCAGCCTCCGAGCCCAGGCGGCTCACGGTCGAGCAGCGCGAGCCGCTCCTCGCAGAGCTCGAGGCCTTCGCCCGCTGCGTGCTCGACGACCGGCCCGAGCCGGTGACCGGCCACGACGGCGTCCGCGCGCTTGCCGCTGCGCTCGCCGTGCGGGAGTCCGCGAGCGTGCGCCGGCCCGTGACCCTCCTGGACATCCCGGCGCCGGTGGCGCGGCTGGAGGCCGTGGCGTGATCCGCTTCGTGATCCCCGCCTACAACGAGGCCGAGAACGTCCCGCGGCTGCTCGAGGACCTGGCGCCGCGCGCACGAGCGCTGGGCGCCCGGGTGATCGTCGTCGACGACGGATCGAACGACGGCACGGCCGAAGTGGTCAGGGCCCATGCCCAGGACATGCACCTCGCGATCGTCCGCCACCCGGTCAACGGCGGCCTGGGAGCGGCCGTCAACACCGGCATCCGGGCGGCCCTCGGGGAGTCCTCCGACGACGATGCGATCGTCACCCTCGAGGCCGACACGACCTCCGACCTCGACGACCTGCCGACGATGCTGGCCCAGTTCGACCGCGGGCACGACGTGGTGCTCGCCTCCGTGTACGCGCCCGGCGGCAAGCTGATCGGCGTGAGCAGGCCGCGGGTCGCGGTCAGCAAGGCGGTGTCGAACACGTTCCGCGTCCTCGGCGGCCTGCGCGAGCTGCACACGCTGTCGTCGCTCTACCGGGTCTACCGCGCCGGCACGCTGCGCCGCGCGGCCGAGACCTACGGCTACCTGCTCGTCCGCGAGCCGGGGTTCGCCGCCAACGTCGAGCTCCTGCTCAAGCTATACGCCGCGGGTGCGAGGATCGCCGAGGTCCCCACGGTGAACGACTGGTCGAGGCGGAA
>Ga0126313_10001859_pt1 | contig 11445 bp, 12 predicted proteins | sample Plot105A_FD_89954 | JGI IMG/M metagenome (GOLD analysis project Ga0126313, IMG submission 89954) | Serpentine soil microbial communities from UC McLaughlin Reserve, CA, USA - Plot105A | ecosystem: Environmental > Terrestrial > Soil > Grasslands | place: USA: UC McLaughlin Reserve, Lake County...
CCGTCGCGCAAGGCGGCGCGCGCCGCCTCCGCGACCTGCAGATCGACGTGCTCGCCGACGAGCGCACCGCGGGGCTCCCAGTCGCGCACTTCGGGCTCGAGGGCGTCGATCTCGTCCGGTGCCACGTACGGCGGGTTCGAGACGACCAGGTCGAACTGGCCGACAGCGAGACCCGCGGACAGGTCGTGCTGCCGCAGCTCCACGCGTTCCGCGGCGCCCGTCGCCGCCGCGTTCGCGCCGGCAACGGCGAGCGCGTCCACCGAGCTGTCGATCGCGAGTAACCGCGCGCCCGCATGCTCGTCGGCGAGCGCGAGCGCGATTGCTCCCGAGCCGGTGCCGACGTCGAGAACGTGCGGCCGCTCGAGCGCGTGGATCAGCTCCAGGCACCGTTCGACGAGCACCTCGGTCTCCGGCCGCGGGACGAGCACCCGCCGGTCGACGTGCAGCGTCAGGCGGCGGAAGCCCCACTCGCCCAGGACGTAGGCGAGCGGTTCTCGCGCCTCGCGGCGCGCTAGGAGCGTCTCGAACGCCCCGTCGACCGGGGCGTCCAGTTTGGCGAGCACGGCGCTTCGCGTTGTCCCGAGCACGTGCGCAAGCAACAGCTGTGCATCCACGCGCGGCGTCGGCACGCCCGCCGCCGCGAGCCGCCGCTCGGCGTCAGCGAGCGCTTGACGAGCCGTCATCGCCGAGCGCGCGGCGCCGCGCCTCGGTCGCGAGCGCCTCGATGAACTCGGAGAGGTCGCCCTCGAGGACGCGATCGAGCTGGTGGGAGGTGTGCTTGATCCGGTGATCGGTGACGCGGTTCTCGGGAAAGTTGTAGGTGCGGATTTTCTCTGCGCGCTCGCCCGACCCGATCTGCGAGCGCCGCGTCGCGTCCTGCTCCGCGCGCCGGCGCTCGAGCTCCTGCTCGTATAGCCGTGCCCGCAGCACGCGCATCGCCTTCTCGCGGTTCTGCAGCTGCGACTTCTCGTCCTGCATCGAGACGACGAGGCCGGTCGGCAGATGCGTGATGCGCACGGCTGAGTCGGTCGTGTTGACCGATTGGCCGCCGGGGCCGGTGGAGCGGTAGACGTCGACCTTGAGGTCGTTCGGGTCGATCTGGACCTCGACGTCCTCCGCCTCCGGCATCACCGCGACCGTGGCAGTCGACGTGTGGATCCGGCCCTGCGACTCCGTCTCCGGTACACGCTGGACGCGGTGCGTTCCGCCCTCCCACTTGAAGGTGCCGTAGGCGCCGTCGCCCTTGACCGCGAAGGTCGCCTCTTTGTAACCGCCGCCATCGTTCGGGCTCGTTTCGAGGGGCTCGACGTTGTAGCCGCGGCTCTCCGCGTAGCGCGTCAGCATCCGGTAGATGTCGCCTGCCCAGAGCGCCGCCTCGTTTCCGCCGACGCCCTGCCGGATCTCGACGATCACGTCCTTCGCGTCTTCCGGGTCGGCAGTGACGAGCGCCAGCTTCAGCTCTTCCTCGAGCCGCGTGACCTCCTGCTCGTACTCGGCGACGAGGCCCGCCAGCTCGGCGTCGTGACGCGCGGCGTCGAGGTCCTCGAGCGCCTGGCGCCACTGGTGCGCGAGGCGGTGCGGTTCCTCCAGCGCCTTGAGCCGCCGGCCGACATCCGCCGCCTCGCGGTGGTCGTTGTAGACCGACGGATCGCTCATCCGCTCGTGCGTCTCGTGGTACGAGCGATCGAGCTCGTCGACGAGCTTCTCGAGCGTGGACATAGTTCTAGGGTAGAGCAGAGGCCTGCCGGGCGACCCTGATCGCCGGCAGCGTCTTCACGGTGCGATTGCCCGCCAGGTCGACGGCGGTCAGCGTGCCTGAGTAGCGGCCCGGCCGGCGGCCGGCGGCGCGCCAGCTCAGCGTGTGCGGGCCGCGCGAGAACGTGGCCGCGGTGGCCGACCCGCCGATCGACAGTGTCACGCGGGCCATCTTCGACAGCCAGAACCGGACCGCCGCCGCCGTCTTCACGGGTCGGGCCGGCACGCGGACGCTCAGCTGCGGCCCTTCCGAGGTGTAGCGGTCGAAGCGGGCTGCGCGTGCCGCCCAAACCGGGTCGCCGGTTGCGGCCGCGATGCGCCGGAGCAGGCCCACGACGTAGACGTGGTACTTGAGCGGCGATTCCGCGCCGCCGAGCGAGTAGCGCGACCACGCACCGGTGTCGAAGCGCGCGAACAGCGTGTTTGTTGTCTCGAGCAGGCGCTCCGAGAGCTTCGTTGCAGCGGGATCGACGTTGATCCGGCCGTAACCCGCGAGGGAAAGCGACGCCTGGAGCTGGGCGTTCAGCACGGTCAGGTTGCTGAAGCTGTAGAGCCTGATCCACGGCCCTCCGGCGAGCGGGAATGTCAGCCGCGATAACGCGAGGAACGCTTTACGCGCCTCGGCAAGGTCGCCGTCGGCCGCCAGTGCGCGCGCCGCAACCGCCTGCGCCATCCCCGACGTCCAGGGCGGGCTGCCTCCGCCGAAGGGGAAGTAGTACTCCCAAAGGAGCGCGCCGTTGCGCGGAATGGCGCGACCGATGAGCGCGGCCGCGAGCGTGGCCGCGCCTGCGCCGTCGTCGCCGGCGAGCAGCGAGTTCAGGCGGGAGAAATTCCCCAGCGGATGGAACTGCAGCCCGCGTCCTGCGAACGCGCGATAGACGACGCCGTTCTCGTCGAGGATGTCGGTGCCGTCCAGCGGCATCGCGTCGCTCCCCAGGTAGCGCGCGTTCATGTCCAGCATCGAGAAGAGTGCAAGCGCGCGCGGCGCGATGTACGACCGCGACTGGGCAGCGACGTCGTGGAGCACCGCGGCGAGGTTCGTCGAGCGCGAGCCGGGCAAGCGCCGCCACGTCGCCGACGAGCGCGCGAGCACGGATCGGTAGTCCGCGGCCTCGTCTGTCGTCAGCCACTCACGCTGCACCGCGGAGGCGAGACCGCCGTTGACGCGGGCCGCGTCGCTCCACCAGCCCGCGCGGGCCGGAGACGCGGGCGCGACGGCGAACGCAGCAAGCGCGAGGACGATCGCTCGGCGGCACATGCCCTGCAGTTTGGCGGTTTTTACGCGGCTCGTGGCACTCGTGCGGCGGCTCAGGCCATCACTTCGACGCGGCGCTCGTCGGGGCTGAGGCGCCCCTCGAGCTGTAGCACTTGCCGCAGCGCTCGGATCGAGACCTCGATCTGGTCGAGCGTGGGCTGCCGCGTCGTCAGCCGCTGCAGCCAGAGACCCGGAGCGAGCAACCCCATCAGGACGCGGTTGTCCGTGTGCTTGCCCGCGAACCGGATCAGCTCGTACGCGATCCCGGCGATCACCGGCAAGAGCAGGATCCGCGACGCGATCAGCCAGTACCACTCCGGTCGGCCGAAGAACGCAAAGACGAAGATCGCGATCACCATCACCCAGAGCAGGAACGCCGTCCCGCAGCGGGGATGGATCAGGCTGAACCGCTGGACGACCTCGGGCTCGAGCTCCTCGCCGGCCTCGTACGCATTGATCGCCTTGTGCTCGGCGGCGTGGTACTGGAACACGCGCTTCAGGTCGGGCAGGAGCGAGATCAGGACGAGGTACGCGATGAAGAGCGCGACGCGGATCGCCCCCTCGACGATTACGAACCAGCCCGTCGTGTCGATCGGCAGCCAGTTGGTGATCAGCGCCGGCGTGACCTTGAACAGCGCGATCGCGAACCCGATTGCGACGACGAACGCGAAGATCATCGCGCCGCGCGACAGCTCGGTCGACGGCTCACCCGCGTCAGTTTCCTTTCCCTCCTCCTGCGCCGCGTAGTTCGCCGAAATCGCAAGTGCACGGAAGCCGATCGCAAGCGACTCGCCGAGCGCCACGACCCCGCGGATGATCGGCAACCGGAAGGCCCAGTGCCGCGCCATCGGCGACGCGATCGGACGGTCGAGCTGCGCGATCTCGCCGTCTGGCTTGCGGACGGCGACCGCCCACGCCGAGGGCCCGCGCATCATCACGCCTTCGAGGACTGCTTGACCTCCTATCGGCGCCGACATCAGTTGTCGCGGGTGTTAGCCGCGGCGCGCGGCGCCGCCGGCCTTCTCGAGGCGCCGCTGGAAGCGCTCGACGCGACCGCCGGTGTCCATGAGCTTCTGCTTCCCCGTGTAGAACGGATGGCAGTTCGAGCAGATCTCGACGTGCAGCTCGGGCTTCGTCGAGCGCACCTGGAATTCGTTGCCGCACGAGCAGCGAACGGTTGCGAGGACGTATTCAGGATGAATTCCGGTCTTCATTGCTCATCCAGGATAGCAACGGCCGTTTGGTGAGCCACGTTGCCTCCAGAGACAACCACAGCAACCGTCGACCCGCGCTCGAGCTCGACCTTCTCCGACAAGAGCGCAGCAGTCGACGCCGCTCCCGCCGGCTCGCAGGCGAGCTTCGCGCGCTCGTAGAGGAACCGGAACGCCGCGCGGATCTCCTCCTCGGTCACCAGCAAGGAACCGTCGACGAGCTGACGGCAGATCGCCAACGTGTTCACGCCTGCGAAGGGGGCGTTCAATCCGTCCGCCACGGACGATGGCTCGACCGGCACTGGCTCGCCCGCCGCCAGCGCCGCGTTCAGCGCGGGCGCGCGTTCGGGCTCGACTGCGATCACGCGCGCGCCCGGCCGCGCGTGCTTGACCGCGACCGCTACGCCCGAGATGAGGCCGCCTCCGCCGACAGGCACGAGGACCGCGTCCACCTCGGGCACGTCTTCCAGTACCTCGAGCCCGAGCGTCCCGTGACCCGCGATTAGATGTGGGTCGTCGAACGAGTGCACGAACGCACGCCCTGTCTCGACGCGAAGCTCCTCGAGCCGCTCGAACGCTTCGGCGGGGTTGGCCGCCCGCAGGTCGACGGTCGCGCCGTAGCCGCGCGTGGCGTCCAGCTTGGCTTGGCTCGCGCCCTGCCACATCACGACGAGGCAGTCGATTCCCTCGAGCGCGGCGCAGTAGGCGAGCGACTGCGCGGCGTTGCCCGCGGAGATCGTGATCACGCCGGCGCGCTTCTCCTCGTCGTCGAGGTGCGCGAGCGCGTTCAGCATCCCGCGCGGCTTGAACGAGCCGGTGCGCTGGAAGAGCTCTGCCTTCAGCAGCACCCGCGCACCGACGCGGTCCGAGAGCGTCGCCGACGATAAGAGCGGCGTCCGGTGCAGCCGCGAGCCGATCGTCTCGCGCGCAGCGAGGACGTCGTCTTGAGCGACCGGCAGCCCCGCACCGACGCCAACGCCGCTCATGTGAGCGTGTACTCCGGCCCGGCGCCGCCTTCGGGCGGCGTCAAGCGCCCGCCCTTCGCCGTGATCGCGCCGCACTGGACGCAGTTCGACGGCGTGACCTCGACCGTGACCTCGCCGTCGCGCGCCGGCTGGACGTCGTAGACCTGGGCCGGGCACATCCGCGCCCATAGCTCCCCGAGCTCCAGCGGCACCCGGTGTCGGACGCGCAGGTGGTCGGGCGCGTCATCACGCGTCTTGTTGCCGCTCAGGTAAACGCTCGAGAGCTTGTCGAACGTAAGCGAGCCGTCGGGCGTCGGATACCGTGCCGCACGGTTCGTCCGCAGGAGCTCCTGGTCGGCATCCGGCTCCGTCGACAGCGGCCCGGGCGGGAGCTTGCCGCGCGTCGCCGTCATCATCCCGGCGAGCGCACCGCCCAGCCAAAGCCCGCGGCCAAACGCCTGGCGCATGTTCCGCACCTGCTCGAGGTCACGCCAGATGAAGCTGTTCCTGATCGCGTCGTCGTACGTCCCGAGCGCCCCCGGCCGCCACGGCGTCTCGCCCGGCCGCAGCGCGCCCACCGCGGCCTCGGCCGCGAGCCGCCCCGACTCGAGTGCGTAGTGGATGCCCTTCAGCGCCGGCACGTTGACGAGCCCCGCGCCGTCGCCGCTGATCAGCAGCCCCGGCGCGTGCAGGCGGCGAGGTACCGAAAGAAGACCGCCCTCCGGGATCGTCTTCGCCCCCCAGGCGACCCGCTCGCCGCCTTCGAGGATGCGGCGTACGCGCGGGTGCGTCTTCAGCTCCTGCAGCAGGTCGTGGACCGACAGCTCGGCGTCGCGGTAATCGAGCCCGACGACCATCCCGATCGTGACCATGTCGTCGCCCATCGGGTAGATGAACGAGCCGCCGAACTCGCGGTAGCGCGCATTTGGCCGCAGCGGCCATCCAAGCGTGTGGATGACGCGGTGGAGCGGCTTCGCCACCTTCCACACCTCCTTGACGCCGAGCGCCCACACCTGCGGGTTCTCGCCGTGGAGGCCGAAGCGCTGCAGCGCGACCCCGGTGAGGTGCCCCTGCGTGCCCTCCGCGAGCACGGTCACGCGAGCGACGATGTCGGCACCGGGCTCGAAGTTCGGCAGCTGCTCGCCCGCTCGCCCGCGGCCCTTGTCGCCGGTTCGCACGCCGAGCACGCGGCCGTCCGAGACGAGCAGCCGCTCCGCAGCGGTTTCGGGCAGGATCGTCGCCCCCGCCGCCTCGGCCTCGTCGGCGAGCCACCGGCCCAGCTGCGACAGCGACGCGACCTGGTTCCCATGGTTCTTCATCGTCGGCGGCGCCGGGATCCGGTACGCGAGCCCTCGCGTGAGGAAGTAGACCGACTCCGCCTCGACCTCGCCGTAGAAGGGGAACTCCTCGAGGCGCTTGCGACGGTGGAAGAGCCGCTGGAGCCCGCGCGGGTTCACGACCGCGCCCGAGAGCAGGTGCGAGCCCGGCGCTTTTCCCTTCTCGAGTACCGCGACCGGCACGTCTCCGAGCCGTTCCGCCAGCTCGGGCTGCTCCTCGATCAGCTGCCCGATCCGGATCGCGCACGCAAGCCCAGCGGGCCCCGCGCCGACGACGAGGACCCCGACCTCGATCCGCTCCTCGACCGGATCGGTCGGAGCCGCGACGAACTCGGCCGGATCGAACGGCGGCGGGTACTCCGACGGGCGCACGTCCTTAGCCGCTCCGGCGCGCCTGCACGAGCTCGGTCAGCTTCGGGACGATCTCGTGCAAGTCGCCGACGACTCCGAGGTCCGCGAACTCGAAGATCGGCGCGTTCGGATCCTTGTTGATCGCGACGATCACGCCGGAGCTCTGCATGCCGACCTTGTGCTGGATTGCGCCGGAGATCCCGCAGGCGATGTAGAGCTTCGGCGACACCGTCCGGCCGGTCTGGCCGATCTGGGTGGCGTACGGGTACCACCCGGCGTCGACGACGGCGCGCGTCGCGCCGACCGCGCCGCCGAGCGCCTTTGCCAGCTCTTCGACGAGGGCGAAGTTCTCGGGGCCACCGAGCCCGCGGCCGCCCGCCACGACGACCTCGGCATCCTCGATCGCCGGCCCCTCGCGCTCTTCGTGGGCCTGCTCGACCATTGTCGCCGCCAGCGAAAAGTCCTCGAGTTCCACCTTGATGTCCTCGGTCTCGGCGCTGCCGCCCGTCGCGTTCGGTTCGAACGAGCCGGACCTGATGAGCGCCAGCCGCGGCTCCGAGGTCCAGCCGACGTCGACGTAGACCGAGTCGCCGAGCGCGGCGCGCTTTCCGACGAGCCGGCCGCCGTCGTTCACGAGGTCGACGAGGTCCCAGTTGAGGCCCGCCTCGAGGCGGGCCGCGAGCCCGGCCGCACTGTCCGCCGAGAGCACGGACGCCGCGAAGAGGACGGTGTCGACGCCGCGCTCCTGTACCAGCCGCGCCAACACGTCGACGCGAGGTTGCGGCAGCGGAGCTTCGAGCCGAGGATCGTCGGCGACGTACACGCGCGCGGCGCCGAACTTGCCGGCTTCCGAGGCGAGCTCCCGCACGCCTGAGCCGATCAGCACGCCAGCGAGGTCGTCGTCGCCGAGCGACGCCGCCTTCGACAACACGCCGAGCGAGCCCTTTTGAAGCTCGTTTCCGTGGTGCTCGAGGAAGACGAGTGTGCTCACAGCAGCTTCTTCTCCGCCAGAAACTCGACGATCGCCTGTGCCGCGTTCGGGTCGTCCTCGAGCTTGCGCGCATCGCCGCGTGCCGGCGGGTCGACGAGCGCCTCGACGCTCGTCCGCGAGCCAGCGTCACCGACGCGGTCCGCCTCCAGCCCCAGGTCGGATGCCGAGAGGACCTCCTGCGGCTTCGACTTGGCGCCCATGATCCCCTTCAGCGACGGGTAGCGCGGCTCGTTGATCGCGTCGGAGACCGCGACGACCGCGGGCAGCGGCGCCTCGATCACGTCGTACCCGAACTCGGTCTGCCGCTTGACCCGCACCTTGCCGTCATTGAGCGTGAGCTCGGCTGCCTGCGAGACGACAGGCCGGCGGAGACGATCCGCCACCGCCGCCCACATGACCGCCCCGTCCGCGTCGCTCGCCTGCTGGCCGAAGAGGACGAGGTCGGCCTCCTCCCGCTCGAGCGCGCGCGCGAGCGCGTAGCTCGTCGCGACCAGGTCAGAGCCGCCCGCTGCCTCGTCCGCGACGAGCACGACCCGGTCGGCACCCATCGCGAGCGCTCGGCGAAGCGCCTCGAGCGCCTTCTGCGGGCCGAGCGACACCAGCACCACCTCGTCGCCGGCGCCACCTTCCTTGAGGCGCAACGCCTCCTCGACCGCGTGCACGTCGAAGGGGTTCAGCGCGCCTTCCACCGAGCGGTCGAGGCGCTTAGTCTGCGGGTCGATCCGCTTGGGAGCGGCGGCGTCGGGTACGTACTTAACGCAGACGGCGATCTTCACGTGCAGCACTCTAACCGTCGCGTCTCGCGTGAAATTCGGCACAAATGCGCCGCTGGACATCGCCGGAACGTTTGCTAGGGTTCGGCCCTTCGAGCGCGAACCGGAGCTTTCATGCGACGCCACCGGACGACAGCCCGAGGGGGAATCTCTCTCATCTTGTTACTCGGCGTGACAGCCGGAGGAGCTGCCGCATCCACGGGAACGATCCCTGGAGACGGCGGTCCGGGCCGGGCGCACAAGCCGACGACGGCGCCGCGGCCGAGCTCGACCCAGACGCACGTGAGCGCGAGCCGGATCGTGTTCCCGGTCGTCGGGAAGGTGCAGTACACGAACGACTTCGGCGCGCCCCGCTACCAGGGGTCGCATGAGGGGAACGACATCATGGCGCCGCGCCGGGCGCTGGCCGTCGCCGCCGAGCCGGGGAAGATCAAGTTCTGGACACACTCGGGCGCAGCCGGCTGCATGCTGTACCTGTACGGCAAGTCCGGCACGACGTACCTGTACATCCACCTCAACAACGACCTCACGAACCGCAACGACAATCGCGGCAAGTGCGTGGCCGGAACGTCGTATGCACCCGGTCTCAAAGACGGCCAGAAGGTCGCGGCAGGACAACTGATCGGGTTCGTCGGCGACTCCGGCGACGCGAACGGCGTCGCGACGCACCTGCATTTCGAGGTGCACCCCAAGGACGGCTCCGCGGTCAGTCCCTATCCCTTCTTGAACCGCGCGTACCGAGCCGTCTTCGCCACCGCCCCCGGGTCGAAGTTCACGCTCTCGCTCGTCGGCACCGTCGTCTCCGCGACGCTCACCGATGCGTACACGGCGACTCTCCGGATGCAGGTCAAGAGCCTCCGCGCGTGGCCCGGCGGCTACAAGGTCGCCGACGTCAGCCGCGCGATCAACGTCGTCGTCGACGCCGACGACGCGATCCAGCAGATTCAGACCGGCCTGACCACCGCAGCGGCGACCGTGTCGCTGAGCCGGCTGCTGGCGGCGAAAAAGGGCCAGTCGCTCACCGTGAAGACGGCGCCGGCGCCGAAGAAGCTGGATGCCCAGCTCGGCCGGATGCCGTTCGACGCGTCGACCGTCGTACTAGCCGCCAAGCCGTAGGACCGGCGGGGAGCTCAGGGCCGGCGAGCAGCTAGGCGCGAGCGCCGCGCATAAAGAACGCGATCAACCACACGAGCGCCGCGATCACGGCGAGGATGAAGAGCCACTTGATGACGAAGCCCAAGCCGATGAAGAGCGCGACGATCAGCGCAAGGATGATCAACAGAACCATCGCATCCTGTTTTCCGCGATCTCGCGCGCCGAAACCTAGTCTTATGCAGGGACTCGTTCCTGCAGGAACTGGACGATCTCCGTCGTGGGCGCACCGGGCGTGAACACCTCCGCGACCCCGAGCTTCTTCAGCTCGTCCGCATCCTTGCTCGGGATCGTCCCGCCGACGACCACGAGGACGTCCTCGGCGTCGTTCTCGCGCAGCCCGTCGAGGATCCGCGGCACGAGCGTCATGTGCGCACCGGAGAGGATCGAGATCCCGACCGCGTCGGCGTCCTCCTGGATCGCCGTCTCGACGATCTGCTCGGGCGTCTGATGCAGGCCGGTGTAGATCACCTCCATCCCGGCGTCGCGAAGCGCGCGGGCGATGATCTTGGCGCCGCGATCGTGCCCGTCGAGACCGGGCTTCGCGATCACGACGCGGAGCTTCGACGCCACGATGCAAGTATATGAAGGTGAACCTGCCGACCTCCCGCGCGCGATGAAGCTGACGGTGGTCGGCTGCTCCCCGGCCTGGCCCAACCCCGGCGGAGCGCAGTCGGGGTACATGGTCGAGGGGCCGGGGCGGCTCCTCCTCGACTGCGGCCCTGGCGTCCTCGCGCGGCTGCGCGAGCGCGACGGGTGGCCGCGCGTGGATGCGATCGCGATCACCCACTTCCACCTCGACCACTGGGGAGATCTCGTCCCGTGGGTGTGGGGGCGGATGTACGGGCTCGGCCGCGACCTCGACACGCCGGAGCTCTGGGTGCAGCCGGAGGGCCGTGCGGCGCTGGAAGACTTCGGGTCGCGACTCGGGATGCGCGACATGTTCGAGCGGACGTTCACGGTGCGCGAGTACGTGGACGACGAGCCGTTCGTCGCCGCGGGCCTGGAGGTGACGCCGCTCCGGCTCCCGCACTACACGCTGCGCACGTACGGGTTCCGGATCAGGAACGAGCACCGCGCGATGGCGTACTCCGGCGACTCAGGCCCGAGCGACCGGCTCGTCGAGCTCGCACGTGGCGTCGACTTGTTCGTGTGCGAGGCGACTCTCGAACGCGGCGAGCTGGACGGCGAGCCGCGCGGTCATCTCTCGCTTGAGGAGGCGCTCGAGGCACATCGCGCGTCAGGTGCGCGGCGGCTGCTCCTCACGCACCGCCCCAGCGAGCTGGCCGTCGACGACGGCTACGAGCTCGCCTACGACGGTCTCGTGCTCGAGATCTGACGTTCGCGGAAGTAGGCCTTGTACATGCGCCGCGAGCGCCAGCTGCGGAAGACGAACGCGCCGATCGTACCGAGCAGCAACCCGAAGATCCCGAGGGGGACCAGCAGGTACAAAGTGCTCGCGCGCTTGGCCGGCCGGGGCCGCGGCTGCACGGCGGTCTTGAGCCCGACTCGAGCGCGCCGGTCGCCGAAGTCGCCGCCGGGGCCGGGAGCGAGCACAAACGGCGCAACGAGCCAGTCGTTCCGGCCCTTGGGGCTGCAGCGCTCGAGCGTGAGGTCGAAAACCGTAGCCCGCCGCCGAGAATGCTCCGGCGGAA
>Ga0126313_10001860_pt1 | contig 11445 bp, 16 predicted proteins | sample Plot105A_FD_89954 | JGI IMG/M metagenome (GOLD analysis project Ga0126313, IMG submission 89954) | Serpentine soil microbial communities from UC McLaughlin Reserve, CA, USA - Plot105A | ecosystem: Environmental > Terrestrial > Soil > Grasslands | place: USA: UC McLaughlin Reserve, Lake County...
AGTCAAGTGCCCCCGCGTGGCTTGGGACCACCGGGGGCGTGGCACCGACTGGAGTTAGCAGCCGATGCAGGGCCAACCGTATAGCCCAGCCTCCCGGAACGATCTGCGCGACAGCGCACACGTTCTGCTGCCGTCAGCCGGTGCTCCGACCGGAAGGGAGCACCATGCCCACCACCACGCCGGCCTTTGAGCTGAGCGACGAGCCGCGCGACCTGCTGCGCGGCATCACCGGGTTCGCCGGCGCCCAGCTTGAGGGCGTCGACCGCGCGACGGGCACCGCCGAGCTCGACGAGTACGCCCGACACTCCGCCGTCGTGCGAGCCTTGTGGCGTGTCGTCGAACCCGGGCGGCTCGCCGAGGAGCACAGCGCCGACATCCCGCGCCTCGTCCCCGAGGAGCACGCGTGGCACGCCGAGGACCTCGCTCAGCAGAGCGACCACCTGCGGACGTTCATCGTGCGAGCGGATCCCGAGCTTCGCTACAGCGACGACCGCGGCGAGACGATCGCCACGTACGTCGAGCAGATCACGGACCACCGCGTTGGCTTAAGGCGCTGCGACGAGTTCCTGCGGCTCTACGGAGGCGAGTCATGAGCGCCACGACGGCTACCGTGGTCCCGCTCAACCGTGACGCCGCGTTGCGGATCCTGCTGCGCGAACACGACCGGCTCGTGCGGCTCGCGATGGGCACGATCGACGCGCTCGAGGACGCCCAGGGCGGACGCGGACCGCGGCTCAACATGGAGAACCTCCGCAGGGCCGCCGGCCGTAGCCTGCGCGAGTCGATCGAGGCGCGCGACGCCGCGCTCGGCTTGTTGGGACTCGACGTCCACGAAGAGGACCAGCCGGATGGGCGCCGAGGCTGAGGCCACGTCCGCCGCGCGGGCCATGATTCCCGCTGTCAGCGTAGAATCGCCGGTCCAGGTTCGGCAGGCGCTGGAGCGTGCACGCGCAGCCCGCGCCGGATTCGACAACGCGTGGGAGCGGGCGGTTCAGACCGCCCGCTGCCGCCGATCCCACATCGCAGGACCGGCGTGATGCCACGCCGCCCCACAGGCTCGATCGTCGAGCACACCGGCAAGGACGGCGTCACGTACCGTGCCCTGCGGTTCCGTGCATACGGGCACCGCCAGTACGTCGCGCTCGGCGCGCTCAGCCGCGACCAAGCCGAGCGTGAGCTGCGCGGCGTGCTCGCGCGGCACATGGCAACCGCACCAGCCGCCGCACGCGGCCGAGCCGGTTATCGACCCGACGTTCCATGAGTTCGCCGAGCTGTGGTGGGTCGAGCGCGAGCGCGAGCTGCGCCCCGCCACGCGCGCGGATTACCGCTGGCGGCTCGAGAACCACCTGATCCCGTTCTTCGGCCAGCACACCCTGCCGCAGATCACGATCGCGGAGGTCGACCGCTACAAGGCCACGAAGCTCGCCGAGGGCACGCTCGGCCCGCGGTCGATCAACATGACGCTCACCCTGCTCGGCGCGTTGCTCGCGGCCGCTGCGGAGCGCGAGCTGGTCGATCGCAACGTCGCGAAGGGCAAGCGCCGCGTCAGGGGGACCAAGCCGCGCCGATCCTACCTCGGCACCGCGCAGCAGATCACCGCGCTCCTCGACGCCGCCGGCGATATGGACGCCGAGTCGCGCGCCGACCGCCAGCACGTCCATCGCCGCGACCTGCTCGCCGTGCTCGTGTTCGGCGGGCTGCGGATCGGGGAGCTCCTCAACCTCCGCTGGCGCGACGTCGACTCGCCGCTGGACGGCTCAACGTGGGAGAGGCCAAGACCGACGCGGGACGCCGGGACATCACGCTGCGGCCCGTGCTGCGCGACGTGCTGGCGTCGCTCAAGGCCGGCGCATCCGACACCCGCGCGAAGGCGCTTGTGTTCCCCACGGCGAGCGGGAAGGCGCCGAGCGCCAGCCACGTGCGCAACCGGATCCTCGCGCCGGCGGTGAGACGGCCGAACGAGGCGCTAGCCGAAGAGCTGGCTCGCGTCCGCGGAGCGGCGCGGCGCGGCGGAGCGGCGCGGTGCTCAGGCCGCCCGCTCGACGAGCACGGTGGACCCCGGCGCGGTCCTCGATGCGCCGCAGCTCGCCGTCGGTGCTCCACTCGGCGCGGCGAACGTACGGGGGTCGAAGAAGAACCCCGAAGCGCTGTCCTCGGCGAAGGTGAAGAACACCGGGGCGGCGAGCGTGTCCTGGCGCGGGCTGAGGTCATGGCCCTGGGCGAGCTCGCCGGCCAGGTGGCCGACCATGCCGCCGGCGGGCGACTCGATCGCGACCTCGACGCGCTGGCCGAGCATCCCCTGCAGGGCGGACAGGACCTCGGGGAAGCAAACCTGTCCGCGTCGTCGACGAGCGCGTAGTCCTCTTGCGGGATTCGGTCGCGCTCGGCTCCGGCGGTCACCTCGCAGCGGCCGCCCGCCCCGAGGTTCGCGCGGTCGATGGTGTCGTGCGCGAAGCTCAGGACGTAGCCGCCGACGGCGACGTCCACGGAGTCCTCCCCCACGCGCGCGACCTGGCGGTCGACCCGCAGCACGTAGCCGCCCGGGAAGATGCTCACGAGCACGTCGACGGCTTCCTCTGCGCTGAAGTCCGGTGCTTCACCCACGGCAGCGCGCTCCTCGGAGCCGCGGCGGCACGGCGCCCCCCGGCCGCTTCAGCCCCGGCGGCGCGGCGAGTCGCCGCCGTAGCTGTTGCGCTCGCCGATCGTGCCGTCGGCCTTCTGGATGATGTGCTCGACCTGGTGCTTGCGGGCGCGGTCGCGACCGGCGTTCTTGACAGCGTCCTTCTTCGGGCCGCGATCCATGACGCGCTTGCTGCCCTCAAAGTGGTTGCCCCACCCGCCGCCCTCAAGCGGCACCGTCCACACGTTGCGATTCTCGGGCATGTCTGCAGGTACCCGCGGCGCGCTGCGCCTGAGCGCAGCAGGCTGCACGACCTCGTCGGCGAACTGTCCACCCGAAGCGACGAGTTCCGCCGACGCTGGGATGCGCACACGTGCGCACCCACGGCACCGGCGTGAAGTACTTTCACCATCACGTTGTCGGCGACCTCACCCTGGCCCGGGAGAGCGTCGAGCTGCTCGCCGAACCAGGGCTCACCATGACCGTGTACGCCGCCGAGCCCGGCTCACCCACGAGCAAGCCTTGGCGCTCTTGGCATCCTGGGCGGCCACGCACGACCCGCAGCCCGGCGACCGGCAGCCAGAGGCGCGGGCACGCGGGGCGCACACAACCTGAGCGGTGTACCAAGCCGACGACCGCTGACTGACGCGAGCCGAATCCTCACGGCGCGCTCCCCAAGCCCCGCAGAGCGGGCTTTTCCTTTGAGCATTGCCGGGCCTTGTCACCGTTTCCCGAGCGCCGCCCTGGAGTTCGGGCTACGGACGGCCCGAGCTACATCCACCGGCCGCCGATGGTCTCGATCGCACGGAGCGCCGGGCACCGGCGGCTTTGGGACGGTTGTCCGGATGGATCGTCGGTCATTGGCGCCGCTGCTCGAGGAGACGCCGGGTCTCCTTGACGAGGTGGTCGAGTCGGGCGTCGTTGCCGTACACCATCTGCCCCGCGCGCGTCACGGCGGATGCGACATCCTCGACCGTGAACAGCGCCGTGCGCTGCCACTCGGAGGTCTCGGCTTCGTCTTCGGACACGGCGCCCAGCGTCTCAGATCCGGGCCCGACGCGAGCGCGACCTGCGAGCCCGGACCCAAGGCACCTAAGGGTCAGGTTTGCGGTGGAACAGCCGTTGCTCGTGGCGGTGTCGGTCGCCGGTCCCGGGAACGCTCAGGTGCGAATCGCTCACCCGCGGCCGCCGGGGCGCACGGTGGCGACAGTGCGATCGGGGCCGGGGAATCTGCCGCCTTCGTTGACCCAGCGGTCGGCGTCGACGCTCGCCGCGGCAACCGCGTCCGCGATGATGCCGTCGGCGATCGTCAGCACCGCGGGGACGCAGAGGCGTAGCGGCCTCGGTGACTTCTGCTCCGCGGCCCACGGCGCTCCGCAGCGCCAGCACGTGTCCTGCTGGCGCGCCATCGGTCCGCGGCAGGCCCGGCACAGGCGTGGCAGATGTCGGTCGCGCATGGCTCAGCGCACCTTGGACGGCGTCGCGGAAAGCGCGGCGTGGCCCATCGTCGCCGCGTCATTGCCTGGCGAAGCCTCCGGCCGGATCGACGAACGCGGCGAATCCGCCGTGTAGGCGCCGACCATGTACTTGTCGGTGGCACCCGGGACGCCGGGGGCTCGATCGCTGGCTCGCTGTGCATGTGACCCTCTCTGAGCGCGGAGTCGCCGGTCGGGCGGCGATCGGGCGCTCTGTGGGTGAACGGCTCTTCCGTCGCTGGGGACGAAACTGTCCGTGAGGTCGCCGTTCGGGTGTAACCCGCGGGGCTCTGCGCGAAGTCGCTTCGCAGAAGCGGTGAAGTGGCCCTGGTTCCACCAATCTACTCGCTCGCCGCCCCCTTCGCGGCGACGAACCGCCACACCTTCGGCGGGTCGCGGGCCGTCTGTCAGCCCGAGGCCCGCGCCGGTTTTCGGCGGGCCTAGAAGCGGTTTCAGAAGTCCGTCGCGTGCTGCCATTGATGCTGTGCGGGCCGCCGCTGTTGGGTCGGAGGGCCTGAACGTCAGGTGCCGCATGGCCGATCCGCTGCTCGCCGGTGATGGGCTCTGGGAAGGTGTTGGAACGGCTGCTACCCGAGCGCCCTGCTCAGCGGATCGGTCGCCCGCGCGTCGAGGACCGCGTCGCCTTCACCGCGATCATCTTCGTCCTGCTGACCGGCCTACCGTGGCGGTTGGTGCCTCACGAGATCGGCTGCTCGGGCGTCACGGCGTGGCGGCGGCTACGCGACTGGCACGCGTCCAGCGTGTGGGCTCGGCTTCATCGCGAACTGCTGAGGCGCCTCCACGCTACCGGGCGGCTTGACTGGTCGGTCGGAGTGGTCGATGGGAGCCACATCCGTGCGCTTCGAGGCGGCCCGCTGACCGGCCCATCACCAGTTGACCTCCCCCGGACCGGCTCCAAGCACCACTTGATCGTGGATCTCCACGGCACGCCGCTGGCCGTCGCGCTAACCGGCGAAATCGCAACGACGTGACGCAACTCCTGCCGCTCGTCGATGGGATCGGTCCCATCGCGGGCACACGCGGGCGACCTCGCCGGCGCCCCAGCCAGGTGATTGCCGATCGCGGTTACGACCACGATAAGTACCGCCGCGAACTGTGGCGCCGCGGCGTGAAGCCGGTGATCGCGCGGCGCGCCACCGAGCACGGTTCGGGGCTCGGGCGCGCGCGGTGGGTTGTCGAGCGTACGTTTGCCTGGTTGTGGCGTGGACCCCGTCGGAGTTGACGGTCAGGCCGCTGGGATTGACTGGTCTTGGGGATCCTTCCAGATGGCTGCGACCTCGCGCGGGGTGCGGTAAGCGAGGCCTTGGTGGGGCCGGTGGTGGTAGCGGTCGATGTAGGCGCCGATCACGGCGCGGCCCTCGTCGAGCGTCTCGAACTCCTCGCGCCAGACACAGCGCTGCTTGAGCTTCGCGAACCACGACTCGATGAACGCCTGGCTTTCGGGGTCGCGGTAGCCGCCGCGGCGATGAGCGATCTGGTGCTCGGCGAGACGAGCTCGGAACGCGCGCGACGTGAACGCGGTGCCGTTATCGGTGCCGAGCGTCAGCTCGCCCGGACCGATCCGGCGGTCGGCGACCGCGATGTCGATGACGGCGGTCGCCTCGGCGGCACGGCAATGGATGTCCAGCGCCCAGGCGACGATCTCGCGGGTGCAGCAGTCGATCGCGGCGTTCAGATAGCACCAGCCGTGCTCGGTGATCCAGACACTGGTCATGTCCAGATGCCAGAGCTCATCGGGCCGGGTGACCTGGAAGTAGCCCGGCCGGCGCCGGCGGCCCTCGGAGCGCTTGGGCTGCAGCAGGGCGTGCTCGCGCATCAGCCGCTGCACCCGCTTGCGATTCACGGGCGCCTGCGCCCGGCGGGCGGCCAGCGCGGCGACCATGCGGGTGCCGTCGGTCGGGTTGGAGCGCGCGATGTCGAGCACGATCCGATCGGTGGCGTCCAGCGCCCGCCGCTGCCCCGTCGGCGGTCGGACCGGGCGCCGATAGATCGCCTGGCGGCTGACCCCCGCGACCCGGGCGGCCACGGCGGCGGGCCGGCCTTGCGCGACAAGCTTGCGGGAATGGGCGACGCGCACGCTCACTCCCATCCCCGCAAGAGTTCCCCCGCGACCTCGACCTCCATCGTCTTGCGGCCCAACGCGCGCTCCAGCCGCGCGATCTGGCGGCGCAGATCGTCGGCCTCGGTGCGCTCGGTCTTGCCCTCCAGGCGCTCGGCGCCGGCCGCCAGGAACTGCTCACGCCACTTGCGCAGGAGGCTGTCGGCGATGTCGTGCTCGCGACAGAGCTCGGCCATCGTCTTGGGGCCGCGCAGCGACGCGAGCACGATCTCGGTCTTCTGCTGCGCGGTGAACTTCCGGTACTTGCGAATCTCGCTCAACGCCTGCTCCTACTCGGGTTGAGCGGCCCATCCTCTGAGCGACCCCGGACAGACGGCCGGCTACGCCGGCACATCCATCTCGACTGAAATCAGCCCAGAACACTGTCAACGCCTCGACGGGGTCCACGCCACCCGCTTGTTCCAGCGGGGCCGCATAGGGGCGACGGTCTACTGGTTGTTTCCGGCGTTGCTCGAGCCGCTGCGGTTGTCGTCGTTCGAGCGGTTGCTGTTGCCGTTGCTGGTGGCGCCGGAGCGGTACCCGCAGCCGTAGCGGCGCGGCGTGTCGGCCTCGCCGAAAATGCCGCCCAAGGATCGGCAGCGAGCGGACGACGAGCTGGACCACCGGCAGCGATCCCGGCGTACCCGCCAGCGCCGAGCCGCCGGTGCTTGGACCGTTGTCGTTACCCACCGACTGGCTTCCGTCGTCGCCGCTGAACGCGGGCTGCCCGGTGGCGGCCGTCTCACCGAGCCGGATCGCCGTTACGTTGGCGTAGCGATGCGGCCCAAATCCGGCCCACGAAAGACCGATTCGATCGGGCCCGGCGGATGAAGTTTGCACGACCCTGCCCGGGCGTGTGGGCGGCGGTTGCCCGCGAGATCGTGGAGACGACGACGGGTTTGGTTGCTGCGACGGGGCGGTCCGACGCCGGCTGAGACATCAGTCGACTCGCTGGGCGCTTGATCCGTCGTCTCTTGGCGGGAACTCAGCAGGTCGGGCAGCGAGGCGCTACGTTCGAGGTGATGCGGCCGCCGCTATGTTGCTGGCGCCGTGGCGGCTCGAGCCGCGCAGCGGCGCGGCGGGCCGCTTGATCGGCCGCGGATCATGCGCAACGGGGTCGGTCGATGCGGCGCCACAGCCTCCCGCGCGGTCGCGTCCGCCGCCGTGCGCCTGGTCGCGAACTCTGACGGCGACCGCGCGGGGGTCCTGGCTACACGCGGCGCGGTTGCGCCCTGGACGCGCTCTGTCGACCGCTTCCCACCGGCCGGGTAGAGTCGCGGTCGCGGTCGCAGTCCCGGCCGTCGACCCGAACGCGTAGCCATCTGGAGCTGCCCGAACGCGCGCAGGCTCCATCGGCGGCGCGCAAGGCGCTAGCAGCTCTCAACGGCTCGCTGCACCTGGTCAGCTCTGCCCGCCTGCGGGACGCACAGCTGATGGTCAGCGAGCTGGTCAGCAACGCCATCCGCCACGGGGGCGGCGACGCAGAGGGAAGAGTGACGCTTCGAGTCGAAGCCACGCCGACGAAGATGCGGGTAGAGGTCAGCGACGAGGGAACCGGCTTTGACCCTCGCCGCTTGCGCCCGCGGCCATCGCACAGCGTTGGCGGCTACGGACTTGAGATCATCGCTGCTCTCGCTCACCGCTGGGGTGTCGCCCGTGACCCCACGCGGGTCTGGTTCGAGATCGATCGCCCGCAACGAGACGAACCCATCCTCCCCGCACCGTCGCCTCCGGAGGCCCACTAACCGGCGAGCGCCGAATAACCGCGCGCACCGCGGTGTTCCGAAGGCCCGCCATCAGCGCTGCTGCGGGCGGTCGCCGGCTGTGGAGAAGCAGACCGCGGCCGCTATTCGGCGTTGAGATCGACGAGATCGGCGAGCAGCGTCCTTGCGAGCGTGGCGTTCTCCGTGCTGCCTTCCCAGAGCCCGAGCGGGATCTTCACGCCTTCGGTGCTGATCCCCGAGCGCGACGACGTGCGTGCGGTCCGCGATCTCCAGGCCGTCGAGCATCATCACCGCCAACCTGACGTCATCCAGCCGGCGGCCCATCAGCTCACCCAGCGCGGTGCGGGTGCGCTCGATGAACATCTCCGATACCGACGTCTTGGCCGTCGCCGACGACGCTTGCTCGACCTCGCCGCCGACAGGCTCGCCGACCGGCGAACTTGCGCGCGAGACGCCGGAGAGCATCCGGTCCATCACCGCGCGCGTCAGCGGGTCGCGGTCGGCGAAGTACGCGTAGCTCTTGACCGGTAGCTCGTGCTCATCGTCTACGGTGCGCATGCGCGGGCGGCGGACCGGCACGCGCCGGCCGCCCAAGGTCATCGACCCGTCCTCGTGGCCGTGACGGACCGCGGCCCGATCCGGGTTGTGCTTGCCCTTCGACCCGACGACCTCGTCGACCTCGAGCTCCATCAACTCGTGCACGACCCCGAGCCCGACACCGACGCTCAGCGCCAGCAGGCCGTCCCTCGCTGCCCCCACGAGCTCGCCGAGCGCCTCCTGGATTCGCGGTGGCAGCGGACTCTCGGTCGCCTCCAAGGCCGTGACGACCTTCGGCGCGGGTACCTTCTTCATGGCGGTTCCTCCTGTCCTCGCGGACTTGGTTGGCGCCTGTCACGCTCGCAACGCGAGCGGACGAGGCGGGAGGACCGCCGTTCAAAGTTCTACGAAATCTCGGACAACCTCGTGCTGAGTGGTGGACCGATCAGACAACGATCGGGCGTCTGGCTCAGTGGTACGGAGAGGCCGAGATTGTTGACCAAGTCGCGTTGCAGCAGAGGCGAGCCGCGGCGACTCGGCTTGGCCTGGGTCGCAGCACCCGACAACAAGCACGGCCCGCCGCGCCAGGGCGACGCGCGGCGGAAGTCGAATGGAGGTAGCGCTCCTCCTAAGGGCAGTAGCCGTACGGCGGCGGGCCCTGCTGGATGGCCCGGTTCTGCAGCTGCAGGCGGTAGAAGTTGAGGTAGTAGTTGGTCTGGACGTAGTAGGGGTCGGTCGCGGCCCACAGGTAGTCGGACGCGTCGCTGTGCGTGAGGACGGCCTTGGGGTCGCCCTGCACGCCCTTCCACGTGGCCTCGGGGACCGGCGTAGTGAACAGCGACGGGTCGATGACCATCCGCTGGGTGAGGAAGAAGAACCATGGGACCCGGACGCAGAGCGTCGGCGCCACGTGCCAGCCCCAGTGAACCGAGCACGTCGGGTTGTTGCTCGTGGCCACGTGCAGGCTGCCCTGGATCCAGACCTTCCTCGGCGTCAGGCCCATGTTGCTCATCAGGCGGCACATCTCGTGAGCGCGCGCCCAGCAGCCGTCGTCGGGATACACGAACGGGATGCACGGCGCCGGGACGGTCAGCGGCGGGCAGCTCGTCGCGTTCATCGCGTCGAACACCTCTTGCGCCCTCCGCCGGGACGGGCAGTGCAGCCACCACCAAAGCCAGCAGAGGATGTGGCGGAGCCGCTCCAGGATCGGCCTCGCCCACGGGCGGGCCGGCAGCTCCGGGCGCGGCGGCGCCGGTGGTGGACGCCTAGGAGGAGGGAAGAACGACCCCTCCGGGCCGGGCGTGTGCTCGCGGACGTCGATGATTTCGTGCGCATCGGTCTCCGTGACGGCGACGGGCGCGCCGGAGCGCGCGGCATCGAGCAGCCGTCGCTCGAGCTCGGCCCGATCCGGAGCGTCGGCCCGGAGCACGTGAACGGCGTGGGAGGGCTCGAGCTCGACGCCGAGCGCTGCGCCCTCGAACGGCCGGATGGCCACGACGCGCGCCACGTGCGGGATCAGCAGGCGCGTGATCGCCCTCGTCTCGCGGTCGATCTCGAGGTAGACCGGGAGGCGCTGCTTGCTCAGGCCGTCCAGAATCTGCGCGAACCCCGCGGAGCGCGGATCCTCGGGATCGAGGCGCGCGCGGCGGCCTTCCTCGAGCACCACCGACAGCCCCGGCTCCGCACGGAGCATCTCGGCCGGCGGACGGTCGAGCGGGGGCTCGATCCGTAAGACGGTTGAGACGATCGTGTCCTCGTTCGGCATGGCGGCTCCTCCGCCGTCACCGTACACCGGCTCGCGTGCCGCTCGTGGCGCCGGCGCGCCGAGAGCTCGTCGTCGCCAGGACCGGGCCCGTTGTCGTCACCGTCTTCGCCCAGGATGTGGAGTCGCGAAGCCGGCTTGGCGCCGGCACGGAGTCCCGGCGCGGGTTTTCGCCCCCGCGCGTGCGCGCCGCCGCTCCACACGCCCCATCGCCGCGGCGCTGGGGTCGTGCCCCGCCATTCGGAGACGTGCATGAGCGACGGGGGCAGCGGCTGGCCATGAGTGGCCGCGGCTTGCATTAGCTGCTCGCCGCGGACTGCCTCGACGCCGAGCAACTGCGCCACGCGAATCACTGGCCCTGGCCTGCTCGGCGGAGAGGGCAGTGAAAGCGCGACGATTCGGGCGAACTCGGCGCGCATCCCCGCACCAGCATGCACTTCGATGCGCCCCCACAAGACAACAGCGCCCCGCACGAGCGCGAGCGAATCGCGGCCGCGGCGGTCGTGCGGCGCGAACAGGGCGTAGATGCCACACACGCAATCGGAGTCCGGAGCGGGGCCGCGATGCGGCGACGGCTGTCGCCAGAGTCCGCCCGCGCGACGGCAGCGAGCCAGACACTCCGCATGCATCGGACCAGCGTTCCAGCGCATCCGTGCCAGCGGCGAAAGGAGCTCCTCGCCGATGACTACCCACTCCCGATAGCCGATCACTGGCTCGATCAGGTCGGGAACGAGCGAGGCGGCCGTGTTGCCCGCGATCGGCTCGGCGCAAATCGGCTTGCAGACACCGTCACCTCGTCGGTGGACAGCCCTGGCGCGGCGCATGATGACGATCTTAAACCGCCACTCGCCGAAGCGGCGCACCCTCGCTGACGAGGCGATCGCGCGACGGCGACGTCGCGGTGCTGCTTGCGAGCTGCGCGGCGACGGGATCGACGTATGCACCGTCATTCCGCCCTCGATCGACACGCCGCTCTTCCAGCACGCCGCCAACGTCGCCGGGCGCCCCGTCAAGTCCCTGCGTCCGATCCTGCGGCTGGAGCGGGTCGCGCCCGCGATCGTGCGCTGCGCGAAGCCTCGAGGGACCGCCGACTTGCTCGTCGACCTGGAGATGTCGTCGATCTCCGACCCGACGGGCTCGCCGGTGCGGGCGTAGCGGCGCGTGGAGACGCCGGCGAGCATCCGCTCGAGCATCACGTCGGTCAGCCG
>Ga0126313_10001861_pt1 | contig 11444 bp, 10 predicted proteins | sample Plot105A_FD_89954 | JGI IMG/M metagenome (GOLD analysis project Ga0126313, IMG submission 89954) | Serpentine soil microbial communities from UC McLaughlin Reserve, CA, USA - Plot105A | ecosystem: Environmental > Terrestrial > Soil > Grasslands | place: USA: UC McLaughlin Reserve, Lake County...
CTCGTGCACCGCGGCCTGCGGACGCTGCACCTGCGCATGGCCGCGCACGCCGAGAACGGGCTGGCGGTGAGCGCCTTCCTGCGCGAGCATCCGGGCGTGACCGATGTGCGCTGGCCGGGGTTCGCGGGGATGGTCTGCTTCCGGCATCCACGCGCGGTGGAGATCGTCGCGCACACGAAGCTGTTCGCGCTCGCCGAATCGCTCGGCGGCGTGGAGTCGCTGGTCGAGGTGCCGCAGGCGATGACGCACCAGTCGGTCGAGGGCTCGTCCGCGGCGGTGCCGGCCGACCTCGTGCGGCTCAGCTGCGGGATCGAGGCGGCGTCCGACCTCGTCGAGGACCTGCGCCAGGCGCTGGCCGCCGTCGCGCCGGCGGGCGTCACTTCCTAGACCTCAAGCCACACCCCCGGCGCGCCGATCCGGTGAGAGGTGCGCCTGCTGCTCTCCGTCCTCATCCTGCTCGCGATCCCGGCGACCGCGCTCGCCGCGCGGGCCAACCCCGCCGACGAGCTCGTGGAGCTCCCGATCGAGGCGTCCGTCTACGACCCGGCCACCCACTGCTCCTCGAAGACCCGCCCGGGCATGGTGGCGCTCCAGGAGTGGCTCGAGGAGACCGTCCGCGGCGTGTTCTGGGGCTCCTACCGCTGCGAGAAGTGGGGCAAGCACGAGGCGTCGCTGCACGCCGAGAACCGGGCGATCGACTGGCACCTCGACGCCGCGGCGCCCGCCGATCGCCGCGCGGCACGCGGGCTGATCGACCTCCTGCTGGCCGCCGACAGCGCCGGCAACGAGCAGGCGCTCGCCCGCCGCATGGGCGTCGAGGAGCTGATCTGGGACTGCGGCTACTGGGCCGCGGGGATGACCGGGTTCCAGCCGTACCGCCCCTGCTACGGCAAGCGCGGCAAGCTCCGTGCGCACCTGATCCCGACGGTCGCGCATCGCGATCACGTCCACCTCGGCATGACCAGGGCCGGCGCGGCGGGCAGCACGTCGTTCTGGCGCCGCCATACTGGGTGAGATGCGACGGGCGGCGCTGATCGGAGCGGTCCTGGCCTGCGCGCTCTCGGCGTGCGGCGCGGAGCCGCGACCGGCGCCGCCGGAGCGCGCCGCCGCGCTGGAAGCCGAGCGCCCGCAGACGGAGCTGCCGCCGCTGCCCGAGGAGCACCAGGCCAAGGTCGTGGAGCCGGTCGCGGGCGCCGGCGGGTCGCGGGCGGACGTGCCCGACGAGCCCGTCGAGCAGGCGCCGCCGACCGGCGGGCCGAAGCCGAAGCGCGCGGCGTCGCCGTCGAAGGCCCTGTCCCGCCCCGCGACCGCCGGCGACGGGATCGACCAGGCGACCGCGCTGCCGAACGGCATCGCGCTCCCGCCGCTCGAGGCGCCGGCGGCGGTCCGGCAGATGATCGAGGCCGGCAACGTCATCGCCCGCTCCCCGTACCTGTGGGGCGGCGGCCACGGCAAGTGGGTCGACAAGGGCTACGACTGCTCCGGCTCGGTGTCGTTCGTGCTCGCCGCGGCCGGCTACCTCGAGGCGCCGCTCGCGTCCGGGCCGCTGATGTCGTGGGGGGAGGCCGGGCCCGGCAAGTGGGTCACGATCTACTCCCACCAGGGACACGTCTGGATGGTCGTCGCGGGCATCCGCTTCGACACGTCCGGCGCGCGCGAGACCGGGTCGCGCTGGCAGAACGAGATGCGCTCCACCGCGGGGTTCGTCGCCCGCCACCCGCCCGGGCTGTAGGACCCTAGCCCAGGAGGCGGCCCTCCTCGAGGTCGAGCTCGTGCTCGACCCTGCGCATGACGTCGGCCGAGATCGCTCCCTCGCGCCGCAGGTCGTCGAGCACCTCGCGCTGGGCCTCGAGCACCGACGCGACGATGCGCAGGTAGTCCGAGGTGCGCGACTCGATCGCGTCGCCGTCGGCGTCCTCCGAGAAGCGGGCCGCGAACCGGTCGTAGCGGTAGCGGTACATCCCCCGCATCCGCTCGATCGTGTCGTCGCGGGTCCAGTCCTCCCCGCCGAGCAGGTCGAGCCGGTCGAGCGCGGCACGGGCCGCCAGCTTGCGCGCCTTGTTCTCCTCGAACTCCTCGCCGTCGTCGAGCTCGACGCCGACCCAGCGGATCATGAGCGGGAGGCTCAGCCCCTGCACGACGAGCGTGAACAGGATCACGCAGAACGTGATGAAGAGGATGAGCGGGCGCTCGGTGAACGGCTCGCCGGCATCGGTCGTCGTCGGGAGCGCGAGCGCCGCGGCGAGCGAGACGGCGCCGCGCATCCCCATCCAGGCGATGAGCATCACGTTGGACCGCGTCACCGTCGGGTCGCGGCGCTTGAGGCCCCCCGGGACGTAGGTGAACGCGAACACCCACACGATCCGCGCGACGACCACGGTCAGGCTCGCGAGCAGGCCGCACCCGATCACCGTCGCCGTCTCGTAGTCGGCTTCGCGCAGCTCGTCGAGCAGCTGGGGGAGCTGGAGGCCGATCAGGACGAACAGGAACGAGTTGAGCAGGAACGTGAGGATCTGCCACATCGCGAATCCCTGCATACGCACCTGCGCGTTCGTGACGCGGCTGGTCTGCGAGCCCATGTACAGGCCGACGGTGACGGCCGCCACGACGCCGGAGAGGCCGAGCTCCTCGGCCGGCAGGTACGCGGCATAGCACGTGAACAGCGAGATCGTGATCTCCACCGGCGGGTCGTCGAGACGCGCGCGCACGGACGCGACGACCCAGCCCACGGCCAGGCCGAGCGCGACGCCGCCGGCCGCCGCGAGCAGGAACTCGCCGCCCGCCTCCCAGGCGCTGAACGTCCCCGCCGTGACCGCGACGACCGCGACCCGGTAGGCGGTGATCGCGGTCGCGTCGTTGATCAGGGACTCGCCTTCCACGACGACGACGACGCGACGCGGGACGCCGATCCGGCCCGCGATCGCCGTCGCCGCGACGGGGTCGGTGGGCGAGACGATCGCTCCGAGCACGAACGCCGCCGCCCACGACATGCCGGGCACGACCGCGTGGACGGTCACGGCGACGGCGGCGCAGGTGAGGAGGACCAGCCCGACCGACAGGAGCGAGATGGGCCCGACGTTGCGGCGCAGGTCGCGCAGGGAGGCGAAGAACGCCGCCGAGTAGAGCAGCGGCGGGAGGAAGATCAGCAGCACCAGCTCCGGCTCGAGCTCGATCTCCGGCATGCCCGGGACGAAGCCGATCGCCAGGCCGCCGAGGACGAGGAAGATCGGATACGGCACGTTCATGACGCGCGCGAGCGTCACCAGCGTCGCGACCGTCAGGAGGAGGCCGGCGAGGATGATCTCCGTGTTCGAACCGCCTTGCACCGCGCGGTCTTAGCACGGTTGGGGTGCCCACCCCATCGCGAGTAGGGCGCCCGGCGTCGATGGTGTGGGTGCAGCGTGCTCCGCCTCCTGAAAGGACTCACCCGATGCGCCGCTTCCTCGCGACCACCCCCGATCTGCCCGCCGGGCCGCCGCCTGAGGTCCTGCAGCAGATCGACGTCGCGTGGGAGCGGGCGCGGGAGCTGTTCGAGTCCGACCTCGAGCTCCACTTCGAAGTCGACGTCCTGCTCGGCGAGGTGTGGGCCGAGCTGCGCTGCGCCGACGGATCCCTCGCGGAGCGCCTGACGGCCTCCGAGGCGCTCGCCCTCGCTTGCGGCGACGCGCCGGTCGAGCTCGCCGTCGCCGCCTGACCGGCCGCCCCCCCGGGCGGGGTGCCGCGGCCGGTCCGGGTCGTACCGGGCCGGCCGCGCCTCCGCTCTGCGGCGTGTCAGGAGCGCACGCGGCGGGCATGCTCACGGCATGCCGCTCACACCCAAGGACATCCTGGATACCGCGATCGAGCAGGGTCGCAAGGTGGTCGAGGCGGGCGCCGGCATCGGCAGGCGCCTGCGCAGCGACGAGGACGACGCCGAGGTCGCCGCGCCGCCCGCGGGCAGCCGGGCGGGCGGCACCAAGACGGGCGCGGCGACGCCGGGGTCGACGCGCACCGCGCGGGCGAGCGCGAAGGGCGCCCGGAAGCCCGCGGCGAGGTCGTCGCGGTCGTCGGCGGCGACGCGGTCGTCCGGCGCGAAGACGTCAGCGGCGGCGAAGTCGTCCGGCGCGAAGTCGTCCGGCAAGCGGTCGTCCACGGCGAAGTCCTCCGGCTCGACGTCCTCGTCGACGCGGTCGTCCGGGGCGAGGTCGTCGGCCGCCAAGTCGGCGGCCTCGAAGTCCACGGCCAAGGAGGTCGCGTCGGCGGCCAAGTCGCCGCCCGCGAAGCCGGCGACCCGCAGGGCGTCGACGGCCGGCGCCGGGTCGACGTCCCGCAAGGCGCCGGGCCGCGCCGCGAAGCCGGCGCCGCGGAGCAAGGGCGGCGACAGCCCGCGGTCGGCCGCCGGCGAGGCCGCCGCCGGCAGCGGCGACGAGGTCAAGGAAGCCGCCGAGTCCTGACCGCCGGGGCTGGACCGCGTGCCCGGCGCGGGGATACGGTGCGCGCATGCGTCCCATCCCTGCCTCCCGTCTGGGCGACGCGCACGGCCTCCTGCGCGCCATCAGCGTGCGCGAGCGCCTCCGGCTCGACGAGTTCGTCACCGAGTTCGCGGTCGAGGAGCTGTTCCCGCCCGGGCTCGAGAACGCGCTCGGGCGGACGCGGCAGTACGTGTCGTTCGCACGTGCCGCCGGACTGGTGAACGAGGATCGCGGCACGGTCGAGCTGACCGAGCTGGGCAAGCGCTACGTGCGCGCGGCGGACGCCGCCCGGCCCTTCGACATCGCGCCCGCGCAGGCCGAGTGGCTGCGCCGGCTGCTGCGCGAGCGCCACATGACCGACTCCATCTACCACGGCGCGGCGGTCGCGCTCAGCCTGTGCGCGTCCAACCCGCCCGGCTTCCGCCCGTCGTCGCTCGACTTCGGTCGCGCCATCTCGCATCTCGGGCGGGCCGGATGGGACAACGAGAACACGTTCGCCTCGCAGGGGGAGCGGTACACGACGTTCCTGCTCGACCTCGAGCTGATCGACGCCGACCGGGCGCTCACGGCCACCGGGCAGCAGACGCGCGACGACCTGACGCTCCCGATCCACGCGTCGCTGAAGGACCTGGTCGCGCAGCTCAACCCGGGCGGTCTCGACGCGGCGGTGCGCGAGGGGGAGGCCGAGGCGGCCACGGCGCCCGAGGCGGCGCTCGAGCCGGCGGCTGACGACGACGAGTACGAGGACGTCGGCCCCGGGGCGGGCCCGTCGCCGGTCGCGGCGCCGCTGTCGCGCGAGCTGCCGGCGGTCGCGCCGGCCGCCGGAATGCCGCCGACGCCGCCCGCGGACGTATGGGACGTCGCGGCGCCGGACGAGCACACGCGCGCCTACCAGGCGATCCCGGCGGACGAGCCGCCGGCGGCGCCCCCTCCGGTGGAGCGGCCCGAGCCGGCGCCGCACGAGGTGCCGGCCTCACCCCCGGTCGTCGAGCGGGCCGAGCCGGCGCCGGTCGCGTCGTCGTCCGCGCCCGTCGAGCCGCCGTCGGCGCCCGTGGACGCGATGGCTGCCGCCGCGGCGGCAGCCACGATCGCGTCACCTGCGCCGTCCGCGGCCTTCGTCGACGCCGGCGCGATCCGCAGCGCCGCCGAGGAGCGCGGGCTGCGCCTGCCGGCCGGCGTGTACGCCGCCGTCGCCGCGGCGCTCGCCGGCGGCCACGTCGTGCTGGTCGGGCCGGCCGGGAGCGGGAAGACGACGCTCGCGCTCGCGATCGCCAAGGCCGCCGCGCGCACCGGCCGGACGGACGGCGCGACCGTCGTGACCGCCGGCCACCGGTGGTCGGCGCGCGACACGGTCGGCCGCCCGGGCGACGAGGAGTGGGAGCGCGGCGCGGTCGTCGACGCCGCGGCGCGCGGCCGCTGGCTCATCGTGGACGAGCTCGACCGGGCAAGGCTCGATCGGGCGCTCGGCGAGCTGTCCTCGTTCCTCGCCGGCGTGCCGGTCGCGCTGCCCGAAGGCGAGGCGGCGCCGCCGGACGACTGGCGCATCGTCGCCACCGCCGGCCGCGGGGGCCTGCGCGGCTCGGCGCCGCTCGTCCGCCGCTTCGCGCACGTCCGCGTGCCGGCACCGGCTGAGGCCGACCTGCACGCCGCGATCGACGCCGCCGCCGGGCGAGATCCGGTCGCGGCCGCCGCCGTCAAGCGGCTGCTGGGCGCGCGCGACCTGGGTCCGCTCGGCGCGGGGACGTTCCTCGCCGCCGCCCGCTTCGCGGCCGCCCGCAACGCCGCCGCGGCGGCCGACGAGGTCACGCTCGCGCGCGAGGCGCTGGTCGCGCACGTCGCGCCGCTCCTGCCGGGTCTCGACGACGAGGGCCGCCGCCGGCTCGCCGGCCTGGCCGGATGACCCACGCGAACGCGGGCGGGGGCCCCGCCGGATGAGCGGCCGCGGGCTCCTCGGCCGCCGCGGGCGCGGGCGGGCCGAGCTCGCCGTCCTGGCGCGGGCCGCCGCGCGGCTCGAGCGGCTCTCCCTCTACCCGCGGCCGCTCGACACCGGCCGGGTGCGGATCCTCCACGTGCCGTGGCTGTTCCGCCTGCCCTGGTTCCGGCGCTTCACGGGCTACAACATGGGCCCGCTGATCCTGCTCAAGCGTCCGCTCGCCGACGTCTCCGACGACCTCGTCACCCACGAGCTCTGCCACGTCTGGCAGGACCAGGATCACCGCGCCCGCATGTGGCTCTCCTACCTGCTGCGGGGCTACGCGCGGAACCCCCACGAGGTGGAGGCGCGGCGGGCCGTGAGCGAGACGCGCTGACCCCGGCCCGTCAGGCCAGCGCGGCGGGCTGCACGATCCCCGCGGTGAACTCGGCGGAGAGCGTGCTCACCAGCGCGCCGAGCGCGGGCCCGACCGGATCGCCCTGCGCCACCCCGGCGATGATGCGCTGGCGATGGGCGCCCGGCTCGGCGGCCAGGGCCGTGACGCCGGCCAGCTCCGCCTGGCAGCCCAGCTCGGCGGCGTGCGGCGCGCACGCGGCGAGCAGCTCGTCGAGGATCTCGACCGCCGGCCGGCGCGCCACCGCGTCGGGGTCGATGAACTGCGCCCGCATCCCGTCGCGCGTGGCGAGGAAGCGGTTCTCGTCGAGCACCTCCGGATGCTCGGCGATCCCGGCGGAGACGAAGCCCTCGGTCGCCTCGAGCCGCACGGCGCACTGTACGAGCGCGGCCAGCGCGGCGTTGTCGATCGAGCGTGTCTGGGCATCCATGATCCGCACCTCGATCGTGCCGAAGCGCGGCTGCAGCCGCACGTCCCACCAGAGGAACGTGGGCTCGGGGAACGCCTTGCTGCGGAGCAGCACGTCGATCGCGTCGACGTACTCGGCGTAGTCGGTGAACGGGCGTGGGATCCCGACCCGCGGGAACGTCCCGAACACCGGCACGCGGGCCGAGGCGAGGCCGGTGTCGCGCCCCTGCCAGAACGGCGAGTTCGCCGACAGCGCCAGCATGAGCGGGACGTGCACCCGCATGCCCCGCAGCGCCCGCACCGCCGACTCGGGGTCGGGCACCGCCACGTGGACGTGCAGCGCGAAGGTCGGCTCCCGCCGCGCCAGCTCGCGCATCGAGTCGTAGATCGACTGGTAGCGCGCGCCGGGCGAGACCTCGACGTCGCTCCACTGCGCGAACGGGTGCGTCCCGGCCACCGCGGCGCGCAACTCGAGCGGGAGCAGGTCGGCGGCGAGCCCGGAGCGCAGGCGCGCCAGCTCCGCGACCGCGCCGGCGGCCGTGGGATGCGGCCGGCTCGCCAGCTCGAGCGCCGAGCCGTGCGTCTCCGCCGACGCGCACTCGGAGACCTTGTGCGAGAGAGCCGGAAGCACGTCGTCGATCCGCGACGCGAGCGACCAGTCCCGAGGATCGAGGAGCATGACCTCCTCCTCCAGGCCCACCGTCCACGGCGCGGCCGCACCGGCGTGGCTCCATTCGGCCCAGGCCGGGAGCGACCTCACGGCATCACCCAGGTGTCCTTCGCCCCGCCGTTCTGCGACGAGTTGACGACGAGCGCGCCGTGGTCGAGCGCGACGCGCGTGATGCCGCCGGGGAGCACTTGGACACCGTCGAGTGCCGACATCAACACGTAGGGTCGCAGGTCCACGTGGCGGGGCGCCAATCTTCCGTGAACCTCGGTCGGATGCGTGGAGAGCGCGACGAGCCGCTGCGCGACGTAGTCCTCCGGCGCGGCGCGGACCTTCTCGCGCAGCGCCCCCACCTCGGCGCGCTCCGCGTGCGGGCAGACGACGACGCCGACCCCACCGTAGGAGCCGCGATCCTTGACCACCAGCTCGTCGAACACGTCGAGCGCCCGCTCGAGCGTGCGCGGCTCGCCGAGGTCGAACGTCTCGACCTGCTCCAGCATGGGGTCCTCGTCGAGGTAGAAGCGGATCATGTCGGGCACGTACGCGTGGGCGAGCTTGTCGTCCGCGACGCCGGTGCCGAAGCAGTTGATCAGCCGGACGCCGCCCGCCGCCACGACCGGATGGAGCAGCCGGCCCACCTCGCTGTCCACCTCGTCGTCGTTCGTGCGCCGGTACACCGTGTCCACGATCGCGCCGTCGTGGTAGAGGCGGCCGTCGCGGGCGTCCAGGTCGCCCGGCTGCACCAGCGGCACGTCGAGGCGTCCCGCGAGCGACTCGTGCTCCCAGAACGCGGCGTTGTCCGGGCCGTCGGTGAGCACGACGACGTTCCCCGGCCCCAGCACGCGGCGCAGCGCGTCGCCGAGCCCGTCGAGCGGGCGCGGGAGCGCCGCCGGCGGCACGTCGAGGACGCGCAGGATCGCCTGCCGCGCGGCCGGCCAGTAGCCGAGCCCGCTCGGCGTGCGGACGTTGTCCTCGAGCACCATCCACTCGCCCGCCGCGTCGCGCACCACGTCGAGGCCGGCGATGCCGATCCAAACGTCGCCGGGCGGGCGCACGCCGGCCATCGCCGGCTCCAGATGGTCGGCGCTGTCGAGCACGCGCTGCGGCACGATGCCCTCGGCGACGATCCGCCGCCGCCCGTACACGTCGGCCGTGAACGCGTTCAGCGCGCGCACGCGCTGCGCCAGGCCTGCGGCGAGCGGCTCCCACTCGCCGGCCGGGATCACGCGCGGGATCGGGTCGACGTGCCAGGAGTCGTCGCCGTCGACCGACTCGAAGCGGATGCCGAGCCGGTCGACCTCCCCCCGTACGGCGGCCCCGAGCGCGCCGGGATCGGCCGCGAGGACCGCGTCCAGCACGGCCCGCGCGGCGGCGCGCACGGTGCCGTCCGGCGCGACTGCGTCGTCGTACGTGTCGGACCGGTATCCGTCGAGCGCCCTCACGACTGGCGATTACCCGGTTGCCGTCGCCCGCAGGCCCGCCACACTGCGGGGTATGAGCCAGTTCGCCGTCCAGCTCGCGACCCTCGAGGAGTTCGCCGCGCGCACCGGCGCCGACCGCGTCGTGGCGCTGCTCGACCGGGGCGACGACGCGCCGCCCGTGCTGGTCGAGCGGCTGGAGGACGGCGCGCTTCAGGTGACCGAGGACGTCGATCCGGTCGCCGCCGCGCCCGATCCCGGCGTCGCGCCGCTGGCGCTCGGCAACCTGCGGCCGGTGCCCGCGAGCGCGATGGCCGCCGACCCGGACACCGGCGAGCTGGCGGCGCCGATCGGCAGCGTCCAGATGCTGGCCGACGCCGTGCTGGCGCTCGCCCGGGCGTTCGGCGGCCGCTCGGTGGCGACCGCGACGTTCGCCACGCGCGATCCGGCGCTGCCGCTCACCGTCGCCGCGCGCGAAGGCGACCCGATCGTCCTGGACATCGGCGGGCGCCAGTTCGCGCTGCCGATCTGACGCTCAGCCGGCGGCCGGCTCGAGCCGGACCACATAGCCCCCGTTCGCCGCCGTCGCCAGGTGCAGCACGTCGGCCGACGTCACCGCCTGCGTCCGCGCGGCCAGCGTCTCGCCCGGCGCGTCCTCGATCACCTCGGCCCGGTACGCGCGGCCGGGCGGGAGGAAGGACAGCGGCATCTCGACCGCCTCCCCGGCGCCGGCCCGGATCGCGCCCACGTACCACCGCTCCCCCGCGCGCCGGGCGATCGTCGCCGACCGGCCCGGGCGGCCGGCCAACAGCCGCGTGTCGTCCCACGCCACGGGCACGTCGCGCAGCCAGCGCTCGGCGAGCGGCTGGGCGGCGTAGGCCTCGGGCGCGTCGGCGAAGTGCTGCAGCCCGGACGCGAACACGACCGAGAGCGCCAGCTCGTGGGCGAGGCTCGTCCGCCGGCGCGCGGAGAACGTCACCGGCGTGTAGTCCATCGGGCCGATCGCGTTGCGGGTGAACGGGAGCGTCGCGTTGTGCGCGGGGGAGGCGTGGACCGCACCCTTGTAGGACTCGGCGCCCATCACCGCCTCCTGCGTGAGGACGTTCGGCCACGTGCGCGACAGGCCGCGCGGGGCGGTGGAGCCGTGGAAGTCCACGACGAGGCGCCGCTCGGCGGCCGCGCGCGCGACGTGGCGGTACCAGCGCATGCGCGCCGCCGAGTCCGACTGGATGAAGTCGAGCTTCACACCCGCGACGCCCCAGTTGCGCCACCGCGACAGCAGCGCGTCGCGCCGGGCGGGCGTGGCGAGCGCGTCCCAGCGCGACCACAGCAGCACGCCGACGCCGCGCTCCCGGGCGTGGGCGGTCAGCGCCGGGACCCACGACGCGTCCCAGCCCTCGTCGACGAGCACGTACTCCCAGCCCATCCGCGCCGCGAAGTCGACGTACTGCCGCTGGCGCGCGAGGCTCGCCGGGCTGGAGCTGTCCGACCACCACGACCACGCGACGCGGCCCGGTCGTACCCACGACCAGTCCTCGCCACGCGCCGGCGGTGCGAGGTCGTCGACGAGGTCGGACTCGACGATCGTGGCGAGCGAGCCGATCACCGCGACGCGCCAGGGCGTGCGCAGGCGGTCGCGTCCCGGGGGCCGCTCCACCCGCAGGACGCCGTCGCGCGCGTGGAGCCGCGCCGCGGGCTGGCCGGCCCCGATCGCTCCCTCGCTCAGCAGCGCCCATGCGCGGCCGGTCGAGAGGAGCGCGGGGAAGCCGACGTCGCCGGCGGCGGCGCGCAGTGGCGTGGGGAGATAGGGCCGCTCGTAGCTGGTGCCGTAGCGCTGCAGCCACGCGCGCGTGCCGCGCGGGGCGGTGAACGCGCTGCACTCGCCGGTCACGCGCCGGCGCGCCGGGCCGGTGAGCGTCGTGCGGTAGGCGATCCCGTCGTCGGCGGCGCGGATCGCCACCGTCAGCCGCGAGCGGCCGTCGCGGAAGCGCAGCACGAGCTCGCGCCCCCGGTGATGGTGCTCGCGCCGCTTGCCGGCGGGCGTCGCGAAGTCCTCGGCGATGCGCGCGGTGCGGTGGCCCGCGGGATCGAAGCCCTGCGGCAGGCAGCGCCCGCCCGCGTCGAGCCCGATCGCCGACGACAGCACCCGCATCGCGTCGCGGCGCAGGGTGGC
>Ga0126313_10001862_pt1 | contig 11444 bp, 12 predicted proteins | sample Plot105A_FD_89954 | JGI IMG/M metagenome (GOLD analysis project Ga0126313, IMG submission 89954) | Serpentine soil microbial communities from UC McLaughlin Reserve, CA, USA - Plot105A | ecosystem: Environmental > Terrestrial > Soil > Grasslands | place: USA: UC McLaughlin Reserve, Lake County...
GCCGCCAGTCCGCTTCGGGCCGGACCTGCTGTCCGCGCCCGTGCTTCACCTCCACGATGCCGCGCTCTTCGAGGGCGCGCACCGCCTCACGTGCGACGCCGCGGCTCACTCCGTGTCGAGACGCCAGCTCGATCTCGCGCGGAAGCGCATCGCCGGGGTGGAGCCGGTTCTCGGCGAGATCCTCCAGCACCGCGCGGACCACCGTGCGATGCAGGCGTCGGGTCATGGGGTGATCGAATCATCCCGCACCGATCGAGTCAAATCGAGGACCGTCTTTGTCACCCGATGATCGAGACGACGGCACGGAGCCGCGCCGACGCATCCGGAGAAGCGGGTGCTGGAGCGGGCTGGCCGGCTTGCTCAACCCCACAGGCTCGGAACGGCTTCGAGCCTCGAGGACTCCAGTTCCGGCCGGCGTCGCATGCCGTTCCAGGCGTGCTCGGCGTTCGCTTCGCTGATCTCCACCAGGGAGTCGAGGAACCTCGTGACGAGCTCGTCGTCGTCGCCGAGCTCTGCCAGCAGCCGCTCGAGATCGGCCACGAGCGGGGCGTACGCGCGTGCCGCGCGCTCGACGGTCGCCGGTGCGATGCTGACCAGCCGGACGCGCTTGTCGGCCGGATCGTCGCGGCGGAGGATGTGCCCGTCGCGCTCCATGCGCTGAACCAGCGCGGCCGTCCCGCCGGACGACAGGTCGAGGAGCTCGCCGAGGCGGGTCTGCGTCAGCTCGCCGTGCTGCGCGAGGTGCGCGACGGCGGCCATCTCGGTCTCGCTCATCCCGAGCTGGCGTGCGATGGCTGCGCGGTGGCGGGCTACCGCCATCTCGCGCCGGTGCAGCAAGGACCGGACCAGCTCGACTCTCGCGGAGAGGTCAGTCATCGATCGGGCGGGCTTGGGCGATTTGCTCAGGTTATCCGTCCGGCCCGACCGTGCGGCCGCACACGCCGGCGCGGATGCGCAGGACGGAGCCGGCGAGCCGCTCGCGTGCGAGCTGCTCGGGACTCAACCGGTGCTTCGCCGACGTGACGTACAGATCGGTGAGATCGGTACCGCCGAACGCCAGGCTCGTCGGGTTCGTCACCGGTAGGCGGATCTCGGCGTCCAGGCGGCCGTCCGGCAGGTAGCGCCGCACCGCTCCGCCGCCGAAGAGGGCAAGCCAGATGCCGCCCTCCGCGTCGACCGTCAGCCCGTCGGGGAGCCCGTCCCGCGGATCGACCGCAGCGAAGCGACGCCGCGCGCCCAGCCGGCCGCGATCGAGGTCGAACGCGATCGCGTCGATCTGCTGCGTCGTGCTGTCGATGTAGTAGAGAACCGTGAAGTTGAGGTTCCAGTCGAGCCCGTTCGAGATCGTCGCGCCGGTGATCGCGCGCTCGACGGCGCCGTCCGGCGACATGCGGTAGAGCGCGGCGGCACCCGGCGTCCGCGCCCGTGACATCGTTCCCGCCCACAGCCGGCCGGACGGATCGAGCGCCGCGTCGTTGAAGCGATTGCCGTCGAGACCCGGCTCGACCTCCGCGACGAACACGGGCGGCGCACCCGGCGTCGCCAGCCGGACGAGCCGGCGCTCGACGCCGGCCACCAGTCCGCCGTCGGCGGTCGGCAACGCGAAGCCGACGTGGCCGTCCGTCGGGTGGCGCTCCTCCCGTCCGGTGTCCACGTCCAGACGGACGATCGCGCTCGCCGTGATGTCGACCCGCTGGAGCAGCCGTTCGCGGGCGAGCCAGACGGGGCACTCGCCGAGCGCGTCCCTGCCCGCGGCGGCGACCTCGATCGCGTTCATCGGCGGCGGGCGTTCCCGGCGGCGGTGATGACCTCGTCGCGGACCATTGATACAGTGATCCTATCTCAAAGGTGGCGATCGTGACGGGCGGTACCCGCGGGATCGGCCGGGCGACGGTCGAGCGGCTTGCCGCGGACGGCTACGCGGTCATGTTCTGCGGCCGGGACGATCGCGTCGCCGAGGGCCCGGACGACGCGGTGTTCGTCCGCTGCGACGTCGGTGTGGAGGAGGACGTCGAGGCGCTCGTCCATGCGTGCACCGACCGCTTCGGCCCGCCCACGCTGCTGGTCAACAACGCCGGCGTCAACGCGACCTATGACGCCACCACGATGACCGAGGGAGAGTGGGAGCGTTTCTTCTCGATCGACCTCAAGGCCGCCTGGCTGTGTGCGAAGCACGTGCTCCCGCACATGGTCGAGGCCGGCGGCGGGGCGATCGTGAACGTCTCGTCGATCCACGCGGTCGTCACGCGCGAGGGCTTCTTCCCGTACGCCGCGGCCAAGGCGGGACTGGTCGGACTGACCCGGAGCCTGGCGCTCGACTACGGCCGGCACGGCGTGCGCGTCAACTGCGTCTGCCCGGGATTCACGCGCACCCGCCTCGTCGAGGAGAGCTTGGACCTGTCCGACGATCGCGCCGCCGCCGAGCGCCGGATGCTCGACGGCGTCGCGCTGGGGAGGATGGCCGAGTCGTCCGAGATCGCCGACGTCATCGCGTTCCTCGGGTCGCCGCAGGCCGGGTATGTGACCGGCGCGTCGCTCATGGTCGACGGCGGGCTGACGGCCCGGCGCGCGGGCTGACCGGCGCGCGGGCGGGGAACGAAAGTGTGACCTTGTGCGGCTGGTCGTCCGGTGATTCGATCACTGAGGTGAGCGCGGCGGACATCCTGGTGACCTGGCCGGACTTCGACGTCGGGGGTGTCGACACCGGCGGGCGCCTCGTCGCCGCCGGCCACGCGGTCCGGCTCGCGCCCAAGCTGGGCCGCCGGTCGCCGGCCGACCTGGCGCGGCTGCTCGACGGCGTCTCGGCGGCGATCGTCTCGACCGACCCGTTCGACGCGGGAGTGCTGGATGGCGCCCGCGGGCTGCGGGTGATCGCGCGCGTCGGCGTCGGGACGGACTCGATCGACGTCGATGCCGCCACCCGCCGCGGCGTGGCCGTCTGCGTCACGCCGGGCGCCAATGCGGCGACCACGGCCGACCACGCGGTCGCGCTGATGCTCGCGGCGCTGCGCCGCATCCCCGAGCACGACCGGGCCGTACGGGCCGGCGGCTGGCCGCGCGGCATCGGCGCGACGCCCTGGGAGCTGAGCGGCGCCACCGTCGGCCTCGTCGGCTACGGCACGATCGGGCGGCTGGTCGCGCAGCGCCTGGACGGCTTCGCGGTCCGCATCCTCGCCTGCGACCCGATGGCCCCGGCGGGCGACGACGGCGTGGAGCCCATGGAGCTCGACGAGCTGCTGCGGGCGAGCCAGGTCGTCTCGCTCCACGCGCCGCTCACGGCCGCGACCGCGGGGCTGATGGATCGGCGGCGGATCGGGCTGATGCGGCCCGACGCGGTGCTCGTCAACACGGCGCGCGGCGGGCTGATCGACGAGCCGGCGCTGATCGACGCGCTCGAGGCCGAGCGCATCCGCGCGGCGGGCCTCGACGTGTTCGCGGATGAGCCGCCGGCCTCGGCGCGCCTGCGGCGGCTGCCGAACCTCATCCTCACGCCGCACATGGGCGGGGTCAGCGAGCGGTCGGTCGCCGAGATGACCCGCCAGGCGACCGCGGCGGTGCTCGCCGTGCTCGGCGGCGAATGCCCCGACGGCCTCGTGAATCCGGACGTGCTGAGCGCGAACGGACGGCAGTGATGCAGGTCGGCACGGTCCTGTCGCTGCCCGGCGCGTTCTACGCGGAGCTGCTCGCACGACACTTCGACTTCGTCTGGATCGACCTCGAGCACGGCGCGCTCGGGCCGGCCGAGATGCAGGAGGCGGTGATCGGCGTGCAGGCGGCCGGCGCCTCGGCGCTCGTGCGGATGCCGCTCGACGGGCCGTTCTCGCCGAGCCTCGACGCCGGCGCCGACGGCATCGTCGTGCCGCGGGTGCGGTCCGCACGCGAGGCGGAGGCGATCGCCCGTCGCCTGCGGCACGCGCCGGAAGGCGTGCGCGGCTACGGCCCGCGCCGGCTGGCGGTCTGGCCGCGCGCCGCGCAGCCGACGTGCGCGGTGCAGATCGAGGATCTCGCCGGCGTGCACGCGAGCGCGGAGATCGCGCGGGTCGAGGGCATCGACGCGCTCGTCGTCGGCCTCGCGGACCTGTCGTTCGAGCTGGGCGAGCCGCTCGAGCGCGACGCGCCGCCGCTGCGCAGCGCGATCGCCGCCGTCCGCGGCGCGGCCGGCGAGGCCGGCGTGCGATTCGGGGTGGCCGGCCTCCCCGCCGACGCGGCGGCGGGCGCCGACGCCGACGCCGACCTCGTCGTCGTCAGCTCCGACGTGCGGCTGATCGACAGGGCGCTCGCGGCGGCGACCGACGCTGTGCGCGCGGGCGCAGGTGAGCGGAGTGGCTGAGCACCCCGGCACGACGTCGTCAGACGAGACGGTGCGGCTGACGACCGGCCAGGCGGTGGTCCGCTGGCTGCAGGCGCAGTGGTCCGAGCGCGACGGCGTGCGCCGGCGCGCGGTGCCGGCGATGTTCGGGATCTTCGGGCACGGCCAGGTGCTCGGGCTCGGGCAGGCGCTCGCACAGGACGGCGCGGAGCTGCCGCTCCACCAGCCCAAGAACGAGCAGGCGATGGTGCACACGGCAATGGGGTTCGCCAAGGCGGCGCGGCGCCTGCAGACCCTCGCCTGCACCGCGTCGATCGGGCCCGGCGCGACGAACATGCTCACGGGCGCGGCGACGGCGACCGTGAACCGGCTGCCCGTGCTCCTGCTGCCGGCGGACACGTTCGCGAGCCGGCGGTCGGGCGTCGTGCTCCAGCAGCTCGAGCACCCGCTCGCCGGCGACGTGTCGGTCAACGACGCGTTCCGCCCGCTGTGCCGCCACTTCGACCGGATCGCGCGGCCCGAGCAGCTGCTGAGCGCGCTGCCCGAGGCGATGCGGGTGCTGCTCGATCCGGCGGAGACCGGCGCCGTGACGATCGCGCTGCACCAGGACACGCTCGGCGAGGCGGCCGATTTCCCGGCGCGCTTCTTCGCGCCGCGGACGTGGCGGGTGACGCGGAGACCGCCGGACCCGCTCGAGCTGGCCGACGCCCTGGCGCTCCTGCGTGCGGCGCGGCGGCCGCTCGCGATCGCCGGCGGCGGCGTGATCCACTCCCAGGCGGAGGAGGCGCTGCTCGCGTTCGCGCAGCGGACCGGCGTGCCGGTGGCGGAGACGTCCGCCGGCAAGGGCGCGATGCCGCCCGGGCCGCTCGCGCTCGGCGGCCTCGGCGTCAACGGGACCGTCGCGGCGAACCGGGTCGCGGCGGAGGCCGACCTGGTGGTGTGCATCGGGACGAGGCTCACCGACTTCACGACCGGCAGCCACTCGATCTTCCGTCACCCCGACGTGCGGTTCGTGGGGATCAACGTGTGCGCGGCCGACGCGCACAAGCTCTCCGCGGCGCCGCTGGTCGCCGACGCGCGCGTCGCGCTCGAGGTGCTGGCGGACGCCGCTCCCGCCGTCGCGCCCGCGTACCGCGACGAGGTGGAGGCGGAGCGTCGCGCGTGGGAGGCGGCGCTCGCGGCGGAGCTGGGCGGCGACGGCGCCGGCGCGCTCACGCAGGGCGAGGTCTACTCGACCGTGAACGCGGCGGCGCGTGCCGGCGACTGGGTGATCGCGGCCGCCGGCTGGGCGCCGGGCGACGTCCTCAAGGCCTGGCGGGTCGTCCCGGGCAGCCGTGCGCATCTCGAGTTCGGGTTCTCGTGCATGGCGCACGAGATCCCCGCGGCCCTGGGCGTGCGCATGCACGAGGGCGAGGGCGGCGAGATCTTCGTCCTGATCGGCGACGGCACTTATCTGATGGGCGCGAGCGAGCTGGTCACGGCCGGGCAGGAGAACTGGAAGCTGACCGTCGTGGTGCTCGACAACGCCGCGTTCGGGTCCATCGATGCCCTGGCGCGCGGCAAGACCGGGGTGAGCGTCGGCAACGAGTTCGTGGCGCGCTCGGACGGACGCCCGCTCGGTGTCGACTACGCCGCCAACGCGGAGAGCTTCGGCTGCAGCGGGCGTCGCGCGGAGGATGCCGGAGCGCTCGCCGCCGCGCTGGCCGAGGCGCGCGAAGGCGACGTCACGACCGTGATCCACTGCCCGACGGCGCCCGGCCGGCCGCTGCCCGACAGCGGCGCGTTCTGGGACCTCGGCGTGCCCGAGGAGGCGGCCGACGAGTCCGTGCGTGCGCTGGCGGCGGCGCACCTCGCGGAGCGCGAGCGGCTGCAGCGCCGGTACTGAGCCGGGTCAGCGGGAGGCGGGCTCGAGCAGGACGAGGAACGCGTGCCGGTTGTAGTGCGCATGGGCACGGACGCGCCGGACGCCGCCGCGCGCATCGGTCCACGGCAGCCGCGCGACCGGCGGCTCGCTCGTGCGCCGCGCTGCCTCGACCAGCTCGCGCAGCGGGCTGCCGGGCACGAGCCCGCCCGGCACCGCGGCCGCGGCGCGGTCGAAGCGCCGGCGGTAGCGGCGCGACTCCACGCTGCGCCAGACCGGCAGGCTCCCGTCGCGGCGCGGGAAGCGGCCGACGACGAGCATCGCGAGCGCCTCCGCGTGGGTCAGCACGTAGTGGTGGAGCGCGGCGTGGACGGAGGCGCCGTACTCGCGTGCGAGCGCCAGCGGCGCCGCGATCGACGGCCGCTCGGCGGCCACGCGCGCGGCGAAATCGCGGCCCTGGAACAGCAGCAGCCCGGCCCCCGCGTTCGCCTCGGCCTCGATCGCCCCGACGGCGGCGCTGCGGAACAGCTCGTCGCTCGTGTCCTCCCGCAGGACCGCCTCGTGCCAGGGACACAGCGCGTGCATCAGCTCGTGCGCCTCGGTGAACCGCCGGCGCGCCTCGGGCTGGCCCTCCTCGAGGAAGATCGTGCGCTCCTCGAACCACAGCGCGCCGAGCAGCTGCCGGCCGGGCGTCCGGACCCGGTCGGGAAGCGCCGGCATGGCCTCCACCGCCCGGACGCCGGCAACCGGGCGCAGCGCGTCGAGGGGCGTCGGCAGCACGCCGAGTACGCCCGCCGCGGCGAGCGCGTCCTCCGCGATCCGCTCGAGCCGGCGGGTCGTGAACGCGGGCAGGTCGGTCATCGCGCCGGCTCCTCGAGCCGCCCGCGCGCCTCAGTCATCGCGCCGCGCCTTCAGCTCGGCCATGAACCGCAGCGCCTCGGCCTGGTCGGCGGGCGACAGCTCGCTCATCGCCCGCAGGGCCACCGTCATGCGCTGGCGCTGGCGGCCGGAGACCTCCCGGCCGCCGCCGTAGCCGGCCAGCGAGAGCAACCGGCCGAAGTCGGCGCCGTAGGTGGCCGCGAGCTCCCACAGGATCGCCATCTCCGGCCGCGCGATGGTGTTGGTCTCGATCTGCGAGAGGTGGCCGCTGCGCACGCCGGTCCGCCGCTCGACGTCGCGCAGGCTGAGGCCCGCGGCCATGCGGGCCTGCTTGAGGGTCGCCCCGAGCGTGGTCTGCGCGGACATCGCGGCCGATGATGACATGCCGCTCAGACGATGAGCGATTCCGTCCACCCGCGCCGCTAAGTTGCTGAGCACCATGTCGCCCTTCTCCCGCCCCGACCGCCGGCTCGCGGCCATCGCCTCCCCGGGCACGGCCGCGTTCGACGACCAGCGGATGCTCCTGCTCGAGCTGCTCGTGGATCCGCCGCGGGACGGAGACGCGATCGCCGATCTCGCGCTCGTGCTCGACCGGCCGGCCGGAGCGGTCGCGGCGGCCGCGGAGGCGCTCGTGCAGGCGGGGCTCGCCGCGCGGGCCGGCGACCGTGTGCGCGCCACGCCGCCCGCGCTCGCGTTCGAGGCGCTCTGGCCGGTGTGCCTGTGAGCGCTGTGATTGAATCACTGGATGACGTTGCGCGAGCTTCCAATCGAGCTCGCCGGCGGCCCGGTGTCGTGGGGCGTCGACTTCGCCGGCGACCCGGCGAACCCGCCCTCGGGCGAGGTGCTGGCCGGCATCGCGCGGGCGGGTCTCCGCTGGACGGAGCTGGGGCCCGCGGGCTACCTGCCGCCGGGGCGCGCAGCGCTCGAGGAGCATGGGCTGCGGAGCGCGGCCGGCTTCGTGTTCGAGTCACTGCACACGCCGGAGGCGCGTGCGGAGGCCGTCCGCGCCGCCCGCCTCGCGATCGACGCGATCGCGGCGACGGGCGGCCGCTTCCTCGTCGTGATCGACCGGCCCGGGCCCGAACGCGCGCCGACCGCCGGGCGCTCGGCGGCGGCGCCGCGGCTCGTCGCCGCCCGCCGGCGCCACCTGACGGACCTCGTGCGGGAGATCGCGGAGCTGTCCGCGGAGCGCGACGTGCGCGCCGTGCTCCACCCGCACGCCGGCAGCTTCGTCGAATTCGAGGACGAGATCGAGGAGCTGCTCGCCCGCGTTCCCGCGGAGGTCCTCGGGCTCTGCCTCGACACGGGCCACGCGCTCTACGCCGGCGCGGACCCGGCCGCGCTCGTCACCCGCCACGGCGACCGGCTCGAGCACCTGCACCTCAAGGACGTCGGCGCCCCGCGGTTGGCCGCGGCGCACGCGGCGGGCGCGGACTTCTGGACGGCGATCGCGCAGGGCGTCTTCTGTGCCGTGGGCGACGGCGTGCTCGACCTCGGGGCCCTGCGCGGCGCGCTGTCGGACGCGGGCTACGCCGGGCTTGCGACCGTCGAGCAGGACCGCCGCCGCGGCTCGCCCGGCCGGCCGGGCGACGACCTGCGCCGCAGCGTCCAGCGGCTGCGCGCCGCCGGGTTCGGCGCGCCGTAGCGCTCCGCCTTCCACACGGCCGCCGTCCCTGCACGCACCGAGCCTGCGCCGGTGCGACGCGGCAGCGCGGCCCCGCTCCCGCGGACGCGCTGCGCTCATACTGGTGCCCATGCGCTACGGCTACAAGGCATCCGCCGAGCAGTTCGGCCCGCGCGAGCTGCTCGAGTACTCCCAGCTCGCGGAGCGGCTGGGGCTCGACTCGATCGCGCTCTCCGACCATTTCCAGCCGTGGCGTCACCGCGGCGGCCACGCGCCGGCCGCGCTGCCCTGGCTCGGGACCGCCGGCGCGTCGACCGCGTCCGCCCGCATCGGCACGAGCGTCCTCACCCCGACCCTCCGCTACCAGCCCGCGGTGATCGCCCAGGCGTTCGCCACGCTGGGCTGCCTGTTCCCGGGTCGCGTGTGGCTCGGCGTCGGGAGCGGCGAGGCGATGAACGAGACGCCGGTGACCGCCGCCGAGTGGCCGGGCGGGCGTGAGCGGCGGCGCCGGCTCGGCGAGGCCGTCGAGCTGATCCGCCGCCTCTGGACCGAGGAGCGCGTGACGTTCGAGGGCGAGTACTACCGCACCGATCGCGCCACCGTGTACGACCGGCCGGAGGAGCCGGTGCCGATCTACCTGGCGGCCTCCGGCCCGCTCGCCGCGAAGCTCGCCGGCCGGCTGGGCGACGGCTTCATCTGCACGAGCGGCAAGCCGCGCGAGCTCTATGTCGAGCTGGTGGACAAGCTCGCGGAGGGGGCGCGCGCGGCCGGCCGCGATTCCGCCGCGCTGCCGCGCATGATCGAGATCAAGGTGTCCTACGACCGCGATCGCGCCTACGCCGAGGGAGCCTGCGGATGGTGGGCGGCGCTCGCGCTCTCCGGGGAGGAGAAGTCGGGCGTCGAGGACCCGGTCGAGATGGAGCGCCTCGCGGACGAGAACCGCGATCGGGCGAGCACGCGCTTCATCGTCTCCGACGACGCCGACGAGGTCGTCGAGCGGATCGCGCCGTACGTCGAGCTCGGCTTCGACGAGCTCGTGTTCCACGCGCCGGGCGCCGATCAGGCACGCTTCCTGGAGCAGTTCGCGCGCGATGTGCTGCCCCGGCTCCGCGCCGCCCATTAGACGAGGAGGGATCCGCATGGCCGCCACCACCGAGACTGCCGCCGCGATCAGCCCGCACGACTTCCTGCGCATCGACGCGCTGCTCGGCGACGAGGAGCGGATGATCCGCGACACCGTGCGCAGCTACGTGCGCGAGCAGCTGCTGCCGCAGGTACCGGAGTGGTTCGAGGCCGGGATCCTGCCGCGCGAGACCGCGCGCGGGCTCGGGTCGCTCGGCCTGCTCGGCATGCACCTGGAGGGCTACGGGTGCGCCGGCGCGAGCGCGGTCGCCTACGGCCTCGCCTGCCTGGAGCTCGAGGCCGGCGACAGCGGCCTGCGCTCGCTCGTCTCCGTGCAGGGCTCGCTCTCAATGTTCGCCATCTGGCGCTACGGGTCGGAGGAGCAGAAGCAGGAGTGGCTGCCGCGGATGGCCGCCGGCGAGGCGATCGGCTGCTTCGGCCTGACCGAGCCCGACGCCGGCTCCGACCCCGGCTCGATGCGCACCCGCGCACGCCGCGACGGCGACGACTGGATCCTGTCGGGCACGAAGATGTGGATCACCAACGGCTCGGTCGCCGACGTCGCCGTCGTGTGGGCGCGGACCGACGACGGGGTCCGCGGCTTCCTGGTTCCCTCCGGCACACCCGGCTTCACGACCCAGGACATCCACCAGAAGCTCTCGCTGCGCGCCTCGATCACGTCCGAGCTCATCCTCGATGACGTGCGGCTGCCCGCCGACGCGCAGCTGCCGGAGGCCGCCGGGCTGCGCGCGCCCCTCTCCTGCCTGTCGGAGGCGCGCTTCGGGATCGTGTTCGGTGCGGTCGGCGCCGCGCGCGCGTGTTACGAGGCGGCGCTCGACTACAGCGTCACGCGCGAGCAGTTCGGCAAGCCGATCGGCGGCTTCCAGCTCACGCAGGCCAAGCTCGCCCAGATGCTCGTCAAGGTCAACCAGGGCATGCTGCTCGCGCTGCACCTGGGGCGGATGAAGGACGGCGGCACGCTGCGGCCCGAGCACGTCAGCTTCGGCAAGCTCGCGAACGTGAACGCGGCGCTGGAGGTCGCGCGCGAGGCGCGTCAGGTGCTCGGCGCCAACGGCATCACGCTCGAGTATCCCGTCATCCGGCACATGAACAACCTCGAGTCGGTCGTCACCTACGAGGGGACCGCCGACGTGCACACGCTGGTGCTCGGCCAGGCGATCACCGGTCTCGCCGCCTACCGCTGAGCCGCCTGCCGGCGCTCGAGCGCGGCCGCGAGCGCCGCCACGAAGTCGCGCGCCGGCGGGCGGACCCCGGAGGCGGCGGTGAGCGCGTAGAGCGCACGGCGCGGGACGCGGTCGTCGAGCGGGACCATCGCGACGCCCGATAGCCGCCCGGCGAGGAGCTCGGGCGCGAGCGTCACCGCGAGGCCGCCCGCGACAAGCTCGCCGATCGCCAGCGGGTCGCGGGTCACGTAGGCGATCCGCGGCTCGAAGCCGGCGGCGACGCATGCACGGTAGATGAGGTGCTCGCGCGACGGCGCGGACCACGTCTCGTCCGCCAGCTCGGCGAGCTCGATCCGGCGGCGCCCGGCGAGCGGATGCGCGAGGGGGATCATCGCGAGCATGGCCTCCTCGCCGAGCTCGTGGCGCTCGGTGCCGTCGGGCGCGTGCCGCGGCGCGGCGGCGTCC
>Ga0126313_10001863_pt1 | contig 11440 bp, 21 predicted proteins | sample Plot105A_FD_89954 | JGI IMG/M metagenome (GOLD analysis project Ga0126313, IMG submission 89954) | Serpentine soil microbial communities from UC McLaughlin Reserve, CA, USA - Plot105A | ecosystem: Environmental > Terrestrial > Soil > Grasslands | place: USA: UC McLaughlin Reserve, Lake County...
CTTCGCTTCGCTCGTAGGAGTTTCAAATTGAGTAGATCCAGCAGAAAGGGACCGTACGTCGAGGAACGGCTGATGAGCCGGATCGAATCGATGAACAACTCCGGATCGAAGAACATGATCCGGACCTGGTCGCGCGCCTCGACGATCTTCCCGGAGATGGTCGGCCACACGATCGCCGTGTACGACGGCCGCAAGCACGTCCCGATCTTCGTCACCGAGCAGATGGTGGGCCACAAGCTCGGTGAGTTCGCGCCAACGCGCACGTTCCGCGCTCACTCCGGTGACCGGAAGACGGAGGTGAGGCGCTAGTGCCCCGCGCCCGCACGCCGGTCGTCGAGGAACGTCAAGAGGTGCGCGCGCAGGGGAAGTGGCTGCGCATCACGCCGCGCAAAGCGCGGCTGGTCGTGGACCACATCCGCGGCCGGACCGTGCCCGAGGCGCGGACCGTGCTCGCTTTCACTCCCCGTGCGGCGGCCCGCGAGATCGAGAAGGTACTCGCGTCTGCGGTCGCGAACGCCGAGGCCAATCACGGCTTGCTCGGCGACGAGCTCGTGGTCGCCGCCGCCTACGTCGACGAGGGCCCGACGATCAAGCGCTGGCGGGCACGCGCTCGTGGCCGGGTTGCCCGGATCAAGAAGCGCACCTGCCACGTCACCCTCCGGCTCGTTCCCGCCGAGACCGACACGCAGACGCGGCGCCCCCGCCGGCAACAGGCCGAAGAGGCCGACACGCCTGAACCGACCGAGGAGAAGCCCAAGCGCGCGACGCGCGCGAGAAGGACTACGACATCAAAGGCGGAAGCGGCCGAGAAGCCGAAGCGCACCCGCACCCGGCGAACGAAGCAGACAGAGAGCGAGGAGAGCTAGTGGGCCAAAAAATGCATCCCGGCGGGATGCGCGTCGGCGTCATCCACGACTGGAAGTCGAACTGGTACACGACCGACAAAGAGTTCTCGGACGCGATCCTCGAGGACGTCAAGATCCGCGAGCACATCCTCGGGAAGCTGGCCCATGCCGGCCTGTCCGACATCTTGATCCGCAAGGACAAGCAGCGGATCACCGTCGACATCTACACCGCTCGCCCGGGCATCGTGATCGGGAAGTCAGGCGCCGAGGTCGACGCGCTCAGGCGTGACCTCCATGCGCTGACGCACAAGAACGTCCACATCAACATCAATGAGATCAAGCGGCCCGAGCTCGACGCGAAGCTTGTCGCCCAGTCGATCGCGGAGCAGCTCGCGAACCGCGTCGCCTTCCGTCGGGCGATGAAGCGCTCGCTCGCCTCGGCCATCCGCTCGGGCGCACACGGCGTCAAGATCACGTGCTCAGGGCGGCTCGGCGGCGGCGAGATGAGCCGTTCCGAGACCTACTCCGAGGGCCGGGTGCCGCTGCACACGATCCGCGCGGACATCGACTACGGCTTCGTCGAGGCGAAGACGACCTACGGCCGGATCGGCGTGAAGGTCTGGATCAACAAGGGCGAGATCATGCCCGAGGGCTTCGACACGGTCGACGGACGGCGCGACGCGCGGCTCGGCGACCAGGACACGGCACGGCGCCGCGGAGGCCGCACCGAGGGCCTCAGCGCCTCCCGCGAGGGCGGCCGCGGCCGCAGTGCCGATCGCGAAGGGCTCGGCCCTGTCCGCGAGCGCCGCGGTGGCGGCAGGCGCGGGGCCGGCCGTGGCCGTGCGGCTGCTGAACGGCCGCAGACTGACGACCGGGCCGTGACGGCGGAGGGCCGTGAGCTGCCCGAGGTCGAGCCGGAGACGCCGACGACCCCTGAGGCCGTCGCCGACGCTCCGGAGTCGACGACGCCCAAGACGCAGGTGGAGGACCCGACGAAGCTCGAGCAGTCGGGCGAGCCGGAAAGTGAGAGCTAGTGCACCTCCCAGCAATACACGTCGGCTTCTGGCCCGCGATCACGCGGCGCCAGAGCACGCCCTCCTCCTCACCAAGGCTCTCCAGCCTTGCCTCGTCCGAGTGCGCACTCTGGCTTGGTGCTCGCGACCCAGAAGCTCGACAGCATCACTGGAAGGGGCACTAGTGCTCCTCCCCAAGAAGACCAAGTACCGCAAGTTCCAGCGCGGTCGGCGCCGCGGCCTGTCGAAGGGCCAGACCAGCGTGCAGTTCGGCGACTTCGGGATCAAGGCGCTCGAGGCCGGCTGGGTGACCAACCGTCAAATCGAGGCGGCCCGAATCGCGATGACCCGCAAGATCAAGCGCGGCGGCAAGGTCTGGATCAACGTTTTCCCCGACAAGGCGGTGTCGCAGAAGCCTGCCGAGACCCGGATGGGCTCCGGCAAGGGCGCACCCGAACACTGGGTCGCCGTGGTCAAGCCGGGCCGGGTGATGTTCGAGCTGGCCGGCGTGCCGGAGCCGCTCGCCAAGGAGGCGCTGCGGCTCGCCGGCACCAAGCTGCCGCTGAAGACGAAGTTCGTAAAGCGGGAGGCGAACCTCTTTGAGGGCTAGACAGATCCGAGACATGACCGACGAGGAGCTCGAGCGGGCGTTGGCGGACCGCCGTCAGGAGCTCTTCAATCTGCGCTTCCAGTCGGCGACCGGCGCGCTGGAGAACCCTGCGCGCCTGAAGCTGGCCAAGCGCGAGATCGCACGCATCCTGACCGTCCGTAACGAACGCGAGACCGAGAGCTAGCCATGGCTGACGAAGAACAGAACGAGCAACCAGAGACCGAAGAGCAGACCGCTGGGGCCGAAGAGGCTCCAGTCGAGCCGGACGCGTCCGCAGAGACGCCGACCGAGCCCGATCCCGAGGCCCCGCCCGAGGAGCCCGGGCCGCCCGTGCCCGAGCCCGAGTCGCCCGAGCCCACGCCTGAGCCCACACCGCCGGCCGAGCCCGTCGCCGAGGGCGAGGAAGCACCCGTCGCGGCCGAGGGCGAGGAGGCGCCTGCGGAGGAGCAGCCTGCGTCCGTCGCGCCGACGAGGAAGAAGCGCAAGCGCGTCGCGAGGTCCGAGCGGCGGCAGCGACCGAAGCCGAAGAGCGAGCAGCCCTCCGAGCGCAAGCCGCTGAAGAGGCTCCCGAAGCCCGAGCATGAGCGCGGGCGCCGGCAGGAGCGCCGCGGAGTCGTCGTCTCGGCGGCGATGGACAAGACGATCGTCGTCCGCGTCGACGTCGTGAAGGCGCACCCGCGCTACAAGAAAGTCGTCCGGCGCTCGCAGCGCTTCCACGCGCACGACGAGCAAAACCAGGCCAAGGCGGGGGATGTTGTCCGCATCGTCGAGACGCGTCCGCTCTCGAAGACGAAGAGCTGGCGACTGGCGGAGGTCGTCGAGGCAGCTAAATGACGGCCCCCTCCCGCACAGCCTCGGATGCGCAGGGCCGCGCCTGGCCGCGTCCTCAGTCGCGCCCGTACCTTCCAGGTACGAACGCTCCTTGCGTCCTTGCCAGCCACACCCCTGCGCAGCCAGTCAGCACGGGCTCCGTGGAAGGTGACCGTCGATGATCCAGCAGGAGTCCAGAGTTCGGGTGGCCGACAACACGGGAGCGCGCGAGCTGCTCTGCATTCGCGTGCTCGGCGGCTCGCACCGGCGCTATGCCAGAGTCGGAGACGTCATCGTCGGCACCGTCAAGACGGCGACGCCGCAGGGCGCAGTCCGCAAGGGGGAAGTCGTGCGCGCCGTCGTCGTCCGGACGAAGAAGCCGTACGGCCGGGACGACGGCACGTCGATCGCGTTCGACGAGAACGCCGCCGTGATCATCGACGCGCAGAGCAATCCGCGGGGCACGCGCATCTTCGGCCCGGTCGCGCGCGAGCTGCGCGAGAAGAACTTCATGAAGATCGTCTCGCTCGCCCCGGAGGTCCTCTGATGAAGGCGATGAAGGTGAGGAAGGGCGACCTGGTGCAGGTGCTGAGCGGCAAGGATCGCGGCAAGCAGGGACGGGTCCTCGAGGCGCGCCCGAAAGAGGGCCGCGTCATCGTCGAGAACCTGAACGTGATCAAGCGGCACACGCGCCCGCGCCCGATGTCGAATCCGAGCCGGATGGGCGCTCCGCAGATCCAGCCCGGCGGCGTGATCGAAAAGGCCGGCCCGATCCCGATCTCGAACGTGATGATCGTCTGCCCCGTCTGCAATCGCCCGACCCGTGTCGGCACCATCACGCGCGACGTCAAGAGCGGCCCGACGCGGATCCGCGTCTGCCGCCGAGCGGACTGCGGCCAGGAGATCGACAGGTGACAGCGGCCGCAACGAGGGAAAAGACGGGCTACGTTCCGCGCCTGAAGCAGCGCTACCTCGAGGAGGTACGTGAGCAGCTCAAGGACGAGCTTGGCTTCAGCACGATCATGCAGGTGCCTCGGATCGAGAAGATCACGCTGAACATGGGCGTCGGCGAGGCCAAGACGGAGGCCAAGGCGCTCGACAGCGCGATCGAGGAGCTGACGACGATCGCGGGGCAGCGCGCGCAGGTGCGCCGCGCCCGCAAGTCGATTGCGGGCTTCAAGATCCGCGAGGGCATGCCGATCGGAGCGCGCGTGACGCTCCGCGGCGACCGGATGTACGAGTTTCTTGATCGGCTCGTCTCGATCGCGCTGCCGCGCATCCGTGATTTCCGAGGGCTCAGCCCGCGGTCGTTCGACGGGCGGGGCAACTACTCGATCGGGATCCGCGAGCAGCTCATCTTCCCGGAGATCAACTACGACGACATCGCCGGGATCCGGGGCCTGGACGTCGCGATCACGACATCGGCGAAGACCGATGAGCACGCACTCGCGCTGTTCCGCGCGCTCGGACTGCCCTTCGCCGTCGACGAAGACAGGAGAGATCAGTAAATGGCCAAGAAGTCCCTGGTCAACAAGCAGCAGCGGACGCCGCGCTTCAAGGTGCGGCAGTACTCCCGCTGCCGGCGCTGCGGTCGCCCGCGCGCCGTCTATCGGAAGTTCGGCCTCTGCCGGATCTGCCTGCGCGAGCTCGCGCACAACGGCGAGATCCCGGGTATGACGAAGTCGAGTTGGTGAGGAACAGATGCTGACCGATCCGATCGCCGACATGCTGACCCGCATCCGCAACGCCAACAAGGCGCTGCAGGAGCGCACCGAGATGCCGACCTCCCGTCAGAAGGAGGAGATCGCCCGGATCCTCCAGGAGGAGGGGTACATTGTCGGCTACTCCGTCCGCAAGGGCGAGAGCTTCGACATGCTCGTGATCGAGCTCAAGTACGGGCCGAGCCGCGAGCGGATCATCACCGACCTCAAGCGTGTCTCCAAGCCGGGTCGCCGCGTGTACGCTCGCAAGGATCGCCTGCCGCGCGTCCTCGGCGGGATGGGCACGGCGATCATGTCGACCTCCAGGGGCCTGGTCACGAGCAAGACCGCCGAGCGCGAAGGCATCGGCGGCGAAGTCATCTGTTTCGTTTGGTAAGCGCGAATGAGCCGAATCGGAAAAAGTCCAATCGAGATCCCAGCTGGTGTCAGTGTCTCGCTGTCACCCGGCCGCGTGATGGTGAACGGGCCGCTCGGCGAGCTTAGTCAGCAGGTTCCCCAGCGGATGAAGGTCGAGCAGTCCAATGGTCAGATCGTCGTCTCGCGGCCGACCGACCGCGGGGACGACCGGGCGCTGCACGGCCTCACCCGCAGCCTGGTCGCGAACATGGTCGAGGGAGTCACGAAGGGATTCGAGAAGCGTCTCGAGATTCAGGGTGTCGGCTACCGAGCGGCGCTTCGCGGTCAGTCGCTGGAGCTCAGCGTCGGCTTCTCGCACTCGGTCGTGGTCGAGCCACCCGCCGGCATCACCTTCGAGGTGCCGACGCCCACCGAGATCCTCGTCAAGGGCATCGACAAGCAGCAGGTCGGCCAGACGGCCGCCGAGGTGCGTGCGGTGCGCCCGCCCGAGCCGTACAAGGGCAAGGGCATCCGCTACGAGGGCGAGTACGTGCGCCGGAAGGTCGGGAAGCGAGCATGAGCCAGCTGACGTCGCGACAGCTACGTGCCCGCCGGCACAAGCGGGTTCGCAAGCACCTCGTGGGGACAGCGGAGCGTCCGCGCCTCGTCGTCTTCCGCTCGAACCGCGGCATCGCCGCGCAGCTGGTCGATGACGGTGCGGGCAGGACGCTGGCGGCTGCGAGCTCGCTGAACGTCCGTGACGCAAAGGGCTCGAAGTCGGATCAGGCTGCCGCGGTGGGCAAGCTGCTCGCCGAGAACGCGAAGAATGCGGGCGTGAAGGGCGTCGTCTTCGACCGCGGCGGCTACCTGTACCACGGCCGTGTGAAGGCGCTTGCCGAGGCAGCACGCGAAGGGGGTCTGGAGTTTTGAGCGAGTACGCAGAGACCAGAGAGCTCAAGGAGCGCGTCGTCGAGATCAACCGCGTCGCCAAGGTCGTCAAGGGCGGCCGGCGGTTCTCGTTCACGGCGCTGGTCGTGGTCGGCGACGAGGTCGACCGAGTAGGTGTCGGCTACGGCAAGGCCCGCGAAGTTCCGCTGGCGATCTCGAAGGCCGTCGAGGACGGCAAGAAGAACCTCTTCACCGTCCCCAAGCACGGGACGACGATCACGCACGAGATCCTCGGCCGCTACGGCGCGGCGCGCGTCCTCCTGCGGCCTGCAAGCGAGGGGACTGGCGTGATCGCGGGCGGTGGAGTCCGGGCGGTCCTGGAACTGGCGGGCGTGCGCGACATCCTTGCGAAGAGTCTCGGAACGACCAATCCCGTGAACATGCTCAAGGCGACCGTGCAAGGGCTGAAAAGCCTGCGTCGCCCCGAAGAGGTCGCCAAGGCCCGGGGGAAGACGATCGCCGACGTCCTGCCGATCCCGAAGGAGAAGCCCGAGGCCGAGGAGGCGACGGCGGAGCAGGAGCCGGAGCATGAGCCGGTAGCGGCCGCGGCGGCCGAGGACGCGAATGAGTAGGACGCTGAAGATCACCCAGGTCCGCAGCCAGATCGGCCAGACCGAACGTCATCGCGGCACGCTGCGAGCACTCGGTCTCGGCAAGATCGGACGCACGGTCGAGCGTCCGGAGAGCCCGGAGGTCGCCGGTATGCTGCGGAAGGTTCGCCACCTCGTCCGGGTCGAGGGCGAGGAGTAACCCGCAAGCCATGGCCGAGCAGCTCAATCTCTCGAATCTCAAGCCCGCGTCCCCGCGCAAGGCGCGGAAGCGGGTCGGCCGCGGCATGGGCTCGGGCAAGGGACGGTACGCGGGACGGGGGGTCAAGGGACAGAAGGCTCGCTCCGGCTCGCACAAGATGCGCGCGGGCTTCGAGGGCGGCCAGACGCCCATCTACATGCGGCTGGGCAAGCAGCGGGGCCCCTACTCGAAGGACGCGATGCCGATCGGCCCGCACCGGACGATCATGGCTGCGGTCAACGTCCGCGACCTCGAGCGCTTCGACGCGGATGCCGAGGTGACGCCGCAGCTGCTCGCCGAAGCGGGCCTGATCAGGAACGCCCGCACGGAAGTGAAGATCCTCGGTCAGGGCGATCTGTCCAGGAAGCTCGCGGTCACCGCGCACGCGTTCTCTGCGACCGCGCGCGAGAAGATCGAGGGTGCCGGCGGGTCGGTGACGGCGCTGAAGGAGCCGAAGGTGAGGCGGCGGCGCAAGAAGAGCGGTCAGCCTGCCCCTGCGGCGGCAGCGCCGGAGGCCGAGGCCGCCGACGAGCCCGAAGCAGCCGAAGCGCCCGAGGCAGCTGAGGAGCCGGAGACCGAGTAGATGTTCTCTTGGCTGACCAACGCGTGGCGTGTTCCCGAGCTCAGGCGCCGGGTTCTGTTCACGGCCGTCATCCTCGGTCTGTATCGGCTCGGCTCGTGGCTCCCGGCTCCCGGCGTCGACTCGGACACGATCGAGAACTACTTCAACTCGTCCGCGGGCGGGACGGTGCTCGCGCTCCTGAACCTGTTCTCAGGCGGCGCGCTCTCCCAGTTCGCGATCTTCGCGCTCGGGATCATGCCCTACGTCACGGCGTCGATCATCCTCCAGCTCATGACCGTCGTGATCCCGCGCCTCGAGCAACTCCAGAAGGAGGGCGAGGCGGGCTACGCCAAGATCAATCAATACACGCGCTACCTCACCGTCGTGCTCGCCGCGGCGCAGGCGACCGGCTTCGCCTTCCTGTTCCAGCGCCAGGATGCGCTGGAGAAGAACTACGGGAAGATGGCGCTCATCGTCCTGACGCTCACCGCCGGCACGACGCTGCTGATGTGGATGGGCGAGCTGATCACGAAGCGCGGCATCGGCAACGGCATCTCGCTCCTGATCTTCGCCTCGATCCTGACGGGGCTTCCGCTCGGCATCGAGGCTTGGGTCAACGGCGGGATCTTCGAGCGCCTGTTCTTCCCGATCATGGCGGTATCGGTGGTCGTCGCGGTCGTGTTCATTCAGGAGGGCCAGCGACGCATTCCGATCCAGTACGCGAAACGGATGGTCGGGCGGCGGATGACGACCGGCGGCTCGACCTACATGCCGCTGCGCGTGAACATGGCCGGCGTGATCCCCGTCATCTTCGCCGCGGCGGTGATGGCGTTCCCGCCCACGATCGCGCAGTACTTCCCGCAGACGCAGAGCTTCATCAACAAGTACTTCTCGTACACCGACTGGCCGTACCTCGTGCTCCAGGGGCTGATGATCGTGATCTTCACGTTCTTCTACACGGCGGTCCAGTTCAACCCGGTCGATCAGGCCGACAACCTGCGCAAGCACGGCGGGTACATCCCGGGCATTCGCCCGGGGCCGCCCACCGCCCAGTATCTCGACCGGGTGCTCACGCGGCTGACGCTGCCCGGCGCGATCTACCTCGCGCTGGTGGCGACGCTGCCGAGTCTCGTCATCGCCTACACCGGCGTTTCTCAGGCGCTGGCCGGAGCGCTCGGCGGAACCTCGGTTCTGATCGCCGTCGGCGTCGCGCTCGACACGATGCGCCAGATGGAGTCGCAGATGATGATGCGCTCCTACGAAGGGTTCTTGAAGTAGCGGCGTGAACGTGCTGCTACTTGGGCCGCAAGGCTCGGGAAAAGGAACGCAGGCAAAGCGGATCGAGGCCGAGTACGGGATCCCGCACATCGCCACCGGGGACATGCTTCGGGCGGCGATGGTGGAGGGAACCGAGCTCGGGCGGCGCGTGAAGCCGATCGTCGAGAGCGGGCAGCTCGTTCCCGACGACCTCATGATCGAGCTGATCCGGGAGCGTCTCAGCCGGCCCGACGCGGAAGCAGGCTTCATCCTCGACGGCTTCCCCCGAAACCCGGCCCAGGCCGACGCCCTCGACGCGATGCTCGACGAGATCGGCCGTGCGCTCACGATCGTCTTCGAGTTCCAGGTGCCGGACGACGTCGCCACCGAGCGCCTGCTCAGGCGCTCCGAGCTCGAGGGGCGGGCGGACGACACGCCCGAGGTGATCGCGCGGCGCCTCGCCCTGTACCACGAGCTGACGGAGCCGCTTGTCGAGCACTACCGGCTCCGGGGCAATCTCGTCGGGATCCACGGCGACCGCCCGGTGAACGAGGTGTTCGGGGAGATCCAGCAGGCACTCGAGCAGGCGGCGGCCCGTACTACGTGACCCTCCGGGCGATACACGCCGGCTTCTGGCCCGCGATCACGCGGCGCCAGAGCACACCCTCCTCCTCACCAAGGCTCTCCAGCCTTGCCTCGTCGGAGTGCGCACTCTGGCTTGAGACGGTCGCGCCGGCAAAGCCGGCACGACCTCTTCTGGTCGGCGCCGACGAGGCGGCGCCTTCGGCTCGCGACCCAGAAGTGCGGCAGCATCACCTGAAGGGTCACCGATGATCATCAGGAAGTCAGGCCAGGAGCTGGAACACATGGCCCGGGCCGGGATGATCGTCGCCGACACACTGTCGCTGCTCGGCGAGAACATCCGCCCGGGAACGACGACGGCCGAGCTCGACCGGCTGGCGGATGAGTTCATTCGCTCGAGGGGCGGCGTGCCGACGTTCAAGGGCTACCGCGGCCCGTATCCCTACCCGGCCTCGATCTGCACGTCCCCCAACGACGTCGTCGTCCACGGGATCCCGGGCGCCTATGCGCTGGCCGAGGGCGACATCCTCTCGGTCGACGTCGGGGTAACCCTGGACGGCTTCGTCGCCGACTCGGCGTACACATTCCCGGTGGGCGAGGTCGAACCGGAGGCCGAGCGGCTGCTCGAGGTCGGCAACGCTGCGCTCCACGCCGGGATCGAACAGGCGCGGGCGGGTGGCAAGCTGACCGACATCTCACACGCCGTCCAGCAGGTGACCGAGGACGCGGGGTTCTCCGTGGTACGGAGCCTTGTCGGGCACGGAGTCGGCCGCGACATGCACGAGGACCCGCAGATCCCGAACTACGGCGAGCCTGGGCGGGGCCCAACGCTCGCGCCGGGAATGACGCTGGCGATCGAGCCGATGATCACCGCGGGGGGCCACGAGGTCGTCGTCCGGCCCGACCAGTGGACGATCGCGACCGCCGACGGCTCGCTGTCTACCCATTTCGAGCATACGGTGGCCGTCACCAGGGAAGGGCCGCGGATCCTGACGGCTGCGGCCGTTCCGGCTAAGTAACAGGCTTTGCTACCATTTTCCACTCGCGGCGGCAGAGCCGTGCTGCGCCGTGTTCCGTTGTTGTATCGACCGCGCTCATTGGCGCGGTTTCACTGTGAGGAGGTAATGGCCCAGAAGGAAGAGAAGATCGAAGTGGAAGGCGAGGTCGTCGAAGCCCTGCCGAGCACCATGTTCCGCATCCAGGTCGATGGTGGACACGAGGTGCTGGCGAAGATCTCCGGGAAGATGCGCAAGAACTACATCCGCATCCTCCCCGGCGACAGGGTCAAGGTCGAGCTCTCTCCCTACGACCTCTCCCGCGGGCGCATTACGTACAGACACCGATGAAAGTCAGAGCTTCAGTCAAGCCGATGTGCGAGCGCTGCCGCGTAATCAAGCGGCATGGTCGCACCATGGTCATTTGCACGAACCCCCGGCACAAGCAGCGTCAAGGGTAAGGAGAGAATTTGGCACGCATCGCAGGCGTCAATCTTCCGCGTGAGAAGAGCCTCGAGATCGGGCTCACCTACATCTACGGGATCGGCCGCTCGACGGCGCGCAAGGTCGTCGAAGGAACGGGTCTGGACGCAAACGAGAAGATCCGGGACCTGACCGATCCGGAGATCACGAAGCTCCGCGAGTACATCGACACGAATCTGCAGGTCGAGGGCGACCTCCGCCGCGAGCGCACCCAGGCGATCAAGCGCCTCTCCGAGATCGGCGCCTATCGCGGGCTGCGGCACCGGCGCGGACTGCCCGTCAACGGCCAGCGCACGAAGACGAACGCGCGCACGCGCAAGGGGCCGAAGAAGACGGTCGGCCGCGGCAAGAAGGCGGCCACCAAAACCTAATGGCCCCTCCGCGTCGTCAGGCGACCCGGGGACGGACGCGCCGCCGGGTCAAGAAGAACATCGCCGTCGGCCAGGCGCACATCAAGACGTCGTTCAACAACACGATCGTCACGCTCAC
>Ga0126313_10001864_pt1 | contig 11440 bp, 10 predicted proteins | sample Plot105A_FD_89954 | JGI IMG/M metagenome (GOLD analysis project Ga0126313, IMG submission 89954) | Serpentine soil microbial communities from UC McLaughlin Reserve, CA, USA - Plot105A | ecosystem: Environmental > Terrestrial > Soil > Grasslands | place: USA: UC McLaughlin Reserve, Lake County...
CAGCAGCCGCCGCTCGCGCGGCTTGGAGTGGACGATCGTCTCGACCCGGCCCTGGCTGATCACCGAGTGCATCTCGCGGCCGAGGTTGGTGTCGGAGAGGACGTCGGTGATGTCGGCGAGGCGGGCGCGGGCGCCGTTCAGCCGGTAGCCGCTGTCGCCGGAGCGGTCGAGCCGGCGCTCGACCGCGATTTCGGAGAACTCGGTGGCGGCGCGGCCGTCGGAGTTGTCGATCGTCACCTCGACCTCGGCGGCGCGGCGCTGGCCGACGTTCTTGCCGCCGGCGGAGATCACGTCCTGCATCGAGGCGCCGCGGATCGCCCCCGGACTCTGCTCGCCGAGCGCCCAGAGGACGGCGTCGGTGATGTTGCTCTTGCCGGAGCCGTTGGGGCCGACGATCACGCTCACGCCAGGGGAGAACTCCAGCGTCGTCCGCTCGGGGAAGGACTTGAACCCCTTCATCGAGATCGACCTCAGATACACGCGCGCGCACCTCGCATCGGGCAAAGGCTCCCGGTCGGCCCGGACGTGACGGTCGCTCGATTAACCCCCAAGATGCGCCAATGCCTCCTCGGCGGCGATCTGCTCGGCCGCCTTCTTGCTCCGCCCCTCCCCCGTGCCGACCCGCTCGGAGCCGACGATCGCGGCCACCTCGAAGGTTCGCCGGTGCGGGGGCCCGGTCGCCGCGGTCACCTCGTAGGTTACGCGCGCGCCGCGCTGGGCCAAAAGCTCCTGCAAAGCGGACTTGAAGTCGATCCGGGTCTCGGAGGCGAGCTCGATCCGCGGCTCGAAGGCCTCGGCTACGGGCGCCGCGGTGCGCTCGAACCCGAAGGCGACGTAGCAGGCGCCGATCAGCGCCTCGGTCGCCTCCGGCAGCGGCCGGCCGCCTTCGAGCAGGACCTCGGCCGGGATCGCCGTCGCCAGGCCCTCGGGCTCGTTCGCCCGCAGCATCTCCGGCACCCCCAGCAGCATCCCGACCTCGGCGCAGGAGACGCCGCTGACGGCCTGGTTGTGGACCTTGGTCAGGCCGCCGGCCGCCAGCTTCTCGAAGCTCTCGAAGGTGCGGGTGGCGACGGCGAGCCCGAGGACGCTGTCGCCGAGGAAAGCGAGGCGCTCGAAGGAGTCGACCCGCAGCTCGGTCCACGAGGAATGGGTCAGCGCCTGGCGACGCAGGTCCTCCGGCAGCTCGGCGATCAGCGCGGCAAGCGCGGCGACCGACGGGTCGGGGTCCGGCGCCACCGGCTCAGGCTGGCGCGTGCTCGAGCACGAAGCCGACCGCGTCGCCGACGGTCTTGATGTGGGTCGCCTGCTCCTCGCTGACGGTGACGCCGTAGTTGTCCTCGAGCTCCATCACCAGCTCGTAGAGGTCGAGCGAGTCGGCGTCGAGGTCCTGCTTGAAGCGGGTTCCCTCGTCGATCCGGCCGATCTCGACTTCGAGCTCCTCGGCGAGGTGCTCGCGGACCAGGGTCAGGACTTGATCGCGGGTCATATGACCCGACTTGTTTATCACGAGGGTTGAGCGCCGGCCTCGGCGGCGAGCGCGGCTCGCCCGGCGCCCCCCTCGGCGAGCAGCGCCGCGGTGCGGCCGACGGCGTCGACCTCGACGCAGCGGGCAGCGAGGCGGACGGCGTTGGCGATCCCCTCGGCGCCGGCGCTGCCGTGGCCGACGACGGCGATGCCGCGCAGGCCGAGCAGGATCGCGCCGCCGGTGGTGTCGGGGTGGAGCTCGCGGCGCAGGCCGTTCAGCGCCGGTTTCATCAGCAGGCCGCCGGCTGCCGCCATCGGGTTGGAGCGGGCGGCGTCGCCGACCGCGCCGGCAACGGTCTTCGCCGTGCCCTCGAGCAGCTTCAGCGAGACGTTGCCGGTGAACCCGTCGGTGACGATGACGTCGACCTTGGCGGCCGGGAGGTCGCGGCCCTCGACGTTGCCGGCGAAGCGGATCCCGCTCGCGCCCCTGAGCAGGCGGTGTGCCTCGACCACCTCCTCGCGACCCTTGCCCGGCTCCTCGCCGACGGTGAGCAGGCCGACCGACGGGTCCTCGACCTCGAGCACGGCGTCGGCGAAGGCGGCGCCGAGGAAGGCGAACTGGACCAGGTGCTGGGCGCGGACTTCGACGTTGGCGCCGACGTCGAGGAAGAGGACCGGTTTGCCGGGAACCGGCAGCCGCACCGCCAGCGCCGGGCGCTGCACGCCCTTCAGGCGACGCAGGCCGAAGGTCGCGGCGGCCATCGTCGCCCCGGTCGAGCCGCAGCTGACCAGCGCGTCGGCGCCGCCCTCGGCGACCTCGCGGGCGGCGCGAACGACCGAGGCTTCCTTCCTGGCCCGCACAGCGGGCACGGGGTCCTCGTCGTTGCCGACGTATTCGGCGGTATCGACCACGTCGACTTGCTGGACGCCGTCGAGGCCGAGGGCGCGGCGCGGGCCGAAGACGCGGACACCGATGCCGTCGGCGGCGGCGAGGCGAGCGCCGGCCGTGAGCACGTCGAATCCCTGCTCAGCCCCGTAGCCGTCGAGGGCCACGGTCACCGCGCGGTCCCGCGCCACGACTTACTCGTGCGTGTGAGGCGCCGAGGGGTCGGCGATCCGCTGGGCGACGACCTCGCGCCCGGCGTAGGTCCCACAGGTCGGGCAAACGCGATGCGGCAGCCGCGGGCTGTGGCAGCGCGGGCAGCTGTTCAGGTTCGGCTTGCCGGCCTTGTGATTGGCTCGACGCTTGTCACGACGGGCGCTGGAAGTTCTCTTCTTCGGGACGGCCATTAGGCGCGGGATGGTAGCGGTTGTGGTGGGTCGTAGAGGCGCCGGCACCCCCTCTGAAAACGCGCTTCGCGCTGGGAGTGTTTTCAGAGGGGGTGCCGGCGCCTCAGTAGACCGCCCTTACTACCGCCAGGTCGTCGGCCTGCCAGGTGACCGTCCCTTCGGTCCATGCTGCGAGATCCTCCGGCGTCTCGGGGAAGTCGTAGTTGGGATCAATCGGCGTTATTTCGGTGTCGGCCTTGACGATGTCGCCGATGACGAAGGAGCGGGCGCGCTCGCGGACCTGGCGGAAGAGGTTTTTCTTCAGGTCGGCGGTCAGGTGGTGGATCGAGAGGACCCCGATGACCAGATCCCAGGGGCCGTCGGGCAGCGGGTCCTCGATCCGGGCCAGCTGGACGTCGTCGTAGTTCTCGCGCGCCCGGAAGACCATGTCGGGGCTGGAATCGAGGCCGATCACCCAGCTGTCCGGGTAGGCCTCGATCAGCCGGCGGGTCGTCTCCCCCGTCCCCATTCCCAGCTCCAGCACGCGATTTGGCGCTAACGGGATCGCCGCGATCGCCTGCTCCTGCAGCTCGTCGTAGCGGGGAATAGCGGCGCGAACCCGCTCCAGGTAGTCGTCCGGTTTCCAGTCGAAATCGCTCATCTCTTAACCTCGTTGGGAGGCAGCGCATCGTAGAGGTAGGTCCGGAACAGTCTCAACGCAGCGGAGGTACGGCATGGCGCAAGCGCCGAGGACGATCATCGACTTGTCGCGACTTTCGCTGGCGCACGGCGAGGGCAAGCGACTGGAAGTGCCGGTCGCGCTCGAACCCTTCGAGCTGGCCGGTCAGACCTACAAGCCCGAGCCCTGGTCGCCGACGGTGCGGCTCGACGTCTCCCGGCCCAGCAACGGCTTCGCCTTCCGCCTCAACTTCCCGGTCCACCTCGAAGGACCGTGCATGCGCTGCCTCGAACCGGCGGCCCTCGACCTCGAGGTCGAGGCGCGAGAGATCGACCAGGCTCGGACCGACGACCCGGAACTGCGCAGCCCCTACGTCAGCGACGACGAGCTCGACATCGGCCGCTGGGCCCACGACGCCACCATCCTCGCCCTCCCCACCCGCATCCTCTGCCGCGAGGACTGCGCCGGCCTCTGCCCGATCTGCGGCGAGAGCCTCAACGACAACCCCCACGAGCACGAGCAGGCAACCGACCCGCGCTGGTCAGCGCTGAAGGACCTGAAACTGGAGTAGCCGCTACGGCTGCTGGTCGAGCTCGGGCTGCTGCTGTTCCTCCTCGCGTCCGGCGAGCCGGTCGCGGCCGCGCTGGACGGCGGCGAGGAACTTCTGCAGGTTCACTTCTAGGGTGTTGAGGATCTCGTCGGCGTAGTCCTCGGCGCCGAGGCGGATTTCACGCTCGCGGGTGCGGGCGTCCTCGACGATCTCGTCGGCGGCGCGCTCGGCCTGCTTGGTGACCTCCTCGTCGGAGATCAGGCGGGCCTGCTGCTCGCGGGCCTCACGGACGATCCGCTCCGCCTCGCGTTTGGCCTCGGCCAGCATCTCCTGGCGCTCCTTGACGATCCAGCGCGCCTGCTTGATCTCCTCGGGGATCGTGGCACGCATCTGGTCGAGGAGGTCGTAGATCTCCTCACGGTCCACGCGCACCTGATCCGTCAACGGGACCGGACGGGCGTTGTGAACTACGTCATCGAGCTTGTCTATGAGGACCAGGACGTCCATAAGAGGATCGTAAGCCTACGTGTATGCGGGGATTTTGGTGAGGACGGGGTTCAACGAGCCGTTTTTTGCAAGGCGGCGCCCATGCGGACGAACTGGTGCGGCACAGCCTACCTGTCGTTCAGGCGGTCTTTCAGGGCAGCCGCAACCGGGGCCGGAACGAGGTCGGAAACGTCACCTCCAAAGGTGGCCATCTCCTTCACCCCGGTGGACGAGAGGAAGCTGTAATGCGGGGAGGCGATCACGTACATGCTCTCGATCCCCGGGTCGAGCTTGCGGTTCAGCTGCGCCATCTCGAACTCGTACTCGAAGTCGGAGATCGCCCGCAGCCCCTTGACGATCGCCTTCGCGTCGTTGTCGCGGGCGAACTCGACCAGCAGGTTGGCGAAGATCTGAACCTCGACGTTGCCGAGGTCGGCGGTCGCCTCCTCGATGAACGCCTTGCGCTCCTCGGCGGTGAAGAGCGTCTTGGCCTTGCGGACCGGGTTGTTGACGACGCCGACGACGACGCGGTCGAAGACGTTGGAGGTCCGGGTGATGATGTCGACGTGGCCGTTGGTGACCGGGTCGTAGCTGCCGGGACAGACGACGGTGCCGTTCTTCGGCTCGCTCACTCCGTCGCCTCCCGGTAGATGGAGACGTCGGCGGCGCCGTAGCGGCGCTGGCGCAGCGGCTCCAGCGAATCGATCGCCAGCGGGCGGCGGGCGCCGCTCTCGATCACCGCTCGTCCCTCGGGGGCGAGCAACTGGGGCAGGTGGATGTTGAGGTCCTGGGCCACGCGGTCGGCGAGTCTATAAGGGGCATCGACGAAGACGAGGTCGAATTTCCCCGCAAGGGAGCCGGTCGAAACCTCGCCCAGCCAGCGACCGGCGTCGGCGCGGACCAGCTCGGCGCGGTCGGCGAGGCGGAGCCGCTGGACGTTGCCGAGCGCCGGGCGGGTGTCGCGGTCGACGAGGACCGCCGCCTCGGCGCCGCGGGAGAGCGCCTCGATCGCCAGCGCCCCGGTGCCGCAGTAGAGGTCGAGGACCTGGGCGCCTTCGACCCGCTCGCCGAGCGCGGAGAAGATCGCCTCGCGGACGCGGTCGGAGGTCGGCCGCACCTTCCAGCCCCGCGGCGCGACCAGGCGCTGGCCCTTGAGCTCTCCGGCGATGACCCTCACAGCCGAAACCTAGTCGGCGTTCGTCCTTTATCGGCTCATTCCCGATAAAGGACGAACGCCGCTAGAGGGGGATCGGGTCGGCGGCGCCGGTGCCGAAGCGGTGATGGGCGGCGTCGAGCAGCGGGCCGAGGGCGGGATCGGAGAGGGAGCCGTGGCGGTTCAGCAGCGCCAGCACCTCCTCGCGGGCGGCGAGCAGGATCGTGTTGTCGTCGGGCAATTTGGCGACGGCGAAGCGCGCCAGGCCCGACTGGCGGGTGCCGAGGATCTCGCCCTCGCCGCGCAGGCTGAGGTCGACCTCGGCCAGCTCGAACCCGTCGCCGCTCTCGACCACCGCCCCCAGTCGCCGCCGCGCCAGCTCGCCGGCTTCTTCGGCGAACAACAAGCACTGGCTCGGGTGCTCGCCGCGCCCGACCCGGCCGCGCAGCTGGTGCAGCTGGGAGACGCCGAAGCGCTCGGCCCCCTCGATGATCATCACCGTCGCGTTGCCGACGTCGATCCCGACCTCGATCACCGTCGTCGAGACCAGCACGTCGGTCTCCCGCGCGGCGAAGGCGCGCATCGCCTCGGCCTTCTCGGCCGAGTGCATCTGCCCGTGCAGGAGTCCGACGCGGAACTCGCGCAGCTCGCCGGCGCGCAGCCGCTCGGCCTCGACCTCGGCCGCCTTGCCGGGCTGTTTCTCGGACTCGGTCACCAGCGGGCAGACGACGAAAGCTTGGCGGCCCTCGCGCAGGCGGCGACGGAGGAACTCGAAGGCTTCGCCGCGCTGCTCCTCGGCGACGAGGCGGGTGTCGACCGGCTGGCGGCCGGCGGGCAGCTCGTGCAGGGAGGTGGTGTCGAGGTCGCCGTAGGCGGTCAGCGAGAGCGTGCGCGGGATCGGCGTCGCGGTCATGTGGAGGACGTGGGGCGCCATCCCCTCAACCCCCTTCTCGTCCAGCGCCCGCCGCTGCCCGACGCCGAAGCGGTGCTGCTCGTCGACGACGACGAGGCCGAGGCGGGCGAAGCGCACGGTCGGCTCGATCAGCGCGTGGGTGCCCAAGATCAGTCCCAGCTCGCCGCTGGCGAGCTGGTTCAGGGCTTGTTTGCGGATGCGGGCCGGGGTCGAGCCGGTCAGCAGCGAGAACGGGATCGCCTCTTCGGCAAGCAGCCGGCCGAGGGTGATCGCGTGCTGCTCGGCCAGCGTCTCCGTCGGTGCCATCAGCGCCGCCTGGTAGCCAGCTTCCAGCGCCCGCAGCATCGAATACACAGCGACAACCGTCTTGCCCGACCCCACCTCGCCCATCAACAGACGCTGCATCGGCTCACCGGAGTCGAGATCAACCTCGATCTCGTCGAACGCCTTCAGCTGATCACCCGTGGGCTCGAATGGCAGCGAGTCCAACCAGCGGGCAACGAGGTCTCCCGGCTTGCCGAATCGCGGTGCCGGACGCGCGGTGCGATGAGTGCGCTTGCGAGTGGCCAGCAGGGCTTGGTGCAGAAACAGCTCTTCGAACCCCAACCGCTCGCGGGCTGCCTCGACGTCCTCGATCGTCTGCGGCAGCTGAACAGCGCGGAGCGCATCGCCGACGCCCGCGAGACCTCGCCGCGCCCGCATCCCTGCCGGAAGCCCCTCGATCGCGTTCGGCGCCCATCCCACGACCTGCTCGACCCACTCGCGAATTTGGGCGGGACGGAGGGCCTCGGTTGACGAGTGGAGTGGGACGAGGGCGCTCGACTGCGGGTCCTGGCGAGGGCTGTTCGGGGACCCCTGCGCAGGATGCTCGGGGTCCCCGGCGCCCTCGCCACCCGCAGAAGAAGCGAGCTCCCATTCACGCACTGCGAAGCCTTTGCCGGAGAATTTGCCCGTCACTAGAAGCGCGGTGCCGGGAATCAATTTGGATGCCACCCAAGGCTGGTTGAACCAGGTGGCTCGCACGTGGCCCGTGGCGTCGCCGACTTTGACGGAGACCATGCGCAGGCGGCCTTTGCGGAACGGGCGGGGCTGAGATCCCTGGACCTCGACCAGGACCGTTGCCGTCTCGCCGGGCTGGAGGTCCCCTAGCTCTCGGATGCGCAGATCCCGGTGCCGTCTCGGGATGTGGAAGAGGAGGTCACCGACGGTGCGGAGGCCGGCCGCGGCGGCGGCCTCGGCGGTTTTCGGGCCGACGCCCTTGAGCGCACCGAGGCCCTGTTCCAAGACGCTCGGGCGGGGCCAGTGGACGGGGGCGTTCAGCAGCTCCCCCCGCTGCAGCTCTCGCTCGCCCGCGAAGGCCCGCACTACTGGGCGGCCAGCAGCCACCACCAGCTCGGCTGTCCCCCCTCGTGGGCCTCGACCTCGACCCCGTCGGGGACGTGGGTGTCGATCTGCTCGAGGTCGATCGGCGCCCCCTCGCCGGCGATCACGGTGACGATCTCGGCTCCCTCGGCGAGGTGCCGCAGGGTGTTGGTCAGGGTCGATCCCGCGCCGCCCCAGGCGACGATCTCGCCGCCGGCGAAGCCGACCGCGTCACCCTGCTTGAAGCGGCCCTGGGCGTCGTCGCGCGCCGCCGGGGCGACGCCGCCGGTGGCAAGTCCGCCGAGCGCCTCCTCCAGCCGCTCGGCGTTCTCCTCCAGCGGCGCCTCGGCGTCGAGCTCGACCAGCGCCAGCAGGCTTGCCTGCTGCGAAGTCGCCGGGACGACGCGTGCCGGCTTCTCGGAGAGCTCGCAGGCGCGCTCGGCGGCCATGATCACGTTCGAGGAGCTGGGCAGGACGAGCACCTCCTCGGAGGCGACGCTGTGGATCCCGGCGAGCAGCTCGTAGGTCGATGGGTTGAGCGTCTCGCCGCCGGGGACGACATGGGCGCCCAGCTCACCGAACAGCCGCTGCATCCCGTCGCCGGCGGCGACAGCGACGACGCCGGTGCGGCCGCTGAGGCGGGCCTCGCGTTCGGCCACCTGCTCGCGCATGTCGGCGACGTCGAGGTTGGCCACCTCGCCGACGCCGTCGAAGAGCGCGACCGCGGCCTCCGGCTCGTCGGTGTGGACGTGGACCTTGAGGGTGACGTCGTCGCCGACGACCAGGACCGAGTCGCCGAGCTTCTCCAGCCGCGGCAGGTACTCGCGGCTGCCGAGGCCGCTGCCGGCGACGATGAAGTTGGTGCAGTAGCGGTAGCGACTGTCCTCGTGGTGGGGGAGGCTGCGGCGCGGCGGCTCGTGGTGGGCTACCTCGGGCAGCTCGGCCCCGTCGCCGCGCAGCCCGGCGACGACGCCGGCGAGGATCAGGACGAGGCCGTGCCCGCCGGCGTCGACCACCCCGGACTCGCGCAGCACCTCGAGCTGCTCGGGGGTGCGGGCGACGGCGCGCTCGCCGTCGGCGATCGCCCGCTCGAGGACCTCGGCGAGGATCGCGTCCTGCTCCTCTTCGGAGACGTCGCGGCCGAGCCGCTGCTTCTCCTGCTCGAGGTGGGCGAGCTGGCGCGAGAGCGAGTGGGCCATCTCGCGGAAGACGGTCAGCATCGTCCCCTCGGCCGGGTCGCGGACCGAGTCGTAGGCGGCGTCGGCGGCGCGGGCGAAGGCGGCGGCGACGAGGGTCGGGTCGATCAGCTCGCCCGGGCGGCTGGCCAGCTCCTCGGCGGCGCCGCGGACGATCTGGCTGAGGATCACGCCGGAGTTGCCGCGGGCGCCCATCAGCGCCGCCCGGGCCAGGGCCTGGACCAGCTCGGTGCGGCCGACCTCGTCGACGTCCTGGCCGTTGAGGCGGTCGAGCTCCTCCATCACCGCGCGCATCGTCATCGCCATGTTGTCCCCGGTGTCGCCGTCGGCGACGGGAAAGACGTTGAGGTCGTTGACCTCCTGGCGGCGCGCCTCCAGCGAGGCATAGGCAGAGCTCACGACCCGGCGAAATCGGGCGATCTGGGGTTCCGGCATCTACCGGGAATCTAGCCCCCCGACGCGACGTGAGGATATTCACACGAAGCCGCCTCTGGCATTGGTACGGTGCCCGCGCCAATGCGACGCTTTGCCACCTGGACCACCGGCCACCGCAAGACGGTGATCATCAGCTGGGTCGTCGCCCTCTTCGCGATGATCGCGATCTCCGGCTCGGTCGGCGCTGACTTCAGCGAAGAATTCAGCCTCCCCGACTCCGACTCGAAGGAAGCGCTGGATCTGCTGGAAGAAAAGTTCCCCGCGCAGTCCGGGGAAACGGCGCAGATCGTCTTCGAGGCGGACTCCGGCGTCGAGGCGGCGGCGGTGAAGCGGAAGATGGAGCGGGTCTTCTCCGAAGTCGAAGAGGAACCGCACGTCAGCGAAGTCGCCAGCCCTTACGAAGGCGGCGGCGCGGCGGCGGTCAGCGACGACGGCAAGATCGCCTACGCGACCGTCCAGTTCAACGTCGCCGGCCCTGACCTCGACACCGAGGAAGCCGAGCGGGTGATGAAGACCGCCCAGGCCGCCGCCGGCGACGGGCTGCAGATCGAGCTCGGCGGCTCGCCGATCGAGGAAGTCCGGAGCGAAGAAGAAGAAGGCTTCTCCGAGGCGATCGGGCTGCTCGCCGCGATCATGGTCCTCCTGATCACCTTCGGCTCGGTCGTGGCGATGGGGCTGCCGATCATCACCGCGCTCTTCGCTCTCGGCGTCGGGATCAGCTTCATCACCCTCGGCACCCACGTCTTCAACACGGCCGACTTCGCGCCCCAGCTGGCCTTCATGATCGGCCTCGGCGTCGGCGTCGACTACGCCCTCTTCATCCTCACCCGCTTCCGCAACGGGCTGGCCGAGGGGTACGAGCCGCGCGAGGCGACGATCGCCGCCGTCGACACCGCCGGCCGCGCGGTCCTGTTCGCCGCGATCACGGTGATCATCGCCCTGCTGGGGATGATGCTGCTCGGGCTCAGCTTCCTCTACGGGGTGGCGGTTGCGGCGGCGCTCGCGGTCTTCTTCACGATGGTCAGCGCCCTGACGCTTCTGCCGGCCCTGCTGACGATCGTCGGCCGGCGAATCGACCGGCTGCGAATCCCGGGCCTCGGTCGCGGCAAACGGAGCGTCGACGAAGGCACCTGGTGGTCCCGCTGGAGCAACCGCATCCAGCGGCGGCCCTGGACGGCGGCACTGCTCTCGGGCGCGCTGCTGCTCGCGCTCTGCATTCCGACCCTCTCGCTGCGCCTCGGCACCAACGACGCCGGAACCGACCCGGAGGGGACGACGACGCGACAGGCGTACGACCTGCTCGCCGAAGGCTTCGGGCCCGGCTTCAACGGCCCCTTCGTGATCGCCGCCGAGCTGCCGCAGAAGGGCGATGACGAAGCGCTGCAGACGCTCCACACCGAACTCCAGAAGGAAGAAGGGGTAGAAGCGGTCACCGACATCACGCTCAACCCCAACGAAACGGTCGGCGTCTTCCAGCTCTACCCGACGACCTCGCCGCAGAGCACGGACACGACCGAGCTGCTTGACCGCATCCGTGACGACTCGATCCCGCAGGTGGAGGAATCGACGGGCGCTCAGGTGCACGTTGGCGGCGTCAACGCGATCTTCGAGGACTTCGGGACCGCGATCGCCGAAAAGCTGCCGCTTTTCATCGGCGTCGTCGTCCTCCTCTCGGCGCTGCTACTGATGATCGTCTTCCGCTCGATCTGGGTGCCGCTGAAGGCGATCGTGATGAACCTGCTCTCGATCGGCGCCGCCTTCGGGTTGATCGTCGCCGTCTTCCAGTGGGGCTGGGGCGCGAGCCTGATCGGCGTCGACAGCACCGGCCCGATCATCTCGTTCTTCCCGATCTTCCTCTTCTCGATCGTCTTCGGGCTCTCGATGGACTACGAGGTCTTCCTGATGTCGCGGATCCACGAGGAGTGGGAACACA
>Ga0126313_10001867_pt1 | contig 11430 bp, 10 predicted proteins | sample Plot105A_FD_89954 | JGI IMG/M metagenome (GOLD analysis project Ga0126313, IMG submission 89954) | Serpentine soil microbial communities from UC McLaughlin Reserve, CA, USA - Plot105A | ecosystem: Environmental > Terrestrial > Soil > Grasslands | place: USA: UC McLaughlin Reserve, Lake County...
CGGCCGATGAAGATGTTCTCGGCCACCGACAGCTCGCCGAACAGCTGCGGCTCCTGGTAGACGGTGGCGATGCCGGCGTCGAGGGCGGCCGAGGTGTTGCCGCCGAGGCGCCGCCCGTCCATCTCGACGGTTCCCTCGTCGGCGGTCTCGGCCCCGGAGATGATCTTGATGAGGGTGGACTTGCCCGCGCCGTTCTCACCGACCAGCGCGTGCACCTCCCCGGAACGGACGTCGAAGTCGACACCGCGCAGCGCCTGGACGCCGCCGTAGCGCTTGCGGATGCCGGTCAGGCGCAACAGCACCTCGGGTTCGGTCACGGCGTTCCCGGCCTTGGGTGGTGCCGCGCCCGTGGCCACCGGGGTGGGTGCCGGCGGCCACGGGCGGCGACGAACGGGCTCAGTAGTTGAACTGGTTGACGATGTCCTTGGTGATCCGCAGCGGCGGGCCGAGCAGGACCATCTTGTTGTCCGGGAAGTACTCCACCGCGGTCAGCTTGTCGTTGACCTGGTTCTTGGCCTGCAGCTCCTTGTTGTCGTAGAGCTGCTTGGCCGACCAGGCGGTCAGGTAGCCGAGCTGCTCGACGTCCCACAGGATGGCCGCGCTGGAGGACCCGTCGTCCAGGTAGGGCTTCATCGCCTGGGGGGTGCCCAGCCCGACGGTGAAGACCTTGCCGATCTTGCCGGCCTCCTTGACCGCCTTGGCCACCCCGGGGGCCGAGGAGGTGCACTCGCCGACCAGGCCCTTGATCTCCGGGTGGGCGTTCATCAGGTCCTTGGCCATGGAGACGGCCTTGGCCTCGTCCTCGCCGGCGTAGACGATGTCCACGATCTTGGCGTTGGGGTACTTGGAGGCCGTGTAGGACTTCTGGACGTCGATCCAGGAGTTCAGGTTGGCCGCGGTCTGGCCGCAGGACACGATCGCGTACGGGGCGTCGGCGCCCGCCTTCTCCAGCAGCGCGTCGGTCAGGCCCTGCCCGATGCCCTCGGCGGTCGCCTGGTTGACGAACAGCTCACGTACCGAGTTGGGCGCGTCGGTGTCGGAGGTCATGACCCGGATGCCCTTGGACTTGGCGTCGGCCAGGATCGGGGCCATCGAGTCCGGGTCGTTGGGCGCGACCACCAGCACGTCGACCTTCTGCTGGCTGAGCGACTTGACGATGTCGGTCTGGGCGCCCGGGTCGGCCGTGGTCGGGCCCTTGTAGATCCACTCCAGCCCCAGGTCCTGGGCGGCCTGCTTGCCCCCGGTGTTCATCGCCTCGAAGTACGGCACACCCTGGAGCTTGGGGACGAACGCCACCTTGACGGTCTTGGCCTGGCCGCCGCCGGCGGCCGAGCCCCCCTCCTCCTTCTTGCTGCAGCCGACCAGCGCCAGCGCAGCGGCCACCACGAACACCAGGATCGGCCTGGCGACCGGCTTCCACCTCATGACGTCTTCCTTTCTGCTCCCGACTTGTGCCTGTCTGGCTGCCTGGTCGGCACCTCCTCCTCTCCGAGCCTCAGACGCCGACCTCCAGCCGGTCGGCCGCCACCAGCTCCCGATAGCGGCCGTATTGCTCGGCCAGCCGATCGGTCGCGGACGGCTCGACCCGCCGGATCTCCGGCCCGGCGCCCGATCGGACCACCTCGCGAGCCTGGGCAAGGTCCTGGATGTCGCCCAACGCGATCAGCTGGACGCAGATGTTGCCGAGGGCCGTCGCCTCCACCGGCCCGGCGATCACCGCCACGCCGGTGACGTCGGCCACGGCCTGGTTGAGCAGCTGGTTGCGGGAGCCGCCGCCGACGATGTGCACGGCCGGGACCGGGCGGCCGGTGACCGCCGCCAGGTCGTCGACCGTGCGTCGGTAGCCGAGGGCCAGGCTGTCCAGCACACAGCGGATGAGGGCCGCCTCGCCGTCGGGCTCGGGCTGGCCGGTCCGCGCGCAGTAGGCCCGGACCCGGGCCGGCAGGTCGCCGGGGGCGACGAAGTCGGGGTGGTCGGGGTTGACGATGCTCACCCCGACCGGGGCCGGCATGGCCAGGCGGACCATGTCGTCGTAGCCGTACTCGCGGCCTTCCCTGGCCCACTGGCGCCGGCTCTCCTGCAGCAGCCACATCCCGGCGCTGTTGCGCAGCAGCCGGATGGTGCCGTAGGCGCCGCCCTCGTTGGTCAGGTTGGCCGCCATGGCCGCCTCGGTGATCTGTGGCTCCCTGGTCTCGACCCCGACCAGCGACCAGGTGCCGGAGGAGATGTAGGCGGCGTCGGGGTCCTCCAGCGGGACCCCGACCACGGCGCTGGCCGTGTCGTGGCTGGGCGGGGCGATCACCCTGGCGGCCGCGTACCCGGGGAGGTCGGGCCGGACCGGGCCCAGGTCGGTGCCGGCGTCCACGACCTCGGGCAGCAGATGGGTGGGGACGCCGAGCTGGCCGAGCAGGTCGTCGGCCCAGCGGCCACCGGCCATGTCGTAGGCCCCGGTCGTGCTGGCCACCGTGTACTCGGCCACCGCGGTGCCGGACAGCAGGTGGTGGAACAGGTCGGGGATCATCAGGAGGCGGTCCGCCCGTCCCAGCGTCCCGGCGCGGGCCTCGGCCATGAGCTGGAAGACGGTGTTGATCTCGATGAGCTGGATGCCGGTGGCCAGGTACAGCCGCTCCCGGCCGACCCGGCCGATGGCCTCGCCGAGCATGCCCGCGGTGCGGGGGTCGCGGTAGCTGATCGGGTCGGCGAGCAGCTCACCGTCGCGGTCGAGGAGCCCGTAGTCCACGCCCCAGGCGTCCACGCCGACGGCGTCGACCATGCCCGCCGCCTGGCCGGCGGCGGCCAGCCCGGCCCGGATCTGCGACCATAGGTCCTGGGCGTCCCAGCGGAGGTGCCCCTCGTGGGGGCGGGGCGGGGTGGGGAAGCGGTGCAGCTCCTCCAGGGCGACCCGGGCGCCGTCGAAGCTTCCGAGCACGACCCGGCCGCTCTCGGCGCCGAGGTCCACGGCGGCCACGTTGCGGGTGGTCATCGCCTCGACTCCACCGGGACCCGCTGGACCGGGACGCCCGCGGCCTTCCAGGCCACGACCTCCTCGTCCGGGGTGCCGTCGTCGGTGATGAGGCCGGTGATCCCGGCCGTCTCGACGAACGGGTGCAGGGCGAACCGGCCCACCTTGCTGTTGTCGAACAGCCCGTAGACCGTGCTGCTGATCGCGACCAGCCGCCGCTTGACCGCCGTCTCCTCGGGCGACAGGTCGAGCAGGCCGAGGTCGGGCGAGAGCGCCCGCAGGCCGAAGAAGCCGTAGGTCAGGCGACCCCGGCCGGCCAGGGTCGCGCCCATGTCGCCGACCAGCGCCCACGACGACCGCCGCAGGGTGCCGCCGGGCATGACCACGGTCGCGTCCGACTCGACCAGGGCCTCGGCCGCCGGCAGCCCGTTGGTCACCACCACCAGGCCGCGGCGGTCCCGCAGCTCCTTGATCAGGTAGTAGCAGGTGGTGCTGCCGTCGACGGCGATGGCGTCGCCGTCCTTGACCATGCGGGCGGCCTCGCGGGCCACGGCCAGCTTCTCGGCGACGTTGAGCTGCAACCGCATCTCGAACGCCCCCTCGTCCGCCGAGGGGGCGGGGACGGCACCGCCGCGGACGCGCCGGAGCAGGCGCCGCCGCTCCAGCCGCTCCAGGTCCTTTCGGACGGTCACCAGCGAAACCCCGAACCGCTCGGCCAGGTCGGGCACGCTTACGCGGCCGGCGTCCTCGAGGAGCCGCATGACCTCATGCTGGCGATCGCGTTCGCTACTACCCGGCATCGGTCTACCTCACAGGGGTGTGTGCGCGAGGTGCGCAGCCGGACCGTAGATGGCGATTTCCGGGCACGTCAATGGAGTGGGGACAAATGGCCCACAGCCCGGTTCTGTTCGAAAGCGTCAGGCTTTCGTTGGACGATTTCCGAGCTGGTCCTCGAGATGGAAGACCTCCTCCAGCAGGACCAGCCCCTCGTCCGGGCCGCCCCCCTCCAGGCCGACGAAGAACGGGGCCATCTCGGCCTGCCACCGCCGGTTGACGTCGGTCCTGGCCATGGCGGCCAGCGAGGCCTGCAGGTCGTCGGCCTCGACGTAGCCGACCAGGAGCCCGTCGTCGTGCAGGAACAGGCTGTAGTTCCGCCAGCCGGTGTCGGCCAGGGCCCGCAGCATCTCCGGCCAGACCCGCTCGTGACGTCGGCGGTACTCGTCCATGCGGTCGGGGTGGACGCGCAGCAGGAAACAGTGCCGTCGGCTCATGGCGGATCGCCTCCCGGGGTGGGCGGACGCATAAACTTGAGCTCCCAATTCGGCGGGCCGGATCGCTTGAATTGATGTGAAACCGTCGGAGCAGGGAGGGTCCTGCATGCTGCTGGCCAGAGAGCGTGAGCTGATCGCCGAGTTCGGACGCCGGATGACCGGCGACCGGCTGGTGGTGGGGACCTCGGGCAACCTGAGCATCCGCGACGGCGAGCTGCTCGCGGTGACGCCGACCGGCCACGCCTACGACACGCTCACGCCCGACCTGGTCTGTGTCCAGCGGCTCGACGGCTCGGCGGTCGAGGGCGGGCTCGCCCCCACCAGCGAGCTGCCCATCCACCAGCTCATCTACGGGCACACCGACGCCGCCGCGGTCGTCCACACCCACTCGACGGCCGCCACCGTCGTCTCGACCGTGGTCGAGGAGCTGCCGACGATCCACTACATCCTGGCCGTCCTGGGCGGCCCCATCCGGGTGGCGCCCTATGCCACCTTCGGCAGCGAGGAGCTGGCCGCCAACGTGCTCGCCGCCATCCGGGGCCGCTCGGGGGTGCTGCTGGCCAACCACGGCGCGGTGACCTACGGGCCGACCATCCAGGTGGCCTACGACCGCGCCCTGTACCTCGAGTGGGTCGCCGAGGTCTGGCTCCGGGCCCACAGCCTGGCCCCTCCCCTCACCCCCCACATCCTCGACGAGGCGCAGATGGCCGACGTGTACGCCAAGATCCAGGGCAGCTACGCCACCGGCGGCCGCCCCCGGCTCGTCGGGACCGAGCCGGTGCGAGCGGCCGACGTCGGGTCATGATCCAGCGGCTGCGGTTCGAGGGCGTGACCGGGGAGCCGCTGGCCGCCGTGTTCCACCCGCCACACCCGACCGGCCCGGACAGCGGGGTGCGGGGCAGCCTGTTGGTGGTGCACTGCTTCACCTGCTCCAAGGACCTGAACACCATGTCCCGGCTGGCCCGGGGACTGGCCGGCGCCGGCTTCGCCGTGCTGCGGTTCGACTTCACCGGCCTGGGCGAGAGCGGCGGCGACTTCGCGGCCACCACCTTGTCGACCAACGTCGGCGACCTGGCCCGGGCTGTGGCCTGCCTGCAGGAGCGGGCGCCGGGGCCGATCGGCCTGGTCGGCCACAGCTTCGGCGGCGCCGCCTGCCTGCTGGCCGCCGGCGAGCTGGCACCGGTCCGCTCGGTGGCCGTGCTGGCCGCCCCCAGCACCGCCGGGCACGTCCGGGGGCTGTTCAAGGGGACGGAGGGCGAGATCGGCCGGGCCGGGAGCGCCTGGGTGCGGATCGGCGACCGCGCCTTCCCGATCTCGGCCGAGTTCCTGGACGATCTGGAGCGCCACGAGGTGGAGCGCCGGACCGCCGAGCTGGGCCGCCCGCTGCTGGTCCTGCACCCGCTGGACGACAAGGTGATCGACGTGACCGAGGGAGAGCGGGTCTTCGCCATGGCCCGCCAGCCCAAGGCCTTCGCCCCCCTGCTCGGTGCCGACCATCTGCTGACCAGCCGCCGCGCCTCAGCCCAGGCGGTCGGCATCCTGGTCGACTGGTTCACCCGCACCTTCGAGGCCACCGGGTCGGGCGGCGGCTAGGGACGCGCGGGCGGTCCCCGCGTCCACGCGGTCGGCGTCGTCCAGGGTGTGCCGGACCTGGGCGTGCAGGCCGTCGGCCTCCTCGAGGAGCCGCGCCGCCCCGGGCAGGTCCCCTCCGGCGGCGGCGGCCCGGGCCAGGGAGTCGAGCGCCAGCGTCTGGGTCTCGAGGTCGTGGTGGCGGCGTGCCTCCTCCAGCACGGTCTGGAGGTCGGCGATGGCGGCCTGGTCGTCCTGCTCGGCCGCGAGGGCGGCGAGGCGGCAGCGGGTGAGCAGGGCGCCGTCTCCGCCGCCGGGACGCCCGGTACCAGCGGTCGTTGGCCTCCAGCAGGGTGCGGGCGGTGGCCTGGTCGCCCGCGCCCCGCGGGGCACGGGCCAGGTGGATCCCGGCGGTGGCGGCGATGCGGAGGTCACCGGCGGTGGCGGCCGCCTGGATGGCCCGGGCCAGGGTGTCACGGGCCTGTCCCGGGGCTCCCGACCGTTGCTGGACGCGGCCGAGGGTCGTCAGGTGCAGGGCCGCCTGGCCGGCGAACCCCAGCCGCTCCGAGAGGGCCGCGGCGCGGGTGAGGGCGTCGGCGGCGTGGCCGAAGCGGTGCTCGGCGTTGGCGATGGCGCCGAGCATGGCCTCGGCGTGGACCATGCCCCAGGCGTCCCCGATCGGGGTCAGGAGCCGCACCGCCTCGGTGGCCGCGCGGGTGGCGCCGCCGGTGTCGCCCAGCATGATCGACCCGAAGGCGCCGAGCAGCAGGCTGGCCGCCGTCTCCCACGGCAGGTCGAGCCGGCGGTACACCGCCTCGCTGGCCGCGGCGCTCTCAAGGACCTCGAGGGGGCGTCCCTGCTGGATGCGAGGAACGCCAGGTGCCGCCGGGCGTCGGCGACCAGGCGGCCGTCACCGAGCCCCTCGGCGGCGGCGAGGGCGGCGTCCAGGTCGCCCTGGGCCGCCTCGACGTTGCCGGCCGACGCCTCCAGCCAACCGGCCAGCAGCAGGCCGGTGGCCCGCTCATGGGGGGGTGGCGTCGCGCCGGGCCGCCTCCAGGGCGGTGCGCACCCGGGCGGCCCCGGCGACGCCGTCGCCGAGGACCACCCAGGTCCAGCCGAACCCGTTTGCCAGCCGGAGGCCCTGCCGCGGGTCGTGGCCGGCAGCCCAGGCCAGGGCGGCGTCGATGTTGGCCCGCTCGCCGCGGACCAGGGCCAGGCACTCGGGCTGGGTCCGGCCGCGGACGGTGGCGGCGCAACGGTCGGCGGCCTCGGCGAACCAGGCGGCGTGGGCGGCGGCGGCATCGCCGGCCAGCCCGGCCTCCTCGAGGCGGGTGCGGGCGAAGGCGCGGATGCTGTCCAGGAGCCGGTAGCGGGTGGCGCCGTCCTCGGCTGTCTCGACGCTCAGCATGGACCGGTCGGCCAGGCTGCCGATCACGTCGACCGCGGAGGTGCCGGGGACGCCGAGCGCGCCCATGACCTGCTCGGCCGCGGCCAGGGGCGCCCCGCCGGCGAAGCAGGACAGTGCCCACAGGCCTCGCTGGTCGTCGGGGAACAGCAGGTCGTAGCTCCAGGCGATGGCGGCGGCGAGGGCGCGGCGCCGTTCCGGACGGCGGCTGGTGGGGTCCTGGAGGAGGGCGAAGCGGTCGTCCAGCCGGCGCGCGATCTCCTGGACCGACAGCGACCTGACCCGGGCGGCGGCGAGCTCGATGGCCAGGGGCAGGCCGTCGAGGGACCGGCAGACCGCCTCGACGGTCGTGGCGGTGTCGTCGTCGAGGGCGAACTGCCGGCGCATGCTGGCCGCGCGGTCGGCGAACAGCGTCACCGAGTCCGGCAACGGCAACGGGTCCAGCGCATGGACGGCCTCGCCGTCGATGCCGAGCGGGGCCTGGCTGGTGGCGAGGATCCGAAGCGGCGCCGCGCCGTCCAGCAGCCGGGTGGCCAGGTCGGCGACGCCGTCGAGCACGTGCTCGCAGTTGTCCAGGACGAGCACCGTCTCGACGGCGGCGACGCGGTCGAGCAGGGTCTGCTCGCCACCGGTGAGCTGCAGCGCCTCGGTCACCAGTCGCCAGATCGACGTGGCGGGGTCGGCCACCTCCAGCCTGACCAGCCAGACGCCGCCGCCGGGTCGCAGGGGGCGGACGGCCTCGAGGGCGGTACGGGTCTTGCCCACGCCGGCCGGCCCGACCAGGGTGACCAGCCGGTTGCCGTCAAGCAGCCGGCCGACGGCGGCGAGGTCGTCGGCGCGGCCGACGAACGGGATCGACAGGGCGGGCAGGTTGCCGACCGCCAGGGCCGGTGCCGCGGTCCCGCGAGCGCCCGCGGCGGCGTCGAGACCGCTGCTCTGCTGGAGGACCTGCCGCTCGAGGTCGCGCAGCGACCTGCCTGGCTCGATGCCCAGCTCGTCGATGAGCAGCCGGCGCACCCGCCGGCAGGCGGCCAGCGCGTCGGCCTGCCGCCCGGCGCGGTACAGGGCGGTGATCAGCGAGGCCCAGAGGCCTTCGCGCAGCGGATGCTGGCCGAGCAGCCATTCGAGCTCGGCGATCGCCTCGCCGCCGGCGCCGAGGTCGACGCGGGCGGCCACCCGGTCCTCGAGCAGGCCGAGCCGGACCTCGTCCAGACGCGACCGGTGGGGATGGAGCCACTCGCCGTCGCCGGCATCGGCCAGGACGTCGCCCCGGAACAGCTCCAGCGCCTCGGTGGCCGCCTCCAGCGCCGCGGCGGCGTCGCCGGCGGGCCGCCGCCGCGCACCTGGCCCACGACGAGGACCTCCTCGACGCCCTGGTCCGCGACCACCTGGCCGACCACCCCGACAGCATCCTCGCCGCCTGGATCGCCACCCAGCACCAGCGACCGGCCTGACCGGTCGGAAGGAGACCACCATGACCACCCGAACCACCCGCCGCCTGGCCGCCGCCATGGCCGCGGCGGCCCTCCTGGCCATCGCCGGGTTCACCGCCCTGGGGTCCGTCTTCGAGTATCCCCAGATCCTCAAGTCGCCCACCGCCGACATCCTCGATCTCTACCGCCGCCACCAGGGCGCCGTCACGACCTGGTTCCTGGCGCTGATGGTCAGCGCGGCCCTGCTCGCTCCGGCCGGGATCCTGCTGGGCCGCCTGGCCGGCGGCAGCCGCGGACGATGGATCGCCGGCCTGGGTGTGGCCGCCGCCGCCGTCCAGGGCATCGGCCTCTCCCGCTGGGTCGTCCTGGTGCCGGGCATCAGCCGCGACGCGCTCGACCCGGCCAGGACCGCCGACGCCCACCACAGCTTCGAGCTCGTCCACACCTGGCTCGGCACCGTCCTCGGCGAGACCATCGGCTACGCCCTCACCGCGGCCTTCACCGTGCTCATCACCCTGGCCGTCACCCGGGCCATCGCCCCCCGGTGGATGACCTACCTCGGGTACGTGTCGGCGGCCCTCATCGCCACCGGCGTCGTCATCCCCTTCGGGCTCGAGGCCGCCACCCTCACCAACTTCACCGGCTACGTCGCCTGGTGCCTGTGGCTGCTGGCCATGGCCGTCTTCCTCTGGCGCGCCCGGCCGGCCATCCCGAGCAGCCCGACCGCGGCCATGGCCGGCTCGAGCTGACCATGCGACGGCTGGCCCACCGCGCCGGCGCGCCCGATGGTTCAAGGAATGAACTTGACCGGCCCGGTCGGAGCGGCTCAGGCTCGCTGGCATGCGAGGGTATGGCCAGTTCTGCCCGGTCGCGTTGGGGGCCGAGGTGTTCGCCGAGCGCTGGACGCCGCTGATCCTGCGCGAGCTGCTCGCCGGGAGCCACCGGTTCAGCGAGCTGCAGCGAGGGCTGCCCGGCATCCCGCGTGCCCTGCTGACCCAGCGGTTGGGATCCCTGCAGCGAGCCGGGCTGATCGAGCGACGCCCGACCCGAGCCGGGCGGGGCTTCGAGTACCACCTGAGCCCGGCCGGCCAGTCCTTTGGCCCGGTGGTGGAGGCACTGGGCCGGTGGGGCTACCAGTGGGCGGCCGAGCAGCTGCGGCCCGACAACCTGGACGCCGGGCTGCTGATGTGGTTCCTGCGGCGCCGGGTCCAGGTCGACCGGCTGCCGTCCGAGCGGGTGACGGTCCAGTTCGAGTTCCGCGGCGCCGACAAGCGCCACTTCTGGCTGGTCCTGCACCGGCCCGAGGTCGACCTGTGCCTGGCCGACCCCGGGTTCGACGCCGACCTGTGCGTGACCACCGACGTGCGCGCGTTGACCCAGGTGTACCTGGGCCAGCTCAGCATCGCCCACGCGGTCGGTGACGGGTCGGTCACCCTGGCCGGCCGCAGCGAGCTGCGCCGCGCCTTCGGCGGCTGGATCGGCCTGAGCCCGTTCGCCGGCGCCCGGCCGTAGGGCGTTCGCCCACGAGAAGGCAGGGTGGAGCCCTGCTCCAGCTGACCCGCCGGCCGCTGCGCTTGCCGCGGGCGGCCGCCATCCTCGCCCTGGCGCTGGTCGCCGCCCTGATCGCGCCGCCGCGTGACCGGGCGCCGGCCGTCAAGGCCCGGCCTGCTCACCCTGCACCGCGCCAAGGGATGCCGCTTCCAGTGCCCGGGCCGGAGCTGGGCTCCGGCCCGCCGGCGTGGACGTCAGGCCGGGGTGATGTTCTGGTTGAGGTGGAACAGGTTGTCGGGGTCCCATGCCCGCTTCAGCGCGGCCAGCCGGCGGTACTTGGCCTCGCCGTAGGCGGCGCGGACCCGCTCGTCGCCCTCCCGGTCGAGGAAGTTGACGTACACGCCGTTGCCGTGCGGCCGCATGGCCTCCCACGTCCGCCGAGCCCACGCCGCCTGCCCGGGATAGCCGTCCCCGTCGCCGGCCACGGCGTTGATGTTCAGCGCGTAGCCGGCGTCGCGCCCGCTGAAGGCGGTCGCCTCCTCGGGTGTCCGGCGTACGGCCCCGCCGAGCTGGAACATGATCGTGTACGACCACGGTGAGCGATGGCTCCAGGCGTGGTCGGCCAGGGTGTCGATCGCCCCGTCGCCGAGCTCGTCCAGGTCGTGGGACCGCCAGTAGTAGTGCAGGCCGTGCGGCACCGTGGCGTCGAAGGTCGCCTGGTGGGCGGCGTACGGCCTGACCGCGACCAGGTCGAGCAGCGGCCTGCCCAGCCGCCGCACCGGCGCCAGCAGCCGCTCGCCGGCGGCGGCGTCCGGTCCGGCATAGCAGCAGACGACGGTCACCACCGGCACCCCGTGGAGCCGCTCGGGAATGATCGGGAGCGGCGGCGCCAGGCGCAGGTTCACCACCGTGCTCACCTCGTCGGGGGTGTCGGCGGCCCAGTCCCGGTAGCCGCGCAGCACCTGGCCCCCCTGCTCGGCCGGGTACAGGACCGGCCCGGCCAGCACCCGCGGCCCCACCGGGTGGAGGCGGAACTTGAAGGCGGTGACCACGCCGAAGTTCCCGCCGCCGCCGCGCAGCCCCCAGAACAGCTCCGGCTCGGTGTCGGCGTCCACCCGCACCAGCCGCCCGTCGGCGGTGACCAGCTCCACCGCCAGCAGGTTGTCGCAGGTCAGGCCGTGCTTGCGCATCAGCCAGCCGATCCCGCCGCCGAGGGTGAGGCCGGCCACCCCGGTGTGGGTCACGATCCCGCCGGTGGTGGCCAGCCCGGACCGCTGCGTCGCCTGGTCCAGCTCGGCC